>Ga0164241_10001310_pt1 | contig 31744 bp, 37 predicted proteins | sample OricomyardsoilBY_FD_108780 | JGI IMG/M metagenome (GOLD analysis project Ga0164241, IMG submission 108780) | Backyard soil microbial communities from Emeryville, California, USA - Original compost - Back yard soil (BY) | ecosystem: Environmental > Terrestrial > Soil > Unclassified | place: USA... | reverse complement strand
GACGATCGGGGCCGCCGCGTCCTGCGAGGGGATCGCCGCGGTGAGGGCGATGCCGAGGCAGCAGAAGGCGGCGCTGCCGACGACGAGGACGACGAGGATCTCCGGCAGCTGGCCCCAGGGGACATCGACCCCGTAGAGGACGCGGCCGAGCGCCGTGATCAGCGCCAGCATCAGCAGCGCGACGACGATCGAGTTGCCGATCCGGCCGGCGATGAAGACCCAGGCCGGCATCGGCGTGCCGCGGCCGCGCTTCAGCCGGCCGTCCTCACGGGCGATCACCAGCGTCATCGCCAGCGACTGCATCGTCGCCGAGATCACCGCAACGGTGATGATCGCCGGCACGTAGTAGGTCGTCGTGTCGATCCCACCGCGCACGTCCACGGTTTGGTCACCGAACACGGTGGCGAAGATGATCAGCAAAACGACCGGGAAACCGACCGTGAAGAAGACCGCGGCCGGGTTGCGCCAGAAGGCCTTCTGGTCGTAGCGGAGCTGGTGGGCGACGAGCTGGATTCCGCTCACTCGGTCAGCTCCAGGTAGATGTCCTCCAGGGTCGGCCGGGTCACTTCGAGCCCATCGAGGTCGACACCGTGCTGCAACGCCCAGCCAGTCAGCTCGTTGAGCAGCTCGATCGGCGTCGAGGTACTGAACTTGATCTCGCCGCCGTCGCCGACCTCACCACCGCCGGGCAGCTCGGCCGCGGCGACTCCCGCCGGCAGCCGGAAGCTGATCGTCGCCGGCTGGTTCTCGCGGTCGCCGAGATCCTCCGGCGTCCCCGAGGCGACGATCTCGCCGGCGGCGATGATCGTCACCCGGTCGGCGAGGCGCTGCGCCTCGTCCATGTAGTGAGTGGTGAGGAAGACCGTCTTGCCAAGGTCGCGCAGGCCGGCGATCGTCTCCCAGGCCTGGCGGCGCGCGGCGGGGTCGAAGCCGGTGGTCGGCTCGTCGAGGAAGAGCAACTCGGGGTCGCCGATCAGCGCCATGCCGACGTCGAGGCGGCGCTGCTGCCCGCCGGAGAGGCTGCGTGCCCGGTCGTCGGCCTTGCCGTCCAGCCCGACCAGCTCGATCACCTCGTCAACCGGCCGCGGCGCGCTGTAGTAGCCGGCGTATAGAGCAAGCGACTCGCGCACGGTCAGGTAGGGGTCGAGGCGGCAGCTCTGCAGGACGATGCCGATCCGCTCGCGCCAGGCCCGGCCGCCGCGCTGCGGATCCTCGCCGAGCACGCTTACCTCGCCCTCGCTGCGCTTGCGGTAGCCCTCGAGGATCTCCACCGTGGTCGTCTTACCCGCCCCATTGGGCCCCAAGAAGGCAAAGACCTCACCGGCATTGACATCGAGGTCGATGCCACGCACCGCCTCGAAATCGCCATAGCTCATGCGCAGGCCGCGGATGGAGATGACCGGATCAGACAAGGGCGCGCGATTCTATGGCTGTGGGTGTGGAGGACCCGGTTGCATCCTGGGTCGAATTGATGTCGCACGCGCCCTTCGGGCGCTTAGCGACAATTTGAGAGCGCGGCTTCGCCGCGCTGATAACCACGGTGCAGCGGCCGCCTTCGGCGACATTCGCCCCAGGACGCAACCGGGTCCTCCACTCGGCAGCAGTCGAAAGCGCCGAAGCTCGCGAGGTCCGGCATCTCCCGGAAGCTTTCAGGCGGGCATCTCTGCGCGAAGCTTGCGTGGAACGGGAGCTCCGGTTGCTCGGCGTCTCGATGATCGAGCGGGCGTCGGTGGGGGCTTGCGGGAATGTCGCCGCAGGCGGCCGCTGCACTCGTAATTCGAGGCGCGGCGTAGCCGCGCTCTCTAGTTGTCGCTAAGCGCGCAAAGCGCGCGTGCGACATCAATTCCCGCGAGCACCCGCCGACGCCCGTCGCTTCCGGGCGAGGTCGCTACTCAACTTCAGCGTCGCGGTGCTTCGTGTGGACGATCACATCGTCGCGGGTCTCCAGCTCGCGGCGGATCCGGTCCGCCACGGTGATCGAACGGTGACGGCCACCGGTGCAGCCGACGGCGATCGTCAGGTGGCTCTTGCCCTCCGCCACGTAGGCGGGGACGAGGAAGTCGAGCAACGGCAACAGGCGGCCGTAGAACTCGCCCGCCTGGGTGCCCGACTCGACGTACTCGCGAACTCTGGCATCGAGCCCGGTCAGCGGGCGCAGGTCGTCGACGTAGTGGGGGTTGGGCAGGAAACGGACGTCGAGGGTTAGGTCGGCGTCGCGTGGTGGGCCGTTCTTGAAGCCAAAGGTGAGCAGAGTCAGCGCCATCTTGCCGTCCTCGTGGTGGCCCAGCATCTCCTCGGCGATCCGCCGCCGCAGCATGCCGCCGGTCAGGTCGCCGGTGTCCATCACGACGTCGGCGCGCTCACGCAGCGGCGCCAGCAGCTCGCGCTCGGCGCGGATGCCGTCGACGATCCGCCCTTCCGGCGCCAGCGGGTGGCGGCGGCGGGTCTCCTTGTAGCGGTCGACCAGGGTCTCCTCATCGGCCTCGAGGAAGAGCACGGTCGGCTTGAGGCCGTCCGCCTCGAGGTCGTCGAGAACCTGCAGGAGGTCGTCGAAGTAGTCGCCGCCGCGCACGTCGGAGACGACCGCAGCGCGCTCGACGGCGCTGCCGTCGTGGCGGAAGAGCTCGCCGAGGCTGCCGATCATCCGCGGCGGCAGGTTGTCGACGCAGAAGTAGCCGCCGTCCTCGAAAGCGGCGATCGCCTCCGACTTGCCGGCGCCGGAATGGCCGGTGATGACGACCAGCGTCACGTCACGAGCCGAACCCGCCCCGTCACCTCCTGCCGCCAGCCCTGCCGCTTCTCCAGTCTTCTCCGTCATCCCGTCCTGTTCAGCTGTTCGTGGATCTCACGGGCTACCTTGCCAGGCATACCGGGCACCATTTCGAGTTCCTCGCGAGTGGCGGAGACGAACCGCTCTGGGGAGCCGAAATGCTGCAGTAGCGCCCGCTTGCGCACCGGCCCGACGCCCTTCAGCTCGTCGAGCACCGAGCCGGTCATCGCCTGGTCGCGGCGACCGCGATGGTGCTCGATCGCAAAGCGGTGCGCCTCGTCACGCACCCGCTGCAACAACTTCGAGGCTTCCGACTCGGCGGGCAGGTCGATCGGCGCGGCGCGACCGGGGATGTAGACCTCCTCGAGTCGCTTGGCAAGACCGATCACGGTGACGCCGCGCTCGACAAAGGGCCGCAGAGCGCGCATCGCGGCCGAGAGCTGCCCCTTACCGCCGTCGATCACGACCAGCGAGGGCAAGGCGGCGAAGCTCGCGTCGCGCTTGCCGTCGTGTGGCGAGAGGTCGACCTGCTCGAGATAGCGGTTCATCCGTCGTCCCAAGACCTCTTCCATCGAGGCGAAATCGTCCGGGCCCGATCGCTCACCAGCTTCGCCGCGCACCCGGAAACGCCGATAGTCGGCCTTCTTCGTCGCACCCCCCTCGAACACGACCATCGAGGCAACGGTGTGCTCGCCGCCCAGATTGGAGATGTCGAAGCCCTCGATCCGCACCGGCAGCTCGCCCATACCCAGCGCCTCGCGCAGGCTGGCAAGCGACTCGACCCGCCGCTGACGCCGGTGCTCACGACGCAGCCGATCCTGGTCGAGGGCGAGGCGAGCATTGCGCTCGGCGAGCTCGCGCAGGCGCCGCTTGTCGCCGCGCTCGGCCACCCGCACCTCGACCCCAGCGCCGCGCCGCTCGCTCAGTGCCGCCTCGAGCAGCTCGACCCGCTCACGCAGGTAGGAGCCGACGACGATCGTGCGCGGCACCGCCGGCGAGGCCGAGTAGTACTGACCGATGAACTCCTCCGCCACCTCGGCGAGATCACGTTCGGCCTGGTTGTCGAGGTAGAAGCTCTGCCGCTCGGCGAGGATGCCGTCGCGGACCTGGAAGACCTGCGCGTTGGCGTCGGCCCCCTCGGCGGCGACGCCGATCAGGTCGGCGGTGCCGACCGAGCCGCCGGCGACGCGCTGACGCTCGAACAGCGACTGGATCGCCTTGAGGCGGTCGCGGTGCAGGGCGGCTCGCTCGAACTCCCGCGCCCCCGCGGCCTCATCCATCTTCTCCTGCTCGGCGGCCTCGATCTGGCGGTAACGGCCGGAGAGGAAGTCGACGATCGCCTCGATGTTGCGGCGGTACTCCTCGGCCCCGACGTAGCCGACACAGGGCGCCCCGCAGCGCTTGATGTAGTAGTCGAGGCAGGGACTGCCGGAACGGCGGCCGGGCTCGACCCCCTCGCAGGTGCGGAACTGGAAGAGCTTGCCGAGCAGGTCGAGTGTCTCGCGCACCCGCTTGGCGCTGGAGAAGGGCCCGAAGTAGGCGCGGCCGGGCCGGTGCTTCTCGCGGGTGAAGTAGACGCGCGGGTAGTCCTCGTCGAGACTGACGCAGACGTACGGATAGGACTTGTCGTCGCGCAGACGGATGTTGAAGCGCGGCCGGTGGCGCTTGATGAAGCTCTGCTCAGCGAGCAAAGCCTCGGCCTCGGTCGAGGTGACCAGGCACTCGATCTGGTCGACCCTCGAGGTGAGCCGGGTCTCGCCGCCGGAGAAGTGCGAGGCGACGCGCTTGCGGATCGAGCGCGCCTTGCCGACGTAGATGATCTCGCCATCGACGCCGTGGAAGAGGTAGACGCCCGGCGAGTCCGGTAGCTCGCGTCGCTGCTGCGCAACGCGTTCCGCTCGCGAAAGGCTCTCGTTGTCGCCGCCGCTTTGCATGGACCAAAGGGTAGGCTCCTGGCCACCCGGCCAAAGTCACCCGGGGCAACTTCACCCAGAGACGGAGAGTGAGATGACGACGGAGACCCTGAGCCCACCCGAGCTGAACACCATGCAACTGGAGATCGACGGGCAGATAGGCACGCTCACCCTCAACCGTCCCGATGCCTTCAACGCAATGAGCCCGGAGATGATCGGTGAGATGGGCACGATCTTCGCCTGGCTCGCCGACCAGGCGCCGTTGCGAGCGCTGATCCTGACCGGGTCCGGCAAGGCCTTCTGCTCCGGTGGCGACGTCAACTGGTTTAAAGCGGGGACCGAGTCGGAGGAGATCGACCTGCCCGCCCAGGTGCGCCGCGGCGCCGAGGCACTGCACGTGGCGATCATCGACCTGCGCCGCATCCCCTACCCGGTGATCTGCGCGGTCAACGGACCGGCCGCCGGAGCCGGTTTCTCGCTGGCCCTCGCCTGCGACATCCGCATCGCCTCGGAGTCGGCTTTCTTCGCCTGCGCCTATGGCCGTATCGGCGCCTCGCCGGACGGCGGCATGACCTACTTCCTGCCGCGGGTGGTCGGACCGAGTCGGGCGCTCGAAATTCTCCTCAACGACCCCAACATGACCGCTCAGGACGCGCTGGCCGAGAAACTCGTTGCCGAGGTGGTGGCGCCAGACGATCTGATGGAGAGGGCGCGGGCAAAGGCCGAGAAGCTGGCCGCGAAGGCGCCCCACTACGTGCGGATGGCCAAGGTGCTCGCCGGGCAGAGCATCGAGAACAGCCTTACCGAGCACCTTCAGCTGGAGCGCCACGGGATCGCCGACAGCATGGGCACCGAGGACCTGCGCATCGGGGTCGAGGCCTTCTTCGGCGGTGGCGGCAAGCCGGAGTTCAAGGGCCGCTGAACCACGGGCGCGGCGCGACCGTATGCGGTTACAGTCTCCCTGAGCATTCTTCCCCCAGGAAAGGACTCGCAGCCATGAAGAAGTTCGCCTTCCTCCTCGCACTGGCTCTCACCTCGGTTGCCCTCGTCGCCTGCGGCGGCAGCGACGACGACTCGACCACGACCACTTCAGGCGGTGGCGAGACCACCAGCGGCGGCGCAGCCGGTGGCGGCAAGGAAGAAGCCGGCGGAGGCTCGACGCTCAAATTCGAGGCCGATCCGGGTGGCGACCTCGCCTACACGACGACCAGCGCCACGGCCGAAGCCGGCAGCGTGACGATCGACTTCAACAACCCCCAAGCGCTCACTCACGACGTCGCGATCGAAGACTCGAGCGGCGAAGAGGTCGGCGCGACCGAACTGATCGCAAGTGGCTCCGACTCGACCACGGTCGAACTCGAACCGGGCGAATACACCTTCTTCTGCTCCGTCCCCGGCCACCGGGAAGCGGGCATGGAAGGCACCCTCACCGTCAAATAGACGGAGGAATGGCGCCCGTCACCCGGCGGGCGCCAGTCAAATTGTCAGCAGGCCGGCCGCCAGGCGCTGCGCGACCAGGTCAGCTGCTTCATCGGGGGTCTCTTTGCCCAGGTCGAGGGCGTTCGGCTCGAGGTTGCCAAGGTCGGCGAAGCTTTGCCAGAGCTGCTTGACGACGTCGGAGTCGGTGAGCGGTTCGCGCTCGCGGTTCCGCGCCCGCGCCTCGCATGTGGACAGCGGTGCTCGGAGCACTACGTAGGCAACCTCATGCCCTGCATCGTGGAGGGCATCGCGTAGAGGCTCGAGGAACCAGCCGGGAATGACGATCCCGTCGACGATCGTGAAGTAGCCAGCCGCCGCGTAGCCAGATGCGGCCTCGGCGACGATCCGCATCACGTTCTGATTTTGCTCGTGCGACTCGGGCTTCCACGGCTCGACGTAGCCGGCGCGGATGAAGTTGAAGAAGGCGTCGGATTCCAGATGGACGGAACGAGCTGAGCGCTGGGCGAGGATCTCGGCCGTCGCGGTCTTGCCGACCCCGGGGGGACCGCTGATGATCAGGATGGGCGTCGGGCCTGACGCGGGCAAGGGCGACTGGTGACGGTCAGCCGGCGGGCGCCATCACGCGGGTGACGCTGTCGCCGACGAAGCAGGGCTTCTCGTTGCCCTCGACCTCGAGCGTGAAGCGGGTGGCGACCTGCCACCAGCCGCCACCCTTCTCTTCGACGGTGACGACCTCGGCACGAGCGCGAACGCGGGCGCCAGCCGGGACCGGTGCCGGAAAGCGGATCTTGTCCCAGCCGTAGTTCACACCCAGCGCGAAGCCGGTCGAGGAGATCAGCTGAGTGCGGAAGCCGTCGACCAGCGAGAGAGTCAGGTTGCCGTGGGCGATCGTCGTGCCGAAGGGGCTCTCGGCCTTGGCCCGCTCGACGTCGACGTGGATCCACTGATCGTCGCCCGACAGCGCCGCGAAGGTGTTGATGTCCTCCTGGGTGACGGTGCGCCACTCGCTCGGGCCGATCTCCTGCCCAAGCAGCGACTGCATGCCCTCGACTCCCCGGACCTCGACGCTTGCCATCGGCTGGCAGTCTAGCCACCGCGGCCCTTATCGATGCGGTCGCCACCGTTGGAGCTAGCCTTAGGCACATGGGGAGGATGGGACTGGTGTCTATGATCGCGGCGCTGGCGATCCTTGCTTCGGGCGCGGATACGTCGTCGACACAGGCACTGGGTCGGCTCCCGTTCCAGGTTCTGCTCAACGCCGACGGCAGTGGCAGGATCTTCATGAACAACGGCAGTACCCCTTCCTGGCAAGCGTGCCGGCCTGACCTCACCGCCTGCGCGCCGTTCGCGACAGGCAACTTCAACACCGGCGATGCGCCGGCCGAAACCATCTTCTGGGCCGGAGACGATCTGGTCACCCCCATCTGGATGGGGAACCTGCGTGAGACCGGACCACCGTCGGTGCGGGGCAAGGTCCGCGGCAACGAGGTGGTCACCCCCGTCGCCGGTCTATGGGCCGGCGGTTGGGAGGACGACTACGACGATCTCACGCTCTCCGTCTGCAAGACCGCAGCAGGCAAGGCCTGCCTCGAGATCAACGACGAAGGCCGGGAAGAGGAATGCGGCGCCAGAGGGGCGACGCTGATCGACCCCGCGTTCGCCGGACGCTACTTGCGGGTGGTCGACAGACGCTATGGCTCAGGCGCGGTGTTTGCTGGCGTTGGCCATCCCGACTACTACCCCGCCGAGAAGATCGAACCCAGAGCAACGATCGCGATGGCCATCGTTGGCAAGATCGCGCCAGCCACCGGGCCACCGAGCATCGACTGCGGCCCGCCACCTCTGAGCGAAGCCTCGATCAACGGTGATGGATCGGCGGAAGTCACGTGCCTGATCGTTGGATGCCAAGCGACGCTGATCGCCCGGCGTGGCCGACACACGGCGCGGCTCGAACGCAGACTCCTGTCAACCCCGCCCTTCAGAGGCCGCGGGCTCGCGAAGCTCCGCCTTCCCCCCTCCTCGATGGAGCCGCTGGAAGGCGGTCCGATTCAGATCACGGTCAAGATCAACGGCAGAACGGCCGCCCGCCGCACCGTCAAGCTCGGTCGGCTTCCCGTCGTGGCGGAATACCCGGAGAAGCGCGGCGGGACATCCGCGCCACACACTCGTTAGATCAGGTCAACTGGGTGGGCGAGCCGCAGATCGGGGACGCGCTCGAAGTGGGAGACGTTCCGGGTCACCAGGGTCGCGCCGGTCTCGAGGCAGATGCCGGCCTGCATCGCATCGCGAACGTCAATCGTCTCGCCACCTCGTCGCAGCTCGCCTAGCAGCGCCCCACCTCGCAGCCCGGCCTTACGCGTCAGCGTCAGCAAGGGGGTTGAGAGGAGGACGTGGACCGGCCGCGGGTTCTCACGGTAGGAGCGGCCAAGCGCCAGCTCAAACGCGGTGACGGCCGTCACTCGGTAGCCGATCCCCTGGGCCAGCGCCCGGACCAGATCACGGCCGGGCCCAGTGCCGCGCAGGTAGTCGATCAGGACGTCGGAGTCGAGGACCGGTCCGCTGGCCAAGTCGCCCATGCCTCCTCGCGCGCCCGCTCCCACTCCTCGACGTCACTCTCACTCCAGGCCCCCTCGGCCTCGGCCAGTGCAGGGACGAGGTCATCCCCGCCACCCTGCTCGAGGAGGCGCTCGAGCGCCTCCTCGACGATCGCCGAGAAACCGCGCATGCCCCTTTCTGCGGCCCTTGCCCTGAGGCGGGTGTAGGTGCGGTCGCTGAGCTCGATCGTCGTGCGCATAGCTATATGCATTCTAGCATTCACATGCATCACACTCGCGAGCGTCACGCAACCAGCCTCACTTCAAAGGCTGGAGCGACAAGCGCCCCGGCGCCGCCGAGCAGAGCGAGGATGCGGGTGACGTAGGCCTGGGTCTCGGGGTAGGCGGGGATGCAGTCGCAGGCTTCGACCGGGGCAGGGCCGGCGTTGTAGGCGGCGAGGGCCAGCTCGGGTGAGCCGAGCTGGTGGATCAGGTCGGACATCAGGTGGGCCTGGGCGTCGATCGCTTCGACCGGGTCAAAGGGGTCGCGGAGGCCGTAGGCGGCTGCTGTCGACGGGATGAACTGAGCGATGCCCTGCGCCCCGGCAGGCGAGCTCGCAAAGGGATTGAAGTTGGACTCCGCCATCAGCTGGGCCGCGAGCAGGGTGGCGGAGACGTTCCAGTGCGTGGAGGCGTGCAGCAGCGGCTCCCGGAAGCGAGGCGGGACGAAGGAGGGCAACCCACCCACTCCGGCGATCGCCCCGTCTCCCCCGCCCGCGCCGACGGCGTTGCCGGCCTCCGAGCACGGTGGCGGGCCAGCCTCGAAGCCGTAGTGCCAGGCCTCCCAGCCGTAGCGCTGGACGAAGCCGAACTGACTTGCGTTGGCGGCCAGCCAGTCGTAGGCCGAGTCCGGTCCGAGGTCCAGCTCCGTGGCGCAGCGGTGCAGCGACTGCCCAGGCGGGGCCACCCACGTGGGGTCGGGGTGCGCGGCGAAGAGTGCCGCCTGTTCGGCATCGGAGCGAAAGCCGGAGACGACGATCAGAGCGATGCCCGCCTGTGCAGCGGCGGCTGCCATGCGGTCGAAGGCGGCGGCGACGTCCGGCCGCATTCCCTCGCCCTGCCTTTCGGCGAGGGGGCCGCGGTAGCCGCCACCGCTTGCCATCGTGGACGTCGATCCGCCGGAAGAGCTCGACGGAGCGCCGGCTTCGGCGACCGCGGACGCCTCCGTCCTCGCCTTGCCGTCGCCGACATCGAGGTCGGCGAGGACCACCGCTCTGGCCCGAACCGGCGCGAAAGAGTCCGCGTCGGGAAACGAGAGCCGCAGGTACGCCGCATCCACCCCGTTCGCTTTCGCGGCGGCGAGCGCCGCCGCCCGCGCACGCGCCAGATAGAAAGCCTTCTCCAGGTGTCGCGGGTTTGGTGAGCCGTCGGGCAGCGCCGGTGGAGATAGCAGTCGGGGTAGGTCGTCGCGCATCGAGCGCACCGCCGAGATCGCTGCCAAGTCCGCCGCCCGCTGCACCCTTCCCTTGCCGGTCATCGCGCCGGCGATGGCAACCAGCGCCAGCGCAGCGACGATCACCGCAAATGCCCCTCCCATCGCCAGCGGCAGCGCCTGCCCGTGCTCGCTCCTCCTGCCCATGCACCGACCCTGCCGGGTCGAAACGCGCACGTGGCGCGCCAATTCGCGCGAGTCTGGGACCTATCTGGAGCGGACGGCGTCGACGGCCTGCTTCAGCGTGGCGCGAGCGTCGTAGTAAGGCATCCAGTGCAGTTTGCGTCGTGCGTTCGAGGTGTCCATCAGAACCGGGCGACGCACCGCCTCGATCCAGGCCGTCTCGTCGGGCAGGAAGGGCATCAGCGCGACCGCCTCGGCGGCGACGCCAACCGCGAGGTGGGGCGCTGGCACGGCGTGCCAGCCGAGCGCGTGGGCGAGGTCGGTAATCGTCAGCTGCCCCGGCCCAGCGAGGTTGTAGACGCCAGGCTCGGCGTGGCCAATGACCGCGGCGCAGAGGGCCGCGGCGACGTCGTCATGGTGGACGAGCTGGAACGGCACGCCGGGGTCGGGCAGTACCGGCCGCAGCTCCGGCACCTTGCCGAGCGCCCAGCGCAGCGGCCCGGGTATCCGCTGCCCGATCGCGAGCAGGGGAATCAGATCGAGCAGCAGCGTCGCTTCCGGCCCGGCGACGATGCAGGGGCGAAAGACGAAGGCCTCGGTGTCGGAGTCCTCGAGCGCCTCGGCGAGCTCGGCCTCGACCTCGGCCTTGTGGGCGGAGTAAGGATGGCGCGAGCTGCCCTGCAGCGGCTCGTCCTCGCTGAGCAAATCGGGCATGCCGCGGCGAAAGCCGTAGGCGGCGACCGAAGAGGTGTAGACGAGCCGTTTGGCACCAGCAGCCGCGGCCGCCTCGAAGACATTGCGCGAGCCGGTCAGGTTGACCTCGCGGCTGGCGCTGTCCCCGGCGATGATCGCGAAGGCGAGGTGGACGACGACGTCGGCGCCGTCGACCAGCTCGTCGACCGCATCGCGATCGAGCACGTCACCGCGTCGGTACTCGGTCTTCTCCCATCCGTGTCCAGCGAGGTCGAAGGGCCGCCGCGCCATACCGATCACGCGATCCACCTCGGGCACCCGCTCGAGGGCGGAGATGAAGGCCCGGCCGATCTCCCCGGTCGGCCCGGTGACTGCGACGGTCAGCATGCGGCGATTCTCGCGAAATGCGACCGCGGACGGTTCGCCGAGAGACAATCGCCGTTCAGGCGCTGACGTCGACGATCTCGATCAGATCCTCGAGTCCACTCAGATCCTTTGCGTTTCGTGTGTAGAGGGGCAGATCGTGCGCCAGAGCTGTCGCAGCGATCATCAAATCGACGGCGCGGGCACCCCGAGGCTTGCGACCAACGGCATCGACCGCAGCGTAGACCCGACCGAAGGCCCGGGCGCAGGGAGGCTCGAAAGGGAGGGTTTCGAAATTCGCCTCTATGTGTTGAAGCTGTTGCTGGCGCCGCGCTCGCGTGACGTCATCGGTTGCCGAGTGCGGTCCGGCCGTCAACTCCGCAAGCGTCAGCGCGGAGATCGCGATCTCGGTGGGTAGCCGAGCGGGATCGAGCGAGCCAAGGTCGACCGCGACCGATGTATCGAGCAGCCCTCGTTCGCCTGGCAAGTCAGAAGCGAGGCGTAGGGTCCTGATCGACGTAGCGATCGATGTCTGCCCGAAGCTCCTCGTAGTCGATGCTCGGAACGTTTTTGAAGGCAGCGATGATCTGCTTGGTCGGTACGAACTGCCGGCGAAGATACGGCCGCAGCTCACCGACCGGCCTGCCGTTGCGGGTCACGATGAAGTCCTCGCCTGCGTCCAGTGCCCGCATCACCTCGCCGCTGTTGTTGCGAAGCTCGCGTTGAGTCAGTTTCCGCGTCATCGATCTCACTGTAGCACGGGTGCGCCACTGAAATTTCGCTTTCCAAAAGGGATTGGAGTAGAGAAGCATGCAAACCACCCGGTGCCTCCGGCGACAAGACGCCAAACAGCGCGCGCCGAGCGGGGACCCATGCAAGGGGGCGCCTCAAGATCTTTGCGCGCAGGCCAAGGTCGACCAGGTCGCGGACCGCGAGCGCGGTGAGTGGACGGTCGCTGTCGAGATCGGCTCGTAGCACCACGCCAGTGGCCTGCGAACCGATCTCGGCCAGCGCATCCTGAAATCGAGCGGGCGGCAGGTGGATGACGGCAACCGAGTCGCGGACCAGCGGCAGCGCGGCGCGAATGCCCGCGAAGTCCGCTGGGTCGTCAGCGACGGCGAGATGGCAGGTCTGCCCACGCGAGGCAGCGCGCAGCCGCGGCAGGTGAACGGCGAGACGCTCCTCCAGGTCCCGGGCGCCGGCCGATGCGACCAGCGTCGGGCGGGGCGGGCGACCGCCGACATCGATCAACAGGCCGGGCCGGTCGGGCTCGGACCCGGCGCAGACGAGCGCGGCGGCAGCGGCCTTGGCGCCGCTCGCCTCGCCGACGGCGGTCGTCAGGATGACGCGGCCGCTCATCGCCCGGCCGGCCTCGCGAACGCCGTGCCGGTGACGGCAAGACGGTCGGCCAGGGCCGAGATCGGCGAGGGCGGCCGCAAGCGCACGATGACCTCGCCCCCACGAACCGATACCTGGACATCTCTGTCGGCCCACCCAGGCAGCGCTTCCCGCACGGTGCTCTTCGCGGGCCGTCCCGCCGCCAGCGCCAGCGCCCCCGCCTCGGCGGCGCCATCGGCGAGGGTCAGCACGTAGCCCACAATCAGCAGTTGCAGCGCGACAAGCCCCGCGAGCAGCAGAATCGGGATGGCGGCCAGCAACTCAATCGTCGCCTGCCCACTCTGACTAGTCATCGCCCAGTCCCGTCTTCGCCCCGACCATCAGCTGGGGCAGGCCCGGCAGCAGCCGGGGGATCGGCACCCGAACTGAGACGGTGCCGGAGTCGCTCACGTCCGCACCGGAACGCAACGACGCCGGCAGCGCCCGCCGTGCCGCCGTCGTCGCGTCGCCTCCCACCAAGGCGGCCCGCGCACCTGCCCTCGCCGCCACGCCGGCCGACCACATCGCTTGACCCGCCAGCGCAATCTGTGCCGCCACCAGAACCGCCAGCAGCAGGAACGGAACCACCGCGATCAACTCGACCGAGGCGGTCCCCTCCTCCCTGTGGCCTGCGCTGCTAGCGGTCCGTGGCGGCACACCGTGACGGTCGCAACCGTGAGCCGACACGTGGCGCGCTCAATCGCGCGTTTCAGTCAACCTTTGCGCGCGGAAGTAGTCAGCCCCTCGTGCTAATAGGTGTTGGCGTCCATCCAAATGCGCCAGATCGCCGCGATCGAGCCGCCGAGCAGGACGATCCAAACCAGCGTGCCGCCGCCGCTGGAGAAGAGCTCGTCGCTGCCCGCGATCAGCAGCGCAAGCATCCCCAGCGCCCCGTAGAGAATCGCCCGACGGGCATCGCTCAGCGTCGCCAGAGTCAGCTGGTTCTGACGGCTGAGCACGAACACGGTCCAGGCGATCCCGGCCAGGAAACCCATCGTGATCGCGGTCAGGATCGCTTCCGCGACGTTGCCGCCAGCAGGCACGAAGGCGACCACGAAGGCCAGCAGCAGGATGATCGCGACGTCGCGCAGGGCACGCACTGGAAAAATTCTACGCCTCGGTCGTCACTCAGTTGCGGGTCATCACGATGATGCCGAAAGTCACCGCTGCCATCGTCAGCGCCAACGCCAGCGCTGCCAGGGTCGCGGCCGCGCCGGCCGCCAGCGGGCGCTCGCTGCGGCTGAGGTCGGCGAAGCGAGCGACGCCCCAGATCGCAACCGCAAAGACGACGGTCACCCCCACCCCACCGATCAGCGACGCCACCACGGTTTGCAGCAGCTCCTTGGTTTCGACCACGACCGCCATGCTCGGCATCAGCTCGCCGGGACGGGGGCGCCGGTCCGCGAGCGCCTCGCAAAGAGCGCCGCGATCAGAGACAGCGACATCAAGGTCACCAGCACCGGACCCAGGGCACCGCTACCGAAGATCGCCGTGATCCCGTAGGCAGCCGCGCCGATCGCGGCCGCCGCTGGCAGGGTCAGCAGCCAGGCGACAACGATGTTGCCGGCTACGCCCCAGCGCACCGCGGACACCCGCTTGCCCGCCCCCGCGCCCATGATGCCGCCGTTGATCACGTGCGTGGTCGAGAGCGGGAATCCAAAGTGGGTCGAAGCGAGAATTACCGTCGCACCAGCGCCCTGCGCGGAGAAGCCCTGCGCCGCGTCCATCTTGATAATCCGGGTGCCGGTGGTGCGGATGATTCGCCAGCCGCCGCTGTAGGTGCCGAGGGCGATCGCCATCGCCGCCGAGACGATTACCCAGAGCGGCGGGTCAGCGTTGGCCGCCAGCGTGCCGTTGGCAACCAGGGCAAGGGTGATGATGCCCATCGTCTTCTGCGCGTCGTTGGTGCCGTGGGCGAGCGCCAGCAGGCTGCCGGAGATGATCTGGCCGTAGCGGAAGCCCCGTGTGACGGTGCCGGGCCGCTGCCGGCCGACCACCCGATAGATCAGTCCGATCGCGATCCCGGCGACCAGGAAAGCGAGGATCGGCGCGATCACGGCCGGGATCAACACCTTGCCGACAAGCCCGTCGGCGATCACCGCGTCAGCGCCGGCCGCCGCAACCGCCGAGCCGACCACGCCGCCGATCAACGCATGCGAGGAGCTCGACGGCAGGCCGAAGGACCAGGTGATCAGGTTCCAGGCGATCGCCCCAATCAGGCCGGCGAAGACGACCGTCGGGGTGACCACGCTGGAGTTGACGACGTCATTGGCGACCGTCGCCGCAACCGAGATCGAGATGAAGGCGCCGATGAAGTTGAGCAGCGAAGCCATCCCGATCGCCACCTGGGGGCGCGCTGCGCCAGTCGAGATCGAGGTGGCGACAACGTTCGCCGTGTCATGAAACCCATTGGTGAAGTCGAAGGCGAGCGCCGTTCCAACGACGATGAAGAGGATGATTTCCGAGCTCATCCGCTCATGAATTCTTGATTACGATGCCCTCGAGAATCTGGGCGGCCGTCTCGGTCGCATCGATCGCGTTCTCGAGCACCGCGAACATATCCTTCCAGCGGATCACGACCATCGGGTCGATCCCGTTCGAGAAGAGCGAGGCGACAGCGTCGCGGGAGATCCGGTCGCCCTCGTTCTCGAGCCGGTGGATTTCGATCCAGTATTTGTCGAGGTCCTTGAAGTCGCGCAGGTGCTCCAGCCCCTCGGCGAGCTGCTCGCAGGCTTTGACCAGAACGTCGGTCAGCGCCTGGGCCTGCGCCATCGGCGCCTCTATCTTGTAGAGGCCGAGCAGGTCTGCGGCCTCCTCGGCGAAGTCGACGATGTCGTCCATCCGGGTCGCCAGCCCGTAGATGTCCTCGCGGTCGATCGGCGTGACGAAGGTCGAGTTGAGGCGCTTGATGATGTCGTGGGTGATCCGGTCGCCCTCCTGCTCGGCCTTGAAGATCTCCCGCGAGAGACCAGTGTCGTCGGGCCAGGTGCTCATCATCTGGTCGAGCAGCCGCGACGCTTGAAGGTTGTTCTGACCGGCCTCGATAAAGAGGTCGAAGAAGGTGCGATCGCGAGGCAGGAGGGAGAGGCGCACGACTTCGCCAATCCTATTGATAGGAGCGGGCGCGCTCCGCTCAGCCGCTGGTCGCCGCGAGCTGCTCGGCGGCGCGCGCCGCGTGGCGCTCTCGCAACTCCTCCTGGACGCTGCGTCGCAGCCCGTTGGCGGGCTCCAACCTGGTCCAGACACCTTCGGCATCGAGCTCCCAGGCGTTGGCGTTCTCGGCGAAGCAACGCTCGAGGACGTCGAGCAACTCGGCTTTCAAAACCGCGTCCTCGACCGGCGTGACCAGCTCGACGCGGCTCTCGAGATTGCGCGGCATTAGGTCAGCGGAGCCCATCAGAACCCGCGTCTCCTCGCCACGCTGGAAGGTGTAGACCCGCGAGTGCTCGAGGAAGCGCCCGACGATCGAGACGACGCGGATGTTCTCCGAGACCCCCGGCACACCCGGCCGCAGGCAGCAGATGCCGCGCACGTTGAGGTCGACCCTCACTCCGGCTTGCGAGGCCTGGTAGAGAGCCCGGATGCAGGCGGCGTCGACCAGCGAGTTCATCTTTAGCGCGATCCGCGCCTCCTGGCCTGCCCGGTGCGCCTCGACCGTCGCCTCGATCTCGCCGATGATCTGGTCGCGCATCGTCGTCGGCGAGACCAACACCTTGCGGTACTCGGCCGGGCGACCGTAGCCGGTCAGGAAGTTGAACATCTCGGCGACGTCGGCGCCGATCTCCTCGTCGGCAGTGAAGAGGCCGAAGTCGGTGTAGAGACGAGCCGTCTTGGGGTGATAGTTGCCGGTGCCGATGTGGACGTACTCCCGCACCCGGTCTCCCTCGCGGCGGGCGACGACGATCGCCTTCACGTGCGTCTTCAGGCCGGGGATGCCGTAGACGACATGGACGCCGGACTCCTCCAGCGACTTCGCCCAGTGGATGTTGGCCTCCTCGTCGAAGCGGGCCTTCAGCTCGACCATGCAGACCGCCTGCTTGCCGCGTTCGGAGGCGCGGATCAGCGACGGCACCAGTGGCGAGTCGTCGCTGGTCCGGTAGACGGTCTGCTTGATCGCCAGCACGTCGGGGTCGGCAACCGCCTGCTCGACGAAGCGCTCGACCGAGGTGGCGAAAGAGTCGTAGGGGTGGTGGACAAGGATGTCCTCGTGTCGGATCGCCGCGAACATGTCGACCTGCTCCTCGTCCTCGCCCTGCAGGCGCGGCTGCGTCACCGGCGTCCAGGGCGAGTAGCGCAGCTCGGCGTGGCCGGAGACGTCGGCGACATCGGTCAGGTCGGCGAGATCGATCAGGCCATCGATGTCGTAAACCTCGCGGTCCTCGAGACGCAGCGCCTCGATCAGCTGCTGGCGCAGCTTCGGGTTCATCCCGGCGGCGATCTCGAGGCGCACGACCTCGCCGAAACGGCGGCGGCGGATCTCGTCCTGAACCGCCTGGAGCAGGTCGTCGGCCTCGTCGGAGACGGTGAAGTCGGCATCGCGGGTGACGCGGAAATAGCCATGGTCGACCACCTCGGTGCCGGGGAAGAGCACCTCGAGGTTGGCGGCGATCGCCTCCTCCAGCGGCACGAACGCTTTGCCGCCTTCGCCAACCGGCAGGAAGCGACCAAGCAGCTCCTTCGGCACCTTGACGCGGGCGATGATCTCATTACCGCTATCGGGATCCCGCAACAACACGCCGAGGCTAAGCGAAAGGTTGGAGATGTAGGGGAAGGGCCTGCCTAGGCCGATCACCAGCGGGGTCAGCGCCGGGAAGACTTGCTCATGGAAGCGGGTGTCGATCTCGCGGCGCTCCTCCTCGCTCGCCGAGTCGAGCGAGACGATGCGGATCCCATGCTCCTCCAGCGCCGGGCGCAGTTTGCCGTCGAAGCAGGCGTGAAGGCGATGGTCGAGCTCCAGAACCCGAGCTTGGATCGCGTCGATCTGCTCGCCGGGCGGCAGGCCGTCGGGGCCGCGCGCATCGATGCCGGCGTCGATCTGATCGAAGAGCCCAGCCACCCGGACCATGAAGAACTCGTCGAGGTTGGAAGCGTAGATCGCGCAGAAGCGAACCTGCTCCAGCAGCGGCACCTCGGGATCCTCGGCAAGTTCCAAGACCCGCTGGTTGAAGTCGAGCCAGGAGAGCTCGCGGTTGAAGTAGAGAGCGGGATCGTCGATTGGGTCATCGTACTGAGGCGGTGCTGTCATTCCGACCGCCTCAGGCGGCTCGGGCAGGGGCTTGCCCGGCCGAGGAGCCGGCACCGCCAAGGGCCCGGCGGTAGCCGGCGGCGAGCTGCTCGAGCGCCCGCTCCCAGGAGCGGGCGCCGGCCGAGCGGACAGCGGAGGCCCCTAGATGACGCCGCAGCAGCGGCGAAGCAGCGAGCTGCAGGACGGCGCCGGCGATGTGGTCGGCGTCGGGCCGGCAGAGCATGCCGGTGTGGCGGTTCTCGACCAGCGAGGCGGGGCCACCCTCGGCGACCGCGACCACCGGCACGCCGCTGGCGCCAGCCTCAAGCACGACCTGGCCGTAGGTGTCGGTGGTCGAGCAGAAGAGAAAGACGTCGGCGCTGGCATAGGCGCGGGCCAGATCGTCGCCTTCCAGCCAGCCGAGAAAGGTCGCGCGCTCGCCCAGTCGCGAGCGCAGCTCGCTCTCCTCCGGCCCACCCCCAGCGAGCAGCAGATGTAGCCGTGGGTCTGCCGCTTGCGCCCGCAGGAAGCTCTCGGCAAGCAGATCAACGCCCTTCTCACGCGTCAGGCGGCCGGCGTAGAAGACCTTGACCTCGCCGGGATAGTCCTCGCGGACAGCTTTGCTGGGGTCGAAGCGGGAGACGTCGACGCCCCGCTCCCAGCGCCCCAGCTTCGAGGAATCGATGCCGAGCGCGAGTAGCGAGCGATCCGCCGCCGGGCTTGGCGAAAGCACCAGCGAAGGCGCGCCATAGAAGGCCCCAAGTGCCATCCGGGCCATCGATTCGATCTTGTCATCGCCGCTGCGCAGGCCGGCGTAGCTGGCCAGCTCGGTGTGGTAGCTGGCGATCAGCGGCGTGCCGGCAATGCGGTTGAGCAGGGTGGCGGCAATCCCCGCCGGGCCCGGCGCGGTGACATGAACCGCGTCATAGCGGCCCTCGGCGAGAGTCTCGACCAGGGCCGGCAGGCCCGGAACACCGAGGCTCATCCCGGCGTAGAAGGGGACCTCGAGCTCAGCCGCGGCCGGCAGTCGCCGATCGACGCCGGCGTCGGTGCCGACCACCTCGATCTCGAAGCCGGGCACGCCCAGCTCGCGGATCTTCTCGATTGTCGCGGTGACGCCGTGCATGGCGCCGATCCCATCGGCGATCAGCGCCACCCGTGGACGCTCACCGGAGCGGCTGGCGAGCTTCGCCTTCTCGGCGCCGAGGAACGCCGTCGCGGGGGCATAGGGAACAGCGGGCACGATGGCATCGAAGACGCCGCCGAGCGCGGCGCCGATGTCGCCGCGTGCCGCCGCGGCGGAGCCCTGCGAGACGGCTGTCCGCAGGCGCCCCTCGTGGCAGCGGCGGGCGCGACGGTAGAGATCCTCGTGAGAGAAGTCGTCAGCCTGCAGGTAGGCGAGCAGCTCGCGGCCGCGCAGGTCGAGCTCGATCGAGCGCAGCCAGGCCTCGAGCAACGCGCGAGCGTCTTCAGGCCCGATATCGGTGGCGACCTTGCCCTCGCGTGCGGCGCCCTCGCTGATTGCGCGCTGGGCGATCTTCAGCACCACCGAGGGATCGGGCTCCGCGCCGCCGCCGTCATCGGCATCGAGGGCGAGAGCACGGGTGGCAAGCGCCATCGCCGCGTGAGCCCACTTGGCGGCGCTGCCCTGTTCGCCCCCGGCCTCGGCTTCGCCGGTGCGCAGGCGATCTAGAAACTCTTCCGGCGTGGCGGCCGCTGGCACCTCCGTGAAGGTGCGGCCGATGTCCACGCCGGCGTGATCGTCAGAACCGCCGATGCCCGTACCGCCATGCGTCTCGGTGTAAACAGCGGCAGGCATGTTCAGCTCCGCCGCCCGCGACCCGTTGCGAACCTCCCAGATCGGGAAGAGCTCGGTGAGGTACCGGCGATGCCGCGGCGTCAGCGGCGCGTCGACGTTGTAGAACGGGTGCGCGAGCGCGCAGACGATCTCGTTGTCAGCAAGGTATGCGGCGCAGGCCTCGACATCGCCGGCGTTTGCCTGCAGCCACTCGTGGTCTCCGGGGGTGATCCCGTAACAGAGGACGTGAACCGCCTGGGCCTCGCCGGCAAAGCGTGCGGTCAGCTCCTCGGAGACGAAGCAATCGGGACGATCGGCGAGCTCGAGGCAACCGTCGATCGTGTCGTGGTCGGTGATCGTGACGAAGTCCATCCCCCGTCGCTTGGCCAGCTCGTAGACCTCCTCGGGTGGAGTCGCGCACTCGGGCAACCCGAGCGAACGCTGGACGCCAAGCCGCGAGAGCTGCGAGGCGGTGGAGTGGCAGTGCATGTCTACTCGGGAAATCATCGGCGTCTCCCTACTTGTTAGTCGATCTGGTCCCCAGCAGATTCGGCCAATAGCAGGGAAAACTTGTGAACAAGCCGGGAAGGCACCGTGAACGTTCGTTAACTAACCAGTGCTGCATTGACCGTGTTATTGACGGTCAATGCAGCACTGGTGCTAGCCGAGGGCCCGCTCGAGCGCGGCCCAGGTGCCCTTGCTCGCCTCGGCCTGCCAGAGCTCGACGAAGCGGCGAAAGAGAAGCTCGCGGCGAGCTTGGAGGAGCGTGGCGAGCGAATCGATCTGCTCGACCTTGCCGAGCATCAGGTCGCAGTCGTGCAGGTCGCCGAGGACCGTTTGCAGATCCTTGACGGCGCCGCGCACCACCTTTGCCTCCTCGCCGATACAGGGGCCGACGAGCTCGAGCACGTAGCGCAGCCGCTTCGCCGCGATCCGCAGATCGTGCTGAGCGGTGACCGCGCCTGGCGCGAGCGCCTCGCCGGCGAAGCCACGCATCTCGTCGAGCCTGGTCCGCACGATCCGCACCGCGTTGGGACGCAGGGGAGCCGTCGGGTCGAGGCCTTTGACCTTGCGCGCCTTCACGCTTCGACCGCCTTGACGAGCTTCTTCAGCCGCCGCCGCAGCTTCTTCAGTCGCTTGGAAGCGACGTAGGGCACCAGCGCCTCGTTGGCCTCCCGTTGACGATCGCACAGCTCGGCGATCAGAGCGAGCAGGGCATCGCGATCGACCTCCTCCACCACATTGGCAAGATCCTCCAGCAAGGCGATCTCCACGTCAGCGTCGCGGCGCTCGCCGAGCGCATCGGCCAGCGCCTTCACCTTCTTCAGCGCCTTGCGGTGGCGCTTGCGCGGAAAGCAGGGTTGGAAGATCTCCAGCGCCGCTCGCAGCCGCCGCGTAGCCACCCGCATGTCGTGGACGCGCTCGACGTCTTCAAGGTCGAGCACCCCGGCGGAGTGCTCGAAGACCTCATTGGAGCGAACCTCTACCGCGCGCGCGGCGGCCATCCCAAACGACGCCTCGCAGTCGAGCTCGAGCTCACGTGCACGTGCCACAGACTGAGGCTAAAGGAGGCCGGCGCCGACCTAGGCCGCTAGCCGAACAGGCGAGCCGTTGATGCTGCCGTTGAGCATGTCGAGGACGACGCCCTCGCGCAGGCCGCCCTTGCCGATCTGCAGCGGCTGGCCGAGCAGCTCGGAGACCTTCTCGAGTAGCAGCACGCCGGTGGCGAGGATGCGGACACGTTCGGGATCGAGCTCGAAGCGGCGAGCCACGTCGGCAGCCGGGTCGCCGCAAAGGACCCGAATGCCACGCTCCAGCGTCTCGTACTCGAGCACGGCGCCGACCAGGCGCCGTAGCGAGGTGGCGCTGCCGCCGACGGCGACCGCTTGAGTGGGGTGCTCGATCTCGACCCCCTCGAAGAGGTCGTCGATGCGGTCGCGCACCTTGCGGATCTCGGCAGGTGAGGGCGGATCCGAAGAGATCAACTCGTCGGCGAGCACGCCGGAGCCGACCCGCCAGGAGCGAACCTCGGTCGCGCCGCCGGGCACGGTGCCGAGGATCACCTCGGTCGAGCCACCGCCGACATCGACGACTCCCACGGTGCCGTCAGCCGGGTGGCCAAGCGTCTTGGTGGCGCCGATGAAGGAGAGTCGCCCCTCCTCCTCGTCGCTGAGGATCTCGACCGGCACCCCTGCCGCCGCCCCGATCGCCGCAGCCGCGGCCTCGCCGTTGGAAGCCTCCCGAACAGCGGCCGTTGCCACGGCGCGGATCTCCTCGGCGCCCAGCTCCCGCGCCAGGCGAACCTGGGTGGCAACCACCTCCGCCACTTCCGCGACCTTCTCGGCCCGGATCGCCCCATCGCCATCCAGCGCCTTGTTGATCCGCGTATAGGCCCGCTGCTCCATCACCTTCTTCAACTGCCCATCGACAGGCTCCGCGACCAAGACTCGCGTCGTGTTGGACCCAATATCTATGGCGGCGCAGAGCGTCACAGGGCGTCGTTTTCCATGTTCCCAGACTCGTCGGATCTCAAGCTCAGCGTGGGATGGCGGTGCTTCGACGGACACTCAACACAGCCGCAGGCTGTGTGTCCGGCGAGGCACCGCCATCCCACGCTCAACCGCTTGGGTGCGAGGCGTCCTCGAACTCGCGAAACAGCCCGGTGACCACGAAGGCGACCTGCTCGCCGATGTCAACCGCGTTGTCGCCGATCCGCTCGATCGCCCGCGCCGCCAGCAGCATCGTCATCGCCCACTCGCGCTTGTCGGCGTCGTCGCCGATCTCGAGGGCGAGGCGAAAGCACTCGCGATTGAGGTTGTCGACGACATCGTCCTGGCGGACGAGGTCACGGGCCATTTCCACGTCTCGTCCCTCGAAGGCCCGCTTGGCCTGGCTGATCAGGGTCTTGGTCTGACCTCCCATCGAGAGGATCAGCTTGACCATTTCCCGGTCCGCCGGCGGCTCGTTGCCCGACAGCGGAATCATCTTGCAGATGTTCACGCACTGATCGCCCATCCGCTCGATGCTCTTCAGCACGTGCAGCAGGGCCGAGATCAAGCGCAGGTCTGTCGCCACCGGCGACTGGGTTGCGAGCAGCGCGATCAGGCTCTGATGGACCTCGAGGTAGCGGCCGTCAATGCGATCGTCGTCGGCAACGACCAGCTGCGCCAACTCGACGTCCTGGTGCTCGACCGCCTCCAGGGTCCGCTCCAGCGCCGCGCTGACCATCTCGAGGCCGCCGAGCGCGCTCCCCTCGAGCCTCTCCAGCTCCTCCTGATATTGAACCCGGACACCCTCGACCATGGCGAGATCAGCCAACCTTGCCGGAGACGTAGTCCTCGGTGCGCTTGTCGCTGGGATTGGTGAAGATCTTCTCGGTTTCGTCGTACTCGACCAGGCGGCCCCAGCGGTTGTCCTCGTCGGCGTCGAGCTCGACCATCAGGAAGGCGGTGCGGTCGGAGACGCGCGCCGCCTGCTGCATGTTGTGGGTGACGATGACGATCGAGAATTCCTCCTTCAGCTCGATCATCAGGTCCTCGATCTTGCCGGTCGAGATCGGGTCGAGGGCCGAGCAGGGCTCGTCCATCAGGATCGTGTCGGGCTCGACCGCGATGCAGCGGGCGATGCAGAGGCGCTGCTGCTGGCCCCCGGAGAGGCCGAAGGCGTTGCTGTCGAGACGGTCCTTGACCTCCTCCCAGAGCGCGGCGCCGCGTAGCGCCTTCTCGACCGTCGCGTCGAGGTCGTCCTTGCGGCCGAGGATGCGAGGCCCGAAGGCGACGTTGTCGTAGATCGACTTGGGGAACGGGTTGGGCTTCTGGAAGACCATGCCGATCAGCTTGCGCACCTGCACCGGATCGACTTGTGGCCCGTAGAGGTCCTCGCCGTGGTAGAGCAACTGGCCCTCCACTTCCGCGCCGGGGATCAGGTCGTTCATCCGGTTGAGGCAACGCAGCAGGGTGCTCTTGCCGCAGCCCGAGGGGCCGATCAGCGCGGTCACGTCCTTGCGATGAACGTCCATCGAGATGCTCTTCACGGCGGCTACGCCGCTGTAGCGCACGTCGACGCCCTTCAGCTCGAAGACCTTTTCGCGCTTGCCGGAAGCTCCATGCTGGAACTCATCCGGCCGCACCGCGATCGCAGCGCGCGCGGCCGCGGCCTCGCGGGCTTCGCGGCCGCTGCCGACTCTGCTCTCGTCCTGTGTCATCTGCTCGTCCACACTAGTCCACCTACCACCTCTGCTCGTAACGATTTCGTAGCCAGATCGCGAAGGAGTTCATGATCAGCAGCACGGCGAGCAGGATGATGATGCCGGCAAAGGCGAGGGCCTGGAACTCGTCCTGCGGGCGCACCGCGTAGTTGAAGATCTGCACCGGCATCGCCGAGTAGCCGGCATCGGAGAACGGGGTCGGGTCGAAGGTGACGAAGACGGTCGCGCCGACCAGCAGCAGCGGCGCCGTCTCGCCCAGCGCCCGCGAGACGGCGAGGATCACACCGGTGGCGATCCCCGGGATCGAGGCCGGCAGCACCTGGCGCCGGATCGTCTGCCACTGCGTGGCGCCGAGCGCCAGCGAGCCCTGGCGAATCGAGTCGGGAACCGCCCTGATCGCCTCGCGGGCGACGATGATCACCATCGGCAGCACCAGCAGCGCCAGGGTCAGCGAGCCGGCGACGAGGATGAAACCGAGGTCGAGCGGCCCACGCACGATGAAGGCGAGGCCGAGAATGCCGTAGATGATCGAGGGCACCGCCGCCAGATTCTGGATGTTGACCTCGATCATGCGGTTCCACCAGCGGGCCTTGTCGGCGTACTCCTCGAGGTAGATCGCGGCGCCGATGCCGATCGGGACGACGAAGACGATCACCCCGGCGATCAGCTCCAGCGAGCCGATGATCGCCGGCCGGAAACCGGCTTTCTCCGGAAAGAGGGTCGAAGGCGCGTTGGTGATGAGCTTCGTGCTCAGCGCCGGAGCGCCTTCGACGAAGGCCTGGATCAGCAGGGCGAGTAGCCCGGCAAGGGCGATCAGGACGGCAAGCAGCAGCAGAGCGGCGAAAGCCGCGTTGCGGATCACATCGCCACGCGGCTGGTCGCGCAACATCGCCGCGGTGGTCGCACGTGCGCCAGCGATCGCCAGGCGGCCGCGGGGCGTCATCGACCCTGATCCGTCGCTCACTCGTAGACCTCGCGGTACCTGCGAGCCAGCCTGATGCTGATCGCGTTCATCACCAGGGTGAGCACGAAGAGCACCGTGCCAACCGCGAAGACCGACTTGTAGTCGAGCGTGCCGGTGCCGATGTCACCGGTCGCGGTGGTGGCGATGTAGGCGGTCATCGTCTGGACCGACTCGAGCGGATTCATGGTCAGGTTGGGAGTCGAGCCGGCGGCGATGACGACGATCATCGTCTCGCCGGCGGCACGTGAGATCGCCAGCACAATTGAGGCGACGATTCCCGAGAGCGCCGCCGGGAAGATCACCCGCACCGCCACCTTGGCCCGGGTGGCGCCAAGCGCGTAGGCGCCCTCGTGCAGTCCGCGGGGAACCGCCGACATCGCGTCCTCGGAGATCGAGGCGATGATCGGCACGACCATCAGGGCGATGCCGAGACTGGCGGCGAGCGCCATGAACGGCTTGTCGGAGGCGCCGCCGAGGAACTCGCCCGGCCAGAGCGGCTGGATGATCTCGGGCAGGATGAAGGTGAGAGCGAAGATGCCGATCGCCACGGTGGGGATGCCGGCGAGGATCTCGAGCACCGGCTTGACCGTCTTGCGCACCCGCGGGCTGGCGTACTCGCTGAGATAGACAGCGGCGCCAAGGCCGATCGGGATCGCGAAGAGCATTGCCCAGAACGTCACGTTGAGGGTGCCGACAACGATCGCCAAGACGCCGAAGCTGGGCGGCTCGAACTGGGGGGCCCATTCGACGCCGAAGAGGAAGTCGCCGATCGGCACGACCTCGAGGAAGCCGAGCGTCGGCCCCAGTAGGGAGATGACGATCGCGGTGGTGGTGAGAACCGAGAGGATCCCGCAGGCGGCGAGAAGGCCCTGGATGGCCTTCTCGCCGTAGCGGGGTTTGGACGTCTGTAGCAACTAACCGAGTTTCGCCGCGGCGTCCTTCGACGCTTCCAGCTGCTCTTCGGTGAGTGGGATGAAGCCGACCACTTCGGCCACTTCGTTGACGTTGTCGAGGTAGTAGTCGACGAACGCCTTCACCTCGGGCTTTTCCAGCGCTTCGGCGCTCGGGTAGATGAAGAGCGGCCGGCTGAGCGGCACGTATTCGTCGTTCTGAGCGGTTTCGGCCGATGGCGCGACGCAGCCTTTGCCGCCGTCGACTTCAAGCGCCTTGAGGGCGTCTTCGTTCTCCTGGTAGAAGGAGTAGCCGAAGTAACCCATTCCACCGGGCGAACCCTCGACGCCTGTGACGGTGGCGTTGTCGTTCTCGCCGACGTTGTTGTAGTCCTTGCGCGAGGCGCCCTCTTCACCGTTGATTTCCTCGGTGAAGTAGTCGAACGTGCCGGAGTCCGTACCCGGGCCGAAGAGCGCCAGCTCCTCGTCGTATTCCTCTTTGAGGCCGGGGACTTCGTTCCAGTTGGAGATCTTCGAGTCCGGGCCCCAGATCGCGCCGAGCTGCTCGACGGTTAGGCAGTTGACCGGGTTCTCGGGATTGACGACGACGGTGAGGGCGTCGGTGGCGACCCGCACCTCCTCGTAGGAGATCCCCTGCTTCTCGCAGGCTTCGACCTCTTCAGGCTCGATCGCGCGGGAGGCGTCTGAGATCGAGGTCTCGCCGGCGCAGAACTTTTCGAAGCCGCCGCCGGTGCCGGAGGTCCCGACCGTCACCTTGACGCCGGAGTTTTCGGATTCGAACTGCTCAGCTACTGCCTCGGTGAGCGGCGCCACCGTGCTCGAGCCGTCGATTCGGATCGACCCCGACAGGTCGCTCCCACTGCCGGTTGCATCGTCGTCACTGCTGCCACAGGCCGAGACCCCGGCCGCCAGGACGGCAGCGGAGGCGATGACCGCGAGCCTTCTAGAGCTAATCACTCTGTCTCCTTCTCGTTGTTCACTCCGGTTGACGGCCCTGCGGCCGCTGACAGCGCGAGCCTCGCAGCGGTCTTTTTGCAGCTTGTTACCTGCCTGTATCGAAGATGTGAAAAAGATGTAAAAGCCAAAAGGGATGCCGCAGCCCGCGTCATTCGTCCGGCGAGAAGCGGTAGCCGATGCCGCTGTGGGTGTGGATCAGCCGCCGACCGGGCAGCGCCTCGCTCAGCTTGGAGCGCAGGCGGCTGACGTAGACGTCGACCGAGCGGTCATCGTGGCGAGGCTGCCGCCCCCAGACCTCGGCGTAGAGTTCCTCGCGGGTGAGGATGCGCTGCGGATGCGCAGCCAGCGTGGTCAGAAGCTGTAGCTCACGCATGGTCAGACTGAGCGGACGCCCGTCGACCAGGGCAGCGTGCTCCTCGGGCCGAATCTCCAGCATGGCGTCTGAGGATCGCCGCGCCTGGCGGCCGTCCGGTTACGCGGCCGTAAAGCTGCTGTGAACTACTTGTGAATCGGGAGCCTCGACGACCTCGGTCGCCGCAGTGACCTCGCTGGTGCCGATCTCCGCTTCTGCCCCGACAGCGGACTCGGGATCGAAGCGATAGCCCACCCCGAAGTGGGTGTGGATGTAGCTCCAGCCCGGTGAGCGCTTCTCCAGCTTCTGGCGCAGCTTGCGGATGAAGACGTCGACTGAACGGTCGCCATGGGCCATCGCGTAGCCCCAGACCCGTTGGTAGATCGCCTCGCGCTCGAGCACCTGGCCTTTGGCATCGGCGAGCAGCTGCAAGAGCTCGAACTCGCGCCGGGTCAGGTCGAGACTGCCGTCGCCGACGAAGGCCTGGAACTGGTCGGCGCGGATCTCCAGCTCACCGGCAACCAGCGGGCCAGTCTCGACACCGGAGCGGCTACGGCGACGGCGGCGGGAGACGGCCTCGATCCGGGCCATCACCTCCTCGGGATGACAGGGCTTACCGATCCAGTCGTCGACCCCGAGCCGCAGCCCGCGCACGCGCTGGGCAACCGTGGAGCGACCGGTGCAGACGATCACTCCGAGATCGGGCAGCATCCCGCAAACCCGCTCGAGGTATCCCCAGGCGTCGTCGCCCAGCACCGAGAGATCGAGCAGCAGCGCGTTCAGCTTCATCGCCACCAGCTCCTCGGGCGGGATCGCGCTGGTCAGCACCCGCTGCTGCCAGCCAGCCGCCTCGGTTCGCTTCGACAGCACGGTCACGAAACCGCTGTCGTCGTCGATGACCGCGAGCCTGATGGTTTGCTGTGGGTTCAAGTGGCGAACGCCATTGTGGCGGAGAGGTGCACTTGCGCTGCTACGGCAGGATTGTATGCGTCAGCAACGGCGGCCGTGTCGACAAAATCCCTGCGTTCACAGGATTTTCACAGGTCAAAGTGCCTAATTTGCGGGAAAGTGACCGGTCGGGATTCTCTGGATGTTCACCGCAGGAACCCTTCGCGAGAGGAAACTCATCTCTCGCGAGACTCCTCTCTCGTCACCGCGAACGGCCCACTGCCCCGGGCCGTTCGCCATTTCTGGGCCGGTTAGTGGTGCGACAGACACACCACTAGCTAATCGCACCGGTCGCGGCCAAGATCAGCACCAGCACACCGAGAGCGATCCGGTAGACGACGAAGACCTCCAGCGTGTGGGTGCCTAGGTAGCGGAGCAGCCAGGCGATCGCCAGGTAGCCGGAGACGAAGGCGACCAGCGTCGCGATCGCCGTCGCCGCGACCGAGGGGCTGCCGTCTTCGCCGACCTTGCGCAGCTCGAAGAGCCCACTCAGGACCACTGCCGGCACGGAAAGCAGGAACGAGTAGCGGGCTGCGGCAACCCGGTCGAAGTTGCGGAACAGGCCAGCCGAGATCGTCGCCCCCGAGCGTGAGACGCCGGGGATGAGAGCGAGGGCCTGGGCCATGCCGATGAACAACCCGTCGCGGCCGTTCATCTCGGCCAGGTCTCGCTGCCGGCTGCCAAACCGCTCGGCGAGGACCATCACGAAGGAGAAGAGGATCAGCGCCGAGCCGATTAGGTAGAGGCTGCGCGCTCCCGACTCGATCTGATCCTTGAAGATGAAGCCGAAGATCGCGATCGGGATCGTGCCGAGGACGATGAACCAGCCCAGCTTTGCGTCCTGGCTGCTCTGCCTGAACGGCACCCGCAGTTCGCGCAGCCAGGCCACGGCTATCCGCCAGAGGTCGGCGCGGAAGTAGATCAGCACCGCCGCCATCGTGCCGAGCTGGATCACGGCGGTGAAGCCAGCGCCGGGATCAGACCAGCCAAGCAGCGCCGGCACGATCCGCAGGTGGCCACTCGAGGAGATCGGCAGGAACTCGGTCAGCCCCTGGACGAGGCCGAGGACGATCGCTTCGAGGGTGCTCATCGCGGCGCATCCTATGGAAGCGCCTAAAGGCGAGATGGGGCCGGTTGGCGCCGCGGCGTTGCGCTAGATTCCCAGGCGTGAAGGTTCCCTCGCGCCGCACCCAGATCGCAGCCGCTGCCCTAGCCGCGCTGCTTTCGATGCTGCTTGCGGCGCCACTCGCTCTGGCCGAGAACGGCGTCGGCCTTGCTGGGCCGACGACCGATCAGACCGTCACTTTCTTCTGCTTCGGCGTGATCGCCTTTTTCGCGGTCCTCGTGATCGTGCTCTCAATCGTGCAAGGCCGACTTGAGAAGCGCAAAGAACGCCGTAGGTACGACCTCGAGCGCTACGGCTCGTAGTTAGTCGAGACGGAAGCCGCTGAGCAGACGCTTCTCGGTCTCGCCCTCGATCTTCGCAACGACTTCCACTTTGCCCTCCAGCGGCGTGCCGCGGATCTTCGTTGCCAGCAGATCGTCGACCTGGAAGATGCCGGCCGAGTTGTTGAGCTCGATCTCGATCCGTACCGGCCGCTCCTGCCCCGCTTCGATTCGCACCTCGTCGACCGCGGCGGCGGAGATCGAGTGGATGCCCTCCTGCCCCGCTTCAATCGGCAAGCGGGTGCGCCCCTGTGCCATGTCCAACGCGTCGGCGACCCGCACTACCCCGGCCTCCAGCGTGTAGGGCTCGCCCCGCCGCCGGTGCCCGATGATCGCGTGGAGGATCTCGGAGACCACGATGGTCCGCTCCGGCTGCCGGTAGGAGTCCTCGAGTAGCCGTTCGAGCGCACCATTGGCAAGAAACAAGCTGTAGGCCTCGTGGTCGGCTCGGTGGATCGACATGCCTACGTCGTGAAGCAGAGCCCCACCAGCGACGACTACCTCCGCGTCTTTCGGCGACATGCCATGGTCGGCGACGACCGCCGGCTCCACCCCGGCCTTGACCAGCAGCCGCAGCAGCCGCAGAGCGATGTTGAGAACGATCTGCATGTGGACCCAAGAATGGTCCGACATCCCCAGTCGCTCGGCATGGACCTGGGTCATGTACCACCAGGCCCGCACCTGCTCATCCTCGTTCACAGCACCGAGGAACCCCTCCAGCTTGCGATTCCCCCGTGTCGGCGCCCGAACCTTCGCCTCCGCGATCGCTTCCTTCGGGGGCTTACGTTTCGGCCCCTTCGGATCCGGCGTGGGAACCGCCTCGCTCATGACGCTGATCGTAGAAGAGGCGTCGGGCGCCCCGGCTTTCCTGGGTCAGCTCGTGTCAGCCGCAAACGGGCCACGGACTGGAGCCCGAAGCGGCATAGAGAAGCGCAGCCCGGTAGTCCTGCTCCTGCTCGGGGGCTGCTGCTGGATCGCCAGAGCCGCCGACCGATGCCCAGGTGCCGAAGCTGAACTGGTACTTGCCGCGGTAGGTCCCATCCGAGGAGACGATCGTCGGGTCGCCGCCGGACTCGCATGCCGCGATGGCCTCGAGGGTTGCCAGAGACACGCCGCCGGGGAGGGATGAGTAGAGCTCGCGGCGTTCGCGGCGAACCTCGGCGCGACGGACCGCTTCCATGTGCTTGACCGTGACGCGGATGGTCTTACGGAAGCTCGCGACCGGCCGATGCAGGACGGCGATCTTCGCCGGCTGGGCGTCGGCAACTCCGATGTGCTCAGAGTCATCGCCGCCCGTGGCTGCGAGTGCGGCCGCCGGAAAGGCGATGCAGACAATCAGGACAGGGACAAAGTATGTGCGTTTTGTGAGCAAGCGCGAGACCGTTGCGGTATTTGCGCCCTCGGAACGTGATCGCGCTCACATTGCTCACATAGTGCGTGGCAATCGTTACGTGCTCAGGCACGGATCGTTACATTGATTTGTGTTAACGAAGAGGATCCTGCAGACATCCCGTCGCGGATCGCCGGCCCCCGGCATGATTCGGGCATCGCTGAGACGCCGACATCGCGCCTGCTGCTCGCCTGCCCCGACCAACCGGGCTTGATCGCCGCGGTCAGTGGCTTCCTCGCCAACGCTGGACTCAACATCGTCGACGCCGACCAGCACTCCAGCGACGAGGGCCGCTTCTTCATGCGGATGGTCTTCGACGCCGTCCCGGCCGAGGAGCGCGACGACGTCTACGGCCGCTTCGAGCGGGAGATCGCCTCCCGATTCGAGATGGAGCACCGCTTCGACGAGTCCGACGAGCGCAAGCGGGTGGCGATCATGGTCTCACGCGAAGACCACTGCCTCTCCGACCTGCTCTGGCGCTGGCGCAGCGGTGAGCTCGGCGCCGAGATCGTCGCCGTCATCTCCAACCACGCGGACCACCGCGATCAGGTCGCCTCGCTCGGCCTGCCCTTCCACCACGTGCCGGTCGAGCCAGGCGCGCGCGAGGAGGCCGAGCAGCAAGCCCTGGCGCTGCTCGACGACGTCAACCTGCTCGTCCTCGCCCGCTACATGCAGATCCTCTCGGCCGAGTTCCTGCGCCAGCTGGACGCCCCGGCGATCAACATCCACCACAGCTTCCTGCCCGCCTTCGTCGGCGCCGACCCCTACCGCCGCGCCCACGAGCGCGGCGTCAAGCTGATCGGCGCCACCGCCCACTACGTCACCGAGGAGCTCGACGCCGG
>Ga0164241_10001309_pt1 | contig 31769 bp, 23 predicted proteins | sample OricomyardsoilBY_FD_108780 | JGI IMG/M metagenome (GOLD analysis project Ga0164241, IMG submission 108780) | Backyard soil microbial communities from Emeryville, California, USA - Original compost - Back yard soil (BY) | ecosystem: Environmental > Terrestrial > Soil > Unclassified | place: USA... | reverse complement strand
GCCCGACCCCGGCCGCTTCTTCTTCGGCTTCACCTGCGGCACGACCTTGGCGGGCGCCCCCGGTACGACCGCGGCCGTCGCGTTCACGATCGGAGCGGCGTGCCCCGAAGTCTGCGCGATGACGGGCAGGTGTCGTTTGGGTCGCTCGCCTCGATCCTCAGGAATCAACAGGGAGGCGGGGAGGCGGGGAGATTCTTCGGGCTCGCCGGGCCTGCGGCCCGCAGACGAGGTGGACAGCGAAGCAGAGACCGCGGGCGCTTCCGTACGCCCGCCCCAAAAATCCTCCCCGCCTCCCCGCCTCCCTGTTGTTTGGGTCTCGTGCCGACGTGGAGCGTCGAGGCTGCCGACGGGGCCGGCGGTGCCGGTGAGCCAGGGGATGACTTCGGGGAATTGTTCGCCGGGGCGAGGCGAACCGGACGATTGCGACGCGGCCACTAGACCTCGATTTGAGGCACTTCGTGCCAGTTCATGTTGCCGATGCCCCGCTCGTGGCCGAGCTTCAGGTACTTCACGTTCTCGGGCTTTTCACCGATGAGGGTAGAGCCGTAAGCGTCGGAGGCGACTTGATCGAGGCTCGCGATGACTTGGTGCATGTCGCGTGCGTCGTCGATGTTGCCGCCTTGCGGGCCGTTGCGTAGCAAGACGCGCGTCGCATCCACTATCGTCAAAGTGGGGCGCATGAACGTGGCCAAGTCGGCGATCGAGACGTCGATGTTTTGGTGCAATCGGTTGCGGCGGCCGCCCAGCATGCCGTACCAGTTCTTCATGCCGCCGGTGTACTTGGACAGATTGTGGTGCTTGGCGATCGGCACGTTGATCACCTTGTCGGCGTTGACGAGCGGCGTGTAGACCGGCCACAAATCGAGCACGTCGCCCTTCATGCGCAGCTCGCGAAAGCGATGCGCGGACGGCAAAATCACGGTGGCGCCCAACGCGTAGGTCGCCCGCCAGATGCCCGACTTCTGAAAGCAGCGATTCGGCTCGTTGCACGAAGCGTCGGTGACGATGACCTGCTTGGCGCCCGCGTCGAAGCACAGCTTCACGACCTCGGCCACGACCCGCGGATTGGTGTTGGCGGCGTGCACGGGCATGCGATCCCAACCGATGTTCGGCTTGACCGCGACGATGTCGCCGCGCGAAATGAAGCGCTTCATGCCACCCAGCGCTTCGACGGCGCGCCGCACCAGCTCTTCGGGCTCTTGCGAGCTCTTCGCGATCGCCATTTGCAGCTTGGGATCGCCGTTGACGCGGAAGTCACGCACCTGGCGCTCGCCGGCCGGCGCCGACAAGCCAAAGCCGCCGTGATCGTAGAGCAGGCGCGCCGTGAGCGCAGATGCGCCCAAAACCGCGCCGGTCAGGCCGATCCGCTCTAGCGCCGCGCGCCGAGACGATTTTTCAGCAGCCACCGCTGCAAAGTGGCTGATCGCCGAGGGCCCGTCAAGTTCCGTCCGGTCGCGGGTCCGGCCACCTAACGTTACGTATCTATTGAGAATTGCCCGATTGGGGGTGAGGAGTGAGGGGTTAGTCGATCCTAGGGGTGAGGGGGTGAGGGGGCGATCGGGGCCACGGGTAGCCGAGAACCCGCCCAGCCCGAAACCCCCTCCGCCCGACTAACCCCTAACCCCTAACCCCTAACCCCTTCCCACTTGTGCGACCCCGGACGGGGCGCTACAAAGCCCGCCCCCCTCGGCCCCCCAGCGCCTTTTGCGCATGAGGCAGGAAGAAACGAAAATGAAAGACGGCATCCACCCCGAATACAACGTCGTTCCCGTGAGCTGCGCCTGCGGCAACAAGTTCGAGACCCGCTCGACCCGGAACGAGCTTCAGGTCGATGTCTGTGCTGCCTGCCACCCGTTTTACACGGGCAAGCACCGCCTCATGGACACGCAAGGTCGCGTCGATCGCTTCCGCCGCAAGTACGGGGGCAACACCGCCAGCGCGGCCGTCGCTGCCGTCACGGCCGCCCATGCTGCCGCGACCGTCGCCGCCGACGCCGCTGCCGTCGACGCCAAGAAGTAACGAGCGCGAGAGCGAATCGACAGGAAGGCGGGAAGCCGGGAAGGTTCGTCGGGTGGGCGCGTATGAGCGCCTCCCTTCCCTTCCAGGTTCCCGCCTTTTCCTGTTGGCGCATGAGGCATTTTGGGGGCCTCCCTGCGTTTGGTATTTCGCTTCTCGAACGACAAAAAAACTTCCCGCTTCGCGCCTTCGTGTCCGCTCGCCCCGGACAGCAACGTAGGCAGTGGCTATAGTGGAGAGAGATGTCGAACCAACCTGCCGTGATGGGTCCGGACGGAGTGGCGAGGCCATACATCGGCGGACAGGCGTTGCTCGAAGGCGTGATGATGCGTTCGCCGCACGCCTTCTCCGCGGTCGTGCGCCGCCGCGATGGCTCGTTGGTGGTGCGCGAGCGTCCGATGGCGGATCTGCGCAAAGGCGTTCGGGCTTGGCCCATCGTACGGGGCATGATGGCGCTGGTGGAGGCCCTGAAGCTGGGCAGTCAGGCCTTGCGCTTCTCCGCCGAAATTTACGAGCGTGATCTAGAAGAGGACGAGAAGCAGTCCGCCGCCAAGACGAAGGCGGGCGCCGGCGCCACGCTGCTGTCCGCCCTGGCGTTGCCAATCGTGCATTTGATGACGGCAGAGCCCGACCTCTCGTCTCAGCCGTCGACCGAGGAGCCGAACAAGGGCAAGGGGCTGATGGGCATCATCAGCGTCGTGTTCGCGATCGGGTTGTTCGTAGCCTTACCGCAGGCTTTCGCCGCGGGCGCGTCGAGCCTGTTCAAGCTGAACCTGGACGTGCGCTCGCCGCTGTTTCAGCTGCTCACGTCGTCGGCCAAGCTGGTCATCCTGGTCGGATACATGCTGTTGATCCGCCGCTTGCCCGAGATTTATCGGGTGTTTCAGTATCACGGCGCCGAGCACAAATCGATTTACACCTACGAGTCGGGCGCCGAGCTCACGGTCGAGAACGCCAGAAGCCGCACCACGCTTCACCCGCGCTGCGGCACGACGTTCATCGTGATGGTGGCCCTGGTGTCCATCTTGGTGTTCAGCTGCTTGGGGCCGTTCTTGCCGCAACTGGGTCTGGGTAAGCTGGCCGACAACCTGCTGTTCTTCGCGCTCAAGCTGCCGTTTTTGCCGCTGCTCGCCGCGATCACGTTCGAGCTGCAGCGCGTGCTGGCCAAGTACTGTTCGACGGGGCCGCTGTCGCTGCTGCTGTGGCCGGGCTTCTTGGTGCAGAAGATCACCACCATCGAGCCCGATGACCAACAGCTCGAGGTGGCGCTGTCGGCGCTGTTGGTGACGCTGCGCGTAGAGATGGGCCAAGCCGACGTGCGTGGCGCCGACGCTTCGTTCCCGAGCTACGCCGCCCTCGCCGACGTTCCGTGTCCAGTCCAGGATGCAGTGGCGTGATTTTCGCGGCGACAGCTAGAATCATGCAAGTAAGCTCATCAAGAGTAGGCGTCCAGTCGCCCCTCGCGACCAACGCAGGCAGGTCCCGCCCCGTCGCCGGCCTCGCCGGATTTCTCGCGCGGCTGGCTCCTACTCTCGCCGATCGTGATCTTTCCTTCCAAGACCAGCAGGTCGTCTCGGGCCGGGGCTTCGCCCCGACAGCCGCATGATCCCCGCCGCCAAGCTCGAATCGCTCTCGCGTCGTTTCAACGAGGTCGAGCAGCTGCTGTGTGATCCGAAGACGTCGACGGACTCACAGGCGCTGACGACGCTGAACCGCGAGCGCGCACAGCTGTTGCCCGTCGTCGAGTCGTTCGCCAAATGGACCCACCTCACCAAGCAGATCGCCGACGATAAAGAAGCTTTGTCGGATCCCGAGCTGGGTCCGCTCGCCGAAGCGGAGCTTCCAGAGCTGGTCGCAGCCCTGGAAGCGTTGGAACGCGACATTCAGATCCAGCTGTTGCCGCGTGACCCCAACGACGAGCGAAATACCATCCTCGAAATTCGCGCCGGCACCGGCGGTGAAGAAGCGGCGCTGTTCGCGGGCGATTTGTTCCGCATGTACACCCGCTACGCCGAAACGCGCGGCTGGCGCGTGGAGATCATGACCACCAGTGACGCCTCCGCGGGCGGCATCAAAGAGGTGATCGCGCTCGTCACCGGGCAGCGCGTGTTCTCTAGCCTCAAGTACGAGGGCGGCGTGCACCGGGTCCAGCGCGTGCCGGCGACGGAAGCGCAGGGTCGCATCCATACGTCCACCGCGACGGTCGCGGTGCTGCCCGAGGCCGAAGAAGTCGACGTCGCCATCGACGAGAAAGACCTGAAGGTCGACATCGCGGCTTCCGGCGGCCCTGGCGGCCAGGGCGTCAACACCACCAACAGCGCGGTGCAGATCACCCACATTCCAACCGGAATGATCGTCAAATGCCAAGACGAGCGCAGCCAGCTGAAGAACCGCGCCAAGGCGATGAAGGTGCTGCGCAGCCGCCTGCTCGACATCGAGGTTCAAAAGCAGGCCGACTCGATTCGCGACGAACGCCGCGGCATGGTTGGCGGCGGTGATCGCTCCGAGAAGATCCGCACCTACAACTTTCCGCAGAACCGCCTGACCGATCATCGGATTGGCCTGACGTTGTACAAGCTGGACCGGGTCATGGAGGGCGATCTGGCGGAGATGCTGGACGCCGTCGTCGCGCACCACCAAGCCGCGCTGCTGCAAGCTCAAACCCCGCACGGGGACAGCGCGTGAACGGCGAGGTGGATCTGGACGCGCTGCTCGCGGCCCTGATCCTGGCGCCTCGCACGTTCGCGCGGAACCGCTTCTTCGCGTTGTTCCAAAACCCCGAGGCCGCGAAGATTCGTCGGCGCGCGGCGCGAGTGCGCGGCATCTTGCGGCAGCTGGCCGGCACGCCCACGCAAAAGGCCGAGATCGTCGGCGAGCGCGTGATGAGCGACGGACAGGTGTTGTTGCGCTACCGGGTAGAAGAGCTCGGCTACACGCGCACCGCCGCGCTGTCGTCGTTGGAGGCGGCCACGTTGCGCTACGCCCTGCATCGCTCGGGTAAGGCCTCGCTTTCCTACGAAGAGCGCAGCGCCGTCGAGGCCGCGTTGGCGCGACTGAGCGAGACCCTGGGCGTCGGAAGCGAGCTAATGGATCGCCCTACCTCGCCCACGCTCGCCTGAGCGGGCGACGATAAGGGCCCTAAGCGTCGGTATTCATTCTTCAATATCGGGGCCGCAATTTTGCTGGCGGGTAGCGGGCAGGCCCCGCAACTTAGTAGCTCTGATGAGCGCGCCTCCTCTTCCGCTGCCGGCTCGGACGGCCCTGCGGGAGGTTACGCGCCTACCGGATGACCGCACCCGGGACGCGCGGTTGGTGGCGGCGGCCGCGGGTGGCGACCGCGAGGCCATCGGCGCGGTTTGGGATCGGTACTCGCCGTTCGTGCGCAGCGTGCTTCGCTCCGCGCTCGGCTCGAGCAACGTCATCGATGATTTGGTGCAGGAGGTGTTCTTGGCCTTCGTCCGGGGCGCCAAGAACATCAGCGACGGCTCCTTGCTGCGCTCGTACTTGGCGGGCGTAGCGGTTCGCCTGGCGGCCATGGAAATTCGTCGCAACAAGGTGCGGCGCTGGGTGACGTTGTCGCCAACGGGCGAGCTACCCGAGCAGCCGTCGATGCCGCGCGACGTGTTCGGGCGCGAGGCGTTGCGGACGCTCGAGCGCATCCTGGCCAAGCTCTCGACGCGCCGGCGGATGGCGTTCGTGCTGCGTGACGTCGAAGGCTTGGAAATGCTCGACGTGGCCGCGGCGCTGGCGATCTCGGAGTCGACCTTGCGGCGAGAGCTGATGCGGGCGCGCGAGCAAGTGCTGGCCAGCGCCAGCCGAGAGCCGGCCCTGGTGGATTTCTTACAGCGCGACCCGCGGAGGGAATCGTGAGCGATCCGGTCCCGGGCAACGAGCTCCAGCAGCTGGCCGAGCTCTTGCGCAGTAAGGCGCGGCCAGAGCCGAGCGACGGTGAGCACCGTATGCAACGCGCCACCTTCATGGCGCGCGTCGACTCGGCCCTCGCCGAGCCTAACCGCGCCAAAAACAGGCTGATTTGGGCGATTCCGGCCCTGATGGCGGCCGCCCTCGTGGGATTTGTCGCCTTTCATTCATCACACCGGGCGTTGAGCTTCGAGGTCGCGGGAGCGCAGCGCGACGGCGACTACGTGCGCGCGAGCGACGCGCCCGCCAAGCTGACCTTCTCCGATCAGACGACGGTGCTGGGAGCGCCCGGAGCGCGACTGCGCGTCGAAGCCCTGACCGAGCACGGCGCGCGCGTGTTGGTGGAGCGCGGCCAGGCTGACGTGCACGTGGTACATCGCTCGTCGACGGCGTGGACGTTCGTGGCCGGTTCGTTCGAGGTCGCGGTGACGGGCACGCGCTTTTCGCTCGACTGGGATCCGACCCACGAGACGCTGGAGCTGGCGCTGCGGGAAGGCTCGGTCGAGGTACGGGGTGCAGCCGGCACCGGGCCGTGGTCGGTGCGAGCCGGCCAGCGCTTTCTAGGCGACGTCCAGCACGCCAGCATGCGCGTGAGCGACCTGCACGACGAAGGCGCAAGCGGCACGCCTCCAGCCGTCACGTCGCCCGAGCCGGCGACGATACCAAACGCCCCGACGGCGCCCGCGCCCGCGACGACACCCGAACCGTCGCCGACGCTCGAAACGCCGCATGCGACGGGCAAGGCCGATGGCTGGGAACAGCGCATAGCGCGCGGCGAATTCGCGCAAATCGTCGCCGCTGCCGAGGCGCGCGGTACCGCCAACTGTCTCTCGAGCTGCAGCGCGAGCGATCTGCGCGCGCTGTCGGATGCGGCGCGCTACACCGGCAAGGTCGAGCTCGCGCAACAAAGCCTGCTCGCACTACGCAAGCGTTTCGGCGCCAGCCAGGGACGCGACGCCGCCTTCTTGCTCGGCCGTTTGGAGGAGCGGCGTGGCGCGTGGGGAGCGGCCAGCGGCTGGTACGACACCTACCTGCGCGAAGCCCCGGCCGGCGCCTTCGCGGCCGAAGCGTTAGCGGGCAAGATGCGCACGGTGCGCGCCGCGAGCGGCGTGGCTGCGGCGGTACCATTGGCCCGCGCCTACTTGGAGCGCTTTCCGAAAGGAGTGCACGTCAACACGGCCCGTGAAATATTGGCTGGCCAATAGCCGTGTCGCGCGCGCCCGCGCGCTGTTCGGTGTGTCATTGCTCTGCACGCTGTTGTGCGCGGGCCGCGCTTTGGCCCAACGGGTGCTCCTCGTCCAGCCTCCCCGCACGGACGTGACGCTGTCCGAAGCTTTCAATCGGCTGCGCGCCGAGCTGCTGCTGCAAGACTTCGAGGTATCGGTGGGGGAGCTGCCGCCCGCGGGCATGACCGCCGACGCGCTGGAGACAGAAGCGGAGAAAGCGGGCGCCTTTGCCGGCATTTCGCTGACGCGCGACGCGGGCGGGGCCACCGCTGACGTGTGCATCGCCGACCGCGTTACCGGCAAGCGCACGCAACGACGCTTGGCCGTGACCGGCGTCGCCCAGGCGCCGCGCGTGCTGGCGGTGCGGGCCGTCGATCTGCTGCGTTCCAGCCTGCGCGAGCTGCCGCCGGGCGAGCGCCCCCCAAGCGACGTGGTCGGGGTCGCGCCGGAGCCTGCCCCGCCCGAGCTGCGAGCTTGGTCGACGCGGCGGCCGTTGTGGCAGCTGCGCGCGGCCGCCGGCGCGTTGGGCGCGGGGCGCTTCGGGCCGGCCTTCGGCGGTGCCATTTCGGTCATGCTGCGGCCGACGGCGCGGCTGGAGCTGGGCGCGCTGGTGGTGGGGCCGCTCTTGGGGGCTCGCTACGACGCGAGCATGGGCCGCGCGTTGGTCCGACAAGAGTTGGCGTTGGCGCGGGGGTCGTGGAACGTGCTCTCGGAAGGCGCGCTGCGACTCGGCCCCAGCTTGGGCGCCGGTGTGTATCACTTGCGCGCCGACGGTGAAGTGACGAAGCCGCTGCGCGCTAAGAGCGGCAGCCTGTTCAGCATCGCTGTCACCGGTGGTGTCGCGGCCGAGCTGAAGCTGACGGCCGCTTTGAGCTTGGGCCTGACCATAGACGCCTTGCTGCTGACGCCTGAGCCGGTGGTGGCCGTGGACACCAGCCAAGGTAACGCCAATAATCCGCTGGTTTTGGCCTCGCTCGGCTTGGGGGTCGCGTTTTGAGGGTGAGGCAACTGCTGCTTGGTGGCTGCTGGGCGCTGCTCGGTTGCGGGCGAGAGCTGGTGCAGACGGCCGAGCGCGAGCCGACCAGCAGCCAACCGGACTGCAACGACGCCGGCGACGCGGCGTTGCCCAGCGACGCGACCTTCGGCACCGGCAAGGAAGCCGAGTCGAAGCTGGTCGGCAGCGGCTACGCGGCGGGAGCAGGGCCAGGTTTGTTCATCACCGCGCGCGATGCGTTTCGAGTCTACCTCAATGGTGAGCTGGTGCTCACGAGCCATGCGGCGCGAACGGCTCAGTTCGTGCCGCTCAGCCTCCTGCCCGGCGACAACGCGCTCTCGGTGGTGATCGCCGCCCAAAACGGCACGCCGGCGGCGCTGTTGGAGCTTGCCGAGCTCGAGCGCAGCTATGTCAGCGACGAAACGTTCCGCGTCAGCACCGCGCCCACGTCAGGCTTTGCCAGCGCAACCTACGACGACACGGCCTGGGCTCCCGCCCACGACTTCGGTCCGCTCGGCAGCTTGCCCGGCTGCGACCCCGAGTCGCATTTTCCGATCGATTCCGCGGCGCGCTGGATCGGACCCGAGCCCGGCCACGGCTCGGTCGCGGTCTTGCGTAAATCGATCCGGGTCGCGCCGGTCGGCTTTGGCGCGAGCACGACGGGCGGCAGCGGCGCGCCCGCGACCCTGGTCAACACGTGGGACGAGCTGAAACAGCTAGCCGAGCAGCCCGACGAGCCCGCGCTGCTCTTGCTGCCCGAGGGCAGCTACGACTTTCGCGACACGCCCCGCAGCCAACAGGTGTGTCCATCGACGTGCAGCAACGACGCGACCAAACCGCAGTACACGGTGCTGGTCGGCGCGGAAAAGTGTGCGACCGCGCTCATCGACAAGCCACGCGACGAACGTTCGCTGTCGGTCGGCTCCAACAAAACCTTGGTCGGTCTAGGTCGCGGCGCGCAGATCCGCGGCGTCACCTTCGACCTGAGCTCGAGTCACAACGTCGTGATCCGCAATCTGGCGTTGTATGACGTGAACCCGGAGCTGATTGAAGCCGGCGACGCCTTCACGCTCGAAAAATCTAGCCAGGTCTGGATCGACCACTGCACCACCAAATGGATCAGCGACGGCTTCGTGGACGCCAACGCCGGCACGAAGGACGTCACGTTGTCTTGGCTGCACCTGGACGGCGTGACCAGCCAAGAGTGCAACGGTGAGCACACACGCGCCTGCCAGCTGAACGACGCCGTCGCCACGGTTCACCACAGCTTTTTCGATCACGTGTTGGGCCACACCCCGCGCGCCGATGGCTCGCGGTCGCAGGTACACGTCTTCGACAACCTCGTGAGCGATAACCTGGGCTACGCGGTCGGCTCGTTCTGCGGCGCGCAAGTTTTGATGGAGGGCAATACGCTGCAGCGCGTGGCCAACGCCACCGCCCGCGACACCTGCGCCGACGACAGCGCGCTCGGGGCGATTTCCGCCCCCGAAGGCTCGAACTACTACGGTGATGACGTCGGCCCCCATCACGGCGGCGATGGCAAAGAGCCGCACGACCCCGTCTTCGAGCCACCGTACCGGTACACGGTCGAGGCGCCACGAACCACTCGGCTCGACGTGCTCTCACGCGCCGGCGCCGGCGGCCCCTGGGCATTGCCGCTCTCGATGGAGTGAGCCGTGACGCCCTTGCCGTTGGTGCCCGCGATGCCACCTTTGGCGTTCGAAAAGTCACTTCGGTTCCGAAGTGACTTTTCGTTTTCAGAAGGCGCGCGGCCGCGGTGCTTGAGCGTGACGCGCAGGGCGCGAAACCCCAATATCTCGGCTCGCCAACGAGCCGACGCGATAGCTCGTCCCGCCTCAATGTTGGCGCGGGGCGCCTTCGTTCACGGGTGGCCGTACTTCGAGCGCGCTAGCGAGGGCGCGGTAGAAATCGACGCGCAGGCTTGGTTCGAGCTGTTCGGCGCCGCGGCCCAGCAGCAGGAAGAGCTGGCAAGCCCGCTCGTCGCTGACGTCGGGGCGGTGCACGTCGGCCTGAAATTGGCGGCGCTCGTCCGGCGGCAGTTGCTCGGCGATCGCGGCGAAGCCTCGATCGATGACGCCGGACACCAGCGCCGGCACGGGTTTTCGTTCCAGCCGTAGCGCGAGACCGCGCGCCAGCATCTGCGTGTACGCTTCGAGCGGCTCGGCGTCGAGCGCGCCGATAGCGGAGCGCAGCAACGCGTCGTCACCGCCTTTCCACAGGCGCGTGCAGGTGGCTTTGGAGGCGCGGGCGATGCTGAGACGAGTCGCCGCCCACAGCTCGAGATCGCGCGGGCCGAGGTACGGAACGCTGCGCTCGGCCAGCTCGCGCGACAGAAGGCGCGCCTGCGTGGACGTCACCGCGCCCAACTTTCGTGGCACGTCCGTCTGTTGCATGACGGGGGCGACCGCGCGGTCGAGCGCGGCGTCGAAGCGCGAGCCGGCGGGCGCGGGGCGGTTGAACGACCAAAAGCCCGCCAGCACCAGCGGAACCGCCAGCACGACGCCGCGTAGGACGCGACCCGCTCGGCGCTGGCCCTCGGAAGTCATCGCGGTCGCCATGCTCACACGACCCGGCAGCCGACGCACGGGTTTGCTGACGCCGCGTCGGCCATGCTTAAGTCGAGCCGCCCATGGGCACCATCGCAGAGCAGGTTCGTGTCGACCGCTGGCTCACGGCGACGCGCGTCTTCAAGTCCCGCACCCTGGCCCAAGCCGCCTGCGAGGCCGGCCACGTGCGCATCAACGACGTCCACGCCAAACCGAGCCACCTCGTAAAAATCGGTGACGAGGTGCGCGCGTTCGCGCCGCGCGGCACGGTCGTGCTCGTCGTCAAAGGGCTGGCGGAAAAGCGGCTATCGGCCGCGCTGGCGCAGCTATTGTACGACGATCATTCGCCGCCACCTCCGCCGAAAGAAGAGCGAGTGGCGGTACGTGACCGCGGCGCCGGCCGTCCTACCAAGGCCGACCGCCGCGCGACATCACGCCTGCGCGGCCGCTAGCGCTCACCGGGTGCAACCGCAACATCTTGCTGCGTCACGAGTTGGTAGGCGCCGTAGTAGAGCCAGTCTTTTGACGCGTGGCGCACGGCCAGCCGCGTCGCGTCGCCGCGCGCGAGCTTCAGCTCGACGAAGTCGGCGCGGGGCGGGCCCCCTTTAGGGCTCCCGAAACGCGTCGACCACGCGCCGCCAGGCGTTCGCCTCGGCGGCGGACAACGGCGTCGGGACGGCCGCGGGCGCATTCGTGGCGACTGCGCCACGACGGACGAGCGCTAGCGTTGCACGTTCGACCCGCGCGATGGCGCCACCGGCTCCGACGCACAGCGCGGTCAGGTTGGGCCCGGTGGCTCGGCGCGGCGCGGCCAACAAGCGGAAACGCGCGACAGGGCCGCGCGCCTCGAGCCCGCACACGCTGCCCCGCACCGGATCGGCGAACGGATCCGGCATTCCGGGCAGCCCCGCGTCGACGAAGGCGGCGACGGTGAGCTGCGGCACCGGACCGAGCAGGCCCAAGCTCAGGCCCTTGGCCTGGGCCGCGCGCTCGAGCTCGGCGAGCGGCGTCGTTCCGGCAAAGGTGGCAATGCCCGAGATAGCGTCGATGCCCGGCAACGGCTCGCGCACGCGCGCCGGCGGCGCCTCACGCAATGGCTCGAAGGTGCTCGGATTCATCAGCTGATCGGGATCCCACGCCCGCCGGAGGTGCCGCAGAGTCGTGAGCCCGCCGCCGAGCTCGGCGTCGAGCCAATGCGCTTTGCTGGTGCCCACGCCGTGGTGATGGCTGAGCGTCGCGCCCTCGGTCAGCGCCGCACCGAGCGCCGCATCCAGTAGCGCGTCGTAGCGCGCGAGCGGCTGACCAGCGCGCGTCGCCACGAGCGTGAAGTAGATGCTGCAGCCGTCCGGATAAGCGTGCGACAAATGCGCGAGCACGAGCGCGTGGCGGCCGGCGGCCTCGCGCACGGCGGCGTAAACGTGGTGCAGCCGGGCCCACGGCGCCGCCACCTCGAGCGTGTCGTTGAACGCGCCCTGCTGAAAGACCTTGGATTGCCGGTAACTGACGGCGTAGCGATGCGCGAGCCACTGGCGCGCCGGTGCCTCGCCCAGGCTCTCGCCCGAAAGCTCACGCAGTAGACGTTCGGCGCGCGCCAAGTCGTCCGCCGCCTCTTCCGCCACCCCCTCGAAGATCAAAATCAAGGTCGCCCAGCCGCTCACGAAGCGCTCGAACCCCACGATCGCGCCATTCAAGGCGCGCGGCGCGCTCAGGGCCGCGCGCAGCCAAAAGCCGCTCGGAACGCCGGAGCTCTGCGGCTCGCGGCCGCGCTCATCGGCGACTTTGCCGCGACTGAGCAAATAAGAGTCGATGGGATCGTACAGGCGCATGACCGCCGGCCGCAGCCCCGCTTGCATGACCTGGCGCATCGCTTCGGCGCCCGCTTCGAAGCTAGGCAGGCGGAACGCCGCAAACGCGCGGGCGGCGGGCTCGGCGTGCAGGCGCAGACGCGCGCTCGTGATCAGACCCAAGGTGCCCTCGGAGCCAATCATCAGCTCCAGCGGATTGGGCCCGCCGAAGCGTCGCGTGAAGCGCACCGCGTCGCCGGTGCCGAGCACGCAGTGGGCGCTCTTCACCATGTCTTCGATCTTGCCGTAACGACTCGAGCATTGCCCGGCGCCGCGCGCCGCCAACCAGCCTCCGACCGTCGAGCACAAGATGCTCGACGGGAAATGCCCCACCGTGAGCCCTTGGCGCTGAAGCGCCGCTTCCAAGTCGATGCCCAGCACGCCCGCTTGCACGTCGACCACGCCTTCGTCGCGCCGCACGTCCACGCCGGTGAGGCGCTTGGTGTCCACGACGATGGAACGCTCGCTGGGCCGCACCGCGCCGCAGACGCCGCTGCCGGCACCGTAAGGCACCAGGCTCACGCCTTCGCGGCGCGCCAACGCCACCAGGGCCTCGACCTGCTCCGGCCGCTCCGGCCACACCACGAGCGCCGGCTGCGGACGCGATTGCGGCGCCTCCGCCTCGGCGATCAGGTGGCGGGGCCAGGCGTCGCGCGCCCCCGCCGCTCGGTCGACGGCGCCCGTGCTGGACGGAAGCTCAGGCAGCAGGTCCCGCACCGCATCGGCCAGATCCACCCGCCACTTGTACCCCCGGAGCCACGGGACGTATACCAAGCCTCTTATGCGCGCGTTCAGCTGCTGCTTGGCCCTCGTTTTGCTGCTGCCCCAGTGCGGCGGAGCCAGCCCGACCGGCGCCGAGCCGAAGTCGGCGGACGACGCCAAGAGCTCCGCTGACTCGGGCGACGACGCTGGCTCTCGCTCCTCGACGAGCGACAGTGAAGACGCGTCCGCCTCTTCGCCCGAAAAGTCCAAGGGCCCCAACTGCGACGACGGCACCTGCAGCAAGTGCGGCAGCGGCATCTGCCCCACGGGCTGGTACTGTGATGAGAAGGCGAACGGTGGTGGCGCGTGCAGTTGGCTCACCGAGTGCGCGGACAAACCGACCTGCGCGTGCGTCACGCGGGTGCTGGGGGCGAGCTGCAAATGCCGCGAAGACAGCGGCGGCTTGAAGGTCGCCTGCGACTGACGCCATGCGTGTCGGAACGACACGCCCTTTTGTGATCACCCTTGCATCTAGTCGGCACCGGCGTCGCGACGCTGCCGCTGATTGGTGACCGCTTTTGAAAATGACCGTCGGAGCGTGCGCGAATCGCACCTCAACCGCGCGAGGGTGCGCGACCGGCGAAGGTCCATGGAAGCACAGCCGAATCACCCGCCAGGCTGACTGTGAAGGAATTGAGCGGAGTTAGAATTTTTATTCTACTTTTGACAATTGCGATTCTTTTGTTCTATTTTGTTTGGACAACGCTCTCGGCGCAGGTATCTTGTTTCCTCGAGCCGCACTTCTTTGCCCTTGCAGCAGGAGTTGGGATGAGAACCGTCAATTTGCGAGCGTTTCCCGGGTATTTCACGTGCTGTGCCGCCTTGCTCGCGGGTTGCTCGGACTCCGGCGGTCCTCTCTCGAACAACGGCGGTATGGCGGGCGCCTCGACTGGCACCTCAGGCACCACCGGCGTGAGCGCCGGCACCTCCAGCGGCGGCGGCAACACGACGGCCGCCGGCGGTCCAGCAACGGGCGGTGCATCTAGCGCCGCCGGTACGGAGGCCGGCGGGGGCAGCAACAGCACCGGCGGCACCACCGTCGCCGGCAGTGCCACGGGCGGCTCGGGCGGCAGCGAGGTCGTAGGTTTCCAGCGCCCCAAGGGTCAGTTGCCCAACACCGCGCGTGACCCGGCCAACGTCGACGTTCCGCGTGACCAATGGAAGAAGGACATCGTCTCGCCGACGATGGACAACCTCCACCATCACAACCAACCGACGGTGCTCAACGGCTTCCTCAACCTGAACGGCAACGAAGAGTTCTGGTTTTGGGACATCACGGATCCCACCAAGCCCAAGCAGATGACCGAGTACCTCACGCCCAACCGCAACCCCAAGGGTGGCGGCAAAGGCGAGGGAGAAGCCGAGTCGCACTGCGTCTCGTACGGACGTTACGGCGACAAGTTCTACGAGGTCACCACCAGCGGCCACGGCGTCGACATCTGGGACGTCACGGACCAAGCCGCCGTCAAGCACATCAGCCAAATCGCCCTCGAAGGCATCGACTACGGTGACTACACCGCTGCCGTCTGGGGCCTCAGCTGGCAGGGCAATTACATCTATGTCGGCGGTACCGACACCGGCCTCCACATTCTGGACGCGCACGACCCGTTGCACGTGACGGTGGCCAAGCAGCTGCCCACGTCCAAGTTCGGCACCGTGAGCGCAGGTCCCCTGGACGCCATCGGCAACGTGCTCGTTATCACGACGCCGAAAGAGAGCGCGGGCATCGCCACGATGGACATCAGCGATCCGCTGAACCCCGTGTACATGCACTCGATCAAGCCGACGGCAAAGAGCTACATCGGCCAGTTCTACCGACACTACGTGTTCTTGCAGTCGCCGCTACGCGCCTGGGACGTCCTGACCGATCCGTACAACATCGGTAAAGCCGACATGCCGCTGAGCTCGGTCACGACCCCTGGTAGTGAGTACTTGAGCTTCGGCGACAACAATTTGTTCCTCGGACGCCTGCGCCCCGACGGCGGCGCGACCGTTTACGACGTCACCGACCCGAGCAAGGGCATCATCAAGAAGAGCACGGTGTGGGGTCGGCTCGACCTCGACGGGCTCAATGACGACCAGTTCTCGATCATGATCGGTAACCTGTTGGTCTTGGGCGACGATCAGGAGCCGTACGCTGGCACCGTCATCGCGCAATGGGCGGCCGCACCAGACACGAAGCCGCCGGTCGTCGACACCGTCAGCCCCAAAGACAAGGCCACGGGCCAGTCGGTCAAGAGCCGCATCGGTATCTCGTTCACCGACAACATCGAGTTCGTCACCGTGAACGCCGCCAGCTTCATCGTGCGTGAGGTCGGTGGGCAGCCGCTCAAGGGCACTTGGGGCTCGCGGATGGGCGTCGTCAACTTCTCGCCGAACGAGGACTTGAAGCCCGCCACCACGTACGAGGTCGTTCTACCCAAGGGCGGCATCACCGACCTGGTGCAGAACGGCATCGCCGAAGAATTCAAGTCGACGTTCACAACCAAGTGAGCAAAGTTTTGATCGTGGCGCGACCCTGATCTGTCGAGCAAACTGTGCAGGCGGTGCATCTTCCCCGGTTCTTCGTCAGCACCCTCCTCGCAGCGGTAGCGTGGACGACTCCCGCCTGGGGCATCACCGAAGAGATCACGACGAAGGAGCCTTCGCTCGTCGGTGAAAGCTTTACCTTCAAGGTCAACGTCGCGGAAGCGGTCGGCGAGGTCACCTACCGTTGGAGCTTCGGCGACGATGAGATGACGGACTTCGAGGTCGATCGCGCGCAGATCGACCACGTTTACGCCAAGCCGGGTCACTACACGATCGCGGTCACGGTCCGTGACTCGGAGCTCAACACCGTCGGCGAAACGCTGACGCACGTGGTGCACTACCCGGTTACCGAAAAGCGACCGGCGGCGTCCAGCACCATCGTCTACGACGCTGTGCGCAATCGCGTGTACAGCGTCAACCAAGACAACGACAGTATCAGCTCGGTCGATCCCGAAGCGCTGACCAAAGTCGGAGAGCTCGCCGTCTACAAGAATCCCGAGGCGCTCGCGCTGGCGCCGAACGGCAAGCTGTGGGTGCTGCACCGCGACGACTATGCCGTCGCCATCGTCGACCCCGACACGCTGCAAATCGAGCGGGGCTTTCGGCTGCCCTACGCCTCGCAGCCCATCGGGCTGGTCATGAGCCCGACCGGTGACGCGGCCTACGTGACCCTGATGGCGCTCGGCAAGCTGCTGAAGCTCGACCCCGCCACGGGTGACGTTCTGGGCGAGGTCGCGGTCGGCTCGACCCCGCGCGGCGTCTCGGTGTCGGCTGATGGCAAACGCGTCTTCGTCACTCGCTTCATCTCGACCACGACCGGCGGAGAGGTAGTCGAGGTCGACGCGGCCAGCTTGATGGTCAGCAAGCGGTTCTTGCTCGCGCCCGACACGACCACCCTGGACTCCGACCAGAGGGGCCGCGGGTTGCCCAACTTCTTGTTCTCGGTCGGCATTTCGCCCGACGCGCGCGAAGCGTGGATCCCCGGCAACAAGGACAATATTTTTCGTGGTGTCGTCCGCGATGGTCTGAACCTGACCCAGGACAACACCGTGCGTCCCATGGTGTCGGTGCTCGACTTGGCGCTCGGCGACGAGCTTCTGCAAGATCGCATCGATTTGGACGATCGCGACCTGCCAAGCTACGTCGAGTTCAGTCCGCTCGGTGACTACGCGTTCGTAACTCTAACGGGTTCGAACATGGTCGAAGTGCGCGACGTCTACACCAGAAAAGTCGCCACGGCCCTGACCGATGCCGGGTTGGCGCCACGCGGCACCGTCTTGGGGCCGAAGAATCGGCTGTTCGTGCAAGGGTCGATGGAGCGCAGCGTGGTCGTTTACGACGTCGCCAGCATCCTGGACTCGTCCGACATTCGTTCCAAGCAGCTAAAAGACATTCCGGTCGTCGCCAACGAGAAGCTGGCTCCCGAGGTGTTGCTCGGCAAACAAGTCTTCAGCAACTCCGCCGACGGTCGCATGACCGTGCAGGGCTACCTCACCTGCATCACCTGCCACCTCGACGGCGGTGACGACGGCCAAGTGTATGATTTTACCAACCGCGGTGAGGGCCTGCGCAACACCATCTCGCTGCGCGGGCACCGCGGGGTCGGCCAAGGCAACCTGCTTTGGAGCGGCTCGTTCGACGAGGTGCAAGACTTCGAGGAAGAGATCCGCGGCTTGTTTTTGGGTCACGGCTTCATCCCCGACGACGTCTTGGCGGTTGGCACGCACGCCCAAGCCTTGGGCGACCCCAAAAAGGGCTTGAGCAAAGAGCTCGACGGCGTGGCCGCGTACCTGACGACGCTGGACCGCGTAAACCCCAGCCCATTCCGCAACGCCGACGGCACCATGACCGCCGACGCCGTGGCCGGCCAAGCCCTGTTCGGCAAGCTCGGCTGTGATTTTTGCCACTCCGGCCCGGACTACACCGACAGCGGTGGCGGTCGCTTGCACGACGTCGGCACCCTCACCGCCAACAGCGGCATGCGTAACGGCGCGCCGCTCTTGGGGCTCGATACGCCGTCTTTGGTCGGAGTCTGGGAGAGCCCGCCGTACCTGCACGACGGCTCCGCGCCGACCCTGCGGGACGTGCTCACGACCACGAACCCCAACGATCAGCACGGCTTCGTCAGCTCGCTCAGCGCCGCGCAAGTGGACCAGCTCGTCAGCTTTCTGCAACAGCTGGACGGCGACCAAGAGCTGCGGCGGTTGCCGTTCGAGCCCGCGCTACCGGCCGGCGGTGGCACGGGCGGCGGTGGTATGGGCGGCGGTGGCAGCGGCGGCGACGCCCTGTTACCGCTCGCGGGCGGCGGCAGTGCGGGCGCGACCACGCCCGTCGCGGTCTCGGCTCCCAAGCGTGAGAGCAGCTGCTCCGTTACCGGTACCCAGCGCTCACACGGCGGCGGGTGGCTGTGGCTCTCGCCGCTGTGGCTGTGGCAGCGCCGACGCCGCCAGCGCCGCACGCCCGGAGGAGGCACCGCGTGAAGCAGCTAGCCGCCGTGGCCCTGCTGCTCAGCGCCGTCGCCTGTGGCTCGCCCACGGAGCCAAGCGTGACGCCGAACGTGAGCGGCGCCGGCGGTTCGGCGGGTGGCTCCGCCGGCGGTGGCGGCGCGAGCGGCTCGGGCGGTAATGCGGGCACCGCCGGTAGTGGCGGTGTCGAGCCGGCCCCCAGCTGGGCCGACCTACCCAAGGTGATGAATCCGGATCTCGAGCTGGGCATTTTGCCGACGCGCGAGCTGCAGTACGATCGGTTGTGCGCGACGCTGCGCAACGACGCCTTTTTCAAGCGCATTTGCGGCGGTTTTCGTCCCAATATTCCTGATCTGGCCAGCTTGTTGCGGCTGGTTGGGCTCGAGCAAGAGCGCGCGTTTGCGCTGACCGGCAATTCGACGTCGTTGGTCGCCAAGAGCGTGTCGGCCTTGAACCCGCGCGTCATCGTCTTTCCGCGCGTCGCGCCCACGCTCGAGCAAAAGGACGACTTCGTCATCGTCAGCTTCGTGCGCGGCGAGCCGTTCGCCGAAGTCGCGAGCCGTGATCCGGTTAGCGGCGAGCCCAACTTCTACCTGTTCACGTTCGAGCGCGCCTGCGACTACCAGGGCACGTGTGATCTCGCGAGCCGGCTCACCGAAGAGCTCGAGCACGACTGGACCGCGTACAGCATCTACCCCGAGACGGATCTCGAGAACACGTCCGTCGACTGCCTGACGTGCCACCGTCCGGGCGGTTTTGGCACGAAGAAGATTTTGCGCATGCAAGAGCTGGCGAGCCCGTGGCTGCATTGGTTTCCGCAGCGCTTCGTGCAGCGCACCGACTCCGATCGCGTGCTGACTGCGCAGTTCGTCGACGTGCACAGCGTCGACAAGCAGTACGGCGGCGTGCCAATCACGACGATTCAGAATGCCCTCGACGACGGCAGCGGCGCACAGCTAGAAGCGCTCATCCGCGCCGAAGGCTTTGGCGAGCAACCGAACGCCTTCGACCCGCGCATCGAGGCCGAAGCCAAAGCCAGCGAGCAAAGCGCGACCTGGCTGGCGCAGTGGACGCTGTCGACGCAGGGCAAGGCGATCACGGTGCCTTACCCCAAGGTCGACGTGACCGACGAAGCCAAGCGGCTGGCCGCCAGCGCGTCGTACAAAAGCGTGGTCATGGGCGCCGCCGGCCGCGAAACCCTGCTCGATTTGCGCGACGTCTTCTCGCAAGACGCGACCGAAAAGCTGAGCTTCGTGCCCCAAGCCGGCGCCGACGGCCGCGCCGTGCTCGTCCAAATGTGCGCCCGCTGCCACGACGGCCGCGCCGACCCCGCGATCGGCCGCAGCAAGTTCAACGTGCTCGAGCTCGACGCCATGAGCGCCGACGAAAAAGCCGCCGCCAGCCAACGCATCCAAGAACCCGCCACGTCCGTCAAACACATGCCGCCTTGGCGCAGCGGCACCCTGACCCCCGAAGCCGTCACCGCCGCCCTCGCCGAGCTAGCCAAGTAGCAGCGGCCGCGAGCGACTCACGTCTCCCAGATTCACGGGGACGACGCCGCCCGCTGCATCAAAAATTCTCGCCTCCCGTACCTCCCGTTTTCCCTGTGAAAGAATCTGGGTCCGTTACAGGGTGAGGCCCGGTCTCGTATGTAGCGTCCCCGCCCAGCTGGGCGGGTGACAGGCCTACCCTACGGTCGTTGAGCGAGCATCAGGATGCGGGGCGAGGCTTGGCCCAAGAAGACGCCGGGCGTGGCGGGGTGGCCGCTCACTTCGGTGACGCGGAAACCGACCTCGTGCAGCAGCTTGCCGAGCTCGTGGAACGAGTAGAGGCGCACCGAATAGGTACATTCGCGAGTGCGGCCGTCGTCCAAGATGACCGAGCGCTTCACGCGAAGACGGCTCGTGAAGTAGTCGATCACGGCGTCATCCATGCACACGCACGAATCACCTTCGAACCACACCGAGCTGGGGGTGTGAGCGGCCGCGAAGTCGCGGTTCATGACGTCGACCAGCAGCATGCCACCCGGACGCAGCGCCCGAAACGCTCGCTCGGCGACGGAGAAATTTTTGTCTTCTTCGAAATAGCCGAAGGTGGTGTTCCAGCAGAAAATGCCGTCGAACATCTCTTCGAACGCCATTTCACGCATGTCACCTTGCAGAAAATTGATCTTCTGCGAGCGCTCTTGAGCGATGTCGGCGGCGAGCGCCAGCTGGTACAGCGATAGGTCGTAGCCGACCACGCCGTAGCCGCGACTCGCGAGCTCGACGGCGTGCTGCCCGGAGCCGCAGCCCAAATCGAGCACCACGCCGCCCGGCGCTACACCCAGGCTCTCTTCGACGAACGTCACCTCACGCTTGATCTGCTCGTCGCTGACCTTCCAGTTGGCGCGCACGAAGTCTTCGCTGAACAGCTCTTCCCACCAAGGGCGCTTTTGCTTCGCTTTTTTCTTCTCGGTCTCGGGCGAGACGATTTCTTCGCGTGACGGTGCCGCAGCGGCGGGCGCGGCCGCAACCGGCTCGGCTGCCGGCGGGCGCTTGGGCGGCGGCGGGGGCTGAGGCTTGGCCTCGGGGCGTGCCGACGGAGCCGGCGGCGGCATCGCGGGGGTCAGCTCTTCCGGCGGAAGTGAAGGAGAGTCTTCGCGTGAAAGCTCTTCGAAGACCGGAATGCGATCCGCGGAGTCGGGTCCCGCGTCTTCCGAAGCGAGGGCTTGGACGGGCGCGGTCACGGGCGCGGCCGCCGACCCGGGTGGTGCTGGCGTCGGCTCGTCCGGAATGATGGGAGCCGCCAGCGCCGGAGCCGGCGTTTCTAGCGGCATGGGCGACGCCGACGGCCGAGTCGGTGTCTCTTCGTCGAAGTCGGTGGTGATGGGGATGTCGGGGGGCGACTCGTCGACGGCGGCGATGTCGAGCGCGATCACGGCCGGCAGCGGCGGAATGCTGGGGCGCTTTTTTTCGGCGGGCTCCGGCGCGGCCTCGAGCGTGCGGTCGTGATCAACGGGCACGGCGACGGGCGGCGGAGGCTCGAACAGGGCCGCGGGCGGCGGCGGTACGAGGACGGACGCAGGCGGCGGAGGCGGCACGAACGGAGCCGCGACCGGCGGTGGAGGCGGCGGAGGCGAGACGCGCACTGGCGGCGGCGATGACTCGCGCGGCGCGGGCGGGCGCTCTGAATGGGTGCCGACCGCGATGATGCGCTGAGCGAAGATGGAGCCGGTCTTGGCCGAGCCAGCCGGCGACGACGCCGCGGGCTCATCCGGCACGGTGGGCACCTTGTCGCGCGGCCGCGGCGGCTCGCTCGGCGAAGGTCGCAGCAGCTCTTGCGATGGTCGCGTTTCGGGCGCTCCGCTCGCCGCTTCACCCAGTGCGGGTGACGAGCGCGGTCGCGGCACGGCGGGACGACTACCGGTCGCGCTCTCGGACGTGCTGAAGGCGCCGGTGTCTTTGGCCAGCGCCTCGCCGATCGCGCGCAGGGACTCGCTGCCCGTGAGCGCCGCGGCGACGGAGTCGCGCGAAGACGCCAACGCATCGTGAAACGAGATGGCGGGCGCGCTCGGAGATTTGAGCGAGCCGACCGGCAGCATGCCGTCGCCAGTGCCTGGCGGCGCGGAAGGGTGGCTCGAGTCGCGCTTGGGCTTCGGGGGCGGCGCTAGCTTGCGCGACGTGGGCGACACCGAATCATGGCGTGGCGCAGGTGCAGGCTCCGGCGCATGAGCCAGGACTTCGACATCATCCGCATCGGATGGCGGGTCGCCAACGATCGGGGTGACGACCTCTTCTTGAGCCGGCAGCGGCGCGTCGTCCGAAGCCTCGCTCATGACTCGGAAACCAGCGATTGACCCAGGCGAACGACGCCGGTCGCGCGCGTCAACGTCAAGCCCGGCTCGAACAGCACGACCGCGGTCGAACCCAAGTGAAACATGCCGATCTCGTCGCCTTTGGCGACCTCGAAACCGGGCTCGATGGGGTGGGAGCCGGGCGGCACCGCCGGCTGTCCCGGCAGCGCCGTAACGCTGATACGGCCGACGATGGTTGCGCCCACCATCACCACCGTGACGCGACCTAGCGTCGCGGTGTCGATGACGATGGCGACGCGGGTGTTGCGCACGAACAGTCGCGGCACGTAGCGCTCGCCGATACTGTTGACCGGAAATAGATCGCCGGGGATGCCGCGCAGCAGCGTGACCTTGCCGTCGACCGGCGAGTGAACGCGGTGGTAGTCGCCGGGGGCCAAGTACACGACCGCGAATTGGCCGCCCGAATAGCGACGCGCGTCTTGCTCGTCGCCGATCAGCTCGCCCGCCTCGTACAGCTGACCCTTGACGTGGATCTGCGCGCCGGTGTCGATGCGACCGAGGCACGACAGCTTGCCATCGGCCGGGCTCACGGCAGGATCGGCGCTGATGCGTCGTGAGCCCTTCCTGAGCGGCCGGGTGAAGAAGGCGTCGAAGCTGGGGTACGAGCCGAGGTGGCCCTCCGCTTCGTCCATGTTCACCTGGTAGGCGCGGCAATAAGCTCGTTCCACGGCGCGCGCGAGGCCGCTGGGAATCGGCTGATCGCACAGGCGACCGACGGCCCGGCTAATGTGGACGCGCGGCAATGCGCGCAGGATCTGGGCGGCGGCGAATGTACTGAGGCTCACCAAAAATCCGTTGAACTTCGCGGAAATCGACCGCTCATCGTAGGGCTACCCGAGGGCTCGGGTCAATCTCGGGGGAGCTTTCGGGCGGCCTGGCAGAGCGCGGCCCAGTTACTGAGCTCGGCAAACGGGGCGGTGGCCCCAGTCGCGCCGGCGCTTGGGGCCGTCGCCCCAACCAGCATGCCCGGCAAGAATGCGGGCTCGTCGAGCTCGGCGCCGATGGTGAAGCGGCCTCGGCAGGCGACCTCTTCTGCCAGCGGGTCGGACGCCAGGCCTAGCCCGAACGCGCGCGCGGCAGCTTTGGGGTCGGTTTTCTCGAGCAAGCGTCCACGCAGGCCAAACCAGGGTCCATATCCGCCGTCAATTTCCGTCTCGGCACCAAGCCGGAGCGCTGCCTGTTCGGGGTCGTGACGGGCCAGCTCGGCTCTCGCCGCGTGCGCGCGATACACCGGCTCGCTACCCGACACGCCAGGGGCAACCGTGAGCGCGGCCTCGGCTCCGAAGCCGCCCCCCAGCAAGAGGTCGCCCAAGCGTGCTCGGCGCGCGAGATCGCGCGGGTCGAAGCCGCGTGGCGGTGGGCTGACGGCCTGCATCGGCGCCTGCCCGAACGACGATTCAATCAAGCTCTTTTGCCAACGCCGGTTCCAAGCGGTCAGATCGTAGCCGGTGACGCTGCGCAAGGCGGAGCTGGGATCGTCGACGGCCAGGCCCTTCAAATCCGTAAAGAGCAAGCGCAAGGCCGCCTCGCCCTGCTCACGAATGAAATAGCCCATGAAGCTTTGCACTTCCGCGTAGGCCGTCGATGCGGCCTCGGGCGTGGGCAACATGGCGATCGAGGGCCCCAGCTTGTCGATCCCGACTTGGCGCCCGTGACGCAGCGCGCGCGCGGCCGTCTCTTCGGCCCAGTCTTTGGGATCGAACGGGCGAGGCTCGCGCCAGCGCGTCTCTTCACGCTTGGCGATGCCCTCCTGCAGCCACAGCGGCGCGCGGTCGCGCGTCGCGCGCGTCACCAACAAGTGCGTCAGCTCGTGCGCCAGCGTGTCTTCCCAGTGGTAGCCCGAGCGCGTTGCCTGCGGTGACAGGATGATGATGCGCCCGAACCGGGCCACCGCCAAAGTGCCGGTAGTTTCCGCCGCTTCTAGCGGCAGGCCCGTAACCGCGGACAGCGAAAACAGGTCGCGCACCATGTCGATGCGCAGAGGGCGCGGCAGATCGACGCCCAGCTCCGCGCCGATGCGATCGCGCGCCTGCGCGGCCACGTCGAAGACGAAAGGTGCGAACACGCGATCGGCGTCGTCTTGCATACGCAGCCAAATGCCGCGCGCTTTGTCTTCCACCACGAAGCCGGCCGCGGTGGCGTGAGCGCACGTGCGCGCGTACTGCGCCAGCTGCGCGCCGTCCTTGGATTCGGTCGCGGCCGGGTTGGAGAACACCGCCGCCGAGCCCACGCAGTCACCCAGGTACAAGAGCATGCGGCCCCGCTCGAGCAAGAATTGCGGCGTCTCCGAGTCGATGGCGGCCGCCAATTTTTGCGCGCGCCCCAGATCTATCTCGGTGATGGCGTCCGACAGCGCGCGCAGATCACCGGCTCCAAACAACGCGGCGCGCGCCGGCAGTACCAACAACAGCAGCGCCCCCAGCGCCAAGCTCAGCCGCTTCATTTCAGCAGGCCCTCCGCGTAGCGCTTTACGGCCGGCCCCAAGCGCCCGCCCTTGTCGCGCGCTAGGCCTTCCAACACGCGCTTGCGAAAAGCTTCGGCCTTTTCGTTTTTGTCCCGGCCCGGAACGCCGGCGTCTTGGCGCATGCTCGGGCCGTCGCGGCCGTCCTTGTCGTCGTGCGGATCTTGGGGGGGCGCGTCTTTCGGATCGTCCTTCGGCTCGTCGCCCTTGTCGTCGTCGCCCTGCTCGAGCAAGCGTTGGGCTTCGCGCTGCAGTTGCAGGGCACGGTCGCCGTGGCCGTTCGCCAGCTCTTGAGCGGCTTCGCGCATCAAGCCTTCTGCGCGATCGAGCGCTTGGGCGACCTCACCGGGGAGCGCGGCTTCGCCGTGGCTACCGCGACCGGAGATGTTCTGAGCGCGCTCGGCCATTTCTTGCTCGCGCTTGCCGGAGCGTTCGAGCGCCTCTTTGGAGCGCTCGCTCTCGCGTTCGTGCGCTTTGTGCAAAAGCTCGTCGATCCACGCGCTCTGTTTGGCGAGCTCCTGCTCGGCGCGCTCCAGGGCGTCGGGCGAGACGTCGTCGTCACCGCCGCGTTGCTTGGCCACGCTCATCTGCTGCTTGGCGCTCTCCGCGCTCTGCTTGGCGTCTTTCAACGAAAGCCGCGCCAGGCTCTCGGCCATGGCGCGCCCGTGCTCACGCGCGAGCGCCGCGGCTTGCCCGGATTTGGATTGGCCGGGCGCATAGTCCGGCAGCGCTTCGAAGGCGCGACGCAAGGCTTCGGCGCGCTCTTTGGCTTCGCGCTGGACGTTCGGATCTTGCTCGGCTTGTTCGGCGGCTTCGAGCGTGCTTTCCACGGAGCCGATTTCGCCCGCGTGCTCTTCTGCCAGCTGCTGAAGCTCGCGCATCAGCTCCTCGAATTGCTGGTGAGCCTGCGAGGCTTCACCGGGGCGCTTGGCGCCGCCGCGCCCGCCCTGCCCGCCCGATTCGACTCCCCCTTCGGAGGCGGAGCTGAAGGACGGCTTGGGCCGACGCAACCGCGCCGCCAAGTGACGAGCAGCCAGCTCCGCTTCGACGTAGCTTTGGGCGGCCAGGGCTCGCTCGATGCGGCGCAGCTCCCCTTGCGCCACGCTTCCGATATCGGCGCCCAGCTCGCTCAACGTCGCCAAGGCGTCCGCGCCGTGGGCCAGCACCGGCAGCGCGGTCGCCAGGCGCCGCGCCGAAGCGTCGCGCTTTTCCGGATCGAGCCCGAGCTTGCAACCTTCCGCTACCTCGTCCGCGGCATCGCCCAGCCGCTTGGCGACGCCCTCGGCGTCGTGGTTGCCGGTGGCGCGCAGCGCGGCGTCCACCGCCAACAGCACGTCCTCCAAGCGGCGCAGGTACGTCTCACGCGTGGCCGCAGGTCGGGCCAGCGCGCGCGCTTGCCCTTGTAAAAATGCCTTGAGCGGCTTGGGGACGGCGGCGCCGGCGTAGCTGGCTTCCGTGAAGCGCGTCAGCGGCTCTAGCGCCGTTTTCACTTGCTCGGCCTGAGCCTTGCGGACCACGTCGGCGCCGACGCTGGGCGCGTCCTTTTTAGCCGCTGCGTCCGCCTCGCGTTGCCCCTGAGCATAGGCGCGAACCAACGCGGCGCGTGCTTCTTTCAACGCCGCGTAGCGCGCGGCTTCGCCTTCGCCGATGCCGGGCGGCACGATCGTGATCGCCGGGCTGACGCCCCACTTGGCCCCCGCAACCCCGTCGTTGTCGCGCGCTTCGATCGTCACTTCGACGGGCAAGAAGCTGCGGCGGAGCAGCGGTTCACGCGGGGACAGCGCTTGGGCGCCGGTGTGCTGTTTGCCCTCACCGTCCAGACGCTCGAGGGTGCGGCGGCTCTCGCGCCCGCCCGAGCGCAACACCAAAGCGATCTCGCGGATGCCGTGATCGTCACGCACCGCGTAGCGCAGCTCGAGCGCTTGCAAGTCCTTGAGCAGCACGGTGCGCGGCGCGTCTTCCAGCTCGACGGTGGGGGCTTCGTCGACGATCGGCTTGATCGAGAGCGTATCGGGCTCGGGAATGAGCACGTTGCCGAAGCGCGCCGCGACCTGCAGCTCCACCGCTCGCGACAACTGCCAACGCGCCACCACGCCCCCCGCGCCATCGCTGACGAACGGCACCTCGCGTCCGTCACCGAGCAGCACCAGCTGACGGCCCTCGCGCTCGGGCACTCCTTGAAATACGATCACGCTACCGGCCGGCTCGTGCGTCACGCCTTCCGGAAAAAGCGAATGGGCCTCGCTCCGCAGGTAGGCCGGCGGTTGTGCGTCCACCCGCAACATGCCCAACCACGGCATCGGCACCGGCGCCCGACCGCCCCGCGCGACGAGCACGTCGAGGCCCTCGACCACCCGCGCCGGATCGAATGCGAGCGCAGCGCCCGACGCCACGAGCACGAACAAAAGCAGAAGCCGCGCCCGGTCCGCGCTACGCGCCGCCCATTTGTCGAGTAAATCGGCGGGGGCTTGGGTCAGCACGCGTTGAAAGTGCAGCTGCGCCAGCTCCGGGGACTCACCGCTCGTTTCCGCGTCGCGCGGGCGCTCGACCAACGTCAGGGCGCGCAGGGCGCGAGCGCCCACATTGGGGTCAGCTTGCAGCAACGTGGCGCCGAGCAATCGGCGATGGCTGCCGAGCGTGCGGCGCGCGTGCACCACCGCCAAAACCAAGGCGGAAATGCCGGCGAGCAGCAGGCTTGCCCCCAGCAAGCGCCAAGCGCCGGTACCGTGCCGCGCGACGTGCGCGGCCGCCACCAAGCCGAGCGCCACGAGACCCCAGCCGAGCTGGCGTCGCGCGCTCGCGACCTTGGTTCTAAACCGCGCTGCGAGCGCGTCGAGCGGAGCCGGCGCGACCGAAGGCGGCGCGGAGTCGCCTGCGGCCGCGCGAGCACGACGAGCCGACGCAGGCCGTGCCGAGCGAGACGGCGACCGAGACGGGCGAGGCGGTTGCGACGACGGCATACGGATTGACGATGCGGAGCATAGCTCGACATCGGGGCCCGGGTAGCCCATGCTTTCAGCCGATTAGCCGTGATCCTCGAAGGCGCCCACCGGCTGCGCAGAGTGCTGCTCTCGCTCCCCGATATTACCCTTCGGGTGGGGTGGCTTCGCGCGCACCTCGGCGAGCTGCGTGACAGTGAGGCCGCGGAGCTGTTGTCCAGCCTGTGTGAAGACGGCGAGCGCGCCGATCCCGACTCGCGCGAAGCGCTCTTGGTCGTCGCCATGGTGTTGGCGGCCGGTGGTGACTCTCCCTTCGTCGAGCGCTTGCGCCAGCACGCAGAAGAGCGGCGGCTGCTCAGCTTGGCGCGCCTACTACGACGCGGCGCCGACAGCCCGTTGTCCGGACGCAGGTCCGAGCCGCCCGTGCCAGACTACGGCACCGGCCGTGAGCTCACCGTCGGCGAGCGCCGCAGCCTGGCGCGCTCGAACAACCGGCGCGTGCTCGAAAAGCTGCTGCGCGATCCGCATCCGCTCGTGCTGCGCCAGCTGCTCGGCAATCCGCGCCTGACCGAAGACGACGTCGTGCGCCTGGCCGCCCGCCGCCCGCTTCACCACACCATCGCCCCCACGCTGGCCGACAGCCCCCGTTGGCTGCGTCGGCCGCGCGTGCGGCTCACGCTGCTGCTCAACCCGGGCACCCCGGAAGCCATTTCGATGCCGCTGCTGGCGGTGTGCACGCGCACGGAGCTGCTCGAGGTCGTGCACGGCGTCGATGCGCCGCTCGCGCTGCGCGGCTCGGCGCAAGAACTGTTGGAGCGCAGCCCGCCTTTGCAAAAGGGCGTGTCCGGCTCGACCGTGCTGCAGTAGCGGCGCTCGCGCGCCTCAGCCTTCTTCTTCTTCTTCGGCTTCCCAGCGGGTGAGCGCGTCGAGCGTCACGTTCTGGCCGCAGACTTCACACAGCGGCGGTTCCTCGAAGCGGAGCTCGTCACCACGCGTCCACATGAACAAGCCCGAGCCGGCCGGCTCAGTGTCGAAGTGCTCGCCGCACATGTCACAGTCGAAGCCGGGAGCGGGCGCAGCCGGGGCCGGCGCCACGTCGGGCGTGTCGAAGTAGTGAATGATGGTGTTCGGGTCGAGCATCAATGGCGACTGCCCCAGCCTAACTCTTGCTGGGCGAAATGCCAGGGGCTCGAGCACGAGACAAGAGGAGGGCGCGAAGCCGCGAAGATTTCTGTTGTTTCGAGCTCGTGCGTCAGGCCGCCGGCGCGGTTGCGTCGTTGGGGGCGGGCGCGGGCTCGCCAACGCCGCACGACTGAGCCAACAGCTCGATGATGTCGAGGTTCTGGATCTCGTCCTCTTTGTTCTGAGATTTGACGCCGTCTTTGAGCATGGTCATGCAAAACGGGCACGCGCTGGCGATCGTGTTCGGGCCGTGGCCGTGGGCGTTGCCGCGATTGGTCGGCGCGCCCAACGCGTCGACGAGCTGCAAGGTGCGCTTCACGTTCACGCGATCCTTGTTTTGTTCTTCCATGAACATTTGCGCCCCACCTGCGCCACAGCACAGGCCCTTCTTCTTGTTCCAGCCTTCGACCTCGATCAGCTCGACGCCGGGAATGGCTTGCAAGATTTGGCGCGGCGATTCGTAGATGTCGTTGTACCGGCCGAGGTAGCAGGAGTCGTGGTACGCGACTTTGCCCTTTACCGGCTTTTTGGGCACGAGCTTCTTTTCTGCCACCAAGCCGAGCATGTAGTCGCTGTGGTGCACGACCTCGAATTTGGCGCCGAAGTCGGGGTACTCGTTGGTCAGCGTGTTGAAGCAGTGCGGGCAAGTGGTCAGGATCTTTTTGATGCCGCCTTGCTGCTTGTAGCCGTTCAAGGTCGCAGCGTTGGTCTCCGCCAACATCGCGAACAGGTATTCGTTACCCGCGCGCCGCGCCGGATCGCCCGTGCACGTCTCTTCTTCACCCAAAATGGCAAAGTCGACGCCGGCCGACAGCAACAGCTGAGCCGTGGCGCGCGCGATCTTTTTGGCGCGGTCGTCGTAGCTGGCCGCGCAACCGACCCAGAACAGCACCTCGGCGTCGGGCTTTTCCGAGAACATTTTGAGCCCCAAGCCATCCGCCCAGTTGGTGCGATCGACGCGCGCCAGGTTCCAGGGGTTGCCGTTGGACTCCATGCCCTCGAACGGCTTGGCCAGCTCCTGCGGAAATTCGCCTTTGATGACGACGAGGTTGCGCCGCATTTGCACGATCTTGTCGACGTAGGTGATGTTGACGGGACACTGCTCTTCACAGGCACGGCAGCTGGTACATGCCCACAAGACATCGGGGTGAATGATGTTGGGCACCAGATCGACGGGCGCGAGCTTCTTCTCCGTCTCGAGCTCGCTTTCGCGCGAATACAGGTGATTGCGCAGATCGAGGGTGAATTGCTTGGGGCTCAGCAACTTGCCGGTCATGAACGCCGGGCAATTGTCCGAGCAACGCCCGCACTCGGTGCAGGTGTAAAAGTCGAGCACGTCCTTCCAGCTGAAATGATTGATGCGCGCATAGCCGATGCGCGCCGAGAGCAAGTCTTCACCCTCGGTCGCTTTCTCGACCGCCGCCATCAGCTTCTCGGTGTTTTCAGCGAGGGGGCGAAGGCGGCCGCGCGGGGTGAGGTCGCCCAAAAACACGTTCGGAATCGCGGTGATGATGTGAAAGTGCTTCGAGTACGGCAAGATGTTCAAGAACACCAACACCAGCGTCGAGTGCGTCCAAAAGCCGGCCTGCGCCAGCACCACGAGCGCCGGCACCGACAGCCCCGACACCAAAACCGAGAACAGCGAGCCGCCCGGATCCGGAAACGCGTGGTAACCACCACCCTCGGGCGGACCCAGCGGTGCGAGCAGCATGCCTGCGCGCGCGCACCAAGCTGCGTCCACCTTGCACACGCCGTTACCGAAGCGCTCGCGCAGCGCGATGCTGCATCCGTCGTACAGTAGATCCGCGAGCATCATCGTCATGATGATGCCGAGAATCACCAAACCTTCGCCGCTCAGCGTCATCCGCTTTTCGCGCTTGATAGCGCGGAAGTAAACGAACACGCTCGCTCCGCCGATCACCAACAACGCGAAAATGTCTTTGACGAACGAGTAGACCTTGCCGAGCGGCAGGCCCAGCACCGGCTCGTGTCCCAACACGAACAAGTTGAAGGACGGGTCGAAGCCGCGCCCCCACAGCATGAGCGTGCGCAGCAGCAGCACCCCAAAGCCCATGAAGATGAGCTGATGCGCCAGGCCCGCGGCCAGGTAGTTGCGCATCTTTTTTTGGTAAAACGCGAACGTCCAAACCGCTTTGGCGCGGTCCGCCACGCGGTCGGTCCGGCTCTCCCAGGTGGCGTCGCCGACGTGCAGCAAATGCCAGCGGCGCCGCGCGCTCCAAGCGAACGCGCCGCTCAGGCCAACGATGATGAGCGCCATCAGGACAGGATTCATCGAGCTCTCGTCTCCTTCAGCCGCGGCTGGGCTGCTGGACGAAGCTTAGCCCTGCCCGGACAGCCTGAGCCAAATCAAAAGCAAAATCCAAAGCGCCACTGCGACCACGACGATGACGACCGCGTGAGAGTTGCGGCCTTTTGCCGCCGGTACCGCCAGCGCGGTCGGCATTTCGTCACTCTCGACGATGGCGGCAGGCGGACGCTTCGAGGGCACGCCGCGCAGCAGCTTGATGTTCGGATCCGGCTCGCGGCTCGGCACGACCGTGAGCAACAACACCCCGCGCGGCAACTCCGAGCCCGGCTCGGGCAAGCCGCCCAGCTCGGGAATGCGCAGGGTGATGCCACGCGAATCGGGCAGCTCTTCGTCGCGGCGCGCCGGCAAGGTGATCTCGACCATCTCGGCGGGCTCGTCACGTTGGCGTAAGGTGATGGCGCCCGAGCGCCCGCACGCGTCGCAGCCGCCGCCACCACACGAGGCACAAGCCAGGTTCCGCGGTAGCTCGACCTCGACGACCTCGCCCACGACGAGCCACTCGCGCCGCACCCTCACTCGGTGCAACACGTCGGGACCGCGTGGTCCCTCGACGGCGCGGCTCTTCACGCGAGCGAGGACTTCGGACAATAGTCACTTATACACGCCCCTTCGGGCCTTGGCGATAGGCTCGCCGGTCGGGCTTGCCCTCCCGCGAAAGCGCCTGTAAGCCCCGTCGCG
>Ga0164241_10001308_pt1 | contig 31775 bp, 25 predicted proteins | sample OricomyardsoilBY_FD_108780 | JGI IMG/M metagenome (GOLD analysis project Ga0164241, IMG submission 108780) | Backyard soil microbial communities from Emeryville, California, USA - Original compost - Back yard soil (BY) | ecosystem: Environmental > Terrestrial > Soil > Unclassified | place: USA... | reverse complement strand
TTTCCGCTCGCCAGCCTGACGCAGGATGCCGCTGGCAACCTTTACGGCACCACCGAATCCGGCGGTTACCTGAACCAGGGCACGGCCTGGCGCATCACGACGGGCGGACAGTTCAGCCTGTTGCACAGCTTTTCCGGTTCGCTGCTCGATGGCAGCAAGCCCAATGGTGCATTGCTGCCAGTCGGCAGTGATCTGTATGGCGCCACGTCCACAGACGGCCTGGCTGGCGCGGGCGCGATCTTCAAGCTGGATACCGGCACCGACGGTGTGCTGCCCGTGGAATTTTCAGTGTCGACGACAGACATTGACGTCGGCGCATCGATGACGCTGACGTGGTCATCGCCCACGGCAGCCAGTTGCACCAGCGGCGGCTCGTGGACAGATGCCGTAGGCATATCAGGTTCACTCGCGGTGACGCCTCCCACGGCGGGAATCTATACTTACACCCTCACGTGCACCGACGGTGCAAGTGTTGCGCGTACCGCCTACACCGCCGTGCGAGTGAAGGCACCGGCCGCTCAGCCCGTGGATGCGGGTGGCGGCGGTGGCGCGCTGTCGATTCCGGCGTTGCTGCTGCTCGGCGCGCTGGCGCTGCGAAAGAAATTGTAGGGAGTCCTTCTTCATGTCCGTGATCACTGCCACCAGTGCGCAGATCCGCGCGCTGCTCCAGAACGCATCGATTGAAATGACCTGCAAGGACACCGAGTTCCTTGCCGAAGCCGCCACGCTGGTGCCCAAGGGCACGGACATCTTCATCGCGCTGTTTCCCAACCAGACCTGGGACGATCTCACCGCCGCGGCCAAGGCCGTGGGCGAGGCCGGCTTCAATGCCGTGCCGCATGTGCCCTGTCGCCGCATCAAGGATGCCGCCGAGGTGGCCGAGATCGCGCGCAAGCTCACGCAGGTGGCGGGCGCGAAGAAACTGCTGCTGATCGCCGGCGACATGCCCAAGCCCGAAGGCGCGTTCGATTCCACCATCGGTGTGCTCGAGACCGGCCACTTCGCCAAGGCCGGCATCAAGACCAAGTACATGGCGGGCCATCCCGAGGGTCATCCGCACATGACGGCCGACCAGCAGCGCCAGTTCGAGGCGCGCAAGGTCGCGCTGTCGAAAGAGCAGGGCTTCGAGCTGAAATTCACCACCCAGGTGTGCTTCGAATCCGAACCCATCATCGCGTGGGAAAAGATCATGCGCGCCAACGGCATCCAGAACACCATCCGTCCTGGTCTGGGCGGACCGGCCAGCATCAAGACGCTGCTGCGCTACGCCAAGATCTGCGGCGCCGGCGCCTCGATCCGCGCGCTGACCAGCGGCAAGGCCAGCCTCATCGCCGGCCTGCTGAAAGACAGCGGACCAGAAGAAGTGGTGACGCAGCTTGCCGCCGCCAACAGCAGCGGCTCGAACTTCGAGAGCGTGCACCTGTTCGCCTTCGGCGGCTTCCTGAAGACCACCAAGTGGGTTTCGGCCGTGCAGAACGGCCGCTTCAAGGTCAACGACAAGGACGGGGACTTCGAAGTCCAGCTGTAGCGTCCGGGGTTGGGCGCCGCCGCGCGCGTTTCAGCGCGCGGGCCGCGAGGTCGTAATCGCCTGCATCACCGCGTTGCCGAAGTCGCTCTGCAGCGCGGCGTTGGACTGCAGCGTCATCAGCACGCCGACGATGCCTTCGCGCGGGTCGTGCCACACGATGGTGCCGAAGGCGCCATACCAGCCCGCGCTGCCCACTGAACGGCGCCACACGGCCTTGGTCTCGTCCAGCGTCACCGCCACGCCCAGACCGAAACCCATGCCCTCCTCGTTGCCGCGCATGCCGTGAAACAGGTCGCCCACATGATTGGTCTGCATCAGCTCCACGGTGCGCGGCGCCAGGATGCGCGCGCCATCGAGTTCGCCACCGTTGAGCAGCATCTGCTCAAAGCGTGCCAGATCGCGAGCGGTGCTGATGAGTCCCACCGCGCCTGAGAAGTACACATCGCTGGCGAAGGCCGGTGGTGGCGCGGAAGGTTCCCAACGCCCATCCGCGGTGCGCCGATACATGGACTGCGCGCGCGGCTGCTTCGAGGCCGGCACGATGAAGTCGGTGTCCATCATGTCCAGCGGCGTGAAGATGCGTTCTTTCAGGAACACGTTGTAGGGCTTGCCGGAAACGATCTCCACGATGCGGCTGAGTGTTTCGAAGCCGGCGCTGACGCTGTAGTTCCAGCGCGTGCCGGGCTGGAAATCCAGCGCCGCCCGGGCCTGCCTGGGAATGAAGTCGGCCAGCGTGTCGGTGGGCTGGCGCTGGATGTCGGTGGACACCATGGTGCCCAGCCCGCCGCTGCCCAGTCCCGAAGTGTGCGTGAGCAGGTCGCGCACAGTGACTTCGCGCGTGGCCGGCACGAAGTCCGCATCGGGCTTCGGTCCAGTGGGGGCGGCGCCGGGTGGCAGCGGTGCCGGCGCCTGCATGCCGGGCTTGGGCACGGCAACGCGCGCGCCGCGGAATTCCGGAATGAAGCGCGACACCGGATCCGACAGCCGCACCAGTCCCTCATCCACCAGTGTCAGGACGGCCACGGCGGTGATGGGTTTGGACTGAGAGGCCAGGCGAAACAGCGTGTCCGCCCGCATCGGCGTGCGCGCATTGGGGTCGTAGTAGCCATAGGCCTTGCTCTGCACCACCTTGCCGTCGCGCAGCACCATGGTTACCGCGCTGACGATCTGGCCGCTGGCGATGTAGCGCTCGACCATCGGGTCGATGCGAGCCAGGCGTTCGGTGGACATCCCCACGGATTCGGGTTTGGCGGTGGGCAGCTCGCGTGCGGACAGCGGCGCATGGCTGGCGGCACCCAGCAGGAGGAGCAAGGCCGCGGGTGTGACAGACGGATTCATGACTTCAGCTTAGCGCAGTGCCGCAATGGTGCAACGCAGCACGCAACTCTGACGTACAGCAGGGCAGGCGGTGCAGTGTTTCAGGCAGAATCCGTGGCAAACATGGACGCCCAAACCGGCCCTGACAACGGTGGCATCCCCCGCCCGACGCTGAGCCTGATTCAGGAAGGCATCGAGGCCGCCCTGAATCTGGTGGATGTGGGCGTCTGGCAGCATTTCTTCCCCGAAGATCGCGTGGTGTGCTCGGACGGCTTTTTCCAGCTCGTCGGCCTGGATGTGGCCGCGGGTCGCGCCATTCCCGACTTCTGGCGCAGCCGCGTGCATCCGGATGACGCGACACGCCAGGACCTCGCCTATGCGGATTTCGTGCAGGGCATCGTGCCGGCGTACGAGGAAATCTATCGTGTGCGGCACGAGCAGGGACATTGGGTCTCGGTGCTGGCGCGGGCGCGCTGGGTCACGCGTGGCGATGGCCAGTCCGGTCGCCTGGCGCAGGGCTATGTGATCGACGTGACGGCGCGCACGCAGGAACTGGACCGCCTGCGCGCGCGCGAAGAACGCTTCCGCATGTCGTTGTCGGCGTTGCACGGCGTGGTGTACGACCTCGACCTGCGCACCCACAAGGCCGAGCGTCATGGCCTGAAGCGCGTCTTCGGCTACGACCAGGTGGATGAGGCGGGCGACGAGTTCGGCGGCTGGCTGCGGCTGATTCACCCGGATGACCTGGAGCGTTTCACCAATACCATCGCCGCGCGCCGTGAGCGCGGCACGAACTACGAGATCTATTATCGTGTGCGCCACAAGGACGGCAGCTGGCGCCACGTGCGGCAGAGCGCCACGTATACGCTGGGACACGATGGCAAGCCGATCCGCGCCTTCGGCGTGATCGAGGACATCACCGAGGCGCACGTGCAGCGCGCGCAGCTGCAGCTGCAGGCCGCCATCATCGAGCGCATGAGCGAGGGCGTGATGCTGGTGGCCGACGATGCCACCATCCTGTTCGCCAATCCGGCGCTCGAGAAGCTCTTCGGCTACGAGTGCGGCGAACTCAAGGGCCGCAACGCGCAGGTGCTGAGTTTTCGCAACAGCGCGAATTTCCAGGGCCTGCTGCGCACCGTGCTCGAGGGCACCGAGAACCAGCGCACCTCCATCATCGACTTGGAAGGGCGGCATCGCGATGGCAGCCTGTGCCCCGTGCAGGGCTATTTTTCCTCGCTGATGCTGGACCAGAAGCGCTGCATCGTGGCCGTCCTCACGGACATCGCCGAGCGCAAGCAGCTGGAGCGCGAACTGATGCAGGTGGCCACGCGCGTGCAGCAGCGCATCGGCGGCGACCTGCACGATGACCTGGGCCAGCAGCTCACCGGCATCGCGATGATGCTGCAGGGGCTGGGGCAGCGCGCGGCCAGCGCCGGCGGGCCACCGTTGAGCGCGGCCGTGGATGAGATCGTGAAGCTGGTCAATTCGGCCATCCGCAGCACGCGCTCGCTGGCGCGTGGCCTCTCGCCGGTGCGGCCCTCGCCCGATGGGCTGATGGAGGGCCTGGAAGAGCTGGTGAACCAGGTGTTCGACCGCTACGGCATCCGCGTGCGGATGGAACTTAATCTGCCGCCCACCACCACGCTGGATGAGAATACCGCCACCAATTTGTACCGTATCGCCCAGGAGGGCGTGCTCAACGCCGCGCGGCACGCCGAGGCCGGGCAGATCCATCTGCGGCTGCGCGTGGCGGGGGCCGAGGTGGAGCTGCTGATCATCGACGATGGCAAGGGATTCGATCCGCTGCAACACGCGCGCGATGGCATGGGACTGCGTATCATGCGCTATCGGGCACAGTTGATCGGCGGCTATCTTTCCGTCGAATCGCGTCCCGGCGCCGGCACGACGCTGCGTTGCCGTTGTCCTGTGAACTTGAGCAAGGAGGCTGCCTGATGAGTGGTGCCGCGCCGACTGAGCCACGCCGGGTGCTGATCGTCGACGACCATCCGGTGGTGCGACAGGGCATCAAGCTGATGATCGAGGCCGAACCCGATCTCACCATCTGCGGAGAAGCGCAGTCCGAGCAGCAGGCGCGCAAGATGGTGCGCGACCTGAAACCTGATGCCTTGCTGGTCGACCTGTCGCTGTCGCAGGGCGATGGCTTCAACGTGGTGCGCGACGTGCATGCGCATTTCCCCGATATCCGCGTGCTGGTGCTGTCGATGCACGACGAGGCCATCTATGCGGAGCGGCTGCTGGGCGAGGGCGCGGCCGGCTACATCATGAAACAGGCCGCCACCGAGCAGCTCATCACGGCACTGCGCACCGTGCTGCGCGGCGAGCGCTTCGTCAGCGAATCGCTGAAGCACAACCTCGAGGCGCGCCGCGCCGCCGATGGCGGTCCCAGCTCGCGCCTGTCGGCGCGCGAGCTGCAGGTGATCAGCCTGATCGGCCGCGGGCTGGGCACCCGGGAGATCGCAGAAAATCTTTCGTTGTCGGTAAAAACAGTCGAAACCCATCGCCTGACCATCAAGCGTAAACTCGCGCTCGACACCAATGCGCAACTGGTGCAGTACGCGATCAAATGGCACGGCACACCCGCCGGCTGATTCTCTGGATCATCGGCTCGCTTCTCGCGCTGGCCCTGCTGGCGGTGCTTGGCTTGATCGTGTTCGTCTACCGCGTCGATCCGGATATTTTTCGTGGCCGCATCGAGGCCACCGCGAGCCAGGCACTGGGCCGCAGCGTGCGATTGACCGGAGCCCTGCGCTGGCGCCTGGGCGCGCACATCGCCATCGAAAGCCAGGGTGGCGAAATCGCCAATGCGCCGGGCTTCGACGGACCGTTCGCCGCGTGGCGCGCCCTGCGGCTGGATGTGGCCGCCCGTCCACTGCTCGATCGCGAGCTGCATATCGGCCGCGTGCAGATCGACGGGCTGTCGCTGCGACTGCAGCGTGACGCGGCCGGGCGCGGCAACTGGTCGATGGCTGCCCGGCCGGCAGCAGGCGACTCATCACAGATCCGCTTTCGCATCGGCTCGCTGGCGCTGCGCGATGCCAGCGTGCAATTCAGCGACGCCGCGAGCGGCCAGGCATGGCAGCTCGAATCGATGAATTTCGAAACCGGCCTGCCGGCGGATTGGCAGGCGCCGCTGCTGAACTTCACCGATCTGTCCCTGCGCGCGAAGGCCGGTGGCGCGCCGCTGGCCGCGGGCGGCGTTGAGTTGACGTTGAGCGTGCCCGCGTTGAGCCTCGCGCCCGGCCCGACCACGCTGTCGGTTCCGGCGTGGAAGCTGCGGTGGGATGAGGCGCGCATCAGCGGTTCGGTTCAGGCGCAGGGTGGGGCCGCTCCCACCGCGCAGGGCAACGTGACCGTGCAGAGCGATTCCCTGCGCCACCTGCTGAGTACCGTTGCCATCGATCTGCCGCCGACGCGTGACCCGAAGGCCTATGGCGCGTTGAACGCCACCACACGCTGGAACTATCGCGATGGCGGCGCGGCACTTGAAGGCCTCGATGCCGCACTGGATGACACGCGCGTGCAGGGCAGTGTGACGCTGCCGCGACTGTCGCCCCTGTCGTTGCGCTTCGATCTGGCGGCCGACCGCATCGATGCCGATCGCTATCTCGAACCGGCGGATGCGAAGAGCGAGCCCTTCGAGTTGCCGCTGGCGATGCTGAAAGCGCTGGACGCTTCAGGCGTACTGCGGATCCACGAGGCCCGCGTCGCGGGCTCGGCGGCGAAGGAAGTCACCATCGATGTCGACTGACGGCACCATCGAGCCCATCGCGCCGGCTTTGCTCGACTGGCACGCCCAGGCCGGCCGTCACGATCTGCCCTGGCAGAAAGACCGCACGCCGTACCGCGTGTGGGTGTCGGAGGTGATGCTGCAGCAGACACAGGTGGCCGCGGTCATCCCATATTTCGAGCGTTTCATGGCGCGCTTCCCCGATGTGAGGGCGCTGGCCGATGCCCCCATCGATGCCGTGCTGCATCTGTGGTCGGGCCTGGGCTACTACGCCCGCGCGCGCAATCTGCAGCGCGCGGCGCAGCGCATCCGCGATGCGCATGGCGGTGTTTTTCCCGACAACTTCGAAGCCGTCGCGGCGCTGCCCGGCTTGGGCCGTTCGACGGCGGGCGCCATCCTCGCGCTCAGTCTGGATCAGTCGCATCCCATCATGGATGGCAATGTGCGTCGCGTGCTCTCGCGGCTGTTTGCCGTGCGCGGCCATACCGGCGAGCGCGCCTTCGAAAGTGAACTGTGGCGGCTGGCCACGCTGCTGACCCCCGGCCCGCGTGTGGCGCAGTACACGCAGGCCATCATGGATCTGGGCGCCACACTGTGCACACGCCGCCAGCCACGCTGCGGCGATTGTCCCTTCGTCGGGCGCTGTGCCGCCCATGCGCAAGGCGCGCAGCACGATTTTCCCGCGCCGAAGAAGCCCCTGCGGCGCCGCGCACGCGAGGTGTGGATGCTGCTGGCGCGGCGCGCCGACGGCAGCGTGCGGCTGGTGCAGCGGCCCGCGCAGGGCGTGTGGGGCGGGCTGTGGTCGCCGCCCGAATACGCCACGCGCGCTGATGCGGCGGCGGCCGTGACGCTCTCAGCGGGCGGAGAGCGCGGCATCGCCGTGCGTGAAGCCGCGCCCCTGCAGCACGCATTCACGCATTTCGATCTCACCATTCATCCGCTATGGGCCGATGCGGCCACGATGGCCGAGGAGCCGGGCGCGCTGTGGTATAACGCCGCGCGGCCGGCCCAGGTCGGGCTGCCCGCGCCCATCGCCCAATTGCTGCAGGAACCGCCACCATGACCCGCACCGTGCACTGCGTGCTGCTCAAGCGCGAGGCTCCCGGACTCGATCGCGTGCCTTATCCCGGGGCGCTGGGCCAGCGCATCTTCAATGAAGTGTCGAAAGAGGCCTGGGCCCGCTGGGTGCAGCACCAGACCATGCTGATCAACGAATACCGCCTGACGCCTGTGGACCCCAAGGCCCGCAAGTTCCTGGAGGCCGAAATGGAGAAATATTTCTTCGGCGGCGGCTCGGAAAAACCCAAGGAATTTCAGGCCCCGGAGGGCTGAGTTGGCGGGTATCCGCTGACCGGAACGGCGGTCCTTGACGCCCGGAAGCCCGCCCCGGTCTAATACGCGCCCCTTCGAGTCCCTATGCCCAGGTAGCTCAGTTGGTAGAGCAGCGGATTGAAAATCCGCGTGTCGTTGGTTCGATTCCGACCCTGGGCACCACTTTCTCATCCGCCGCGGTTCGCTGACGCCCGAAATTCCACAAGGAACCCGGTCGATTCAGCGGGATGCAGTCCGCAGTAGTCCGCCATCATCCGTTGCAATCCGAGCGTGCACACGGGTAGCTTTTCGGGTATCCCGAGTATTCCGGAGCGATGTACCCGCCCATGGCCGGCCTCACCGATCTGAAGCTCCAGCGCACCAAGCCCGCTGAGAAGCCCTACAAGCTGAAGGACGAGCGAGGGCTGTATCTGCTCGTCCAGCCCGCCGGCGGCCTGCTATGGCGCCTACGTTTTTCCCTGCACGGCCGCGAAGGCATGGTTTCACTGGGCCGCTATCCCGACATCTCGCTCAAGGCGGCGAGGGAAAAGCGAGATGAAGCTCGAGCACTGATTGCCCGGGGCATCAATCCGTCTGCACATCGCAAGGCAGCGCGCGCCGCGCGGGCCGATACCTTCGAAGCCATCGCCGAGGAATGGCTCTTGATGCAGAAGGCGAAGCTCGCTGAGACGACCTACGACAAGGCGCGCTGGATGCTGGTCGAGCTGCTCGGGCCGTACATCGGCCGCACGCCGATGAAGCTACTCGCGGCACCCGAGATGCTCGGAGCGCTGCGCAAGATCGAAGCCCGCGGCCGCATCGAGACGGCGCATCGTGCGAAGCAGCGCGCCGGCCAGGTCTTCCGCTACGCGATTGCCACCGGCCGTGCAGATCGAGATCCCACGCAAGATCTGCGCGGCGCGCTGCAACCCGTCGTCTCGAAGAACCGCGCCGCTATCACGGATCCGATCCGCATCGGCGAACTGCTGCGCACGCTATACGGCTACCGCGGCCAGGCTGGAACGGAGACCGCGTTGAAGCTCGCGCCGCATTTGTTCGTGAGACCTGGCGAGCTGCGCTTCGCGAAGTGGGAAGAGTTCACCCTTGAGGGCAAAGAGCCGCTGTGGCGCATCCCCGAGGAGCGCATGAAGATGGGGACTCTGCACATTGTGCCGCTATCCGCTCAGACTGTTGCGCTGCTGCAGGATCTGCATCCCATCACGGGGCCGCACGGCTACCTGTTCCCGAGTTTGCGCACGGGTGCGCGGCCAATGAGCGAGAACACGGTAAATGCAGCGCTGCGTCGCCTGGGTTACTCGAAGGATGAGATGACCGGCCACGGCTTTCGCGCGATCGCTTCGACACGGCTGCACGAGATGGGCTTCGATCCGGACATGATCGAGATTCAGTTGGCCCATGCTGAACGCAACAAAGTAAAGGATGCGTACAGGCGCCATCGTCATCTGTCGCACTTGCCTGAGCGCCGCCGCATGATGCAGGATTGGTCGAACTATCTCGATGCGCTGCGCGCTGGCGCCAGTGTTGTACCGATCAAGCGCTTCGGTTAATTCATGCACTCCATCGACAAGGCGCGGCGAAAGCGAGGCCGGCCGGAGAAGTGGGGCCACACGCAGCGCATGGTGCTGGTGGGAGAGATAGCAATGGTGCGATCCGCGACGGGATGCACCGCGCGTAGCGCTTGCAGAGCCTTGGCGGAGACGAGCCATTGGTCCGCCTTCTTGGCGTCGGGAAATAATCCAAGGAAGAGGCAGACGCGGCTGCAGCAATCCGATCCATCTGCCGCGCTTTGGGAGCAGCTCAAGGCCACAAATACTTCCAACCAGGTTCTCGACGATCTGCTGGGCCATTGGGGCGAACTGCTTGATCGTGCTCCGAGCCTGGAATGGAGCCTGATCGTCTATTCGGTGCTTGGCTGTTCAGTGGAAGACAATTGGCGTCAGCCCATCGCGTGAACGATCCGCTTGATAACCGTGACGGTCACCGTGAGGAGGCCGGCGACGGCATCACGCACAGAAAGGATGACGGTCAGCGTACGCAGACCGTGACGGTTAGCGGCACGCCTACAGCGACATCTACAGCGACATCTACAGCGACTCCTATAGCGACACCTCGCGCACGACCGATCGAGGTTTCACATGGAAAGCCTGCGCCTTCACCAGCAAAGCCCGTGCTCTCGGATGGCTTCGAGCAATTCCTGATCGACACGTATCCCGCAGGAAGGCCGGACGCCAACTTGACCATTGCATGGCATTGGGCGCGTGGATTGGTTGGCACTGGCAAGGTCACCGAGGCTGAACTTCGCCGCCGCGTCGCCGGGTAGCCGCCCTGAAGCGACGCGCCGAGAAGCCAGCGCGCGAAGAGTCTCAAGCGGCCGGGGCGGCCGTGCCAAACGAGAAGGTGCCAGCCGCCCATGCTGGTGTGCAGATTCCCCGACCACCGTGCCAGGTGGAGGATCTTGTAGCATCACCGAATCCGGGGTGGGCGCGGCGCGAACTCATGGCTAGACGATTTGCCGCCGAGTACCTGGCCAATGGTTGGGATCCAGTCTCGGCGTACAAGACCGTTGGTCGGCTTCACGGCAGCAAGGCCCGAAATGACCGACGTGGATGGTCCAAGCTGAGACCGTCAAGCCGAATGGTCCGCCACTGGTTGCAGGTTGCCATTCCGCACATCAAGGAAATGCTTGAGCAGGAGCGGGAACGCGGCGCCAGGGTCATCCAGTCCGCCTATTCGTACCTCGCCTTGGTGATGAACACGAGCCCGGCGACGTTTCTTAGGCACGACGAGAGTGGCCGCGTCGAATATGACCTTGAGCAACCCCACATCTCGCCGGCGCAGCGGGCAATGATCGTTTCTCTGACCGTCGACCCGAAGACCAGGCGCATAAGCCAGATCCGTACGCCCGATCCCACGCGGGCGATCGACCAGGTCGTAAGGCTCATGGAGCTGGAGAAAGCGACTGGTGGCGGTATGGAGCGCGAGCAGCTCGCTCGCAAGATTGCGGAGCGATTTCAGAGGGCTCGTCTGAGTCCTGGTGCCAACAGCGCCGCCACCTTGACTGCGAATAGCAATGGAATCAGGCCTTGAGTTCCGAGCATGCTCGGAACCAGCATGCGATTCCATCTGCTCAATACCGCAGGTGGGTGATGCGCGCACAAGACGTTCGGAAGGCGGCGGAGCTGAAGGGCGCAAAGCTCGGTGGCCGCGCCCAGTCGGGCACGCACGACGAAGTACATCGCCGGCGCCGCCAAGAGCGGCAAATCCGGGAAACCAACCGACTGTTGCGGTGCTGGGGACGGCGTTCCCCTGCCGCGGGTGGCGGGTCGGGGCGCCACATCGGTACACCTGCGGAGACAGTATGAATCTTAGCGGCGGAATGCGATCGGTGGCCCGTTGATCGCGGATCCCAGTGCCACGTTGGGGTACTAGTGGCTTCGGATGAGGATGAGCCGGGTACGAACGGGCTAGTGGCGTGCATCGATACTCCAAGTACGGAGTCCGCGCCGGATTCAGCACGAAAGTTGGCCAAAGTGATCGAATTGGCAACCCGGCGCCAAGTCAAAGTGGGTATCACTCCTGAGCGGTTGGGTCGACTGTCGGAGGATGCGCTAACTCGGCCTTGCGGCAACACAGTGACTGACGAACTGGACGCCATCCTGGCGATGAGCATGCTGGCATTTGAAGCACTAGCGCACGTCCAGATCGACGGTCGCCCACAGGCAATTGAGATTGCCGGCAAGTTGGTCTTCACGATGACTGAGAGGCTGGCAAAGCTGCAGGGCGTGCTGCTGGCAGGACGTAACGAATAGGTTCCGTTCTGTCATTGACATTGCATGACATGTCATGCAGAGTCAACCAATGGCACCACGCAAATTGCACACCCAAAGCATCTATCTGGCGCCCGATAAGGCGGAGCTGCTTGATCTGCTGTCCGCGCGTTCCAGAGTGCCCAAGGCAACATTGCTTCGGGAAGCAGTGGACGATCTGCTGGAGAAGTAGCAGAACAGCGCGAGCGAATGGTCCGGCTTGAGTGCAGTTGCTGGCCCGCGGTCCGGCGACATTGAGCACCCGTGCTTCGTGCTGCTCAATGAATGCGCGCAGTTCGGCCACCGCCCCGTCCATTCCGCTGCTGGTGATGTCGATCATCAGGCAGGGCTTGCTCGCCCGCTCGCACCCTTCCAGTGTTGTGAATGATCCGCCTGAGAGAGGTGGCTTGTAGAAGATCACCGTGGCGTCTGCATCGCTGAGGTTGCGCAGCGTGCGCTGCCTGTAGCCGGCACCCGGAAGCTCCACGACCGGATATCGATCCGGGATCCGACCATCCTCGGCGAGCCGGCCAGCAGGACACCAGCCTCCACACGGGATACCTGATTCCATCGCCGCATCAAGCGCCGCTCGGTCGACGCCAGTCTGCCCGCCAGAGAGGATGCGCACCGGCTTTGCTACGCGGTACATCGGTGAGGGGCTGTGCGTTCCGATGTGGCCTGCACTGCCTGGCTGAGCGCTCCGCAGGCCTTCGGGATGCTTTGGGTAGCGCTTCATCATGGTCGTGGATGGATCATGTTGTCATTGCCCGTTGCGCCGACGATTGTCCAAGGCGATCCGTCACGGTACATCTTGCCGATCTCCGCTCCCAAGCTGCCACGGTCGCCCGCCAGCAGGAGCACGGGCAGGGTCATGTTGCGTCCAGCGATGACGATGCGTAGCTCCGTGACATCGACGTGCTCGTTGCGATTCCGAACATCTGCGAGGAGAAAGCTGCCCAGGGATTTCGACGGAATGCTTGGTCGCAACTTCTTCGATTCCCACGTCGTGTGCCTCGACTACCGGCGACGGGAGATCCACGTCCGTTGAAAGATGGACGTGGCGGTCATGGCCTGACCGCCCGTACCCCCGATCAATCACAGCGTCTGCAATCGCTTCTCGCTGTCGAGATGGGCCATCTGTACGGCAGGATAGCGCGCGCCCGCCGCTGCGGTTTCCGGCATGGCGGCCTCGATCGCCGCGAGGTCTTCCGCGGTCAGCCGAGCATCCAATGCCTTCAGCGATTCCTCCAACCGGTTCCTTCGCCGTGCGCCGATCAGCGGCACGATATCGGGACCCCGCGAGAGCACCCACGCGATCGCCGCTTGCGCGACCGTGATGCCCCGCGCTTCCGCAGCCTCGCGCAGCGCTTCGACAAGCGCGAGATTGCGCTCGAGGTTTTCGCCCTGGAAACGCGGCGTCGAAGCACGATAGTCGCCCTGGGCAACGGCATCGGGCCGCCAGTGTCCGCCGATGAGGCCACGCGCCAGGACACCATAGGCGGTGACTGCGATCCCCAGCTCGCGGCAGGTTGGCAGGATCTCCTCCTCGATGCCGCGCGTGATCAGCGAATATTCGATCTGCAAGTCGGCGATGGGATGCACCGCATGGGCGCGACGGATCACATCGGGACCGACTTCCGACAAGCCGATGTGGCGCACATGACCGGCGTCGATCAGATCCTTGATCGCGCCGATCGTGTCTTCGATCGGCACGCTGGAATCGAGTCTTGCCGGGCGGTAGACGTCGATCACCTCGACGCCCAGCCGCTGCAGCGAATAGGCGGCGAAGTTCTTTACCGCGGCAGGCCGGCCGTCAAAGCCCAGGAACTGCCCTTGCGGGTTGCGCAGCCCGCCGAACTTGACGCTGAGCGTGAGCCGGTCGCGGTCGAGCGTTCGAAGCGCTTCGCGGATCAGCATCTCGTTGTGCCCCATCCCGTAGAAGTCGCCGGTGTCGAGCAGTGTGATGCCTCGCTCCACCGCCATCGCCAGTGTGGCAAGACTCTCGTCGCGATCGGCCGGGCCGTAGACATCCGACATACCCATGCAGCCGAGGCCGAGGCGGGAAACCCTGGGGCCCGTGGCCCCGAGCTGAACCTGTTCCATTGCTGTTCTCCTTGAATCTTTCATCAATTGCCGACGGTGCGTGATTCTGGTTTTTCGGGACGCCCCATCGTTAGACTGATGCCCCGGAATTCTTGCCTGATCCTCCGAAGCACCGGATTCGCCTTGCCGCGCGGGCGCGCATGTGAGAAACCGAACCCATGGAAACTTTGTCGGAAATCGCCCTGTTGATTGCGCGTCATGCACCTGGCGAGGGTATCCAGCCGACGCCTGTGGAGAGGCTGTCGCTTGTTCGATCCTCCACGACGACTATGCCGATGCCGACTGTCTACCAGCCGCTGCTATGCCTCGCCGTGCAGGGTGGCAAACGGGTGGTGCTCGGCGACCAGCTGTTCACTTACGCGCCCGGCCGCTGTGGCGTCGTCACGCACGATCTGCCGACAACGAGTCACATCATCGAGGCAACGCCCGCCAGGCCCTATCTCAGCGTGGTGTTGTTCTTCGATCCCGTCTCGCTGGGGGAATTGGCAGTGCGCGTTCCCCCGCCGCCGGCCTCAGCTTCGTCGTTGGGCATAACGATTGTCGATGCCGATGCCGAATTACTCGACGCGGTGCTGCGACTGCTGCGGCTGCTCGACGATTCGCAAGCGCTTTCAGTACTCGCTCCGATGGCCGAGCAGGAAATCCTCTATCGGCTGCTCACCGGCCCTCATGGAACGAGAATGCGCCAGATCACATCCGGTCAGGGCGGCGTGGCGCAGATCGGACGCGCGATAGCCTGGATCCGCCAGCATTTTCGTGAGCCGTTCAGCATAGGGCGGCTGGCTGAAGCCATCGGCATGAGCCCGTCGAGTCTGCACGAGCATTTTCGCGCGGTCACCGCGATGACCCCGTTGCAGTTCCAGAAGCAGCTGCGGCTGCAGGATGCGCGCGGCCTGATGCTGGTCGACAACCTTGACGCCACGACGGCTGCCTTCCGGGTCGGCTATGAAAGTGCTTCGCAGTTCAGCCGCGAGTATCGGCGACATTTCGGCGAGCCGCCCGCGCGGGACATCGCGCGCCTGCGCGCCTCGCCTGAGCTGGCTTTGGTCGTGTGAAAGTCCGGGGGCGACGCGAATAGCTGCGATGGCAGAGCCGGCTGCCGTGGCTACCGGACCGCACTTTCCCCGAGCAGTCGCGCGCCCCCGGCCACGCTGACCGTGTATTGCCGCCCGCGCCGCCACGCCCAGGCGGAAAGCAGCCCTTCGCGTCCATTGCCGTAGTCACGCTCGATGACGATGGGCGCGCTGGGGTCGCGCTCGGGATCCATGTATTCGTTGACATAGGCGGCGAGCACGCCGGGCATGGGTGCATTGGAGAGATCCACCGTGGCGCCAGTGGCGGTCAGCGGAAAATGCATGGCGCGCAGGTCGGCGCTGGGGTCCGCGGTGTGAAAGCAGAACGGCAGGATCGTCGCATCGGGTCCGTCGGCCAGAAAGTTGGCGAGCCCAACCGGTGTCGGGCGTATGCGCCGCAGGGCGTCACGGCTGCGCACTGGCACGATCAGCGTCCAGCTGCGCGAATAGCAGTAGACGACCGGGTAGTCCATGTACAGGTCGGAGTAGTACAGTCCCAGCAGCTCCGCCAGCAACGAGCGGCTGCCGCTGAAGCGCATGAACTCCAGCTTGCCCTGAGGCAGCGTCGCCACCGGCCCGAAGCGTTCGTGGTTCGCGAGCTTTACCGGCAGCGGGCCCAGGCCCGTCTCCAGCTGGATTTCGCGAGTCGTGGAGAGGTCGTCCAGCCTGGTGTTGGCGATGGCGAACGATGCGGCGATCGTCGCATGGCCGCACATGGGAATTTCACTGTGCGCGGAGAAATAGCGGACGCGATAGTCCGCCGATGCCGAGACACCGACGAACGCCAGCGAACGAATGCCCGAGGTCGTGGCGAGATGTTGCATCGCATGGTCGGCCAGGCCGTCTGCGTCAAGCACCACACCGGCTGCCATGCCCTGCCCTGGTCGAAATGCGAAAACCTCATACCGGAGCAGCGTCCGCGGCGAAACCATACCTGTCCTTCCATCTCAAGCGAACACATGCGCGACGAACTAAGACGTCATGCGCAGGACATTAGTTGTCTTCCGGCGGCAGGAGTTCTTACGCATTTAACTGCGTGGTTATCACCCGGTGCCGGATTCGCTTGATGAAAATTGGATGAACTAGGCGGGTGCTGCCATGGGCAGCGGGCTGGCGACACCGGCCAGCGTGTCCAGGAAGCGCTGGTGCCATGCATGAATGTCGTTGCGCCGCAGGACTTCGAGCGATCGCTGATGGCGTTCGCGCCGCTCGGCCAGCGGCATGGTGAACGATGACTGTATGGCATGCGCGATGCCGCTCATGTCATAGGGATTGACCTGCACCGCGCCGGTCAGCTCGCGCGCCGCGCCGGCCAGGTTCGACAGCACCAGCACGCCGGGATCGGCCGGGTCCTGCGCGGCCAGGAATTCCTTGGCGACCAGGTTCATGCCGTCGCGCACGGGCGTGACGATGCCGACCCGCGCCGAACGCAGGAAGGCCATGAGCACGTCATGCGGGAAATTGCGGTTCAGGTAGCGGATGGGTGTCCAGTCGGTGTCCGCGAACCGCCCGTTGGTGCGCCCGGTGGCCTGTTCCAGCTCCTTGCGTATCGTGGAATAGGCGCGCACATCGGTGCGCGACAGCGGCGCGATCTGCAGGAAGGTCACGCGGTTCGCGTTCTGCGGGTGCATTTCCAGGAAGCGCTCGTAGGCCCGGAAGCGCTCGACCAGTCCCTTGCTGTAATCCAGGCGATCGACGCCGATCATCAGTTTGCGGTCGAGCAGGCCCGCGATCATGCGCTGGCATTGCGCGGAGCAAAGCGATTCGCAGGCTTCGCGTTGCACCTGGTCCACGTCCACGCCGATGGGAAACACCTCCGCGCGAATGCAGCGGTTGCCGACCACGATGGATCCATCGGGCTTCAGGCAGCGCGGCCCCCACATGTGGAGCACCGCCGAGTGGAAGGCCTTCAGGTCGTTGTCGGTCTGGAAACCCAGCAGGTCGTAATGCAGCAGCGAGCGCAGCAGCTCGCCGTAGACTGGCAGGATGCGCAGCACCTCGATATTGGGAAACGGGATGTGCAGGAAGAAACCCATGCGTTGCCGCAGGCCCGCCTCGCGCAGCTGCTGCGCCAGCGGAATCAGGTGGTAGTCGTGCACCCAGACCAGGTCGTCCGCGCGCAGCAGCTGCGCCAGCTCCGCGGCGAAACGCCGGTTCACCCGGACATAGGACTCATACTGCTCATCGGCGTAGCGAAACGTATCGACGAAGTAGTGGAACAGCGGCCACAGCACCGTGTTGCTGAATCCCAGGTAGAAGCTCTCGTATTCCTCGGTTGTCAGGTCGAGCGTGGCGTAAGTCAGTCCATCCTTGCGCACGAGTTCGGCGGCGCCCGCGGCATCGGGACGTGTCTGGCCGCTCCAGCCGAACCACAGGCCGTTGCGCGCGCGCATGGCGGCCTGCAGTCCGACGGCCAGCCCGCCTGGCGCGGCGTCGCGCCGGGGCACGGATACACGATTCGAAACGGCGACGAGCCTGCCCATTTAGTTTAATATTCGAAATCATTTAGTTTAGGACAGTAAACTAATTATCGGTATGCCAGCCACCCTGCGCAAGCGATACGCCATCCCCGCCAGCCGGCCGCGCGCCGCGACGGAGCGCCGGGCGCTGCTGGCCGCGCGCGCGCTGGTCGATCGCATGCGCGACCTGTATCGCGGGCTCGAGCGGCTCACTGGCGCGCCGATCGGGGTGCATCGCGCGCTGGCATGCATTCACGACGCGAACGGCATCTCCGCCTCGGGCCTGGCCGATGCGTTGGGCATGCGGCGGCCGGCGGTCAGCCACATCCTCAACGGACTCGCCGAGCGCGGCTGGGTCGAGCGCCTGCGCAGCGTGGACGATCAGCGTTCGGTCAGGCTCTACCTCACCGCCGAAGGCCGGCGCATCGTCGGCCTCACGGCCGGCCGTGCTGCCGGCACCTTGCAGCGCGCGGTGCGCGCGCTGCCCAGCGCGCAGTTGCAGGGGCTGGCCATCGGTCTCGAGTCATTGCTGCCGCATGTGCCGGAACTGGTGCAACCAGAAAGGTCTGCGCGCGCGCGCGCGCCTTCCAGGAGCGCAATGGCCAAGAGCGCAGTGGCGCGCTGAGTGGCTGAAGTCACGGGCATACCTGCGCGCGAGCACGCCCGGGCGCTGTTCCTGGATGTAGACGGCACATTGCTCGAAATCGCCGAGACGCCCCAGGCGGTGCATGTTCCGGCGCGCCTGCGGCACGCGCTGACGGTCGCGGCCGATCGCGAGGCGGGCGCACTGGCCCTGGTAAGCGGCAGGAAGATCTCCGATCTGGATGCGCTGTTCCAGCCACAGCGGTTTCCGGCCGCCGGCGTGCATGGCCTGGAGCGGCGCAACGCCGCCGGCGGGTTCATCGAGCCCGCCATCGATCATCACGCGCTGGATCAGGCACGCGTCCACCTGACGCAGATGGCGCGATCGCGCCCGGGCCTGCTGATCGAAGACAAGCGCTGGGCGCTGGCCGCACACTTCCGCAAGGTCCCGCATCTGGAGGATGAGATCCGCGCCGTCATGGAATCGCTGTGCCGTACGCTGCAGCCGCACTTCTGCCTGCAGACCGGCAAGCGCGTGATCGAATTGAAACCCGCCGTGCATTCCAAGCGCACGGCCATCGCGAGCTTCATGCGCGAGCCGCCCTTCGCGGGCCGCCTGCCGGTGTTCATCGGCGATGACGATACGGACGAGGACGGCTTTGCCGCCGTCAACGAACAAGGGGGGCTGTCGATCCGTGTCGGTTACGCCATGCCGACAGTGGCGCGCTGGCGTCTGGCCAACGTGAACGAGGTCATCCGCTGGCTCGCCATGCCACGGCAACCCCATGGCCGCGCCATCAGCAACTTGCCTCTCTAGGTGTCCCGCCCTGGTTGATATGTCATCCGGTGCGATGCTGTTTTTTGCGTTTCGCTGACGGGGCCCCTACATTGATCCTGCGATCCTTACAAAGGAGGACGCATGGGGGTAGGGATTCGCTTCACGCACTGGTCGTTACGCACCAAGCTGGTTGTGCTGGTGGTCGTCGCGTCCCTGCTTCCGCTGGGCATCGTCACCTCGATCAGTCTTGGCAATGCCCGAACGGCGCAGCTCAACAGCAGCGCCGGTGTGCTGGCGGCGCGCGCCGATGAGCTGGTCGGGCGCATCGATACCTTCAATCTCGGCTACCAGCGCGCCGTCGATCGCATGGCGCGGATTCCCAGCGCCTTGTCATTGCTGCAGGCCACCGGCGCGGCGGCGACGCGCATCGAACTGACGTTGCGCGGCCAGTTGCAGGTCTGGCCCGCCACGGATCCAGGCATCCGCGGCGTTGCGGTGCTGGATGCCCGGGGCAATGTGGTCACGGCGACCGAGCAGGCCCTGGCCGGCAAGAACCTCGCGTACCGCGGCTTCGTGCAGCAGGCGCTGCGTGGCGCTTCGGTGGTCTCCGACGTGTATCTCGACGAGCCGCAAGTCGGCGGCGCGCCGACGATCGCCTATCTGTCGCCCATGCGCGGGGCGGCCGGTGAGGTCGTGGGTGTGGCCGCGTTCTGGGTGCAGGCGTCGACCCTGACGCAGCTCATGGCGCAGTCCAACGGCGCGGCGGGCGCTGGCAGTTTCGCCGTGCTCTACGATCGGTTCGCCATCCGCATCGCACATTCCTCCAATCCGGAAATCGTGTTTCATCCCGGACTTGCCTTGTCCGCCCAGGACATCGAGTCGCTGGTGGCCGAGCGGCGCTTTGGCGAGCGCACTGCCGCGTTGCTGCGGGATGTCAGGCAGGTTTCCGTCCCCGGCGGCTTCGATCCGCGCAACCCCGGCCGTATCTCGTTCCGGGTCTACGCGCCGGCCAATGAGCAGTGGAATATCGTCGTCGGCCGGCGTTGCGCCACCGTGGCCTGGACGGCCTACTACGCCATCCCGGAGAACGTGCCGCTGGCCGTGGTCTCCAGCATCGTCCGGCAGCGGCTGACTTTCGCTGTTGGAATCGCGATCGCGGCCATGCTGGTGGGCGGACTGTTTGCTGCGATGATGGTGCGGCCCATCCGGCTGCTGTCCGCCGGCGCGCGCGCGCTGGCCGCGGGAGACCTCGCGGCGCGCGTCGCCATCGCACGCAAGGACGAGCTGGGCGAACTGGGCACGGCTTTCAATTTCATGGCCGGGCGCATCCAGCAGCAGTCGGCCGAGTTGCTGCAGGAATCCGAAGACCGCTATCAGGGCCTGATCAAATCCCAGATGGAAGGGTTTGCCCGGATCCAGCTCGAATTCGATGCCGCCGGCAAGGCGGTGGACTTCCGCTTCATCGAGGTGAATCCGGCCTTCGAGAGGCAGTCGGGCATGCCCAATCCGGTCGGCCGCAGCATCCGCGATGTGCAGGCGATCGAAGATCACTGGTTCGAGATGTACGGCCGCGTGGCCGCCACCGGCGAGCCGCTTCATGTCGAGAATTATTCGCCGGCACTGGGTCGCTGGTTCGATGTGCGCGCCTATCGTGTCGGCAAGCCCGAGGAGCGGCAGGTCGCCATCCTGTTCAATGACATCACCGAGCGACGGCGCGCCACGGAGCGCCTCAACGAGCAGCTCGAGCGGCTGAACCTGCTGCAGCAGATCACCCGCGCCATCGGCGAGCGCCACGACATGGCCAGCATCTACCAGGTGGTGATCCGCACGCTGGAGGATCGTCTGCCGCTGGATTTCGGTTGCGTGTGCACTTATGACCCGCTCGACGAGCAGCTGACCGTGGCCTGCGTGGGGCTGAAAAGCCAGGCGCTGGCGGCCGAGACGGGATTGACCGACCAGGCGCGCGTGGCCGTCGACGGCAACGGCCTGTCACGCTGCGTGCGCGGCGAGCTGGTGTGCGAGCCGGATGTGAGCCAGGTGCAGTTTGCCTTCCCGCAGCGGCTGGCACGTGCCGGCCTGCGCTCGCTGGTGGCGGCGCCGCTGCTGGTGGAAAGCAAGGTGTTCGGCGTGCTGATCGCCGCCCGCCGCGACGCGCGCAGTTTCGACAGCGCGGACTGCGAGTTCCTGAAGCAATTGAGCGAGCATGTGGCGCTGGCCGCGCACCAGGCGCAGCTCTATGGCGCGTTGCAGACCGCCTACGAGGATCTGCGCCAGACGCAGCAGACGGCGATGCAGCAGGAGCGTCTGCGCGCGCTGGGGCAGATGTCCAGCGGCATCGCGCACGACATCAACAACGCCATGTCGCCCGCGGCGCTGTATGCCGACTCGCTGCTGGAAAAAGAAACCGCGCTCACCTCATCCGGACGCGAGAAGCTCGAAACCATATTGCGCGCCATCCACGATGTGGCCGCCACCGTGGCCCGCATGCGCGAGTTCTACCGGCCGCGCGAATCGCAGATGGAGCTGGCGGCGGTGCAGTTGAACCAGCTGGTGCAGCAGGTCGTGCATCTGACGCGGGTGCGCTGGAGCGACATGCCGCATCAGAGCGGGGTCACCATCGAGCACCGGCTCGACCTGCAGCCGGATCTGCCGCCGGTGATGGGCGTGGAAAGCGAGATCCGCGAGGCGCTGACCAATCTGGTTTTCAACGCGGTGGATGCCATGCCCGAGGGCGGCACGCTCACGCTGCGCACGCGCCGCGACGCAGCCGGTCGCGTGCTGGCCGAAGTCATCGACACCGGCGTGGGCATGGATGAGGATGCGCGGCGGCGCTGCCTCGAACCTTTCTACACCACCAAGGGCGAGCGTGGCACGGGCCTTGGCCTCGCCATGGTCTACGGCGTGCTGCAGCGGCATGGCGCCAGCATCGAGATCGAAAGCGCGCCCGGCATGGGCACGACGATGCGGTTGAGCTTTCCGGTGGCGACAACCAGCACGGGCAATACGCAGCCGCAGACGCCCGCCGTGCCCACGGGCCTGCGCATTCTGGTCATCGACGACGATCCGGTGCTGCTGCGTTCGTTGCGCGAAGCACTCGAGGGCGACGGGCATCGTGTCACCGTTGCCAATGGCGGACAAGAGGGCATCGACCTGTTCCGGGGCGCGTCACAACGCGGCACGCCCTTCGCGGTGGTGCTGACCGATCTGGGCATGCCCTATGTCGATGGCCGTCAGGTATCGGCCGCGGTGAAGCAGGCACACGCCGCCACGCCGGTGATCATGCTCACGGGATGGGGACAGCGTCTGGTGGCCGATGGCGACATTCCGGCCAATGTCGATCTGGTACTGAGCAAGCCACCCAAGCTGCGCGACCTGCGGCAGGCACTGGCGCGCTGCTGTAGCCCGGCCAAGACCTGAAGGCGGCCTCAGCCCGCTTCGCCGCCGCGCACCGTTTGCGGCAGCGTGAACTGGAAGCGCGCGCCCTTGTCGGGTTCGGCTTCCGCCCAGATTCGCCCGCCATGGCGCGCAACAATGCGCTGCACGATGGCAAGGCCCACGCCCGTGCCGGGAAATTCCTCTACCGTGTGCAGGCGCTTGAAAACACCGAACAGCTTCTCGGCGTAGCGCATGTCGAAACCCGTGCCATTGTCCTCGACCTGGTAGACGGTTTCGTCGCCCTCGACGCGCCCACTGATGGAAATCTTCGGCTGCGCGCGCCGGGCGCTGTACTTGAATGCATTGCCGATCAGGTTCGACCACACATGGCGGATGACGGTGGAGTCGGCGGCCGCGGGTGGCAGCTCGCCAATCCGCACCTCGGCCTCCGGTGTGGTGTAGATGGCGCGCGCTTCTGCCACCGCGGCGCGCACGAAGGGCGTCATGTCCAGCTGCGACAGGTGCAGCGGCTGGCGCGTGGCGCGCGAGAATGCCAGCAGTCCCACCACCATGTCGTCCATGTTGCGGCTGCCATCGCAGATGATGCGCACGATGCGACGGCCTTCGGCGCCCAGCGCGTCCGAATGCTCGCTTTCCAGCCGCTGCGCGAAGTCCTTCACGAACAGCAGCGGCGCGCGCAGGTCGTGCGAGATGGAATAAGAGAACGATTCCAGGTCCTGGTAGGCGGCCGCCAGTTCTTCGGAGCGCTGCCGCTCCAGTTCCTGCAGCAGGATGTTTTCGCGGCGCAGCCGCTGCAGGTCGAGGGCGCGCGCGATCACCGGCAGCACCACATTCAGCTTGAAGGGCTTGAGGATGTAGTCCAGCGCGCCGCCCTGCATGGCCAGCACGGCGGTGTCGATGGTGCCGTGGCCGGTCATGACGATGGCGCCGATGTCCGGGTCGACCTGCCGCGCGGCGGCGATGAGCGCGATGCCGTCCATCTCCGGCATCTGCAGATCCGTGAGCAGCAGATCGAACGCGCCGGCGCGCAGTTCGGCCAGTGCGGTGCGCGGCGAATCGAAGCCACGCGTCTCGTAGCCGGCAGGCCGCAGCGTGTCGCACAGCGCGCGCATCTGCGCGGTCTCGTCATCCACGATCAACAGCCGGCCCAGCGGCCGGCTCATGGCTGCAGTTCCGCCAGCGCGGCGCGCAGCTCCATGAGCCGCGGCGGCTTGCTCAACACACGATCGATGTTGGCCGGCGTGTCGTTGGCGGCGATCAGCCGCTGCCCCCAGCCCGTCAGCAGCACCACCGGCGTGGTCGGCGACATGGCCTTGATCGCGGCGGCCACCTTGCGTCCATCCACATAGGGCATGCCCAGGTCGGTGATGACGGCGTCAAAGCTCTCGCCGCGCTGGCGTGCCGCCCTGAAGGTATCGATACCGGCCTGGCCACCGCTGGCCGCGATGATGGTGTGCCCGTCTTCCTGCAGCGTGTCCTGCAGCGACCTGATCAGCATGGGGTCATCGTCGACCAGCAGGATGCGCAGCGGCCGCGCGTGGGCCGGCGGAATGGCGAATCGCGCCGTGGCCGCCAGCGTGGATTCCGCCGCGATGAAGGTCAGGCGCATGGTGGTGCCGCGCCCCGGAACGCTTTCGATATCCATCTGCGCGCTGTGGCGCTGGATCATGCCGTACACCATGGCGAGGCCCAGTCCCGTGCCGCGCTCGCCCTTGGTGGTATAGAAGGGCTCGAGGCATTTGCGCCGCGTGTCCTCGTCCATGCCCACGCCGGTATCGCCCACCTCGATCACCACCGACTTCATGCCATCGGCGCCGTCCTCGGCATGGCTGCGCAGCGTCAGCGTGCCGCCTTCGGGCATGGCGTCCACCGCGTTGAATATCAGATTGGTCAGGGCATCACGGATCTCGTTGTCCGCGCCCATGATATTCGGCAGATCCGTGGCCAGCTCCGTGTGCAGTTCGATGGCGATGCCGCGCTGCTGCGGTTGATCGCTCCAGCGCGGCCGCGTCAGGTCGAGCACCTGGCGGATGGCGCGATTCACATCGACTTCCTCCAGCGTGAGCTGTGCCTCGCGTTCGCGGTAGAACTCGCGCATGCGCGATACGGTTCTGGCCACGTCCTCGATGGCCTGCTGAATGGTCCCCAGGTAGCTGCGGGTGCGCTCGCTCAGGTTCGGCTCGCGCTCGAGCAGCGATTCGGTATAGAGCGATACCGGCGAAATGGCGTTGTTGATGTCATGCGCGATGCCGCTGGCCATCTGGCCCAGGGCGCGCAACCGCTCCTGCTGCAGGATGGTCATCTGCGACTGGCGCAGATCGTCATAGGCGCGTTGCAGGGCCGCGTACAGGCTGGCCTGATGGCTGGAGAGCGCCACATGCTCGCTGAGCTGCTTGAGGAATTCGCATTCGCCGCTGCTGAAAGAGTGCGCGCTGCGCCGCGCGCATATCAGCACGCCGGATACCTCGTTCTCGACGATCAACGGCGCGGACACCAGCGACAGCAGGCCCGCTTCGGCAAAGCGCCGCGCGAACGGCAGGTTCAGGCCCGAGACATCCGGTTCATGCACCAGCTCGCCCGCCAGGCAGCGCGACAGATCCTGGTCCTCGATGGAAATCTCGCGGCCTTCCGGGAGCGCCAGTTCGGTGGCATAGCCGTGCGAACGCGCGCCCACCAGGCACACCGACAGCGAGCGCGTGGCCGTTTCGTGCAGCAGGATGCAGCCGAAATCCACGGGGAGATTGTCTTCGAGGCTGCCCAGCACCACCTGGAAAATGCTGCGCATGTCCTGGCGATCGCCGGTTGCCCGGGTGATGTGCTGCAACAGGCTCAGGCGCCCCAGCTGCGCCTGCAGCTTGCCGGCCGATTCCTGGATCTGCGTCAGCATGTGATTGAAGGTGTCGGTGAGCAGATCGAATTCCAGCATTCCCGAATGCTGTGCGCGTACCGAATAGTCGTGGCGGTTGGACACCGCGCGGGCGGTGTCGGCCAGTGCCGCGATGGGCTGCAGCAGCCGGCGCTGCAGCTTTCTGGAAATCAGGTACGCGGCCAGTGTCGACAGCGCCGCGACGATCAACGCGGTCAGCACGTACATTTTGAGCCGACCCAGCATCGCATCCAGATTCGACTCGACGTACAGCGTGCCCAGCTGGCGCGCGTCATCCATCACCGGCTGGAATCCGTTCAGGTGCCAGTGGCTGAAGCGGTAGCCTTCCACGTCGGGGCGGGCCGGCAGCGCTTGCGGTGGCAGATTCGCGGGATAGACGGCAAATACCCGGCCCTGCGCGTCATACAGCGCCGCGGCGGTGATGTTCGGATCGGCCCGCAGTGCGCCCAGCACCGTTGCGGCGTCGCTGCTGTTGTCGAAGGCCAGCGCCGCCGTGCTGTTGGTGGCGATGGCACGGCCCAGAATCTGCAGCCTTTCGACGCTGGCCTGGCGGAAGCTCATCAGCTCATAGCCGAAGAAGGCCGCCATGGCGATGAGCAGCGCCGTCCCGCAGCACAGGGTGATCATCTGCATCAACGTGCGGCGGATGGGCGAGGCCTGCATCTAGGGCGCCCCACCGGTGCGGACAATCTGCGCCGGCCGCAGCAGATTCGAGCTGATCGTCAGGCCGGCCGCGCGCGCCGAGTCCACATTGATGAGAAGGTGCACGCGGTTGCTGTCGGTGGCGAGCTGGATCATCACGCCGCGCCGTGACGCGCCGTCCAGGTCCGAAACCGTCAGCGTGCGGTGGCCGGCCACGGCGCTGAGGATGTCGTTGAGCTGCGCGCCTTCGGCCTTGTCGATGTACAGGATATGGCAGTCGCCGATGTCGGCGATGCCCTGCAACCTGCGCACCTGCAGCGGGTGCTGCGCGACGTGCTCGCCCCGCACGGCCACTTCCAGTTGGCTGGCCACCTGCTCGCCGCCCAGCACACCAATGACAAACGGGGCGGTGGGCGCGGCAAATGCCTGCTGCGGCCATTCGACGAAGTGCGAGAAGTTGAACAGGAACACGGCCTTGACCTGCTGCTCGGTGGCGGTCGGCCCCGCCGCGGGCAGCGCGGTGGGCGGCCCGCCGCACAGCACGGCACACAGCAGCAGCGCGCGCAGGGTTTTCAGCGGCGCCATACGATCTTGCCGTAGACATTGCGCTGGACCAGCGAACGATCCGGTCCGGGAAAGCCGTATTCGGGATGCGCGGCGTGCAGCAGGTTCTGTCCCGTCAGAGACAGCTCCAGATGTTCGCCGGCACGCCATGCCAGCCGCGCGTCCAGCTCGATGTACTTGGGCACCGTGCCCGGCGTGGGTCCATTGTTGTTGCGCAGGCTGTCCACCCAGCGCAGGCCGGCGGTCAGCTCCAGGCCGCGCGGCAGATTCAGCGACGAGCGCAGGGAAACCTGCTGCTCGGGATCGGCGGTCTCGTTGCGTGCACCGGACAGATCGAATTGTCCGTCCTTCACGTGCAGCCGCGTCTCGATCAGGTTGTAGCCCCCATGCAGCAGCCAGTTGTCGGCGAGCTGCAGCTGGCCGGCGAACTCCAGGCCATAGCTGTGGCCCGCCAGATCATTGGCGAAATAGAACGGGATCAGCGTGACCGGGGTGATTCGCGTGCTGCGCACGTCGTCATACACATTGTAGTAAGTGGATAGGGAAGTGGTCAGCTTCGAGGCAATCTCCATGCGATAGCCCAGTTCGTAGGCGCGCAGCTTTTCGGACTTGAACTGGCTGTCGCCGCGCAGGATGACGAGGTAGGGCGGTGCGCCCTGCGACAGGTCGCGATCGATGCGCGATGGCGTGCGCACCGCGCGCGACACGGCGGCCCAGGCCGTCTGCGTGGGACGCGGCTGCCACATCAGGCGCGCGCTGGGCTCGAATTCGAATCCCGTGTATTCGTTGTGCTCGATCTTGCTGCCCACTGTCAGGAACAAGGTGTCGTGCAGGCGAATCTCGTCCTGCGCGAACAGGCTGTAGAGTTCCTGGTCCCGCACGGCGGGCAGGAAGGCCAGCGCCGGCGCGTTGTCCACGGAATCGTGCGTGTAGCGGAAGCCCAGTCCCCAGACCACTTCCTGCGAATCGCTGGGCCGGAAGCGATGCTGGAAGTCCACATCCAGCGTCTGCAGATCATCGTGCAGCCGGCCGGCGGGTGAGAATGGCAGGCCGGCCAGCATCAGTGGTGGCACGGCATCGGACAGTTGCGCCCAGTCGTAGTAGGTCTGCAGGCTGAAATCCGAATCCTGCGACAATCGCCGTGACCAGCGGCCCAGCAGATTGGCGCCGCGCATCCGGGTAATGCCGGCGGGATCCTGCTCGCGATTGGCGTAGAAATCGCCCTGCAGCGTGAAGTCATCGGCGCCGGACTGCGAATCGAGGCGAAAACCCGCCTGATTGCGGTGCCAGTCATCCTGCGCCGAATCGCCATCGGCGCGCACGCTGTCGTCGCGCTCCAGATGCTTGCCGTACACGCGGAATGAGGAAGAGGGCGTCAGCGCCGCGCCATAACGCAGTCCGGCGACGCTCTGCAGCTGTGAGCCGCCCCCGGCTTCGGCATACAGGCCCTGCGACTCGCTCGCGCGACGCGTGATGATGTTGATCACGCCATTGACGGCGTTCGCGCCCCACAGGGTGCCACCGGGACCGCTGATGACCTCGATGCGATCGATGTCTTCGAGCAGATAGTCCTGCGCTTCCCAGAACACGCCGGAGAACAGCGGCGTGTACACCGTGCGTCCATCGATCATCACCAGCAGCTTGTTGGCCAGGTCGGTGTTGAAGCCGCGGGCGCTGATGGCCCAGCCGCGGCTGCCACGCTGGGCCACCTGCAGGTTGTCGATCAGCCGCAAAGCCTCTGCCAGGGTGGTGGCGCCGGAGCGACGAATTTCGGTTTGCGTAACGACCTGGATCGCCGAAGCGGTTCCCAGCAGCTTGGTAGGACGACGTCCTACAGAAGTCACTTCGATATCCATCAGCTCTTCGACGTCGAGCTGCTTGAGCGCGCTGATGGTGCTGGGCTCTTCCGCAGCGAGGAGCGCGGCGGGACACGCAGCCAGCAATCCTGCAAAGAGCGGCAAAAACAGGCTGCGGGACGCGGGCAGTCGCGGCACGCCTCGGTTCGCGGCCAGTGAATGGCTATCACTCAGATCGGGAGTGGTCATGGGAGGCATCTGTCACCGCGACACTCGCGCCGCTTTCACGCGGCATCGCACAATACCACGCCCGACCCGGATCGCGATCAGTGGATTCACGGATGCGCAGATGCGGAATCAACGCGATGATGCGATTCAGTTTTCTTCCCTGTCCGTAGCTGCGCTACATTGCCTGACTGTGAGGTTAATCACGCTCTTTACAGGCTGCCTCGGCGAGCCTGTATGAAGTTGACGACAGTCCGGGTGGCGCGAGACCCGGATTCGCAGGATCTGAAAGGATGAGCGACGGACACCCGCAAGCAATTCGCGTGCTCTTCATCGAAGACCTCGAGGTCGATGCAGAGCGCGCCCTGCACCAGCTGAAGCGAGCCGGTATCGCCTGCACGTGGCGACGCGTGCAGACCGAGAGTGCACTGGTCGGTGCGTTGCAGGAATTCGCGCCTGACGTGGTGCTCTCCGATTTCTCCCTGCCGCAGTTCGACGGCATGTCGGCCCTGCGCGTGGTGCGCCAGCACTCCCCGCATGTGCCATTCCTGTTCCTGTCCGGAACCATCGGCGAAGAGCGCGCCATCCAGGCGCTGCATGCCGGCGCCATGGACTATGTGCTGAAAGACAACATGGCACGGCTCGCGCCGGCGGTGCGGCGCGCCATCGCGGATGCAATGGTCAAGGTCGAACGCGCGAAGCAGGAGGCGCATATCGCGCGCCTCAATCGTGTGCTGCGCATGCTCAGCGGCATCAACGGCCTGGTGCTGCGTATCCGCGATCGCACCGATGTACTGCGTGAAACCTGCAGGCTCGCGACCAGCGTCGGCGGTTACGCGGTGGCCATTGCCGTCACCAAGGTCAATGGCGCCTCGTGGATGCAGCCGGTGGCATGGAGCGGCAATGACGCGCGCATGACCGAGGAATTGCGCAGCTACATCGCCGAATCCGTCACCCGCGATTCCAGCGTGCTGGGCAAGGTCATCCGCACCGGCAAGGAATTCGTCTGCAACAACACCGCCGACACCGCCGCGACCGCCACCTTCGATGCACTGATGGTGCACGCGGCCATGCTCTCGGTGGTGGTGCTGCCGCTGGTGGTCGACCATGCCACGGCCGGCCTGCTGGTGCTGACCTCGCGCGATGCCGACATCGCCGGCGAGGAAGAGATGGTCATGCTGCGCGAAGTGGCTGGCAACCTGTCGTTCGGTTTGCAGTATCTGCAGCGCGATACCAAGGCGCGCTTCCTTTCGCATTTCGATCCGCAGACGGGCCTGGCAAAACGCCCGTTGTTCGTCGAGCGCGTGCAGCGGCTGATCAGCAGCCCCAATGGCCGCAGCGAACACTATGCCGTCATCGTGGTGGACGTGGAGCGCCTCAGCGTCATCAACGATTCCATCGGCCGGCGTTCGGCCGATCTGCTGTTGCAGCACGTGGCCGACCGGCTCAAGCAGTTCGTGCCCAAGGCCGATCACATCGGGCACTTCAGCGGCGGCACGTTTGCGCTGATCCGCCCGCAGCGCGAACGCACGCTGCAGGAGATCCACGCCGCCTGCTATCGCCAGGCGGGAAAAATGTTTGGCGAGCCATTCCAGATCGAGGGCCACACCATACCGGTGACGATCCGCGCCGGCTTCGCGCTGTGTCCTGAAGACGGCGTGGACGCCACCGCGCTGGTGCAGAACGCCGAGGCCGCGTTGCGCAATGCCCGCGCCACGGGCGAGCAGCACGTGCACTACAACGCCTCGGCCAGCACGCACAGCGTGGGCCAGCTCGCGCTCGAACACCGTCTGCGCTTCGCGCTCGAACGCAAGGAATTCGAACTGCACTACCAGCCGAAGGTCAATGTCATCACGCGGCGCATCCAGGGCGCCGAGGCGCTGCTGCGCTGGCGCAGCCCCGAGGATGGGCTGGTGTCGCCGGCGATGTTCCTGCCCTCGCTCGAGTCCACTGGCCTCATCGTGCAGGTGGGCGACTGGGTGGTGAACCAGGTGGCGCGCGACTGCCAGCTCTGGATGCATGCCGGGCTGCCGCCGGTGCGCGTCGCGGTCAACATCGCGCCAGCGCAATTGCGGCATCCGGATTTCGAGCGCAGCTTCCTGCAGACGGTCAGGCCTTGGGCCGACAAGTCGTGGGGCCTGGATATCGAGATCACCGAGGGTGTGCTGCACGACGATTCGGCCAACGAAATCGCCAAGCTCAAGCATCTGCACGATGCCGGCGTGCGCATCGCCATCGATGATTTCGGAATCGGCTATTCCTCGCTCAGCCGGCTCGCCACGCTGCCCATCGATACGCTGAAGATCGACCGCGTGTTCGTGCGCCAGTCGCTGGGCAGCAGTTCGGGCAGCAGCCTGGTCCGGACCATCATTGCGCTGGCTCGCGCCTTCAACATGACCACGGTGGCCGAGGGCGTCGAGAAGCAGGAGCAGCTCGATCTGCTCTGGCATCTGGGCTGCGATCAGTCACAGGGTTTCCTGCACAGCCCGGCGCTGCCGGCCGATGAATTCGCCAACCTTCTGCAGCATGGCAAGGGCATGCTGGTCCAGCCCGCGGAGTTCGAGCCGGCCGCCGAGCGCCACGCCCACAGCCGCTGAGTCGCGTCCATAATGGGGGATGCGACTGCTGCCCCTTCTGCTGTTGCCCGTTGCCGCGCTGGTTCTCGGCGCCGATGAGACACGTCAGCTCGCGCTCGCTCCTGCACCCGATGAGTTTCATTTCGCGCGCATGATCTATGTGGATGCGGCCGGCGGGCGCGGTTTCGGTCGCGGCTTCGGCCGGGGCTGGTGGCGGCAGGACTGGCCCGAGGCCGAGGATCACTTCACGCAGAACCTCAAGCGCCTGACGCGCGTCAGCACCGGCGAGTCCGTCACCATCGATCTCACCGACGACAGCCTCTTCGATTATCCGTGGCTGTATGCCACGCAGGTGGGCTACTGGGAGCTCTCCGACGAGGAGTGCGCGCGCCTGCGCGAATATCTTCTGCGCGGCGGCTTCCTGATGGCCGATGACTTCTGGAACGAGGATGAAATGGCAGTGTTCGCGGCCACGATGGCGCGCGTGTTTCCCGACCGGCAGATGATCGATCTGCACGGACAGGACGCGGTGCTGCACGTGGTGTTCAGCGTCAACGAGTTCACGCAGATACCAGGCCTGCGTCATCTGCGCGGCTTCGGCCAGGTGGCCGATCTGCCGCCGCCGCGCTGGCTGGGCATCTACGACGACAATGGCCGCCTGATGGTGGGCATCAATTACAACCAGGACGTGGGCGATTCCTGGGAAGAGGCGAATACGCCGGACTATCCGGAACCCATGACGGCACTGGGCTATCGCTTCGGCATCAATTACATCGTTTATGCGATGACGCATTGAGTCCCGACGCGCATCACAGATCTGCCGCGGTCAGGTCAACTAGTATTCAACCGTGCCGTTAAGTTTCTGAGCACACGGCCGGTGCGGTGCTCGCCCGCCCCTTCAAAGGGTCTGCCCGTTTTACAAGGCAGGTAAGCGGTTCCCGGTCCATGAAAGCCCCACACCTT
>Ga0164241_10001307_pt1 | contig 31832 bp, 31 predicted proteins | sample OricomyardsoilBY_FD_108780 | JGI IMG/M metagenome (GOLD analysis project Ga0164241, IMG submission 108780) | Backyard soil microbial communities from Emeryville, California, USA - Original compost - Back yard soil (BY) | ecosystem: Environmental > Terrestrial > Soil > Unclassified | place: USA... | reverse complement strand
GCCGACGCGTCGATCGTCACGCTCGCGCTGCCCGAGCTGCTCACCGACCTGCACACGACGATCGAGGGGGTCGCGGCGGTCATCGGCGTCTACACCGTCGTGCTGTGCGTGTCGCTCATCCCGTCGTGGCACCTGGCCCAGCGGTTCGGCTATCGCGGCGTGGGCGCCGTCGGCTTCGGGATCTTCGCCGCGGCGTCGATCGTCTGCGCCCGGTCCGACACGCTCGAGCTGCTGCTGATCGGCCGCGGGATCCAGGCGATCGGCGGCGCCGCCGGCCTCGTCGCCGCGTTCGCGCTGCTGCACGCCGGCGACCGTCCGCAGCGCACGCTGTGGCTGGGCGCCGCGGTGCTGAGCGCCGCCGTCGGCCCCGCCCTGGGCGGCGCGCTGACCCAGCTGTTCGACTGGCAGGCGATCTTCGAGGCCCAGGTGCCGCTCGCGCTGATCGGCGTGGTCGCGTGCCTGCTCGAGCCGCCCGTGGCCGCCGAGCCCGCCAGCGCCGAGCGCACCCGCCCCAGCCTGACCGCCGCCGCCGCGCTGGCCTTCGTCTCCGCCGCACTGACCGGCGTCCTCTTCCTCCTCATCCTCCTGCTCGTCGCGGGCTGGAACGAGGAGCCGCTGAAGGCCGCGGCGATCGTCACCGCGCTGCCGATCGGCGCGCTGATCGGCGCCCGGATCCGGGGCGGGGGCGCCGCCACCCGCGCGGCCGCGGGCTGCCTGCTCGTCGCCGGCGGCGTGCTCACCCTGGCCTGGCTGCCCGACGCCCAGGTGTGGTGGACGATCGCGCCGCAACTCGTGGCCGGCGTCGGCATGGGCCTCTCCCTCCCCGCCCTCGGCGGCGAGCTGCTGCCCGAGCGCACCGCCCACGACGCCGCGGTGCTGCTGACGATCCGCCATGCGGGCATCGCCCTGGCGCTGGTGCTGATCGCCCCGATCGCCGCCAACCAGCTGACGAGCACGATCGACGATGCCCGCCTGCAGGGTGTGGCCCTGGTCCTCGACGCGTCGCTCCCGCCGCAGGACAAGCTCCAGCTCGCGCCCGAGCTGCTGACCAGCGTCAACGCCCAGCAGCCGCGCAACGCGCTGCGCGACGCCATCGCCGCCAACGGCAAGGACTACCAGGGCGAGCAGCGCGTGGCCTACGACCAGCTCGCCGCCCACGCCGACGACGTGCTCGTCGCCGCGGTCGGCGACGCGTTCAAGCCCGCGTTCCTGATCACCGGCCTGCTCGCGCTGCTCGGCGCGATCTGCCTCGTCGCCCGCGCCCGCATCAGCGCCGGGCTGGCCGCCGCGGCGGCCGTGGCGGTCGCGCTGCCGATCGGCTACGCCGTGGCCCACGAGGACATGGCCCCCAAGCCGGTGGCGATCGCCGATCCCTGTCAGCCGCGCAAGCTCCCCGACAGCGGCGGGCTGACCGGCTTCCTGCAGGACCAGGCGCTGAAGGTGCTGGACACCACGGCCTGCAAGAACGGCTCGTCCCGCGAGGAGCTGGTGCTCGCACTGGCCGACGCCGGCGAGGCGAAGGCGTACGCCAAGAAGTACGGGGTCGACCCGCGCTCGACCGGCGGCCTGATCGAGCAGGGCCTGAAGCTCCTCGGAATTGGGTGACGGAGGCGGGGTGAGTGTCGCTGGGTGGTTGGAGGACAACCACCCAGCGACACTCACCCCGCCGGGCGGCCCAGCGCGGCGTGCAACGCCGTCGCGTCGATGCCCGCGAAGCGGACGGTCTTGTCCCGGGACGTCAGACCGCGCACCACGCTGACCCGCGAGGGCGGCACGCCGGCGGCGCCGGCCAGCAGCTTGCAGAGCGCCGCGTTGGCCTTGCCGTCGACCGGCGGCGCGGCGACCCGGGCGACGAGCACGTCGTCACGCCAGCCGGCCAGGCCGGGACGACTCGCGCGTGGCTGGAGGCGCACGCGCAGGTCGACGTGGGAAGGGGTCGGGGAGCGGGAAGGGGAGACGGGGTGAAGCTACGCGGCCCGGCGGCGGCTACCGACCGAGGTGGGCTTGCTCGGGGTGTACGCCGCCAACTCCTCGGGGGAGAGGCGACGGACCACGAGCGAGCCCTCGTCGATCTGCCGCTGCATGAGAGCGAGCTTCTCCTCGCGCCACTTCTGCTCCAGTGAGCTTGGCTGCTTGGAAGGCATCGTGCCCATCGAAACCCCCCGGAACGCAGCAAGTTGCGCTTCGTGATAAGGAGTTGCTAAATCCTCCGGCGGCCGCGATCCAGCGCAGAGGATCTACGGCGTCAGCGCGTGCACCGGCAGGTCGTCGAGCAGCCGCAGCTGCCGGGGCGGCGCATCGCCCTCGATCAGCACCGCGCCCCCCGGCCAGTACGGATGGGGCGGTGCCGCGCCGGCGAGCAGGAGCGGCTCGTAGACCCAGCTTCCGGAGTTGTGCAGATCCGGCCCGGTCGGGCTGACCCACTCCTCCCGGTCGTCGTCCGGCGCGGGCCCGGCGCGGTGCACGTGGCCGAAGACCGCGTGGTCGGCGTGGACCTCGAAGCGCCGCAGCACCTCGTGCATCGCCGGCAGCCCCCGACGGCGGAACTGGAGGTTGAGCGCGCTGGCGCCGAGCGGGGCGATCGTCCCCATGCCGACCATCTGGGCGGCCATCGGCGCGGCGGCCAGCCCGGCGATGCGCGCGAAGCTCGCGGCCCGGTCCAGCGGCCGGGCCACCGAGGAGGGCAGCGTCGTGGAGATCATCCCCTGGAGGGCCGCGAGCGAGGCGACCGGGGCCATCTCGTACGCGTCGGGGTTGACCAGCACCTCGGAGCGGTTGGTGGAGGCCAGGTGCCGGTCGAGGTAGTGCCCGTGGTGGAGGTAGATCGTCCCCTCGCGCAGCCACGCTCCCGGGTACTGCACCCGCACCCGCGCGCCGCCCGCCCGCAGCCAGCCCGAGAGCGCCTCGAGCTCCGGCCCGCTGGTCGTCGCCACGCGCGTGGCCAGGCCCAGCGGCGCGGACTGCGCCCGGCGGGCCCGCAGCCAGGGGCGCACCAGCGCGTGATCGTGGTTGCCGGGGACGACGAGGATCTCGCGGCCCTTGCCCGCCGCCTGCCCGATCGCCCGCAGGATCGGCTCGGCCACCGCCATCGCGTCCTCGGGACGGCCCTCCAGCAGCTCGACCACGTCGCCGAGGAGCACGAGCCGATCCGCCTCCGCGACCGCGTCGAGCAGGACCCGGCGAGGCCCGGCCTGGCGCAGCACGTCCCGGCGCAGGCGCGAGCCGAGGTGCAGGTCGGAGACGATGAGGGTCCGCATTGCTGCGTCCAATCTACGGGCCGGGCCGCCCGGGCCCGCCGCCTGCGGTACAGCACAACGTACGGAAACACCCGGTACCGTCCCGGCCATGACCGTCCGCCTCCCCCTTCGCTCCACGCTCACGTCGATCCTCGCCACGGGCGCCGCCGTGCTCCTCCTCCCGGCGACCGCGCCCGCCGACGTCCAGCCCCTCCCGTCCGTCACGATCGGCGCGGTGTTCTCCACCACCGGCGCCGGCGGCCCCTACGGACCCTCGCAGCAGCGGGGCGCCCAGCTCGCGGTCGACGAGCTCAACGCGGCCGGCGGCGTGGCGGGCGGGCGGCCGCTGGCCCTCTCCACGCTCAACGACCGCTCGGTCCCGGCCGACGCCGCGACCGCGTTCGGGCAGCTGATCGACCAGGGCGCCGTCGCGCTGCTCGGCCCGACGCTCTCGGGCTCCGCGCTCGTCGCCGACGAGGTCGCCCAACGGCGCGGGGTGCCCGTGGTCGGCGTCTCCAACACGATCGACGGGCTCACCGACATCGGGCCCTACGTGTTCCGCGACTCGCTGGCCGAGTCGAAGGTCCAGCCGCAGACGATCAAGGTCGCCAAGCAGCGGTTCAAGCTGAAGCGGGTGGCGATCGTCTCCACGACCGACGCCTACTCGGCCGGGGGCCGCACGGTGTTCCGCGCCGCGCTGAAGCGGCAGGGCATCAAGCTCGCGGCCGACCGGACGTTCAAGACGGGCAGCGCGACGTCGCTGCGCGCCGCGCTGAAGGCGGTGGCCAAGCGCAAGCCCGACGCGCTCGTGATCAGCGCGCTGCAGGGCGACATCGTCAAGGCGATGGTGGGCGCCCGCACGTACCGCGCGCTGAAGAAGATCCACTTCATCGGCGGCAACGCGTTCAACGCGCCCGGCCTCTACGAGCAGACCAAGGGCGCCGCCGACGGCGCGGTGTCCGGGGCCGCGTGGGTCGCGGACCGGTCGACCCCGGGCAACGCGGCGTTCGTCGCGGCGTACACGGCGAAGTACGGGGCCGGCCCCGACCAGTTCGCGGCCCAGGCGTACGTCGGCGTGCAGCTGATCGCCTCGAGCATCGCGGCGGACGCGGCCGGCGCCGTGCAGCCGGCCGCGGTGCGCGACGCGCTGGCGGCCACCACCGGACGGGCCACCGTCCTGGGCACGTTCGCGTTCGACGCCGCGCGCGACCCCCGGTACACCCCCGCGGTCGTGGTCAACCGCAAGGGCCGCCAGGTCGCGATCGGGTAGTTCGCCCCGAGGGCCCGGCCGCAGCCGGGCCGTAGGATCCGGGGCATGCCCCACCCCACGCACACGGCGATCGGCACCTGGTCCGGAGGCCGCTTCATGCACTTCGGCGCGCCGATCGACGACGACCGGCTGACCGCGCTCTTCACCCCCGGCCCGGACATCAGGACGGTGATCACCGCGGACGCCTACGGTGCCGGCGAGGCCGACGCGATGCTCGGCCGCGCGCTGGCCGGCGTCCCGCGCGACGACGTGGTGGTCGTCGGGGCGATCGGGCACGACTTCTACGTCGGCGAGCGGGCCGGCGCCAAGGGCTTCCCCCGCTTCACCGACCCCGCGCTGCGCGGGCCCGACGGCTACGCCGACTACATCCGGATGGCCACCGAGCGCAGCCTGGAACGCATCGGGATCGACCGGTTCGACCTGCTGCTGCTCCACAACCCCGATCGCGCCGGCTACTCCTCCGAGGCGGTGTGGGACGGCCTGTCCGCCGTGCGGGAGGACGGGCTGACCGAGCTCCTGGGCATCGCCCCCGGCCCCGCCAACGGCTTCACGCTCGACGTGCTCGAGAGCTTCGAGCGCTTCGGCGACCGCATCGACTGGGCGATGGTCATCCTCAACCCGCTGGAGCCGTGGCCCGGCTCGCTCGTCCTCGACGCGGCGACCGCGCACGACGTGCGGCTGATCACCCGGGTCGTCGACTACGGCGGCGTGTTCTGGGACGACGTGACCTCGGTCGACGGGATGGGCGAGCGCGACCACCGCCGCTTCCGCCCCGCCGGGTGGGTGGAGGCCGGGCGCGACAAGCTCGCGGCGATGCGGCCGATCGCCGAGCGCCACGGCCTGACGATGCTGCAGCTCGCCGCCGCGTGGAACCTCGCGCACCCGGCGGTGCGGTCGGTCGCCCCGACGCTGATCCAGGAGGCCGGCGAGGACGCGGTGCCGGTCGAGGCCAAGCGCGCCGAGCTGGCGGCCACGCCCGCCGTCTCCCCCCTGTCCGCGGAGGAGGTCGAGGCGATCCGCGCCGCCGGCGACAACACGGGCTGCATGGCCCTGAAGGGCGCCGCGACGGACTACGACGGACCGATCGTCGCCGACCGCTGGCCGGTCACCGCGGAGCTCGCCGCGCGGGGCGCGCGCTACGGCGTCGACCCCGAGCGGGACCTCGTCACCACGACGTAGCCCGTCAACGGCGCGTCGAGCCCCACCTCGGTCCCGCTGGGCGGGATCGAGGTGGGGCTCGGCGCACGGTCGGCGTGGGCGCGGCTATTTCAGATGCAGACTGCATGTAACATGCAGACTGCATCTGAAATCGACGGAGAGGCAGACATGACGACCGAGACACCGGCCCCGCGCGACGGCCGGGAGCTGATGGAGCTGTTCCTCCCCAACTCGCCCTTCGTGGCCAAGCTGGGCGTCCAGGCCGTGCTCCTGGAGGACGACGCCGTCCGGCTCGTCCTCCCGTGGGACCCTGGGAACATCACGGTCGGCACCATGGTCCACGGCGGCGCGATCGCCGGCCTCATCGACATCACCGCGATGGCCTGCGCCTGGTCCGGCGCCCCGCTTCCCGCCGAGCTGCGCGGCGTGACCACGTCGATGGCCGTCGAGTTCCTCGCGCCGGCCCGCGAGACCGACCTGTTCGGGATCGGGCGCATCCTGCGGCGGGGCCGCTCGCTCGTCAACGTCGACGTCGAGATCCGCGACCCCGAGGACCTGCTCGTCGCCAAGGCCATCGCGACCTACAAGGTCGGCTGACCCCGCCGGGGCGGGCGGCTAGCGGCGCAGGCCGCCGAGCAGCGCCGTGAGGTCCTCGCCCACCGCGCGGCGGGCCCGCGCCGGATCGCGGCTGGAGGCGACGAACATCCCGGCCTCGTTCATCGCCCCAAGCAGGAGGTGGGCCAAAGCGACGGGGTCCCGCGGGGCGATCAGGCCCGCGTCGATCGCCGCCTGGAGCTGCTCGACGACGAGCTGCAGCGACCGGCCGGCGTCGAGCCGGCGCCACTGCGCCCAGCCCAGCGCGGCGGGCGCCTCGACGAACGCGATGCGCTGCAGCTCGGGGTCGGCGATCGCGTCGAGGAAGCCGGCGATCCCCGCATCCAGGCGCTCCAGCGGGCCCTCCACCGACGCGCTGGCCGCGCGCACCCGCTCCACCAGTTCACCGTCGACCTCGGCGAAGACGGCCGCCATCACCTCGCGCTTGTCCGCGAAGTGGTGGTAGAGCGCGCCCCGCGTGACGCTGGCGGCGGCGACGATCTGACCGGTGCTGACGTCGGCGTAGCCGTGCTCGGCGAACAGCCGCCGCGCCGCGCCGACGAGGGCGGCGCGGGTCGCGGCGGCGTTCTGCTCGCGGCGGGTGGGCGTGCTCACCCCCCGAGCCTAGGCCAGCCCGGCTAGAGCTTGCAGCTGGCCGGCGGCTTGTGGGTCTTCAGGAACTTCTCGAGCGCCACCGGCCGGGCGGTCATGATCCCGTCGACGCAGTAGCTCACGAGGTTGCCCCAGCTCGACGGCGCGTCGGGGTCGTCGTTGCCGAACCAGTTGTGCCAGGCGTAGCCGGCGTCGTGGGCCTTCTTGACGAGGTCGAGCGTGGTGACGTTGAGCAGCGTGTCGTTCAGCATGTAGGTGATCGGCAGCTGGAAGACCTTGACGCCGTCGCCCGGGGACTTGTTGCCGAGCAGGAACGAGGCCGCACCGCTGGTGCCGGGCGCCAGGGCGACGTTCGGCAGCAGCTGGTGGAAGCGGTCGGTCGCGGTCTGGTGGAAGGACACCACGACGACGTCCTTGCGCTTGCTGTTGCCGGTCGCCTTGAGCATCTTGGCCAGCAGCTCGGCGTTCTTGACGTACTCGGCGTCGGCCTCCTGCTTCGTGCGCCCCTTGATCTCCACGTTGATCGGCGTCTTGGGGAACGCCTTCATCACCTCGGCGAGCGTCGTGACCTGGAAGTCGGAGGCCTTGAAGCCCTTCGGCGCCTTCCTCTTGCCCGTGGCGATGCCGCGGTACTTGTAGGCCGACTTCGCCTTGTCGTGGCTGTAGTGCCCGTCCGAGGACGAGTACCAGTAGGCGCCGTCCAGCTTCTTGAGCTGCTTGACGGTGAAGGACTGCACCTCGCCGGTGCCGTTGGTCTTCCCGTCCACGGTGGTGTCGTGCATGACGATCGGCACGCCGTCCTTGGAGACCCCGATGTCGAGCTCGAGCATGTCGGCGCCCGCCTTCAGGGCGCTCTTGAACGCGAACATCGTGTTGGAGGGGAACTCGTCCTCCCCGCCCTGGTGGGCGATGTTCCACGTCGGCGTCTGGCGCCAGACGTTCTTGGAGGCGGCGGAGGCGACCGCGGGCGTGAGGGCGAGCGCGAGCAGCACGCCGCACGCCGGGATCAGGCGAAGAGCACGTTGGGACATGCCCAGCAGGGTAACGACGCGTCCTCCGGGTCGCGCCGGCCCGCCGGGGCCGCGCCGCGGCGCGGTGAGTGTCGCTGCGTGGTTGCCGGGCAACCACGCAGCGACATCGAAGTCGCCCCGCCGCCGGCGGGGGAGAGTTTCCGCGCCCCCGGCCTAAGAGGGACATGAGCCCTTCCCCCGCCACCACCCGGATCGCCGCGCTCGCCGCCCGCCAGCACGGCAACGTCACCCTGCCGCAGCTGCGCGCCGCCGGCCTCTCCCGCCAGGAGGTCCGCGGGCGCGTCGAGGCCGGCTGGCTGATCGAGCGCCACCACCACGTCTTCGCCGTCGGCCACCGTCCCCGCACCCAGCGATCGCGATGGATGGCCGGCGTCCTCACCTTCGGCGAGCGCGCGGCGCTCTCCCACCTCGCCGCCGGCGCGCTGTACGAGATGGTGCGCGGCAGCGTCCCCACCGAGGTCCTCGTGCCGTCCAGGTCGGGCCGGGTCCGGCGCGACGGGATCCTCGTCCACCGCGCGCCCTTCCCCGACCACCACGTGACGGTCCACGACGGCATCCCGGTGACCACCCTGCTGCGCACGCACCTCGACCTCGCGACGATCCTGGGGTACTGGGAGCTGCGTCGCGCGTTCGAGGAGGCCCAGGTCCGGCACGGGTTCGATCCCGCGCCCCTGACCGCGGAGGTGCTCACCCGCCGCGGGTTCCGGGGCAGCGCGCTGCTCTGGGGGATCCTCGACGGCGCGGTCGACGCCTCCCGCGTGCGGTCGATCCTCGAGCTGCGCTTCCTGCAGCTGTGCGCGGACCGCGGGCTGCCCGCGCCGCTCGTCAACGAGCGCATCGGGAGGTGGACGGTGGACTTCCTGTGGCCCGCCGCCGAGCTGGTGGTGGAGACCGACGGGGAGCGCTACCACCGCACCGCCGCCAAGCGGCGGCGGGACGCCAAGAAGGACGAGGCGATGCGGGCGCTCGGGCTCGACGTCGTCCGGCTGACCTGGCGCGACGTGACGCGCGCTCCCGACGCGACGGCGGCGCGGGTCGCCGAGGCGCTGCGAGGCGGCCTCGATGTCGCCCAGTGGTTGGAGGGCAGCCACTGAGCGACACTCACCGCCGGGAGCGACCGCCGGGAGGGCGGGCCGCCGTGGGAGGATGGGCGGGTGGAGATCCGGCAGCTCGAGTACTTCGCCGCGGTCGCGCGGCATCGCAACTTCGGGCGGGCCGCGGAGGAGCTGTACGTGACCCAGTCCGCGCTGTCCCAGCAGGTCCGCCGGCTGGAGGACGAGCTGGGGCTGCAGCTGCTGCGACGCACCCGCACCGGCGCCGACCTCACACCCGCGGGCGCCGATCTGCTCGAGCACGCGCAGGCGGTGCTCGCCGAGCTGGCCCGGGCCCGGGCCCGGATGGACGACCACGCCGGCCTGCGGCGCGGGGCGGTGCGCCTGGCCACCACGCCCGCCGACGCGCTGCGGCTGCCCGAGGCCCTGGCCGCGTTCCACCGCGCGCACCCCGGCATCCAGATCGCGCTGCGCCAGGGGCCGCAGGCCGAGGTCGTCGACCTCGTGCGCCGCGGCGTCGTGGACCTCGCGGTCGTCAGCCTGTCGGCCGGGGACCTGGACGCGCTGGCCGGCGCGGTGGAGGCGACGCCGCTGACCGCCGACCCCCTGCGCGTGATCCTCCCGCCCGGGGACGCGCTGGCCCACGACGGCGTCTCCCTGTGGGCGCTGCGCGAGCGGGCCTTCGTCCTGCCCGAGCGCGGCAGCGCGCTGCGCGAGGCCGTCATGGCCGCGTGCGCCGCGGCCGGCTTCAGCCCGGTGCCCCGCTTCGAGGTGGCCGACCCGGCGACGGTGCGCTTCCTCGTGCACTCCGGGCTCGGCGTCGGCATCGTGCCCGCCTCGTGGCTGACGCTCCCCGGCCCCGAGGTCGCCGCCCACCGGCCGGCCGACGACGTGCCCGCGCCGCGGCCGACGCTGCTGCGCCCGGCCGCCGAGGGCTCGCCGGCGGCCCGCCTGGCCCACGCGCACCTCGCCGCGAACGACGTCTGACGGGTCGAACGATGCGTCGAGCCCCACCTCAGTCCCGCTGAGGGGGACTTGCGTGGGGCTCGACGCCGTCTCGCCGCGGCTAGAGCACCTCGGCCAGCTCGGCGAGCAGGCGGCGCTTGGGGCGCGAGCCCACCAGCGTCAGCACCGGCGCACCGGCGCGGAAGACCATGAACGTGGGCATCGAGAGCACGCCGTAGCGAGCGGCCGTCTCCTGGTTGGCCTCCACGTCCACGGTGACGACGGCGACGTCGTCGCGCTCGTCGGCCAGCTCGCCGAGGATCGGGCTCATCACGCGGCACGGTCCGCACCAGGCGGCCCAGAAGTCGACGATGACCGGGCGGTCGGCCTCCAGGACGACGGCGGCGAAGTGGTCGTCGTCGACGGCGGTCACGGCAGGGGACGAGCTGAGGGACACGGTGGCTCCTTCGGGAGGGGATGGGGTCCTCTCCGAGGGTGACGGGCCCACCGCGATCGGCAAGTGGAATCCGTGATGGCGGCGATCAGGCCGGGTCGCGGCGCAGCACGAGCACCGCGATGTCGTCGCGCTGCTCCCCCGCCCCGCCGTCGCCGAGGTCGGCGAGATGGTCGGCGATGGCCTGCGGCGCCGCGCCGTGGACGCGCTGAACCGCGCGCAGCACGCCCTCGGCGCCGACCGGAACGCCGTCGGGCCCCCGGGCCTCGGTCACGCCGTCCGTGTAGAAGACGAGCGCGTCACCGGGCTCCAGCGCCAGCATCCGGTCGCGCAGCCGCGGGTCGGGGACGACGCCGAGCAGCGTGCCGGTGAGGTCCTCCACCTCGCTGACGGCGCCGTCCCGAATCTCGACCGGCGGCGGGTGCCCGCCGTTGGACAGCGACACGCGCCCCTCGTCGCCCTCCTGGATCCGGGCCAGGACGATCGTGCAGAACCGCTCGGTCGAGCCGTGGCGCAGCAGCACGTCGTTGACCTGCGCGAGCACCTCGCTCGGATGCTGCTCCTGCGTGGCGATCGTCCGCAGGCTGTACCGCACCAGCGCGGTGACCGCCGCCGCGTCCGCCCCCTTGCCGCACACGTCGCCGATGACCATCGCCCACTGCCCGGGGGCCAGCGGGAACACGTCGTAGAAGTCGCCGCCCACCTCGTTGCCGCTGCCGGCCGGGCGGAACGCCGCGCCGAGCGTGTAGCCCGCCAGCTCGGGCAGCGAGGGCGGCAGGAGGCTGCGCTGCAGCGTCCGGGCGACGTGGTCGCGCTCGGAGTAGAGCCGGGCGTTGGTGACGGCCAGGGCCACGCGGCGCACCAGCTCGCGGATGAGCTGGTCGTCGTCCTCGTCCAGCGTGCGGCGCCCCACGGCCATGGAGCCGACGACCGTCGTCCCCGACAGCAGCGGCAGCGCGAGCACGCGCGACTGCCCGCCGGTCAGGCCGGGGCGGGTGCGGACGATCGCGGGGATCGGCCGGTCCGGCAGGTCGACCTCGATCGTGCAGGTGTCGGCGATCTCGCGGACGACCATGTCGGCGATGGCGGGCAGCGTGCGCTCGAGGTCCAGCGAGCCCTCCAGCGCGGCGCCGGCGCGGGCGAGCACGCTCATCCGGCGGTGCGACTCCTCCAGCCGCAGCCGGGCGGACCGCTCGCCCTCCAGCAGCTCGGCGCGCTCGCGCTCGTCCTGCTTGCGGCGGCTGACGTCCCGGCCGACGACGATGATCGGGGCCACGCCCGGCACCTCGCCCGGCATGTCCAGCACGGCCTGGGCGGACAGCTCCAGGTCGACGAGGTGCCCGTCGCCGTGGCGGGCCACCGTCTCGATGCTGGACGGGACGTCCTGGCCCGCGACGATGCCCATCAGCCAGTCCTGGACGTGCTCCCGCTCGTCCTCGACCAGCACCTCCAGGTAGGTGGCGAGCGACAGCAGGGTCTCGGGGCCGCGCCCGAGGATCTCGGTGGCGGCCTGGTTGGCGTAGACGAACGCCCCGCCGTCGAGCAGGACCATCCCCTGTCCCGCCGCGCTCTGGGCCCGCAGCAGCGACTCGTACAGGCCGCGCTGGCGCTCGACCTCCTCGCGGGAGCGGGTCCGCACGCCGACCGCCCAGGTCGCGACCCCGCCGATCGCCACGACGGAGAGCAGCCGCACGACGTAGGTCGACGTGCCCAGGTTGTGGTTCCACAGGCCCGAGACCGCGACGAGCACCACGCAGACGAGCGACACGGCGATCGTGAGGCTCCGGTTGCCCCGCGGGATCGTGATGATCGGCGCGACGGCGAGCAAGCCGATCATCACCGGCTGGCGGCCGATGACGAGGTCGGAGACCAACACGCCGAGGATGAACACGACCACCACGACGATCGACAGGCGGGACGCACTCGCCTCGCGGATGGTGCGCGCGGCCCCGGCGGGACCGTCGTGAGGGGCGTTCGTCGTCACGGGGTGGCCGTACTCCTACCGGGTTGCGCGGTTGAACGCCAGCCCCGGCCGGGTACGGTCGGACGCATGACCGATCCCGACGAGCGGCCGCGCCGGACCGACGAGACCGAGCACGAGCGGCTCGACCGCGAGCTGGAGCAGCTCGTCAACGAGATGCGGCTGGCCATGCCGGGCGTGCAGGTGCTGTTCGCGTTCCTGCTCGCCGTGCCCTTCGCCCCCGGCTTCAAGGACGTGGGCCCGTTCGGTCGCGACGTCTACGTGTTCTCCGTGGTCTGCGCGGCGCTGTCATGTGCCTTCATGATCGCGCCGACGGCCTACCACCGGATCATGTTCCGCCGCGGTGACAAGTCGCATCTCATCAAGCTGGCCAGCGCCATGACGATCACCGGGCTGGCCTTCCTGGGCCTGGCCATGAACGCGGCGATCTTCCTGGCTACCGACGCGGTGCTGGACCAGACCCAGGCGATCGTGATCACCTCGGTCACCGCACTCGTCTTCCTGGTGCTGTGGTTCGGCCTCGCCGCCGCGCGCCGCCTGCGCGGCGCGTGACGGGGACCGCGGGAACGACGAGCTACCGGACGCGCCGCTCCAGCTTCTTCAGCTCGTCGCGACCCTGCTTGGCCGCCTTCAGCGTGTCCTTGCGCGCCTGCTTGGCCGCCTTGACGGTCTCCTTGCGCGCCTGCTCCAGCGACTTGGCCGTGTCCTTGCGCACCCGGCCCGTGTCCTTGCGCGCGCGCTTGGAGAGCTGCTTGGTCTGCTTGGCGTAGCGCCCCTTCGGCCCGGTGGCCCGGCCCGCGACGAACCCGCCGGCGACGCCCGCCAAGAGGCCGGCCAGCGCCAGCCCGACCGGCAGCGCCTTGGAGGACGACGGCGCGTCGGCCTCGTGCGGCGGCGGGTCGTGATGCGGGGGCGGCGGCGGCGCGTCGTGCAGGTGCGGCGGCGGGGACTTGGGCTGGTGCGCCTCCGGGCCGGCGTTGCCGTTGGTGGCGTGGGATCCGTGGGTCGTTCCGATGCTCATCGCGTCGCTCCTTCTGCGGTCGGGGGAGGGGATGCTCTGTCCTTCCGGCTACCCGCCCGAGCGGGCGGCAAACACGTTGCCGGTGGTCTGGGACTCCTCTTCCGGGGCCCCGATCACGTGCTCCATCGTCACCTCGCCGCGGACCACGCGGTCCACCGCGCCGAGCACCTGGTCGGCCAGCTTCCAGCCGTCCTCGGGGTCGACCGGTACGGCGAAGATCCGCACCACGACCTCGTCGTCGTCCATCGACTGCAGGTCGATGTGCGGCGCGCTGCGGGTCGGCACGTCGACGGTCTGCTCGATCAGCCGCTGCACGTCGCTGGGCCGCACCCCGGCGCGCAGGCGCGCCACGAAGTCGACGGCGTCCGGCTCGCGCAGCGGGATCACCGCACAGCCGAGCGCCACGGAGTTGGGGACCATCATCCGGTCGGCGCCATGGCTCAGCGTGACGTAGAGCAGGCCGAGCGAGACGACGGTGCCCTCGATCTGCCCGGCCAGGCCGCCGCCCTGGAAGCGCACGCGCTCACCGACGCGGTAGGGCCGGGCGCTGAGCAGCACGGTGCCGGCGAAGAAGTTGCCCAGCGTCTGCTGAGCGGCGAGACCGACGATGACCGCCGTGAACGCGCCGCCGACGGCGAGGGTCTGCGCGGGAAGCCCGGCGATGCGGAGCGCGACGAGGGTAGCCAGCACCACCCCCGTGGCCCGGATGAGGAAGCCGACCGTCCCCGCCGTCGCGGGGTCCAGGCGGCCCAGCAGCTGCGGGCCGACGAGCCGGCCGAGGTCGCGGGCCAGCGCCCAGCCGACGAGCACGAGGACGAGCACGGTGAGGATCTGCACGTACGGCCCGACGCCGGGGGCGATCTCGTTGCGGTGGTCGTGCAGCACCAGCGCCCCCACGAAGAGCGGGACGAGGATCAGCGCCTCGCGGCGGGCCTTGCGGGCCGCCGCCCGCGTCTCGTCGCGCAGGCGCTGGTTGCGGAGGCTGTCGACGATCCGGGGCATCACGTTGCGGGTGGACGAGCGGAAGGGGATTCTCGGCACATGGTTCGGTGTTCCCGGGTCGCGCACGGTCAAACGGCCCTGTGACGAACCACACGGGGTACCGTTCGGGCTTCGCCCCCGCCCCAGGAGATCTCGATGTCCGCCGTTTCCCGCCGTTCGCGCACCGCCACCCTCCTCGTCGCCGCCGCCCTCTGCGGCGCCGTCGCCTTCAACGCCGCGACCGCCACGTCGGCCACCACCGCGACGAAGAAGTCCAGCGTCAAGCCCGCGCCCGTGCTCAAGGACCCGAAGGTCGAGGGCAAGAAGCAGGCCGCGAAGTTCCTCACGCTGCTGAAGGGCGAGGCGACGCCCGCGCTGAAGGCCTTCCTCTCCCCCCAGTTCCTCATCCAGCGCGCCGACGGCAGCTCGGCCACGCGCGCCTCCTACCTCGCCGGCGCCGTGACGAACATCAAGTCGTTCACGATCACCGACGTGCAGGCCACGCAGCGCAAGGACGTGCTCGTCGTGCGCTACACCGCCGAGACGGACCAGATCGTCGACGGCCAGGCCTACAAGAAGACCCCGGCCCCGCGCCTGAGCACGTTCGTGTGGAACGGCAAGGCGTGGACCCTGATCTCCCACGCGAACTTCAACACCCCGCAGTAGCCTCAACGCACATGCGCGCCCACTGGTTGGAATACGAGCACGACTTCACGCTGCCCCCGGACCGGGTCTTCCCGTACCTGGCCGAGCACGAGCACCTCGCGGACGTCTTCGGCGCGCGCGTGGAGCGGCTGAACGACGGGGACACCGAGCGCAACGGCGTCGGCTCGTGCCGCAAGCTGTGGAGCGCGCCCGGCACCCCGCCCTTCGAGGAGACCGTGACGGAGTTCGTGCCCAACGAGCGGATCGTCTACAAGATCACCGAGGGCAGCCCGCTGCAGGGACACGTGGGGATCATGGTCTTCACCCCCACGCCGAGCGGCGGCACGCACCTGAGCTACCGCATCCGGCTGGCCTCGAAGATCCCCGGCCTGGCCGCGATCGTGAAGGCCGGCCTGGGCCGCAACGTCCGCAAGGGCATGGCGGAGGTCGACGCCAAGGCGTGAAGGGCCTCGTCGCACTGCTCGGCATCGTGCTGCTCGGCGCCCTGGCGCCGGCGGCCGTTGCCGCGTCGTTCGGCGGCTGGAGCCACCGCGAGCAGCGGGTGGTCGTGGGCGCGCACGTCATGCGCGCCTACGCCGGCGGCGCGTTCCGGGGCGAGCGGTCGCTGACCGGGGACCAGCTGCGGTGGTCCCTCGGCGCGGTCGCCGAGCGGCTGGGCGTTGAGCGCGTCCCGTTCCCGAGCGACGGCAAGGTGTCGGTCGCGACGTTCGACCGGATCCTCGTGCGCCAGCTCGGGCTGCGCGACGTGGCCGCCCACGTGCAGCGAGAGGCGCGCACGGCCGGCCTGCTGCCTCCGAGCCGGTTCGGCGACGAGGTCGTGGCCCGGCAGCTCGGGCTGCGCCACAGCCATCCGTACAAGGACGATCGCTTCGAGCTGTTCCCCGACGACCCGATCTCCCGCGCCGAGGCCGCGTGGTCGCTGGCCCGGATCGTGCGGTTCAAGGGGTGGGAGGTCGACGGCGTGCGCGAGCAGCTGCTGGCCTTCGACCTGCCGCGATACACGCTGAACCAGCGGCGGGCCCTGCGGATCGCGGTGTCGCGGATCGGCTGGCCCTACGTGTGGGGCGGCCAGTCCGACACGCGCTACTCGGACATCGGCGGCTGGCAGCCGCACGGCGGCTTCGACTGCTCCGGCTTCGTGTGGCGCGTCTACAAGCTGTCGGGGCTGCCGTGGGGCGCCGCGATCGACGGGCGCACCGCCGCCCAGCAGAGCTCGGAGATCCCCCGGAGCAGGCGCCTGCGCCTGAAGGACGTGCGCGGCGGCGACCTCCTGTTCTTCGGCACCGCGAAGTTCACCTCGACGCCGACCGAGGCCAACGTCACCCACGAGGGCATCGCGCTGACGCCCGAGTGGATGATCCAGTCCTCCAGCCAGGGCGTCTACCTGGGGTCGCTCACCGAGAAGTGGCGCCGCGACGGATTCGCGTGGGGACGCCGCGTGCTGTGACGTGCGGCGGCGCGGCCTCGCGCCGGCCGGCCGCCGGGGGCGAGATGGGCGGGGTGGCGTTCTCCGGCTCCCGCACCGTGCCCGCCCAGCGCGGCTTGGCCAGCACGGTCTGCACCACGCTGATGCGCCGCTCCTGGAAGCCGGCCTCGCAGTAGCTCAGGTACATGCGCCACAACCGCTGGAAGCGCTCGTCGTAGCCGAGCCCGGCGAGCTCCCCCGCGTGGGCCTCGACGTTCTCGCGCCACCGCCGCAGCGTCTCGGGGTAGTGCGGCGTGAGGTCGTACAGGTCGACGGTGCGCAGGTCGGTGCGGCGGGCGAGCTGGCGGGCGACGACCTCCTGCGACGGCAGGCAGCCGCCGGGGAACACGTACTCGCGGATGAAGCTCTTGGACGCCTTCTCCACCGCGTAGGCGCGGTCGTCGATGAGGATCGCCTGCAGCAGCATCGCGCCGTCCGGCTTCAGCAGCGCGGAGCAGCGGTCGAAGAACGTGCCGAGGTCCTGCCAGCCGACCGCCTCGACCATCTCGATCGACACGAGCTTGTCGTAGCGGCCGCGCAGGTCGCGGTAGTCCTCCAGCAGCACGGTCACGCGATCCTCCAGGCCCGCCTCCCGGACGCGGGCGACCGCGAGGTCGTGCTGCTCGCGGGAGATGGTCGTGGTCGTCACGCGGCAGCCGCGCGTGGCGGCGACGTGCACGGCCAGCCCGCCCCACCCCGTGCCGATCTCCAGCACGTGGTCGTCGGGCCCCAGGTCGAGCGCGGCGCACACGCGCTCGAGCTTGGCCCGCGAGGCGCCGGCCAGGTCCTGGTCCGGCCGCTCGAACAGCGCGCACGAGTAGCTCATGGTCTCGTCGAGCATCAGCGCGAACAGGTCGTTGCCCAGGTCGTAGTGGGCGGCGATGTCCCGCCGGGCGCGGCGCGGCGTGTTGCGCGTCAGCGCGGCGCGGGCCCGCTGGTACGGCTCGCGGACGACGGTCAGCCGACGGCGGGCCTCGTCCAGGTGGCGGGCGTTGCGGGCCGCCACGCGGATCAGCGCGGTCACGTCGGGCGAGGTCCACCAGCCGTCCACGTAGCCCTCGGCCAGGCCGCGGCTGCCGCGGGCCAGCGCCGTCCAGGCCCGGGGCGAGACGACGTCCACGCGCGCCGACGGCTCGCCCGTTCCGAAGACGGTGGTGTGCCCGTGCTCCACCACGGTCAGGCTGCCCTCCGGCAGCCGCCGCAGCACGGCGTGCACGATGCGCCGGGCGGTGTCGTCGACGGTCCTCATGCGATGCCTCCTGCGGTCGGGTGGGGATGGACGGGGATGCCGCGCAGCCAGGCCACCAGCGCGTGCGCGTAGATCAGCGCGAGCATCCGGATCGTCGCTCCAGGATATCGCCCGGTCATCCGGGCCAGGGCCCGTTGGGAGAAGGGCTCGCGGCGCAGGGAGAGGGTCGCGTCGAACACGCGCCGGCCCCCCTCGTGGTTCTCGATGTGGACCGATGCGGTCTCCCCCGGCGTGCCCGCGTTCCAGCGGTAGCGCTGGTCCATCCCCATGAACGGGGAGACGTGCATCGCCTTGGCCAGCTCGCCGTGCAGGACCGTCCCCACGCCATCGTGCTCGACCACGTAGGCGCGCCGCTCGCCCCACGGCGTGCTCGTCACCTCGGCGACCAGGGCGCGCAGCCGCTCGTCCCGGTCGAAGCAGTAGTAGAAGCTCACCGGGTTGAAGCAGTGGCCGAACGACCGCAGGTGGGTGAGGACGCGGATCGGCCCGTCCGGCGCGCGGCCGGTGCGGGCGCCGACGAGCTCGCGCACCGCCGTGTCGAGGGGCGTCGCCGGGTCGCCCAGGTAGTCGGAGCGACGGAAGCGCACCAGCCCCGGCCGGCGGGAGACGAGGCGCCCGCCGAGCAGCCCGGGCAGCTCGTCGAGGTCCAGGTAGGCCATCGCGACGCCGTGGGTGAACCGCTGATCGCGCACCGCGAAGCGGCGGTGGCGGATCGTCCCGGTGTAGATCCCGCTGCGGATCACGCCGTGGCGCCCTGCAGCAGCGAGACGGCCTGCAGGTCGCGGGCCGCACGGATCCCGCTGACCACGCCGTCCTCGTGGAAGCCCCAGCCCCAGTAGGCGCCGCAGAAGTGGGTGCGGCGGCGGCCGGCGATCTCGCCCCAGCGGTGCTGGGCGGCCATCGCCTCCGGGGTGAAGATCGGGTGCTCGCAGGCGATGGTGCGCAGGATCCGCGTCGGATCGATCGCCTCCGTGCGGTTGAGCGTCACGCAGTAGTCCTCGTCGGCGTCCAGCCCCTGGAGCCGGTTCATGAAGTAGGTGACGGTCGGCAGGTCGCCGGGCTCGTCGAGCAGGTGGTAGTTCCAGCTCGCGCGGGCGCGGCGGTGACGGGGCAGGAGCGAGGAGTCGGTGTGGAGCACGACCTCATTGGGCTGGTAGGCGAACGCGCCCACGATCTCCTGCTCCAGCGCCGTCGGCTCGTCGAGCATCGCCAGCGATCGGTCGGCGTGGGTGGCGAGGATCACGTGGTCGAAGCGCTCCGGCTGGTCGTTCCACGGCACGATCGTCACGCCGTCCTCGTCCCGTTCGATGGCGTGCACCGGGGTGCTCAGCCGCAGGTGCCGCCGGATGGGCTCGACGAGGGCGTGCACGAAGGCGTGCGAGCCGCCGACCACCGTGCGCCACTGGGGCCGTCCGCGCAGGCTGAGCATCCCGTGGTTGTCGAAGAACTCGACCAGGAAGCGGGCCGGGAACGTGTCCATCGCCCCGGGGTCGGCGGACCAGACGGCGGCGGCCTGGGGGACGATCAGCCGCTCGACGAACCCGTCGGAGAACCGCTGCTCGCGCAGCCACTGCGCCAGCGACGGGTCGTCGTCGCCCTCCAGCAGCTCGCGCGCGGCGCGGTGGAAGCGACGCACGTCGAGCAGCATCCGGTGGAACGCGGGCTTGACGAGGTTGGAGCGGGTGGCGAACAGCCCGTTGAGCGACGTGCTGGCGTACTCGAACGTGCCTGCGTCGTCGCTGACGCCGAAGCTCATGTCCGAGTCCCGCCACGGCACGCCGAGCTCGACGAGGAGCTCCTCGAACCGCGGGTAGTTGCGGTCGTTGAAGACGATGAAGCCGGTGTCGACGGCCAGGTCGCTCCCGTCGCGGGCGGCCCCGGGGAGGGTCACGGTGTTGGTGTGGCCGCCCGGGCGGTCCGCCGCCTCGAAGACGGTGACGTCGTGCTCGGGGTGCAGGAGGTGGGCGGCTACCAGTCCCGAGACCCCGGCCCCGACGATCGCGATCTTCATGCCCTACATTCGGCGCTCGCCGGGGCGACGGATCATCGGAACGGCGTATGAGCGTCGCGGTTCGTGCGCTTCGCCACCGCGGGGGTGGGCTTTCGCACGAGCCGTCGGTCGCCGGCCGCCGGGGGGCGGCGGGGCGGCGGGTCAGTCCTTCGGCGCGTCGGGCGTCGTCGCCCAGTCCTCCACGAAGACGACGTGCGCGGGGTTGACCACGATCCGCTTGCCGGTGCGACGGGCGGGGATGAGGTCGCCCGCGCGCATCAGCTCCGCGACCTCGTCGAGCGAGAGATCGCTCACGAGCCATTCGGCGTCGACCAGGACGAGGCGGCTACCCATGGCCGGGAGGGTAGTCCACCGCCCGTCCCCCTCCCGTCGAGCCCCACCTCGATCCCGCTGAGCGGGACTGAGGTGGGGCTCGACGCGGGGTTGGGGGTTCGGTGCGTGGGAGGCTCGACGGGGAGCTGCGGCTAGGAGGCGGCGCGCAGGGCCGACGTGGAGCCCTGGCAGTCGTAGAGGCCCGAGACGCCGCTGACCGCCTTGCACGTGCTCTGCACCGCGGTCATCACGTCCTTGGAGCCCACGCGGCTGTCCTGCCCCATCCCGCCGCCGCTGGAGGTGAGGACCCAGCGGATCTCCCCCGCGTCGACGCGGTCGGCCAGCCAGGCCGGGGTGACCTGGCTCTCCTGCCCGGAGAACCCGCCGATCGCGGCGACGTTCGCCCCCGAGGCGATCAGCGAGCCGGCCGCGCCGGACTGGCTGGAGACGGCCACCGTGCCGCCGCCGTGGGCCTTGGCGTAGGCCAGCGCCGCGGTCAGCTCCTGCGTGTTGCCGCCGAACATCCCGCCGCTGGGTGGGCGGGCCCCATTTCCGCCCCCGCCGGCCATCGCGGGCGGACCGCCGGCCTGCGTGCCGGTCGTCCCGCCGGCCGTGGCGCCGGCCGCAGGCGGGCCGCCGAAGCCGCCGCCCGCCTGGGCGCCGGTGGGCGGGGCGCCCCCGGGGAGGCCCTGGCCACCGCGCATGCCGCGGCCGGGTGGGCGGGCCCCATTTCCGGGTCCGCCCATGCCCATGCCGCCGGCGCTCGCGGGGCCACCGGCCGGGAAGGTCGAGCTGGTCGCGTGGCCCAGGGTCTGTACGGCCCACGCCCCGGGAGCGATCAGCAGGAAGCCCAGCGCGGTCGCCACCGCGATGGCCCGCCAGCGGTCCCCCAGGCCGAGGGCCAGGACGATCGCCGCGATCGCGCCGACGACGATCACCACCGGGGCGATCCACTCCATGTCGGTCGCGCTGGTGTGCAGCACGACCAGCTCGGTGGCCACGCCCGCGGCGACGGCCAGCGGGCCGAGGACGCGCATGAGCGTCCCGCCCTTGGCGATCGTCACCGCGCCCGCGCCGACGAGCAGCGCCGTGAACGGCGCGAGCGCCGACACGTAGTAGGGGTGGAAGATGCCCTGGGCCTTGCTGAACGTGATCGCGGTGATCGCGAACGTGCCGCCGACGGCGATCAGCCAGCCGGTGCGGGCGTCGGTGCGCTTCAGCCGCGAGGCGGCGAGGATGGCCACGCCGGCCACGGCCGCGAAGCCGAGCAGCCAGCCGGCCTGCCCGCCGAGCGCCTCGTTCAGCAGCCGCAGCGGCCCGGTGTCGCCGCCGAAGACGCCACCACCACCACCGCCGGGCGGGCGGGCCCCATTGCCCGCACCGCCGCCGGGCCCGCCGTCCTGGCCGAACACGCGGCCCAGGCCGTTGTAGCCGAGGATCAGCGACCAGATGCTGTTGTCGCTCGTGCCCGACACCCACGGCCGGTCGGCCGCCGGGGTCAGCCACATGAGCATCGGCCAGGCGAGGCCGACGACGAGCATCGCGGCGCCGCCCGCGGCGAGCTGGCGCAGCGCGACCAGCCGGCCCTTGGGGGCGATCCACAGGTATGCGGCGACGATCCCCGGGACGACGAGCAGGGCGGCGGCCATCTTGGCCTCGAAGCCGAGGCCGACCGCCACGCCGCACCACACGAGCCAGCGCAGCTGCCCGCCGTCGAGCGCACGGACCAGGCACCAGATCGCGGCGACCGAGCAGAGGATGAGCAGTGCGTCCGGGTTGTTGTGGCGGGAGATCGCCACCGCGACCGGCGTCAGGGCCAGCGTCAGCCCGGCCGCGAAGCCGGCCCAGCGGCCGAACGTGCGCCGCGCGATGTCGTACACGAGGCCGACGGTGGCCACGCCCATCAGCGCCTGCGGCACGAGCATCGCCCAGGAGTTGAACCCGAACACGCGCACCGAGAGCGCCTGGATCCAGTTGGCCAGCGGCGGCTTGTCGACGGTCATCACGCCGCCGACGTCGAACGAGCCGTAGAGGAAGGCGTGCCAGCTCGTGCTCATCGAGCGCACGGCGGCGCTGTAGTAGTCGTTGGCGTAGCCGTTGAGGTCCAGCGCCCACAGGTCGAGGACGGCGGCGAGCAGGAGCAGGCCGAGCAGCTCGGGCCGCGGCCACGAGCGCGAACGCACCTTGGCGTGCGCCTTCCCGCGCAGGGAGAAGGGAGAGGGGACGGTCGAGGTCGACATCAGGAGGCCTTCTGGTTGACGATGGGCAGGACGGAGGGGCGGGCCGGACCGCGCGGGGCGAAGACCCAGCTGCGCAGGGCGAGGTAGCGGGTGACGGTCGCGCAGATCGACGCGCCGACGAGCACGACGACCTCGACCAGCGCGGCGGGCCGGGGATCGATCGCGTGGAGCAGGCCCAGCGCGCCCATCGTGAGCCCGAGGGTCAGGAGGTAGACGAGGCCGCCCATCGCCTGGTCGCGCAGCAGCCGCTCTCGGCCCCGTACGCGGAAGGTGAAGTGGCGGTTGGCCTGCGTGTTGGCGACGGCGGTCAGGCCGAGGGCCAGCGCGTTGGCGGCGCCGGTGCCGACCGGCCCGCGCAGCACGAGGTAGAGCACCGCGTAGGCCAGCGTCGAGCACACGCCGATCGCCAGGAACCGCGTGAGCCGGGCGCCGGCGAGCAGCCGGGCGACGCCGCGCAGGTCCTCCCACGCGGTGCGCACGATGTCGACCCGCGAGTCCGGGTCGTCGACCCAGTCGACGGGGACCTCGTGGATCCGCAGCCCCTCGCGCTGGGCGAGCACGAGCAGCTCGGTGTCGAAGAACCAGGCGTCGTCGCGGACGTCGGCGACGAGCGCCCGGGCGGCGTCGCGGCGAATCGCCTTGAAGCCGCACTGCGCGTCGCTGAAGCGGGCGCGCAGCACCAGATGCAGGATGCGGTTGTAGGTGCGGGAGATGAACTCTCGCTTGGGCCCGCGCACGACATGGGAGCCGGTGGCCAGGCGCGTGCCGATCGCCACGTCGCTGTGCCCGGAGACGAGCGGGGCGACGAGCGGCAGCAGCGCGCGCAGGTCCGTCGACAGGTCGACGTCCATGTAGCAGAGGACGTCGGCGTCGCTGGCCAGCCAGGCGGCGCGCAGCGCCCGGCCGCGCCCCTTCTGGGGCAGGTCCAGGACGCTGACGCGGGCCAGGTCCTCGGCGAGGCGGTGGGCGACGTGGGCGGTGTCGTCGGTGCTCGCGTTGTTGGCGATGACGATCCGCCAGTCGAACGGCAGCTCCGTGCGCAGGAAGCGGTGGAGCCGGCGGATCGAGGGCGCGAGCGAGACCTGCTCGTTGTAGACGGGCACGACGACCTCGATGCACGCGGAGGCCGACGGGGGCGTCAGGGGATCAGGCGGAGCGCTCGGCCCGGGGCGCTGGAGAGGGGCGGTGGAGGGCATGCACCGAGGCTGCCGCCGCCGCTTGAGACGGCTCTAAGGCGACCCGATGAGTTGTCGAAGCCCCGGTCAAGCGTTGCGTAAGAACGCGCGATCCTCGTCGCTCAGCCAGTGCGCGGCGTGCACCTCGAGCAGCATCACGTACGCGAACACCACCGAGGCGAGCGCGCCGTGGATCGCCATCTCGGCGAGCAGCGTGTGCCCGACGAACGTCGCCACGCCGTCGACCACCGTGTTCTCCAGGAACGTGGGCAGGACGACGACCACGACGACCCGCCAGAACTGCGGGCGGGTGAGCTGGGCGCTCCTGCGCAGCGCGCCGCGCACGGTCAGCCCCTCCATCACCAGCAGCGGGCCGGCGATCGACAGCAGCGTCAGGGCCAGGAAGCCGGGGACGATGAACAGGATGAACCCGACGGCGGAGATCGCGCCGACCGCGACCGACACGCCGAACATGCGCCAATAGGGCAGCCGGCGGGCGATCGTCCGCAGGGGCGGGTGCGTCTCCCCGTGGCGGTGGGCGTGCACCGTGAAGTCGACCAGGCCGGCGTAGAACGACGAGCCGATCGTCGAGGCCACCGTGGTGACGACGGCCACGGTCAGGGCGAGGCCCGCGCCGCTCCAGGTGGTGCCGTCGATGTCGCTGTGGATGTGCCGGGCGACCGCGTTGAGCAGGGTGGCGGGCACGAAGATGAGGATCGCGATGCCGACGACCCGCGCGAACGAGGAGCGGAACGTGTCCCACGCCTCGGCGTACATGCGCCCGAGCGGGAGGGGCGTCACGGTCCGGGGCTCAGGCACCCGCGCACCGTAGACCGTCGTCCCCCGACCGGCAAGCGGTGGGCGGGTCGGGACGAGGTTGGCACTGGCGCCGGAGCGGGCCGCGCCCTACGCTCGCGCCCATGCGCTCCCGCCTGCTCGTCCTCCTCGCCGCGCTCCTGGCCCTCGGTGCCGTCACGGCCGGCCCCGCCTCCGCGGCCCGCACCTGCGACAGCGACCACCCGATCTACGGCCTCAAGACGTTCGGCTCCGGTGCCGCCGGCCACTGCGGCGCGGCCGTGGTCATCTCCTCCCGGCTGGCCGACCGCTACGACCAGGCCCGCGACTTCCGCGGCTCGCGGTCGACCGCCCGCATCGCGGTGAGCGACGCGCGCGGCCACCGCTACACGTGCAAGTGGGAGGCGGCCTCCACCCACCACGACATCATCACGTGGGCCTGCCGGAGCGGTAGCGTGACGGTCACATGGATCTGGCGGCTGCACCGACTCGACGCGTAGCGCTGGCGGCCGTCCTCCTGCTGGGCCTGCTCCTGCCGGCCGCAGCGGGGGCGATCGTCGCCCGTGACGTGAAGATCCTCGGCGGCACCGACGCCGCGCCCGGCCAGTTCCCGTGGATGGCGGCGCTGGTCGACGCCGACGCGCGCGACGCGAGCCGCGGGATCTTCTGCGGCGGCACCGTGATCGCCCCGCGCGTCGTCGTCACCGCCGCCCACTGCCTGCAGGGCACCGACCCGGCCGAGCTCGACGTGGTCACCGGGCGCACCCGGCTCTCCCAGGACGACGACGGCGAGCGCACGAAGGTGCGCCAGATCGTCCGCGCGCCGGGCTGGAACGCCAAGACGCTGGTGAACGACGCGGCGCTGCTCCAGCTCGCCACGCCGGTGTCGGTCACGCCGCTGCCCCTCGCGGGTCCGGGCGACACGGCCCGCCAGGCCGCGGGCCGGTCGCTGATCGTCGCGGGCTGGGGCGCGACGGCGGAGGGCGGCAACGTCTCCGACCAGCTCGAGTACGTGCGGCTGAAGGTGCATTCCACGGCCAAGTGCGCGGCGCTGTTCGGCGCGCTCGACGGGGCCCGGACGCTGTGCGTGGGCGCCAAGCGCGCCGGCCAGGACTCCTGCCAGGGCGACAGCGGCGGCCCGCTCTTCTTCGGCGACGGCGCGGCGGCCCGGCTGGTCGGCCTCGTCAGCTTCGGCGCGGGCTGCGGGCGGGCCGAGACGCCCGGGGTCTACACGCGGGTCAGCGCGTACGGCGCGTGGATCGCCCAGCAGACGGCGATCCTCAACGGGGACGCCCCACCCACCCCGATCGTCGCCGAGCGCCCCACGGTGCGGATCGGGCGGATCGTCTGCGGTGCGTCCCGCTGCACGGTCAGCCTCACCGTGACGGGACGGGCGCCGGCGGGCGGGATCGTCCTCAACGTGGTGCGCAAGCGCAGCGCCGGCCGCAAGGCCGTCGACCGCCTCGTCTTCGCCCGCGGCCGTGGCACGGGCCGCTGGACGGCCCGGACCGACCTGCCCTTCGGGAAGCTCACGCTCTACGCGATCCCGCTGACCAAGGCCCAGGACGACCTCGACGGCAACGGCGACGTCGAGCGGATCGAGATCGTGCCGGCCTAGCCCCCGCGCGGGGTGAGTGTCGCTCAGTGGTTGCCGGTCAACCATCCAGCGACACTCGGCCCGCCCCGGCGAACATCCCGCGCTCGATCTCCGCCGCCCGCCAGCGCAGGTAGCGCGGGCCCGTCGTCCGGACCACGGGCGGCAGCACCGGCGTCGTCCCCCGCAGGACCGTCCCGAGCGCGTGCAGGTTCCGCTCGTCCCGCGGCGACCACGGCAGGTGCAGCACCGCACGGGCCTCGGGGCGGAGCAGCCCAGTCGTGGCCAGGCCGGTCACGGCGGCGAGCGGCCGGCGTGCCGCGTGCCACAGGGGAGCGGGGAGACCGCGCAGCGGGGGCGCGGCCGGCGCCGCCAGGGAGCGCAGCACGGTATGGACGACGTCGTTGTCCCGCAGCTCGGTGGCGATCGTCGCGTCGACGTAGGCTCGGAACCCCGCCCACGTCTCCGGCAGGTCGCGCTCGCGGATGCCCAGGAGGAAGCCGAGGTCCCGCCACCGCGCCCAGAACTCCTCGCGCTCGGCGGGCGCGAGCGGGACGCCGAAGCGGGCGTTGGCGCCGACGATCGTCTCGGCCAGCGTGGCGTGGACCCACGCGTAGGCCGCCGGCTCCAGCGCGTGGTAGCGGGTGCCGTCGGGCGCGACGCCGCGGATCCGCTGGTGCATCGCCCGCATCTGCCGGCCGGTGCGCACCGCCCGCTCCGGCCCGCCGTAGACCAGCAGGTTCACGTAGTCGAGCGTGCGCAGCAGCCGGCCCCACGGGTCGCGCTCGAAGCTCGAGTGCTCGCGGACCCCGGCGGCGACCGTCGGATGCGCGACCTGCAGCACGAGCGCCGTCCCCGCGCCGAGCAGCGCCCGCGCGTCCCCGGCCCGCCGCCACACGATCGACCCGGGCGCGATCGCGTGGCGCTCCGCGACCAGGGGATCCTCGAGCACCGGGGGCATCGGCGTGACCGTACCGCGCGCGCCCGCACCCCGTTCCTCCCGAGTTCCCCGTTCTGGCTCACCACGTTCCCGCTGAGCGGGAACCTCGTGGGCCAGTTCGGAAAGCGACGGTGAGGGAACGACGAAGCGCTCAGCCCCGGCTCGCCAGGTGCCAGCCGCCGCACACGTCGCAGGAGTAGGCGACGCGGTCCTCGCCCCACTGGGTGCGGTGCATCAGGGCCAGCGCGCGGGCCTCGGCCTCCGTCTCGAACCACTGCTTGGCCGCGCAGCGCTCCTGCTCCCGGGCCTGCCGAGCCGCGTCGAACGCCGCGCCGCCGGGGCGCGGGGCGGGCGGGCCGGGCCGCTCGCGAGCGCGGCTGGAGCGGCGGGGGGACATGGCCCAAGGATGGCAGGGGCGGCTTGAGTGTCGCTGGATGGTTGCCCGCCAACCATCCAGCGACACTCACCGTCGGGCGGGGCGCGCGGGCTACGCGGGGGTCTCGGTCTGCGCCTTCGGCTCGCGGGCCGCCGTCGGGCTCGTCGCGTCGGCGCCGGGGGCCAGCCGGCTGTGGGTACGGCTATAGAGGAAGTAGACGACGAAGCCGAGCGCCATCCACACGAAGAAGCGGATCCACGTCTCGCCCGGCAGGTTGAGCATGAGGTAGAACGACGCCAGCGCCGACAGGATCGGGATGAGCGGCACCGCCGGGGTGCGGAACGACCGCTCCAGGTCGGGCTGGGTGCGCCGCAGCACGACGACGCCGATCGACACGAGGATGAACGCGAACAGCGTCCCGATGTTCACCAGGTCGGCCAGGTCGTCGAGCGAGACCAGCGCCGACAGCGCGGCGACGATGCAGCCCACGAGGATCGTCGTGCGATACGGGGTCCCGAACCGCTCCGACACGGCCGAGAACGCGGGCGGCAGCAGGCGGTCGCGGCTCATCGCGAACAGGATGCGGCTCTGGCCGAGCATGAGGATGAGGATCACCGTGGTCAGGCCGGCCAGGGCGCCCACGGAGATGATCTGGGCGATGCCGGACTCCCCCACCGACTGGAACGCGGCGGCCAGCGGCGCTTCGGTCTCCACCTGGTTGTACGGGACCATGCCCGTGATCACCAGCGACACGGCGACGTAGAGCACGGTGCAGATCGCCAGCGACCCGAAGATGCCGATCGGCAGGTCGCGCTGGGGCTTCTTCGTCTCCTCCGCCGCCGTGGCGACGATGTCGAAGCCGATGAACGCGAAGAACACCAGCGCGGCACCGGTGAAGATGCCGCCGACGCCGAACGTGCCGGTGCCCAGGCCGATGTCCTGCAGCAGGCTCGGCACCGTCTCGGCGCCCTTCGCGGGCTCGGAGCCGGACGGCGGGATGAACGGGCTCCAGTTGCCCGGGTCGACGTAGAAGATCCCCGCGACGATCACCAGCAGGACCACCGTGACCTTGATCGCCACCACCACGAGGTTGACCCGCGTCGACAGCTTGATCCCGAAGCACAGCACCGCGGTGAGGATCAGGACGATGGCCGCCGCGACGAGGTTGTGGTGCGTCCCGTCGATCCAGCCCGGCAGGTTGACGTGGAACGTGTCCTCCATCACCACCCGGAAGTAGCCCGACCACCCCGATGCGACCGTCGCCGCGCCGAGCGCCAGCTCGAGGATGAGGTCCCAGCCGATGATCCACGCCATCAGCTCGCCCAGGGTGGCGAACGAGAACGTGTAGGCCGAGCCGGCGACCGGGACGGTGGAGGCGAACTCGGCGTAGCAGAGCGCGGCCAGGCCGCAGGCGATGGCGGCGACCACGAACGAGATGGCGATCGCGGGGCCGGCGAGCGTACCGGCCGCCTTGCCGGTGAGCACGAAGATGCCGGTGCCGACGATCACGCCGACGCCGAACACCACGAGGTCCAGCGGCCCGAGCTCCCGCCGGAGCTTGTGCTCGCCCTCCTCCGTGTCGGCGATCGACTGCTCCACCGTCTTCGTCCGCAGGAGGCTCATGGCGCAGCAGTACCCCCGGCCGGGGCAAGACACACCCGCAGACCCCAGCTTGAGCCGGCCCCACCCCGCCAGGCCCCCTGCCGCGGGCGAGCCCGGGTCCGTACGATCCTCGCGGTGGAGGACAACGTCTTCACGCTCGTGCTGCTGCCGCTGGCGCTCGGGTGCATCATGGTCACGCTCGGCTTCAGCCTCACGCTGGCCGACTTCCGACGCGTGCTCACCGCGCCGCGTGGGGTGCTCATCGGCCTCGTCAACCTGTTCTTCGTCGCTCCCCTGCTGGCGTTCGCGGTGGCGGAGCTGTTCGGCCTGGCGCCCGCCTTCGCGGTCGGGCTCGTGCTCCTCGGCGCGTCGCCGGGCGGCACGATGGCCAACCTCATGACCCACCTGGCCAAGGGCGAGACCGCGCTCTCGATCACCATGACCGCGATCTCCAGCGTTGCCGCGGTCGTCACCGTGCCGATCTTCCTGACGTTGGCGATCAACCACTTCGGCGCCGATCTCGACAGCGACCCGGAGATGGTCGGCGTCGCCCTGCGCGTGCTGGCCATCACCATCGTGCCGCTCGCGATCGGGATGACCGTCCGCCATCGTGCGCCGGGCTGGGTGCACGAGCACGAGGAGCTGGCCAAGCGGATCGCGCTCGGCATCTACCTGGTCATCATCGTCGCGGTCATCGCCACCGAGTGGCGCCGCGTGACCGACCACCTCGGGGAGCTGGCCGGCGCCGCCCTGTTCCTCAACGTCGCGGCGATGCTGCTGAGCTTCTGGTCGGCGCGCGCCGCCCGGCTCGGCCCGCGCGCGGCGACCGCGATCTCCATCGAGCTGGGCATGCACAACGCGACGCTGGCGATCGCCGTCGGCGCGTCGATCGACACCGTGCTCACCGTGCCCGCCGCGGTCTACAGCAGCTTCATGTTCGTGACCGCCGGCGCGTTCGCGTGGATGATGCACCGCCGCAACCGCGCCGAGCTGGGCGAGGACGAGGCCGCGGCCGCCACCGCGCCCGCCGTCGCCCCGTAGGCAACGCCGGGCCCACTCCGTAGGGTCCCGGCCCATGGACGACATCGCCGCGGGCGAGCAGCCGTACAGCGCCTCCGACGCCCCGCGGCACGGCACCGGCGACGCGCCCCGCCGCGGCGGGGGTGAAGCCCGTCCGCCGCGCGGTCGCCAGGCGGGCATCGCGCTCCTGACGCTCGGCGCGCTGGGCGTGGTCTTCGGCGACATCGGCACGAGCCCGCTGTACGCGCTGCAGACCGTGTTCTCGGCCGACGGCCACGCGGTGAAGGCGACGAGCGACGACGTCTACGGCGTGCTGTCGCTCGTCTTCTGGTCGATCACCATGGTCGTGTCGGTGAAGTTCGTGACGTTCATCATGCGGGCCGACAACGACGGCGAGGGCGGGATCATGGCCCTCATCGCGCTCGTCCAGACCGCGTCGCTGAAGCGCCGGTGGGCGAAGATGGCCCTGATCGCCGCCGGCCTGTTCGGGGTCGCGCTGTTCTACGGCGACGGGATGATCACCCCCGCCGTCTCGGTGCTGTCGGCGGTCGAGGGCCTGAAGGTCGCGGCGCCCGACCTCGAGGACCTGGTGCTGCCGATCACGCTGGTGGTCCTCACCGCGCTGTTCGCGATCCAGCGGTTCGGCACCCACGCGATCGGCCGCATGTTCGGGCCGGTGATGGTCGTGTGGTTCCTCATCCTCGCGGCCGCGGGCATCGGGCAGATCGCCGCCGACCCGGCGATCCTCAAGGCGCTCTCCCCCACCTACGGCGTCGCGTTCTTCACCGACCACCTGGGCATCGCGTTCATCTCGCTCGGCTCGATCGTCCTCACGATCACCGGTGCGGAGGCCCTGTACGCGGACATGGGCCACTTCGGCCGCAAGCCCATCCACCGGGCCTGGTTCTTCCTCGTCTTCCCCGCCCTGATCCTCAACTACATGGGCCAGGGCTCGCTGATCCTGGACGACCCGTCGACGATCAGCAACCCGTTCTTCCTGCTGTTCCCGCACTGGGCCCGCATCCCGATGGTGCTGCTGGCCACGCTCGCCACCGTGATCGCGTCGCAGGCCGTCATCTCCGGCGCCTTCTCCGTCACCCGTCAGGCGGTGCAGCTCGGCTTCCTGCCGCGGCTGACCATCCGCCACACGTCCACGGAGGAGATCGGCCAGGTGTACGCGCCGGCGATCAACTGGGGGCTGTTCGTGGCCATCGTGGGGCTCGTCCTGGGCTTCGGCTCGTCCGCCGCGCTGGCCTCCGCCTACGGCGTCGCGGTGACGGGCACGCTGGCGATCGACACGCTGCTCTTCCTCGTCGTCGCCCGCATGCTGTGGGGACGGCCGAAGTGGCTGATCGCGGTCGGCGCCGTGGTCTTCCTCGCGGTCGACCTGACGTTCCTGTCGGCCAACCTCACCAAGGTCCTCCACGGCGGCTGGTTCCCGCTCGGCGTCGGCGTGATCGTGTTCGTCGTCCTCACCACCTGGGACCGCGGCCGCCGCACGGTCACCGACATCCGGGTGGCCGAGGAGGGGTCGCTCGCGGACTTCGTGGCCGAGGTGCACGCCCTGTCCCCGCCGGTGACCCGCGTGCCCGGGACGGCGGTCTACCTGAACGCGCGCCGCACGACCACGCCGCTGGCCCTGCGCAGCGGACTGGAGCACAACCACGTGCTGCACGAATCGGTGGTGATCGTCTCGCTGGAGACGACCAAGGTGCCGTACGTGGCGGAGGACGAGCAGCTGACGGTGGACGACGTGTGCGATCCGCGGGACGGGCTCGTCCACCTGACCGCCCGCCTGGGCTTCCAGGACAGCCCGGACGTGCCCCGGCTGCTGCGGCAGGCCGACGCCCGGGGGATGCTGGAGCGCGACGTCGACGTCGACGACGCGCTCTACGTGCTGTCGAGCATCACGGTGACGCCGAGCCACGCGCCGGGGATGCGCCGCTGGCGCAAGCGCCTGTTCGTCGCGATGTCGCGCAACGCCGCATCCCCGGTCGAGTACTTCCGGCTGCCCGCCGAGCGGACCGTTACGGTCGGCTCCCAGATCGCGCT
>Ga0164241_10001306_pt1 | contig 31851 bp, 23 predicted proteins | sample OricomyardsoilBY_FD_108780 | JGI IMG/M metagenome (GOLD analysis project Ga0164241, IMG submission 108780) | Backyard soil microbial communities from Emeryville, California, USA - Original compost - Back yard soil (BY) | ecosystem: Environmental > Terrestrial > Soil > Unclassified | place: USA... | reverse complement strand
CGCCCTTGCGGGCGGACTGGGGAGATGTCCCTAGTTTCGGCGCGGCCTCCCGCCCGGCCCTCGCTGACGCTCGCAAGTGAAGGCCGGGCAGGCGGACGCGCCGAAAGCGAACGTGTGGCCACCGACTCTCATTTTGCGGGGCCGCCCTTGCTGGGGGAGTGGGGAGATGTCCCCAGTTTCGGCGCGTCCTCCCGCCCGGCCCTCGCTGACGCTCGCAAGTGAAGGCCGGGCGGGAGGACGCGCCGAAAGCGTGCGTGTGGCCACCGACTCTCATTTTGCTGGCCGCCCTTCCGGGCGGACTGGGGAGATGTCCCTAGTTTCGGCGCGTCCTCCCGCCCGGCCCTGCCTACTCCCCCGCCGGCCGTCGCGGAGCGAACCCCGCCGCGGCCAGATCCGCCCGGGTCACGACCTCGCCACGCGCCTCGGTCGCCGCGCGCACCAAGAGCGCCTCGAGCTCGAGATCGTTCGCAGGAAACGCGTGCTCCGCGAGCGCCGCGAGCGCCGCCGCTTCGATGCCGAGCGGCCGATTGTGCACCAACATGCCAACCCGCGTGAGCACGTCGATGGCCGTCGGACGCAAGTCCTCGGAACGATCGGCCAGTGGCGGGACCACCACCGCTCGGTCTCCGACCGCATCTGCGAGCCGCTCGTCCATGCGCTCCGAGGCGACCAACGTCGACGGGGTCTTGGTGAGAACCAACGCCAACCCCACGCGCTCGTCGAAGGCCGCGCCGATGTACGCCTGCACGAGGCGCGGCAGCTCCTCCGGCCAAAGGACGACGAGCGTGCCGCCTCGCGCTAGCGTCATCGGGCTCCGCGAAGGGTCGCGCCAGAGCTCGAGGTCGGCGAGCTCGCGCTGACGACCGTCGGCGACGAAGAGCGTGCCTGTCTTCTCCGAAGCGAGGTGGAAGACCGCGACCCACGGCAGCGGATCGACGCCGGGCGGCACGAGGAGCGCGAGCGGGACGCCGCGCGTGGCGAGCCGTCGAATGGCATCGAGCGTCACGCGCGCGGCCGGGCTCACGGCGAGACGCGTCGCGCGCGCAGCCAAGGTCGCAGCGAGCGCCAGGCTCCGCTTCTGCTCGCGCTCGAGATCGGCGCCGAGCTGCTCTGCCTTCGTCTCGAGATCGACCCCTGCCCTCCTGAGCTCGGCTTCGCGGCCGAGCGAGCGCGCGAGCGCGGCTCCGGCGGCGATGGCCGCCCCGAGACGGTCCGCGAGCACCCTCAGCGCCTCTACCTCGGAGAGGCGCAGAGCGTCTTCACGGTCGCCCTTCGGAATGGCGAGCAGACCAATTGGAGAATCCATATTACCCATCAGCGCGACGACGCCGATGCTTCTGTCGTCCAGCCAATCGAGAGCGCCCTTCACGTCGGGCCGACGGACGGCCGCGACCGCGAGCACCTCTCGGCGCAGCACTCCGTGCGGCTCTTCACACGCGAGCGCTGCGAGCGAAAGGGGAACGCGGGCAGGCTCGATGCGCGAATAGCCGGCTTGATCGACCACGATGTGGCTCTCGGGGTCGAAGCGGTAGAGGCTGGGCGAGCGGAGGCGGCCAGGAACCAAGATCGTGAGCTCGGCGAGCGCGCGCTCGATCGCTTCGTCGGGCTCCGGGCTCATCGCGCTCGCGGTGGCCGCTCGAAACGCCTCCGCCCAAGGCTCACCACGCGGTGCGATCCGCCCCGCCATGCGCGGCGCAGCGAGCGCCCCCAATGTCGCGGTGAGCGCCCCTCCGAGCGCGGCCTCGCTCGCGTGCTCAGGCACGAGTCGCACGAGCGCCGCCCCCGCCATCGCCGGCAAGACCGCGAGCAGCGCGACAGAGAACACGTACGCCCCCACGCGGCCGAGGCGATCGGGCCGCGCAGAATGGCAAACAGCTGCGGCCGCGACGCCCGCGACCGTCACCGTCGCCGGCAGCAGGACCTCGGTCCGAGCAAGACGAAGCGCGCTCCCGACGACGCCCGCAGCGAAGAGCGTCGCCGCGAGGCCGAGAAACGCGCGGAGCCTGTCCGAGGCACCGAGCTCGAGGCGCCGTTGCGCGAGCGCCTGGGCCGCGACCGCCCCGAGCACGCCGAGCGACCCGAGCGCCGCGAGCGCCGCGAGCCGGGCGTCGAGCACGAGATCGAGCTCGAGTGTCCGCTCGGGCGTAATCGTGCGAGCGAGCGGGACGGCGAGCGCGACCGTCCATGCGAGCGCGACGAGGAGCGCGGCCGCGACGCGCCCCGGCCGCGCCGAGCTCGAGAGCAGGCCCGTCATGCCCGGGGCCGCCGAGATCGCCAAGACCCCCGCCGTCGATGCGATGCCCCCTCCCGTCGCGACGAGCGCGCGAGAGGCCGGGTCGAACGGCGCGGCGAGACCGAACGCCACGAAGCCTGCTCCGAGCGCCGCGGTCCGGAGCGCTCTCCGGGCGATGACGCGCGCAGGCTCGTCAGCTTCACCGCCCCAATGCCAACCGAGCGCGAGCGCGAGCGCGACCGGCACGAGGGCCACGAAGAATGCAGGGCCGATGCGCGTCGCCGATGCCGCGACCGACGCGGCATACGCGAGCGCGGCGAGGGCGAGCCAATAGGTCCGGGACACGAAGCGGGCGTTCTACTCGCGAGCGCGGCGCGCGCCAATGCGAGCGAAGCCGCGAAGCTTCAAGGCAGGAGCGCGCCCTGCGTCGGTGCGGCGACATCGCTTCGAGGTTTGGCGTCCCGATCGGGCACGTACGCAAACACCGGCAAGAGCGCCGCGGGCACCTCTCCGTCGAGATCCGCGCCGGCACCAATCAATGGCGAGCCCATCGCCGGACGAAAGTCGTCCCCGTCGGCGTCGACGAAGCTCGGCGTGGCGCCAGCGGACTGATTGGCAAACCCCTCGATGGTGCCGGAGAACGTGTCCGGCAAATCGGGGATCTGGCGATACGGCGTGATCCCTGCGTCCACCCAGTCCGAGCCGACGTCGGCGATGCCGTGTGTGTCGCCATCGCGCGGCCCCAGCAAGACGACGGCGCGCTCCGGGTTCGTGGCCGACGAGATCGCGAAGACGTTGTTCCTCGACCAGAGGTGCTCGTCGTTCGTGGAAAGCTCCGTCAAGGCCACGACGTCGTAGTCCTTCTCGGCGGCGTTATCGATCCAGACGGTGTTGCCGTAGAGGTAGAGCGTCCCTTTGCGGTAGTCCGATTCGATGCCGCTGTCGCCGCCGTAGTGAATCGCCGAGCCCTCGAGGCGGTGCCGCAGGAAGACGTTCCCATAGACCCAGCTCTCGTGAAAGGACTGCATCGGTACCGTCGTGGCTTTCGCCTCTTGTGCGTCGACGAGATCGAGCAAGTGGGCGCCGCCATCGACCCAGTTGTAGCGAAAGACGACTCCTGCGCTTCGATCCTTGACGTTGTTTCCCCCCGTACCCGGCGCGGGCGGACCGAAGCGATTGAACTGATAGGTGATCCCAATCGACTCGTCGTAGACGTTGTGCTGGCGGTCCGAGCCGACCGTGCCGTTGTCGTGGACGTAGTTCGCCTCGACGAGGACGTCGTAGGTGCCTTCGTCGGCGCCGGACGTCCCGGCAAAGATACCATTCGCGTTGCCGTAGATCTCGCAGCCACGGATCGTGACGCCGCGCCCCCGCTGGACGAACACGCCGCCGGCAGCCTCTGAATACGACTCGGTCGCCCCGGAGACGTCCGTGAAGGTGTGGTCCGGCGCGCCGCCTGTGATCGCGAGCCCTTCGAGCACGAACGGCCCCGGCATGTCGTCGTAGGGATCGTGGTTCCGATGTCCGAGCGTCACGACGCCGCGAGGCTGTAGTCCCTCGTAGGGGTAGTCGTCGGCGGAGCGACTCGTCGCGTTCTCGCCATCGATGATCGGCAGCTCGCCGTTCGGGCCGGCGACGCCGCAGACGCGCACGGGCTGGTCCGCCGTGCCTTGGCCGCCGATCATGAGTTTGTCGCGGTACGGCTCGGCGCGGTAGTAGATGCGGACCGTGTCGCCGCCCTTCAGCGTCTCGAACGGTACGTCACCGAGCGACGCGTAGGGCTGCCCTGGACCGACGGCGTAGTCGGTGCCGCTACCTTTATGGGTGCAGTCGATCGCCCGCGGACCGCTGATCGGCGGCGCGGCGCCGCTGCCGGTCGAGGTGCTCGTTCCGCCGCCCCCCGCCCCCGCGGACGAGTCGTCGCCGCACGCAGAGAGCAATAGAGCCGCGATGGTGCAACCCGCGCAGACACGACTCATGTTCTTCACCAGATCCCGCTCCCACAGCCCAGGCAGCAGGACTCGAGGATCCCCCGCTCTGCTCCGCACGCGGCGTCAGCGTCGTCCGAGCCGCAGAGGCGGCCCGCGATCGAGATGCAGCCGAGCCACGCCTCGACGTCCGCTTTGGCGCACGAGCTGTTGCACCCACTATCGAGCTCGCCCAGGAGGTTCGACACGCAGCTGGAAGTGTCGATGCCTCCGTACTCGCAGACGTCCTGATAGCAGGCGGCGAACCCCGCGCCGGTGTCCTGGCAGGAGTATCCCATCGGGCACTCATTGCCGTTCGGGCACTCTTCGGAGCAGTAGGCTGCGTTGCCGAACGGCTCGAGGCACACGGCCGAGTCACACTGGCCGTCGTTCACGCACGAGGCGCCCAGCTCTCCGGGGCCCGGAGCGGGCGGGTTCTGCGTCTTGCAGAACGCAGTGACCTGGTCCTTGTAGTCGTCGCTCGAGCAGACGCCGGCGACGCTGTTGCCGCCAGAGCCGGAGCCGATCGAGTCGCCGCCATCCGAGCCGGACGTGCCCGCATCGCCACAGCCGGCCGCCAGAAACGCCACCGAGAGGCCGAACAGAACGCGCTCGCGCATGGGAGCCGCGTACTGGGGCGCCTGGGACGACGCAACTGTTACGCACCTCTCCGACCGAAGGTCGGACGGCGACATCTCCGACCGAAGGTCGGACGGCGACATCTCCACATTTCCCGAGCTTCGGGTTGACTCGATATTGAGGGCCTGCCTTCGGCTCATTCTGCTACGGTTCTCCCATGTCCGAGAGCGGCGATCCGGATGACGCCCTCATCGAGGGCCTCCTGGACGAGGCATTGGAAGGAATGGTCGAGGGCTTGCCGCCCGAGGCGATTGCCGAAATGCGCGCGCTGCTCGCCGAGCAGCTCGTCTCGACGAGCGTGGGGCGGCGGATGCTCCGAGGCTTGAAGCCGGATCCGCGCGTCGCCGCGAGCGCAGAGGTGGGCGACGGAGCGGGAATTGAAGAGACCGGGCAGCGCGGGGTGGGCGGGCATGGCGCAAAATGAACCGCTCCGCGTGAAGCCGAAGCTCGGTCCGCACGAGCAAGAGCTCGTCACGTCCGTCATGCCGCTGATCGATCTTCTGGCGCGACGCGCGCGGCGTCGCTTTCAAGAGGTGCCGTTCGCCGATCTCGTCAGCATCGGCCGAGAGGCGGCGGTCGAAGCCGCGCTTCAATTCGAGCCGAACCGAGGCGTCCCGTTCGAGGGCTTCGCTTTCAAGCACATCCAAGGCTCGATGATCCGCAAGGGCACGACAGAGGCCGCGGGCCACCTCCACATGGCGATTCGCCGCGCGTTCCTCGCGGACGAATCGCCCCCGCCGGCCGATCTCGATCTCGACGAAGCTCTCGCCGACACGCCCGAGGCGGCGAGGGCCCGCGCGGTCCTCTGGATTCGAAAGCAGGCGGCCGGCATGTTCGTCGGCGCGCTCTTCGAGGCGGCGCGGACCGCGAACGGCGGGGAGCACGAGCACGTCGAACGAGACGAACGCGAGCGCGCCCACGCGGCGCTGAAGCGCGCGGTCGAGGCGCTCGACCCGGACGAAAAGCACTTCGTCGAGAGGCTCTATCGCGATGGGGCCGGCATGGACGAGATTGCCAAAGAGCTCGGCGTCGTGCGCCGGACGGTCACGCGACTCCACGACAAGATCAAGGACAAGCTCGCGAAGCGTCTCCGCTGGAGTGGCGTCGAGTCGCTGCCCCCCGTCGGCGCGGAGTGACGTTCGACTGAATCGACGAGGTCCCCCTCGTCTTCAGCGTGGCGACGCCGCGTCCCGGTCCGGCCCGCACTCGACGAGGAACGCCGTGACGAGCTCGGCCGCAGGAGCCGGGAGCGTCGCCACGGCTGCGCGGACGCGGGCGCGCGCGGCGTCGCTCGCCGAGAACGCGAGGACGCGTCGAGCCAACGTTCGCCCGACGCCGTAGGAGATGAAGGCGAGCGTCGAGCGGCCCCACACGAAGACGGGCGCCGGTCGGTCCGCCGTCGCGAGATCCGTGAGGGGGGACAGCGCGTAGAGCGCGCCCAGCGCCTGGTGCCACGGCGTCGCGGCGAGCTCTTCGATACCCTCGGGCATCTCGCCGAGGCGCACGCTCGTCTTGTCGACGTCGACCCGTCGTAGGCCGGGCCAAGCCGTCACCCTCCCCGGCGGCGTCTCCCCCCGAAAGCGCTGCGTTCCGGCCCAGTAGCGAACGATGGTGTCGATGCGCTGCACCTCTGGCAGACGCGCGAAGGTCGCGTGCCGCGCGAGCGCGTCGAGCGTCGTTCGAGGCGTCGGGATCGCGTCGAGTAATCGAAGCGTCGCGAGGACGAGCGTCTTGTGACGACCGCGCGTCAGCGCGCCCGAGAGCTTCTGGTTCGTCGCCTGCAGCAGATCGTTCAGCGCCGCGACCATGGCCCACTCTGCGGGAGAGAGCTCCGGCAGCACGTCGAGTGGCGCGAGACGCCGCGCCCGACGCACTCGCGCGACGTCGATCTCGGTCCGGAGCGAATCGTCCGCGACGCGACGACCGTCCTCACCGATCACGAGGCCGATCTGCGGTCCCAGGGGCGGCACGAGATGCATCGCTCCGCCGAGCACGAGCGGACCCAGCACGCCGCTCGCCAGCGCCTCGATCCTCGGGACCAGCTCGGTGGACAATCAGCCTTCCTCGGGGACCTTCTCGCCGAGCGCTCGCATCGGACGAAAACCCGGCGAATCGAGCTCGAGCGTCGGGACCTCCGTCGCGAGCGCGCCTTCGATCGCGGTCATTGCGAGCGGCGCCCACGTCTGCGCCTCGATCAACGCCGTCTCGAGAGGCACGAAACCGGCACCGTCGACGGCGACGACGCGGCCATCGCGTCCAAGAAAGAGGATCTGCCCCTCTGGTGCGCCGATGCTCTTGTGGAGGACCTCTGGAGAGACAGCCGGAACTGGGTCGTAACCAGCGGCGACGTAGAGGCTGCCATGCACCTCGCGAAAGAACTCGCCGACCGGGATGCCCTCGATCCCCCCAGAGTGGCGCACGAACGCGCCCTCGTTCGTGAACGCTACGGTCGCGCGGCGGAGGGTCTCGGCGCCGAGGAGATAGGCAATCCGGCGAAGGAGCGGCAGCTCTTCCGGGCGTACCCATGCGGCCGTGACGCCGCGCCACGGATCCGTCGTCGGCACCATGCGGAGCGCGAGGCGAACCTCGGAGGGCGTGTCGACACGGGTCGCCCGACGATGCCCATCTCCCTCACCGAGCAGCTCGACGCGCGCGAAGCCCGAGACCGGTCCGAGCGCCGGCAGCTTGGGAAGCTCGAGTGGGTCGGCGGCGCCGCGAAACAAGACGAGCCCGTCGCGTTCGAAGACAGGGCACGCCTTCAGACTGACGGGGTGCTTGAAGCCGAGCTCGACTCCGGCCCCCTCTGACACGGGCTGAAACACGGTGAGGCCCGGCGTCCCAGAGAGGAGTGGCATCATGCGAGGCGGCACTTCGGAGACCTTGAACAGGTACCTCTGGACTGGCGCTTCGTCGAAGGTCGTGTCGGGCGGCCACTCTGCGAGGCCGACCTCTGCCTCTACCCCTGAGCGTATGAAATAGGCAATCAACGCCGGACCTAGGCCCTTCTCGGCCAAGATCCACTTCGGTCCCGGCTCGCGCGCCGACGCGGGATCGATCTGCGGCATCAACCGCAAAATCAAGGCCTTCACTTCGACGGACCGCACCGCCTTGTACGCTTGCGTGAAGGCCGTGTGGTAGAGCGCGAGGCCTGTCTCTTCGGTGAGCAGCTCTCCCGCGTCGTAGCCAAACGGCGCCGCGCCATCCCGGTATTGGACGAAATGACGACTCGTACCGGTGAACGTGTACCCCCCGGCGAGGCGCGCGACCTCCGCGATGCGATCCATGCGGTCGCTGCCGTCTGCCGCGAACGTCAGCGTCACCTCGCTCGCGCCGAGGCGGCTCTTCTGCACCTCGACCTTCAAGCTGCGCAGGACGTCCTCGAGCGACCCCTGGTGGGTGTAGAGCGCCAAGAAGGCGACGAGGCGATCGAGGCTCGGCAGAAGCACGAGGCCCTTCATCCCAATCGCGACGCCCTTCGCATCGAGCCCGAGGCCCGGCGTTCGCAGGCGGGTCTGGTGAAGGGCAACGCGGACGAGCATCGCGGCGGATTGTCCCGGACGTCCGCCTCTCCGTAAAGCATCGTTCGCGGCCCAGGACCTAAGGTACCCTGCCCTCGCGATGACCGCGCTCGAGAGGCAGCTCGTTGCGGGCAGGTATCAGATCGTCCGTGAAGTCGGCCGTGGAGCGGCAGGCGTCGTGTATCGGGCGCTCGACACCGAGCTCGATCAGCCCGCAGCACTGAAGGTGATCTCCGGGACCGCCGACGACGAAGAAGGCGCGCGCTTCCTTCGCGAGGGCGAGGTGCTCAGCGCGCTCGCACATCGGAACATCGTGCGCGTCCTCGGCTACGGGTCGCTCGACTCGAGCTACGCCGACGCGGCGGGGCTGCGCTTCGCGGCCGGCACGCCGTACGTCGCGATGGAGTGGCTCGAGGGCGAGGACGTGTCGGTTCGGCAGCGGCGCTCGCCCATGCCGCTCGGGCTCGTGGTCGAAGTCGGGCGGCAGGTGTCGGAGGCGCTCGCGTTCGCGCACGACGCAGGCGTCGTCCACCGTGACATCAAGCCGTCGAACATCTTCTTGACCACCATCGAGAACGCACCGGCCGCAAGCGACGCGCCCACCAGCCGCAACACGCTGCGCCCGACGGCCGTACCCGGAATGAGCAGCTTCGAAGAAGAGCCGACCATCGCATCGGGCTCCGACGCGACAGGCACCTCGTTCGACGTGCTCGCGAAGATCCTCGATTTCGGCGTCGCGTCCAGCCGCGACGCCGCGCTGAGCGGCGCAGGCGCGATCGTCGGGACGCCGGCGTACATGTCGCCGGAACAGGCCCAAGGCGATGCCATTCCGGACCTCCGGAGCGATCTCTATTCGCTCGGCGCGACGTTGTTCGAGCTCGTCGCCGGACGTCCTCCGCACGCCGCGCCCACGTCGATCGCGACTCTCGCGAGACGCGTGACCGGTCCCGCGCCTCGACTCTCGGAGCTCTTGCTCGACGTACCCGAACGCCTCGACGTGCTCGTCGCGCGACTGCTCGAGCTCGAGCCGAGCGATCGACCTCGCTCCGGCCGCGAGGTCGCGCTCCTCTTGGCCGAGATCGCCCGCGACCCAATCGTGCTCCGAACGGCGCGGCTCACGCTGCGCGAGGAAGACAGCCGCGCCCGCATCGGCACGCGCCTGGTGACGACGGTCGTGGCGCTGGGCGTCGCGACGGGCGAAGAGCGCCAGCGTGCCCTCGCCCGCGTCCGTTCCTTCGGCGCCGACGCGCTGCCTCTCGGCACCGACTCGATCGTCGCTCACCTCGGCGCGCGCCAGGCGTTCGGCGACGAAGCCGCGCGCGCCATCGACATCGGGAGAGAGCTCGCCGCACGCGGCGGCAAGGTCGGCATCGCGACGGGACGCACGCGCGTCGATCTCACGCAGTCGAGCGGCGACATCGTAGACCGCGCCGCCAAGCTCGCGCGCGAGGCCGCCGACGGCAACATCGTCCAGGATCTCACGACTGGCGAGCTCACCCGCGGCCGCTTCGAGTTCGAAGTCCCGTCGATTGGCGAGAGCGGCCTCTACACGAGCCGCACGAAGCGTCGCGCGGACTCGGATGCCTCGAGCTTCGTCGGTCGCGAGGCAGAGCTCGGCGCAGTCCTCGCCGCCTACGAGCGCTGCGAGACCGCCCATCAGCCTGTCGTCGCCAGCGTCTCGGGGCCGCCCGGTATCGGCAAGAGCCGCCTCGGTCAGGAGATCCTCATTCGCCTCGAGCGTCGCGCCGAGCCGCCGCGCTCGATGGTGGTTCGCTGCGAGTCGTACGCGCGCGCGCAGGCGCTCGGCACCGCGAGCGATCTCCTGCGCTCGCTGCTCCTCTTGCCGAAAGGCGCGACGCTGCCTGAAGCCCGCGCGGCGGTGGGCGCGCTCGCGGTCCGGGGCGATCACGACCACAGCCTCCTCGAGCACTTGCTCTCGAACCAACCCTTCCCCGAGGGCGCCGAACCGCGGGCCGCGCGCGACGCGCTCTACGTGTCGATGACGGAGATCGTCGCGCACGCCGCCGAACGCGAGGCGTGCGCCGTCGTCATCGAAGACGCGCAGTGGGCCGACCCGGAGTCGATCGCGTGGGTCGACCATTTGCTCGGTCGCGCCGAGGGAAAAGCCCTCTTCTGCCTCTTGCTCGTCCGCCCCGCCTTCTGGCGAGGGAACCAAGATCGCTTCGCGAACAAGGAGCACGTTCGCGTCGAGCTGAGGCCGATGCCTCGCCGCGCGGTGCGAGAAATCGCCCGCAGCCTCATCGGCAAGAAGGCGACCGATCTTCAGCTCGACGAGGTCGCAGAGCAGGCCGCGGGCTCGCCGCTCTTCGCCGAAGAGCTCGCGCGTCTCGTGTCGCTCGGCAAGGGCGTGGGCGCTGCGCCGACGATCGAAGCCGCGATTCAGGTGAGCCTCGATGGCTTGGACGACTCGGCGCGTGACGCCGTGGGGCGGCTCTCCGTGTTCGGCCTCGCCGGGTGGGAGTCGGGGCTCGCCGCGCTGAGCCCGAACGGTCCACCCCCCGACGCCGCGATCGCCAAGCTCGTCGCCGCCGATCTACTCGCGCCTCACGCCAAGACGCGCTTCTCCGGGCAGAAAGAGCTCCTCTTCAAGCACGCCCTCGTACGGGACGTCGCGTACGCCATGGTGGGTGACGACTTGAAGCGCGACCTCCACGGACGCGCCGCAGAGTGGCTCGTCCTGATGGGCGAGGACGCCGCGACCATCGCGCATCACTTCGACCTCGGGAAGCGCCACGAGGACGCCGCGGTCCACTGGGAGGCCGCCGCGAAGCGCGCGCTCGCGACGAACTCCCTCTCCGACGCGGCGAACATGGCCGAACGCGCGCTCGCTTTCGCGGACGATCGCCCGACGGGCTTCGCACGCGCCGTCCTCCTCGAAGAAGCACAGTCGCGCCTCGACGCGCGGGGCTCCGAGCGCGACGTCGCGATCCAATCGATGAGGGAGAACGTCTTCGATCCGGCAAGCGAGCTGAAGACCGAGGGCGCCGCGGCGCGCTACGACGACGCGCGCGCGCAGGGCATCGACATCGAGGGACGCTTGCGCTCGGTCCGAGAAGCGGCGCGCGCGCTCGGCCTCATCGACGAGGCCGCGCGCTGCTCCGCGACGCTCGCGCAGCGCCTCGCCTTCGCGGGCGACCTGCCCGCGGCCGAGGCCGAAGCCCGCGAGCTTCTCGATCTGAACGAGCGCGAGGGGATCGTATGGGCCGCCGTCGATGCGTGGCAGACGCTCGCGATCGTGCGCCAGGCACGGGGCGAGCTCGCCGCGGCCCTCGAGGCTCGCCGGAGCGCCGCGCACGCCGCCCGCGCCGCGGGCCTCCAGGAGCGAGAGGCCATCCTCACGATGAACCTCGGCTTCGCTCTGACGACGATCGGCGCAAAGACCGAAGCCCTGGTCGAGCTCGAGACCGGCCTCTCGAAGGCCCAGGCGATCGGCAGCCTCGGCGCCGTGCGCCATGGTCAGATGAACCTCCTCGGCTGGGCCGCGACGTTCGGCGCCGACGCCCACATCGACCGCGCGCTCACAGAGCCGCGCGCCCAGGCCGACGACGCCGCAGCGGGCGCCTACGTCATCCAAGATCGCGCCACGCTCGGCGTGCTCTTCTACCGCGGCCTCGAGCTGCTCTCCGGAGAGTCGGTGAACCTGAGCCGCGCGCGCGGCCTCCTCGAGCGCGTCGCAGAAGCGTATCGCTCGACGGGGAACCTCGACATTTTGCCTGTCAGCCTCGGCTTCTGGAGCGAGGCCGAGCGCCGCCTGGGCGACGCGGAGCACGCCGCGACGCTCGCGAAAGAGGCCGCCGCGCTCCTCGATCAAGGCGCACCGAGCCTCCTCAACGAGGCGCCGGTGTACCTCGCGCTCCACGACGCGTGCGTCGACGCGGGAGATCTCGGCGGCGCGAAGAGCGCGATCGAACGCGGCCTGCCTCACCTCCTCCGCCGCCTCGCAGGTCTCACCGACACGCCCTACGCGCACGCGTTTCTGACCGGGCTCGCGCACAACGCCGGGCTCATCGCCGCAGCCGAGGTCTACGGCATGGTGCCCCCGGAGGTGCAGCGCCTCCTCGGCACGCGAAGCTGAGTCGACGCGTCGGCTCAGACGCGACGCCGACGAGAGTCATCGATCGTCTAAGCGCGGCCGTCGCGAACGCCGAAGCGGACCAAGAGACCGAGCCAACCCTGCCCCAGGTAGAGAAGGTTGATCGCGATGTAGACGAAGAAGAACGCGTCGAGACGTCCCGCGAGCGCGAAGAGGTAGATGTGGCTCGGGTAGTGGTTCAAGAAGCGCAGGAACGTGAACCCGAGCCCCGCGACGCGGCGCACGAGTGATTTCGGCGCGTTCGTACCGACGGTCTCGTAGTACGCCTCGACGCTCTGCTCTTTGCCGCTGAGCTCCGGACGGCGCACGAAGTTCGTGAGACTCGTCGCGCTCGCGAGCACGAAGACGCCCGCGATCGTCGCAAGCAGGAAGCGCTCGCCAGACCACTCGGTGAGATCGAGCCCATAGCCGCCCGTCCGGTAGAGGCGAAGGCCGAGCGAGCCGACGAGGAGCAGCGCCTTCACCTCGTCCGTGAAGAAGTCGAAGAGGTGCCCCGACTTGCTCGCGAGCTTCTTGTGCCGCGCGAGCATGCCGTCGACACAATCGAAGAGGTAGCTGAACTCGAGCAGGCCGACCGCGATGAGGCCGCCTGTGTACGTGGGCAGCGCGACGAAGAGCGCGGCCGCCGCTGCGAAGAGCCCGAGGTTCAGGATCGTGATCTGGTTCGGCGTCGCCGGCGTCTTCGAGACGATCGCCACCGCGTAGCCCGCGAGCACGCGCATGAAGTAGCGGTTGAAGAGCTGGTCGTTCTTCTTCCGCGTCGCTTTGTAGATCTCGAAGCCTTGCTTCAGCATGCCGCTCTCCACGCTTCTACCGCCTTCGGGGCGCGCGAAGAACCCTGAAGTCCGATCACGCCGTCGGCGCGAGGACGTCCGAAAACTTGCGCTCCCCGGATGCCAGCTCTACGCGCGAGGAGCCCCATGATTCGGCTCCTCGGTACCAGCGCGTTCGCGCTCATACTCGTTGCGTGTCACGCAAAGGACGACGCCGCGCCTGCGCTCCTCTCCAGCGCGGCCGTGCAAGCTACCGGAACCGACGCACCGAGCGCCGCGCCCGCAGCGGCGTCCTCGGCCGATGACGCTGCCGCCGACGACGCCGCAGACAAGGCCCTCTCTGCGCCCCCCGGTAGCACTGCGCTCGTCGATCTCGACGGTACGTCGCATCCTTTGCCCCCGCTCGATCCGAGCACGCCGAAGCTCGCCGCAACGGGCCTCGTGGTCCCCGTCTACCTCAAGCCCTCGAGTGAGTCGCGTCGCGTGGGCTACCTGCGCGCCGGCGCCATCGTCGAAGCCGACGAAGCCGTCGCGGGTCACGACGGCTGCCCGGGCGGCTGGCGTGGGATCAAGCCGATTGGCTTCGTCTGCGTCGGCGACAAGATCACCGCTGACCTCGACGATCCAATCGTCAAGGCGAGCACGCGTCGCCCCGATTACACTCAGAAGCTCCCGTACATGTACGGCATCGTCACGCGCGGCGGCCCCGCCTATTCACGCATCCCGACGACCGAAGAGCTGAAGGAGACCGAGCCGACTCTCTCGAAGCACCTGTCGAAGTGGAAGAACGACGAGACCAGCGGCGCGACGTACGGCCAGGACCTGTGGTTCAAGTGGAAGGCCGACAAGCCCACGATGAGCGCCTGGGACGCCTGGGAAGAGAAGGTCACCGATCCCGACGTCCCCGCGTATCTGCAGAACGGCGCGACCATCCCTGACCTCAGCGGCCTCGTGAAGCAGAACACGCTCAAGATCGACCAGATCGATCGACGCCAGGGCCACGCGTTCGTCGACAGCTTCCTCGTCGACGGTCGGCGGTGGAACGTCACGACGGATCTGCGAGTCGTCCCAGCCGATCGGTACCGCCCGATCCGCGGCAGCGACTACCACGGCGTACAAATCGGCAAAGACGTGAAGCTCCCGTTCGCGCTCATTCGACGCCAGGGCGCGAAGAAATGGACGTGGAGCGCTTCGAAGAAAAAGATGGTCGACGGCGGCGCGCTCGAGTGGCGTTCGGCGTGGAACCTGACGGGCACCCAGAAGTTCTCCGGAGGGATCCTCCACTTCGAGACGAGCGACGGCTTCTGGGTCGACGACCGGCACGCGAGCCGCGTCGACCCGGCGAAGCGCATGCCGAAGTGGGGCAAGAACGGCGAGCGATGGATCGACGTGAACATCACCAAGCAGACGCTCGTCGCCTACGACGGAGAGACGCCGGTCTATGCGACGCTCGTCTCGACGGGGGAAGACGGTCTCTCCGAGGGAAAGAAGTCGACGAAGAAGGGCATCTTCCGCATCCACACGAAGTACGTGACGACGACGATGGACTCGGACGCGGTCGGCGAAGAGTTCGAGCTACGCGATGTCCCCTACGTCCAGTATTTCGAAGAGGGCTTCGCGCTTCACGCCGCGTACTGGCACGACATCTTCGGCCAGCCGAAGAGCCACGGTTGCATCAACCTCGCCCCAGAGGACGCGCGTCGGCTCTTCTATTGGACGGAGCCCCAGGTGCCGCCGAGGTGGCACGGCGCGGCGAAGAGCCTCACCGGCACGGTCATCTTCATTCATCCGTAAGAGTGCCGACCGAAGACAATATTGCAGGCGCTTTCACACACTTCTCGGGCCGGGCATGGGCTGCTAGGGTCCGGGCGTGATGACTGGCAGCGAAGACGTTCGCTCGAAGCGCTACTACGACGAGTTCTCGCGGCGCTACGACGACAGACGCGGAGGACGCGAGCCTGGCGGCTACCACGACATGCTCGACGATCTCGAGGTCGACCTAGTCGAGCGCTACGGCCGGGGGAAAGAGGTCGCAGAGATCGGCTGCGGCACCGGGCTCTTGCTCGAGAGGTTCGCCCGGTTCGCGAGTCACGCGAAGGGCGTCGACCTTTCGCCGGGCATGCTCGAGAAGGCGTCGGAGCGCGGCCTCGACGTCTCCCTCGGCTCCGCGACAGAGCTTCCGTGGGCCGATGACAGCTTCGACGTCGCGTGCTCGTTCAAGGTGCTCGCGCACGTCCCCGACATCGATGTCGCGCTCCGCGAGATGACACGGGTCGTGCGTCCCGGTGGCTATGTGCTCGCAGAGTTCTACAACCCGCGCAGCCTTCGCGCGGCCGCGAAGCGCCTCGCGGGCGCTCAGAACGTCGGAGCCGCGTTGAAGGAAGACGCCGTCTTCACGCGCTTCGATTCGCCGGAGGACGTCGTGCGAAGGACGCCGGCGGGGACGGATCTCGTCGCGACTCGAGGCATCCGCATCGTGACGCCGACCGCCCTCGCGATGCGCGTGCCCGTTCTTCGCGATGCGCTTCGCTTCGCCGAGAACGCGCTCGCCGACACGGCCTTCGCGCGCTTCGCTGGCTTTTACGTCGCGGTGTGGAAGAAGAAGCTTCCATGAAGCCCGGCGATCATCCCGAGTTCTTCCGCCTCCCACCGCCGCCGGGCGCATCCAGGCAGAGTACGATTCGGGTCGATCGCGACGGGCAGTTCTTTCACGACGGCGCAAAGGTCGACAAGCGCGCCCTCTCGGAAGCGTTCCACCGGTGGATGGACATTCACCCGGACGACGGGCGCTTCATCCTGACGAACGGCTACGACTGGACATACCTCGACGTCGAGGACACGCCGTGCTTCGTCGCCAGCGTCAAAGGTGCGCCACCCGCCGCGCCGATCTTGGTGCTCTCGGGCGGCGCGGAAGAACCGCTCGAGCCATCGAAGCTCACGAGTGACGCCGACGGCGCGTGCTTCACGCACGTGCGCGGCGGCCGATTCGAAGCGAAGCTCCTCCGCCAAGCGCAGAACGAGCTCGAGCCCTGGCTCTTGCCTGACGCACCGGCGCGACTCCGCGTCGACGGCGAGGACTACGTCATCGGCGCGCGCCGCGCGCCCACGACGTAGAGCCAAGACTCTAGAAACGCAGCTCGAGCCCGAGCCCCTGCGCGTCGGGTGCGTTCGGGACGCCGATCATGCGCACCGCGACCGGGGCCTCGGGCTTGCGTGGCTTCGGCGGAAGGCTCCGAGGACGCGTCGTCACCACGTCGTCTTCGAAGCTGACCTCGGCTTCGATGATGCCGGCGATGACCGTCACGGCGAGCGCACCGATCGAGATCTCGTTCGCGATGCGCAGCCGCTCGAGCCGCGCGTTGAGCTCCTCGTTGTTCAGCGCATCGCCGTCTGCGGCCGACGGATCGGATTGCACACCGTTGCCGGCGACGACGAGGTTCCAATGCAGCGCGCCGGTGACGATCGCCGTCGTCACCTCGGCGCCCTCGAGCGCCATGAAGAACACGCCGAGTCCGCCGTCGTCGTTCTGGAACTGCCCCACGCCGAACGGGATCGCCGCGATCCATCGCGAGCGCGAGGTGACGACCGTCTCGGTCGCCGCGGTCTTCTCGAGCTCGGTGACCCATGCGTCGTAGCGCTTTTGAGCGTCGTCTCGGTCCTTCTTGCGCTTCTGATCCTCGAGCGCCTTCTTCGCGAGCTCGGCCTCCATCTGGCCTCGCACCTTCAGATAGAGGTCGATTCCGCGCTGGCTGAAGATCGCCGGGCTCGGAGGCAACGTCGGCGAATCGCGGAGGATGTTCGCGATCTCTTTCGCGGCCTCGTCGTCGCGGCCGAGCGCGACCAGGCTCGACGCGTAGTAGCTGCGAGCCCGCTGGACGAGCGCGTCCTCCGTCAAGCGGCAGCCATTTGGCGTCAGATCCGGCGTCTTCGGACACGGCGCCGTGCCCTCATCGAGCAGCTTCGCGAAGCGAGCCGCCGCGGTCGCGTACTGAGACGAATCGAAGAATCCACGCGCGTTCTCGAGCTCTTGCTCTTCGGCGGCCGACGCGTCGCCGGCCGCCGCGAACGTGATCGCCGCCGCCACCGCGAGCGCGACGCCGACGGCGACGCCACGCCGCCCAGGCTCGGTCGGCGGACGATTCCGCGAGGGATCAGGTCGAGGGGCGGACACGCGGGCCGCCATTCAACCAAAAAACCCAGCGATCCGCGAGAACCCGGGACGCGCAGCCTTTGCGGCGACGCCATTCAGCGGAATCCGAAGAGGAATGGCGCCGCCTCGTCCGGCTGGCTCTCCCCATCGACGCCCGCGATTGCGAGCGTCGGCGAGGCCGGGAGCGAACACCAAGCCGAAATCGGGGCGGCCTACTCCTCGGGCCAGTGGACGGTGTTCATCTCCCCCGCCTTCAGCTCGACCCAGCCCCTCGACTCCTTGCCTGCACCGACGAACGTGCAGGGCTGGCCAAAGAGTGGTCGGTCCATTTCGACCTCTTGTGTTGTTCCGACCAGGAGCCTGATCCCGGTGCCGCAGAGCACCTGACCCCCAGCAGGGCCGGCGACGGACGCTCTTGCGGGGTGAAACGATGGCGACAGCGGGATGCGTTGGATGTCGTCCGGCTTGCTCGGGTTGAAAGGCTGCACCACCACGCTCGTCACGATCGGCGTTGGGTCGCAGCTCTTGTCGCCGGCCGCAGGCGTGAGCTTCACGGGATGCGGTCCCGGCTTCAGCACGAGCTGACGCATGTGCTCGACAACGAAGCCATCGACCTCGAGCGTCGCGCTCTTCGGCTGGATGTTGAAGAAGACCTTCCTAGGCGTGTCCAACGCCACGGCATCGGCAGACGTAGTCGACACCGGATGCGGCACCTCGGCGCTCAAGCGAGGCGCCGCCGACACCCGCGCAGACGGCGGTGCGGAAGCGAACGCCGTCGCGCTCGGTTTGCTCGCGATCTCGACGGCCTTCGGAAGATGCCCACGAGGATCGCCACGTACGTCGGCGTTCGTTCCCGATCCGACGGGAGCCGAAGGAGACCGCGGGGTCGTGCTCTTCCAGAGACGGACGGCGCCGTACGCGCCCGAGCCCAGGACGGCGCACCCGAGCGCGAGCGCGCCGACACGCGCCAGCAGCTTTCGACGATTCCCGGCCGCGCCGAGCTGCGTGAGGCGACGAAGGATCGTGATGTCGTCCGGCGCGAGCGCGTGCGCGCGGTTGAAATCACAGGCCGCGCCGGCGGAGTCCTTCGACCGGCGAGAAGCCTCTCCGCGCGAGACGAGCTTCGGGACGATGCGCTCTCGGTGCGCCGCGACGTACTTTGAAGGATTCTCGAAGTAGTCGGTGATCTCTTTGCGCGTGTCGCCGAAGCCGAGCGCGTCGAGCTCGGTCTTGAGCTTCCGGCCGAGCGCGCTAGGCGTCTCGGTGCGGTCCTTCGGGTCCGTCGCGAGCGCGGCGTCCACAATGCGCGAGTACTTCGAGCCGATGCTCGCGCGCTCGATCTCGGCGCACGCGTACTGTCCTTCGATGACGCGCCGAAGTACCTGAGCGGGGTTTTTTCCCTCGAACGGCAGGTGCCCGACCATCGCCTCGTAGAGGACGACGCCGAGCGCGAAGACGTCCGTTCGCGGATCGACCTCGCCGCCCTCGATCTGCTCGGGCGCCATGTGCGCAGGCGAGCCGAGCACCTGGCCTGTCGAGGTGACGCCGTGCGCGTCGAGGATCTTCGCGATGCCAAAGTCGGTGATCTTGATCGAGAGGCTGGTCCGCTGTGAGCGTGGCGCGCGCGAGACCTTCGACCCGCCCTCGTCCGACTTTGCATCCCCATCCGGCGGCGCGCTCGAGCTCGACTCGAGCCGGGTTCCACTCGCCTTCGGATCTTCGGGGTCGCTCGAGCCGCCGCCGCTCGGTTTGCTGCTGCGGACGACATCCGGCAGCTCGACCAAGACGTTCTCGGGCTTGATGTCGCGATGCACGACGCCACCTTCGTGCGCGTGCTCCGTCGCGTCGCAGAGCTCGACGACGATGGCCGCGCCAATCTCGGCCGGCATCTCGCGGTGATCCACGAACATCTTTCGCAGCGTGGGGCCGCGAACCAGCTCGACGACCATGAACTTCTCGCGGTCGGTCTCGCTCGAGACGTCGTAGACCTCGACGATGCCGCGGTGCTTGAGCTTCGCGGCGGCGCGCCCCTCTGCGATGAAGCGCGTCGCGACCTCTTCGTTGTCGCGAAGATGCCGATGAATGATTTTGACCGCGACTTCTCGCCCTAAGCGCAGATCGATCGCGCGGTACACCGTCGCCATCCCGCCGTGGCCAATCTCCTCGCAGAGCTCGTACTTTTCGAGCTTGGGGAGATCGTCCGCTCGGGCGGCCGCGGTCATTCCACCACCACCACCCGGATCGAGTTCGTCGTACCGGTCACGCCCACGGGCGCGCCGAAGATGGCGACGATGCGGTCGCCGGGTGACACGTACCCGGCGTTGAGCAGCGTGGCAGACGCCCGCTGCACCATCTCGTCCGCGTCCCGCATTTGCTCGAGATTGTACGGTATCACGCCCCAAAGAAGCGCCAGTCGCGCCCGCGTGAGCCCGTTCGGGGAAAACGCGAAGATCGGCGCGACGGGCCTGTGCTTCGACGCGTAGCGCGCGGAGTTACCCGATTCGGTGAACGCGACGATGAACCGCGCGCCGATGTCGCGCGCGATGTCGCAGGCGTTGCGAGCCACCGCCTCTGCCACGTTCGCCCGCCCGCCCGGTACCTCGCTCGGTGGAGGGTTGTAGTACGCGCTGACTTCGGCCTCGTGGATGATGCGACTCATCATCCGCACCACCAGCTCCGGATGGTTGCCGCTCGCCGTCTCTGCGCTGAGCATCACGGCGTCGGTGCCGTCGAAGACTGCGGTCGCGACGTCGCTCGCTTCGGCTCGCGTCGGCCGACTCGCCGTGATCATCGACTGGAGCATCTCGGTCGCGACGATGACGGGCTTCTGGTGCTGCCTGGACAGGTTCAAGATTTTGCGCTGCAGAATGGGCACGAACTCGGGGCCCATTTCGACGCCGAGATCTCCGCGCGCGACCATGACGGCGTCAGAAGCCTGAATGATCGACTCGAGATGTTCGATCGCGCTCGGCGTCTCGATCTTGCTGACGATCGGCATGGGCTTGCCCCACGCCTCGCAGATCTCGCGCAGGATCCGGACGTCGTCCGCCTCGCGCACGAACGAGAGCGCCACGTAGTCGACCCCCGCGCGCAAGCCGAACGCCAGGTCCGCCTTGTCCTTGTCCGTGAGCACGGAGAGACGCACGCGGCGAGACGGCGGAGACACGCCCACCCGATCCCGAAGCTGCCCCCCCACGATCATGGTGACCTTCACGCGATCACGTTCGATCGCGACGACGCTCATCTGAAGCTGACCGTCGTCGGCGAGCACCCTGTCGCCCGGCACGAGATCTTCGGCGAGCCCCTCGTATTGGACGGGGATCTCGAGATCGTCGGTCGGCGGGGTGGCCTTGGCCTCGACGAGATAGGCGATCGAGCCGGTCGGAAACTCGGGCTTCGGTCGGTTGAACTTCCCGCAGCGGATCTTCGGTCCGCAGAGGTCTTGCAGGATCGCGACAGGCTTTTCGCACGCACGCGAGGCCGCGCGGACCGCGTCGATGCGGCGCTTGTGCTCTTCGTGCGTGCCGTGGGAAAAATTCAGACGGGCGACGTCCATGCCCGCGCGGATGAGGTCCGTGAGCTTCTCTTCGGTGTCGCTCGATGGACCGATGGTGCAGACGATCTTCGCCCGTCGAATTCGCACGGGTGGAGGCTAGCTCATTCAGTGCGCCTTCGGGGGTGCAGGGCCGCGATTTCGCGCGATATCTCGTGCGGCTTCGCGGCTCACTTCGGGGTCTTCAAGCGGCGTAGCCCTGCTCGCCGTGCAGCGTCTCGTCGAGACCGTCTCGCTCTTCGTTCGGCGTGACGCGCAGCGCCGTGATGCGCCCGATGAGCTTGAGGAGCACGAACGTCATGAGCGCCGCATAGGCGGCCGCGACGACCGACGCGAGGATCTGCACGCCGAATTGCTTGACACCCCCGTAGAGCAGGCCGTCCGAGCCGACCGGCGTCGACAGATCCGTGAACGTACGCTGCTTCGCGAAGACACCCGTCAACACCGCGCCGACGAAGCCGCCGACCCCGTGAACGCCGAACGCGTCGAGCGAGTCGTCGTAGCCGAGTTTGTACTTCAGAAGCACGCCGTAGAAGCAGAGCACCCCCGCGATGAGACCGATCACGAGGCCCGCCCAAGGCGCCACGAAGCCCGCCGCCGGAGTGATCGCGACGAGCCCCGCGACCAGGCCCGACGCGACCCCGAGCGCGGTCGGCTTCCCGCCGTGGCGCCACTCCACCACGACCCAGCCGATCGCGCCGCCCGCCGCCCCGAGGTGAGTCGTGACGAACGCGAGCGCCGCGAGGTGGCCGGACGCGAGCGCGCTGCCGGCGTTGAAGCCGAACCACCCGAACCACAAGAGGCCGGCGCCGGTCAGCGTCATCGTCAGGTTGTGCGGGATCGGGCGCTCCTGCGGGTACTTCAGGCGCTTGCCGACGACGAGCGCCGCGACGAGCGCGCTCGAGCCCGCCGTGATGTGAATGACCGTGCCGCCGGCGAAGTCGAGCGCGCCCAAGTCGTAGAGCCAGCCGCCCTCGGCCCACACCCAGTGCGCCATCGGCGCGTAGACGAGCAGCGACCAGAGCCCGATGAAGAGGACGTACGCGACGAACTTCATTCTCTCGGCGAAGGCGCCGCTGATGAGCGCCGGCGTGATGATCGCGAACATCATCTGAAACGCCACGAACGCGAGCGCGGGGACCGTGCCGTGCAGCTCGCCGACCAGACCCTCCAAGAAGGGATGATCGATCGCGCCGATGATGCCGTGAAAGCTCGGACCAAACGCGAGCGAATACCCGACGACGAGCCACAGCACCGACACGACGGGGATCGCGACGAGAGAGTGCATCAGCGTCGAGAGCACGTTCTTTCGACGCACCATGCCCGCGTAAAAGAGCGCCAGCGCTGGCGTCATCAAGAGCACGAACGCCGATGCAACGAGGAGCCACGCCGTGTCGCCGGTGTCCGGCTTGAGGAGATCCGAATCCAAGAAGCACCTCCGAGAGCGCACTGCCCGAGCGTCGTCGGGCAGGCGTCAGCAGTGAGCCCGAGGCCTGCTTTCTCCGTCGTTTCGCGATTGTTTCGACTTTGTATCGCCCGCCAGCGGGCCGACGGGCCCGTGGTACCCTCGCCTGCGTGTCGGCGACGGAGCAGAGCGGCGCGATCGAGCGTGCTTCGCGCGAACGTGCGCTCTTTCTGCGCTTGCTCGAGCTGGGCGCAGCCGACGACGTGCGGCCCTACGTCGCCGATGTCCTCGCGCTCCTCGCGGACGCGGTGGGCGCGAAGCACGGCTACCTCGAGCTCTCGGGCTCGGAGGGAAACGCTCCCCTCGCTTGTGCGCGCCGCGGCTACTCGGAAGAGGACCTCCCTGCCGTCCGCGCGCGCCTCTCGCAAGGCATCATCCGAGCGGCCCTCGAACAAGGCCAGACCGTGAGCACTGCGAGCGCGACCGAGGATCCTCGGTTCGCAGACTTCGCCAGCGTCCAAGCCGGAAAGATCCGCGCGGTGCTCTGCGCCCCGCTCGCGCTCGGCGGCGGCGTGGGTGCGCGCATCGGCGTCGTGTACCTCGAGGGACGCAAAGCGGCGGGGCCCTTCCCCGAAGACGACCGCGCGCTCGTCGAGATCGCGTGTCGCCACATCGCGCCCTTCGCGGAGCGAATGCTCGAGCGCGAGCTCGAACCGACCGATCCGACCGCACCCTTTCGCGCGAAGCTCGGGCCAGCCGCGAACGGGCTCGCGGGTCGAAGCGCCGCGCTCGCAGAGGTGCTTCGACAGGCCGTCGTCGCGGCGCCCGTCCCCGTCACGCTCCTCATTCGCGGCGAGAGCGGCACCGGAAAGAGCGCGCTCGCCCGCGCGATCCACGAAGCCTCACCACGCGCGGCGAAGCCGTTCCTCGAGCTCAACGTCGCGACGCTCCCGGACACGCTCTTCGAGAGTGAGCTCTTCGGCGCAGAGAAGGGCGCCCACAGCGCGGCCACGCAACGAAAGCTCGGCAAGGCCGAGGCCGCGAACGGGGGCACGCTGTTCTTGGACGAGATCGGCGAGCTGTCCCCGATCGCGCAAGCCAAGCTGCTCGGCTTCTTGCAGTCCAAGACGTTCATGCGTCTCGGCGGCACGGCGCCCATTCGCGCGGACGTGCGTGTCATCGCGGCGACGAACGCAGAGCTCGAGATCGCCGTACGCGAGAAACGCTTTCGCGAAGACCTCTTCTACCGACTCGACGTCTTGTCGATCACGCTACCTCCGCTCCGCGACCGACGGGCGGACGTGCCGATCATCGCCGCCGTCTTGCTCGATCGAATGGCGGCGACGTCGGGAGAACCGCTCGCGCTGTCCCGAGCCGGGCTCCGCGCGCTCGAGGACGCCGATTGGCCCGGCAACGTCCGTCAGCTCGAGAACACGCTCGCGCGCGGCTGGGCGACCGCGCTCTCCGAGGCGAGTCGAAGCGTCGAGCCTCGCCACATGTTCGGCGCAGGAAAGTCCGGCGCCGCGGCCCCGCCCGAGCCCGCGACGTTTCAAGAGTCGACGCGTCAATTCCAGGGCGAGCTCGTCGCCTCCACCCTCGACGCGTGCGCCTGGAACGTGAGCGAGGCCGCGCGTCGCCTCGGGCTCTCACGCAGTCACATGAACGATCTCATCCGGGCGCATGGCCTGACACGTAAAGGGACGCCAGCGGCATGAGCGCTGTCGATGACCCGGGACTTCGCCACGGGGCGACCCTCGGAGGCTATCGCGTCGAAGGTCCCATCGGCGCCGGCGGCATGGGCGCGGTGTTCGCCGCGGTCGAGCCCACCATCGGCAAGCGCGTCGCGATCAAGGTGCTCCGGCGTGAGCTCGCACACGATCCGCGGCTGCTCGCGCGCTTCGAACGTGAAGCGCGCTCCGTCGGTCGCGTGCGGCACCCTGCCGTCGTCGAGGTGTTCGCCTATGGAAAGCTCGAGGACGGTCGACCATATTTCGTGATGCCGCTCTACCCAGGCAAGAGCATCCGGCAAGCCCTCGAGCACGGGGCGCTCGCTCCCAAAGAGGCGTGGCGCATCGCGAGAGAGGTCGCAGAGGGTCTTCAAGCAGCGCACGACGAGGGCGTCCTCCACCGAGATCTGAAGCCTGACAACGTGCTTCTCGTCGACGTGCCTGGGCGACCGTCGCAGCCCGTCGTCGTCGACTTCGGGCTCGCGAAGCTCTCCGCGAACGACGAGAGCGATCCCGACGCGCCCCCCGAGAACGCTCTCACCGGGACCCAGGGCGCGATGGGCACGCCCGCGTACATGGCGCCGGAGCAGTGGTGGTCACGCCCCGTCACTCCCCGCACCGATCAGTACGCGTTCGGGGTCCTCCTCTTCGAGATGCTCGGGGGGCGCCCCCCTTTCGTCTCGCAAAAGCTCCCCGAGCTGCTCGAGCTCCACTTGCACGGCGCGCCTCCCAAGCTCTCGGACCTCGACGTGGTCGCCCCCGAAGGCGCGGACGCGCTCATCGCAAAATTGATGGCGAAGGACGAGGCCGACAGATTCCCGAGCCTCGCGGACGTGGTGCGCGCGGGAGCGCGCGTCTTCGATTCAGATGCGAGCACCGCGTCTCTCGACGTGCACGCCCCGACCGAGATCGCTCGCTCGACGAACGCAGAGGCTGGCCCCGCGGCGCCGCCTCGAGAAGCTCGCGCCAAGCTAGGCCTCGTCGGCGGACTCTTCGGGCTCGTCGTCGGCTCGACCTCGCTCTCTGCTGGCTACGCCGGCGAAGAACGCTTTCGACCCGGCGCCATCCTGATGAACGCCGGCCTCGGCGGGCCGCTCGCGTGTCTGTGCGCCGCGGCCGCGCTCGTCGTCGTGGCGTACACCCTGACGCGCGCACGCCACGCCCGGGCGGCGAGCGCCGCCCTGGGCGCGAGCCTCCTCCCCGGCGCCATCGGGACCGTGATGACCTACGTCGGCTGGCAGATCGTGCTCGGTGCGGCCTCCGGAGAAGCCAGCTCGACCGCGTTCGATCTCATCCACCGTGGATACTTCGAAGCGAGCGCGTCCCGCTTCATCGGTCTCGGGCTCAGCGCAGCGCTCACGCTCGCCCTGGCGACAGGCCTCGCCGCGACGAGCGGCGATGGCAAGCTGCACCGTCCGACGCTCGTCGTCTCGGCGCTGCTGTTCGCGGCGTCTGGAGCCGCGCTCGTCCTCGGCGCGCCGTCCGCCGCCGTCGTGCTCTTCGCTTCGAGCGTAGCGGTGCTCTCGCTGTCTCGACTGCGTCCCCACACCCAAGCCCCAGAGGTTGCGCCCTTTCATGCGCTCGCAGCGGTGGCGTCTTGCTTCACGGCGTCGGGAATCGCCTATACGCGAGTCGAGGCCCGCGGGGCGGCGCTCTGGTTTGCGGGAGCGACGCGCGCCGACCGAATCGTCGAGATCATGGCCACGAAGTCGGAGCGGAGCGTTACGACGCTCTCGATCTTCGGCGCGATCTTCCTCGTCGTGGCATGCGCGGTCCTCTTCGTAGGTCGCACCGAGCGCCTCCGCGCAACCCGACCAGAGCTGCGGCGCTTTCCGCTCGGGCCGGCGTTGTTCGCGGGCGCGCTCGTCTCCGTCGTCGCGCTCGACCTCTACTTCGTCGTCGACTTCAAGACGCGACGTCAGCAATTGGTCGGAGCGCTAGCGGAGCAGTTCGCGCTCTTCGCGCATCTCACCCCGCTTTCGATCGGCGATCGCCCCCTTCCGAAACCCACCGAGGCGCCCGCGCTCCAAATCACGAAAGAGGCCGTCGCCGTGAACGGCAAGGGCGCGGCCCGCCTCGTCGCGCTCGATTCGCTGGGCGGCAGACAGGCGCTGACGAACGCGATCACCACCGCGCTCGCCGCGCCGAGCCCATCCGAGGACCACACGATCGATCTATCCCTGCTCGTCGACAAGGACGCGCCGGCCGAGCGGGTTCGCGAGGTCTTGTCGATCGCACGCGACTCTGGCGCCACGACCATCGAGCTGCTCTTCACGCGGGGTCAACCTCCCCGACTGCCGAGCAACGCGCCGCCCGAGGTCGGCCACCTGTTGCCTTCCGACTTCGGCGCGCTCCGAATCCACTTCGCGGCGGGGGGCCTCGCCCTGTCTCCGGGACAGAGCTTCGAGAGCGTCGCGAAGACACTGCTCGAGGTGGCCGAAGAGAGCACGGCCACCATCGACCTCGACGCTCGTCCTTGATCGGACGAAGACACGGTGCCTGCGCGCCGCGCCTACTCGCGCTCGAAGCGAAGCGCGCCCTTGTCCGGATCGTGAACGATGATCGTGTCGTCGTCAGGCATCCCCAGCCGAAGCGTCTTGCCCGACACCGTCACGTCGAGCGCGCCCTTGGCCGTGGAGGTCGCGACGTAGTCCCCCTCGAGGATCGCCTTGTCCCCGATCCACGAGACGAAGTGTCCGTCGTCCCCGAACTCGAGGACGCTCGCGTCCGCTTCGGCGTCGACATCCTTCATCGCCTGGTCCAACTCTGCCCCGGAGAGCTTCTTTGCGAGCTCGTCGTGGATGGCCGCGCGCCTCGAGGCCTCGAGCGCGAACCTGAACCGCCCGTGGAGCTTCACCGGCGCGGCGACCGACTCGGCCTCGACGTTGGCGTCCGTATCCGGATCCGCACCGTCGGCGGCGCAGCCGGTCGAGAGCGTGCCGAGCGCAGCGAGCACACAGACCGTCATGAGAGAGCTGAAGGTCGAACGGCGACAGTTCCGAGCAGCGGTGGGGCGGTGGCAAGGCATGGGGTTCTCCTCGTGGGGAGTCGGAAGGTCGACTCTGTCCTTCGCATCGCAACGAGGATGCCAGGCTACGGCACAAGCTCGCAGCCCCGGTTTCGTGGCGAATTTCGGGAAAACGGTACCGAGAGTGTCCGGCCTACCGGTCAGCGCTGTCCGCTCTGCCGGACACTTGCGCGGCGCGAGGCGCCAGCACCTCGAGGTACGCCGAGCGCAGCTCGCTCGGATGCGCGAGGCTCGAGAGCCTGAGCGCAAGCGCCGCGTCCGCGAGCGCCGCCAGCTCACGCTCGGACGCGGCATTCGCCTCTTTTGAAACGATCACGACCGCCGACGCGCGGACCGCGCTTCGCCCGAGCGCGAGGTGCTCGAAGAGCGCATGCCCGAACACGACGGGGCGCACCCGCCGACTCGCGAGCAGCGCGCCGAGCGCCGCGTCGTCTCGCGTGTCGAGCGCGCGCGCCAGCGACGCGGCGTCGTCTTCGCGGGTCATGAGCACAGCTCCGCCCTCGTCGAAGAGCGCGAGCGCATCGCCTTCGCGGCTCCTGGCCCTAGCCGTGCGTGCCGTCGCTCCCGCCGAATCGCGGGCCACGATCTCTCGCTGCCGCGAATGGAGCGCGCGCTTGGCTCTCGGAAACGCCGCCCACACGAGCGCGTTCATCAGATCGTGCCAAGAGCCTGCGCGCGTGGGCACGACGCCGTCGGCGATCCGCTCGTCGTATCCACGCTCGCTCTGCGCGCGCGCCGCGCGTCGCTGGGCCCTCCCCTTCGGTCGACTCTCCTCGAAACGGACGCCGCTCTCCGGAAGCAGCCGATCGACGTCGCGCACCGACGGAAACACCTCGAAGTCACGAAAGCGCGCAGCGAACGGAGCCACCGCAGAGAACAGCGGATGCGCGTCGAACGTCGCAGACCAGGCGACGGCGCGGCGCGCGCGACCGAGCGCATCCATCACGGCCGCGTCTCTCCGCGCGCCGAGGCCGCCGAGCGCGAAAGAGCCTCTGACAGCGTGAGCACGTGGAACCCGTCCGCCTCAAGCGCGTCGAGCACGGTCGGGAGCGCGACCAGATTCTCTGGCTGGCTGCCGTGGAAGATGAGAATCGAGCCGCTCTCGATCACTCGCGGCTGTCCTTTTTTCTGGAGGACGTTCTTCACGATCGTGCTCGCAGTGACCTTCGGGATGTAGTCGCCGACGTCGACGGTGAACCAGATCGACCGGTAGCAGAGCCCACGCTCGATCACATCGACGGCGTCGTTCGTCGCGAGCATCGGCTCGCGGAAGTACGGATGAGTCGTCGCCTCCCCATTCGTCGCATCGTGGACGAACTTCTCGACCGTCTCGAGCTCACTCTTCACGCCATCTTCGTCGAACGTCGTCAGGTCCTTGTGCGAGTGCGTGTGATTCGCCAGCTCGTGTCCGTCGGCGAGCATGCGGCGAACGATCTCGGGTCCCCGAGGGCTCCGCTCGAGCTCCGCGGTATAGAGAAAGATCGTCGCGTGGACGTGCCGATCACGAAGCAAGTCGAGGATCTTCTCCAGGTTCGAGAGGCGCGCCCCCACGTCGAGCGTCAGCACCACGGCCTTCTCGTCCAGACCGATCACCCGGTGCACCCGTCGCCACGACCAATCCGGCATGCCCTTCGGGATCGGGCAGCCCAGGTTTCCGTCGACGAATCTGGGCGCGCTCGAGATCGGAGGCGCGACGCGCGAGCTCGGCGACGCGGACGCGCTCGCCGCGGCCGAGCCGAGGCCCGCTGCCGCTCGAACCTCGCTCGAGGTCGATGAGCCAGGCGAAGGCGCGGCAGAGACGCCTGCGCTCGCCGCCGGGGCGCTGGAGGCCTCCACCGCGCTCGCCAACGCGCTGTCACTCGGGCCGGCGCCGTTCGACCTGGCGGTCGTCCCGACTCCGTTCGACCCGTCACCCGGGCCACACGCCGCGAGCCCGATCGCAGCCGAGAGAGCGACGCCAACGAGGCCAATTCGAACGATCCTCGTTTCGGCAAGCTCGCTTCGGCCGGTCTTCGTCTCGACGCGACGCCCCCGAATCTCTGACCGCGCCGGGTCCCCCCGCACGACACGCGAGCTCACAGGGCGTCCTCCTCGAGAGAAACGCGGCGGGTGTAGCCGAAGCGAAGCGCCAGATACGCCGCGAGACCGATCGGCCCGAACATCAACGTGAGCAACAGGCACGGCACGAGCGCTAGATGCGGGATGCCCCGACGACGCGCATCACGCGCCTCCCAGGCTCCGACGAACAGGTCGAACACCAAGTAGTGCACCCAACAAGCGGCGATCGTCCGCGGCGTGGTGAAGATGTGCGTGACGCCCTCGAGCGTGAAGAAGCTTGCTCCCTGAGGTCCAGGGACGTCGCCGAACAAAAGCCACGCATACGTCGGCACGAGCAAGCACGCCGGAACGATCGAATGCACGACGAGCGACGTCACGCGCGCACGAGGCAAGAAGACGAGCAGCGCCCAGAACGGCACGACACCGTAGTCGCACACATAGAACGCGACTTCGAACGCCGTCATCGTCGCGCAGGACGCTCTACCCGACGGCGCTCACCGTCAGGTCTAGGCCTCCGCCGTCCGGCTCCCGAATCCGCGAACCGTGCGACATCGCTCGCCACGACCGCGCTCATCGTCACCAAGCGTAGGCCTCCGGCGCGCGACCGCCGGGGCCAGGGAAAATATCGTCCAACGCGGTGAGCGCGGCCTTGTCGAGCTTGACGTCCAGCGCCTTCAGTCCGGCCTCGAGGTGCGCCATCGTTCGCGGACCGACGATCGGCGCCGTCACCACCGGGTTCGCCAAAACCCAAGCGAGCGCCACGTCCGCCGGAGCTTCACCGCGCTCCTTACAGAACACCTCGAACCGCTCGAGCTTGTCCCTGTGCTTCGCGAGCGTCTTCTGCTGCAAATCGCCGGTGCTTCGTCCCCCGCCCTTGCGGTCGAGCCCGCCGAGGACCCCTCCCTTCAATGGGCTCCAGGGGATGAGACCCATGCCATACGCCTCACACGCGGGCGCCACTTCGAGCTCCACCGTGCGATCGATCAAGTTGTAGAGACTCTGTTCGCTCACGAGCCCAAGGAAGTGCCGCGCCTTCGCGGTCTCGTTTGCCTGCGCCAGATGCCAGCCGGCGAAGTTGCTCGAGCCGACGTAGACCACCTTGCCCTGCTGCACCAGAACCTCCATCGCCTGCCAGACCTCTTCCCAGGGCGTGTCCCGGTCCACGTGGTGCATTTGATAAAGATCGAGGTGGTCGGTGCCCAGTCGGCGCAGCGACTCCTCGCACGCGCGACGGATGTGAACGGCCGACAGGTGCATGTCGTTCTGCCCCTCGCCCATGGTCCCGTAGACCTTGGTGGCCAGAACGATCTTCTCTCGGCGACCCCCGCCCTGCGCAAGCCAGCGGCCGATGATCTGTTCGGTCCAACCCTCACCGCGCTTCCAGCCGTACACGTTCGCCGTGTCGAAGAAGTTGATCCCCTCATCGAGCGCGCGGTCCATGATCGCGAATGAGTCCGGCTCCGTCGTGTGCGGGCCGAAATTCATCGTCCCCAGGCACAGCCGGCTGACCTTCAGCCCCGTTCGTCCGAGCTTGGCGTATTGCATCCGCGCATCATCCGCCTCGGACGACGCCGGTCAAGGGCAACTCGGCGGTCCATCCGGCGTCGGCCTTCGACGAAGACGGACCAGGGCAGGTCGCCGCCCACGTGTCATCCGCCACGGACGACCCCAAAGGGCATCTCGGGAACTCCAGATCGGACAACCGACTACAGCTCGGACAACCGACGAGAGATCGGACAACCGACGACAGCTCGGACAACCGACGACAGCTCGGACAACCGACGAGAGACCCGACAAAACGACGAAAGGCCCGAAGCCTTGCGGCCCCGAGCCCTTCTGCCTGCGTCGCGCTCCCGCCCGAGGACGGTGTGCTGCGTACGCTTTTGCGCCATGCATCGAGCGCTCTACTAAGTAATCCCGGCAGCGTCCTACTCTCCCACTAAGTCACCCTAGCAGTACCATCGGCTCCGAAGAGCTTGACTTCCGAGTTCGGAATGGGATCGGGTATGACCTCTTCGATATCGCCACCGGAAACTGTTCCACCGCGGTCCTGCCGCAGCAGATATCTTGGGGTCCTTGATTCAGCCTCCCCCGTTTCCGATAGGGGAACTGATGACGAAGCTTCAGTCAGCGCCATTCAGCACTGCAGAGCTCGTAGCCCGAGCGCTGCGCGCGAAGGAGATGATGACCTCACCGACGGTAGCCGGTGAAGCTGGTCGACCGCCTGACCTTCGACGCGGTCTCTCGACCGAACCGAAGCCCTACGATGCGACAGTGACGAGGCTTGCCTTTGAGGTAGGTCAAGCCGCACGACCTATTAGTACCGGTTAGCTCCACGATTTTACGCGTCCACACCCGGCCTATCAACCTCGTAGTCTACGAGGGGTCTTGAGGAGTCTTGCGACTCGGGATACCTTGTCTTGAGGCCGGCTTCCCGCTTAGATGCTTTCAGCGGTTATCCGTTCCGCGCATGGCTACCCGGCTATGCCCTTGGCAGGACAACCGGAACACCAGAGGCGCGTCCAACCAGGTCCTCTCGTACTATGGTTAGCTCCTCTCAAGTATCCTACGCCCACGGCAGATAGGGACCAAACTGTCTCACGACGTTTTAAACCCAGCTCGCGTACCGCTTTAATCGGCGAACAGCCGAACCCTTGGGACCTGCTCCAGCCCCAGGATGCGATGG
>Ga0164241_10001305_pt1 | contig 31855 bp, 16 predicted proteins | sample OricomyardsoilBY_FD_108780 | JGI IMG/M metagenome (GOLD analysis project Ga0164241, IMG submission 108780) | Backyard soil microbial communities from Emeryville, California, USA - Original compost - Back yard soil (BY) | ecosystem: Environmental > Terrestrial > Soil > Unclassified | place: USA... | reverse complement strand
TGAGGATTTTCGACGGCGGCGACAGCCGCTGGCAAAACCGGGCGCACTTCTTTGGCGCAGCCGCCGAAGCGATGCGGCGGATACTGATCGAGAACGCGCGGAAGAAGTCGCGCTTGAAACGGGGCGGCAATCAACGGCTGCTCGATGTGAACGATATCGAGATAGCGGATACGACGCCGGAGGAAAAAATCCTTTTGATCGACGACGCGGTGGAGCAACTCCAGGCGCAGGATCCGGAGAAAGCGCGCGTGGTCATGCTGAAATTTTTCGGCGGGCTCACCAATCAACAAGTCGCCCAAAGCCTCGAGGTAACGGAGCGGACGGTGGAACGCCACTGGGCCTACGCGAAAGCGTGGTTGTTCCAGACCATCCGCGGGCAGCAGTGAGCGAGGACCGGAAATCCGGCATGGAAAACGCCGCCGCCCGACGCGAGGAAGAGGTTTTCGATGCCGCGCGCTCGCTGACCAGCGCAGACGACAAGCGCGCATATCTGGACCGCGCCTGCGCGAATGAGCCGGCGTTGCGGACGCGGATCGAAGCCCTGCTCGAAGCGGAAGGTGAGGCGGAGCGGTTTTTCGAAGAAGGGCACGCGGTGATCCGTGCGAAATTGCCCGGCGAGGAGACGATCGGAACGCGGATCGGCCGCTACAAACTTGTGCAGAAAATCGGCGAGGGCGGCTGCGGCGTCGTTTACATGGCCGAGCAGGAAGAACCCGTCCGCCGGCTGGTCGCGCTCAAGATCATCAAGCTCGGCATGGAAACCAAAAGCGTCATCGCCCGCTTCGAGGCCGAGCGACAGGCGCTGGCGATGATGGATCATCCCAACATCGCGCGGGTTTTCGACGCGGGCGCGACCGATCGCGGGCCGCCGTATTTCGTGATGGAGCTCGTGCGGGGGATGAAGATCACGGACTTCTGCGATGACAACCGGCTGAGCGTCGAGGAGCGCCTGGATTTGTTCATTCAGATCTGCCACGCGATCCAGCACGCGCATCAAAAGGGCATCATCCACGGCGACATCAAACCGTCGAACGTCCTCGTCGAGCAGCACGACGGCATCGCGGTGCCCAAGGTGATCGACTTCGGCATCTCCAAGGCGACCGAGGCGCGGCTGACGGATAAACTTTTCACGACGTACGCGCAGCTCATCGGCACGCCGGCCTACATGAGTCCCGAACAGGCGCAGATGGGCGGGGTCGATATCGATACGCGAAGCGACATCTACAGTCTCGGCGTATTGCTTTATGAAATACTCACGGGCCGCACGCCATTCGATCCGAAGGAACTGGCGGCGTCTGGCCTGGACGAGATGCGGCGGACTCTGCGCGAGCGCGAGCCGGCGCGACCGTCGGCGCGACTGAATGCGCTGTCCCTTCCCGAACTGATCAAGGTGGCCAACGCGCGACAGACCGATCCCGCACGCCTGATTTCGTCGCTGCGCGGCGACCTCGATTGGATCGCGATGAAGGCGATGGAGAAGGATCGCGCCCGTCGCTACGAAACGGCGAACGGCATCGCGATGGACGTGCATCGCCACCAAAGCAACGAGCCGGTGGTAGCCTGCCCGCCGAGCTGGGCGTACCGCTTGCAGAAACTCGTGCGCCGCAACCGTGTCGTGTTCATCGCGGGCGGCGCGGTCGCGATCGCGCTGGTGGTCGGCATGAGCACCTCGACGTGGCTGTTCCTGAAGGAGCGTGAGGCGCATAAGCGCGCGCTCGCGGCCGAGCAGCAACAAGCGAGGCTGCGTTTCGAAGCGGAGACGCGGGAAAAAATCACGCAAGCGGCGCTGCTCGTGAGCAAGGAACGTTTCGCGGAGGCGGACCTGTTGCTCAAAGAAATTTCGCTCACGCAGCCTTCGCTTGAGGGCTCGGCGGTTTTCCGCGCCGTGGGCGAATGGCATGCGCTGGAGAATCGCTGGCGCGAGGCGGCGGACCGGTTCTCCGCGCTCTTAAAGGTCGATCAGCTCGATGGGGTCGATGTGGCGACCCTCGATTATCTGCGCTGCGGACCGGCGTTGATCGAACTGAACGATCTCGATGGATACGCGCATTTTCGACTGGATGCGATCAACCGGTTCAGTGGCGAACATTGCCCCTATCCCGATCGCATCGTTAAGATCGCATTGCTGGGCTCCGCCGATGCGCGCGTGATTGCCTCGCTCCGGCCGCTGGCGGAAGCCACGGAACGCTCGTTTGCCGAGGCGGAGGCGACCGGCGACGTGTTTCAATCGGCGTGGCGGGCGTTCGCTCTCGGGCTTCTTGAGTATCGAAAAGGAAACTACGCCGCCGCCGCCGCGTGGAGCGAACGCTGTCTGGCCTCCACGGATCAAAATGTTTCCCGTTCCACGGCCGCCGGCGCGGTGCTCGCGATGGCCCGGGCGCACGCGGGCGATGTGGCTGGCGCACGGGAAGATTTTCTGAGCGCGCAAGAGCGGCTTGAGAGCAAGTTGAAGAACGGCATGGACCGCGGTCGCGGCACGCCGACCCAGGGATTTTGGTTCGATTACGCGTTCGCGCGGATTCTTTTGCGAGAAGCCGCCAGCACGCTCGGTGGGGCGATGCCTGACGGGCGCTGAGCCGGAGGATCCCGCCGCGTTGCCGAAAGCGCAGGTACGCGCCCTGGCGGGTGAAGTGCCAAAGCCACTACAGGACGAGCAGCCTGAACGACGGGCAATATGCAGGAATTTTTCTGAAAATCGTCCGCCACTTTCGAGAGACGACCGCGTCGTGCTTACCGTTGTTTATGCGGACCTTTCTCACGTACGGCCTTTTGCTTTTAATTTCTCCTCTCGCGATGCGAGCGGATGTGACGGGCGTGAACCCGGGCAGAATTTCCGGTCGGATCGTGGACGAGGCGGGGCGCGCGGCGCCGGGCGTTGCGATCGCGGTTCAGGATCAACGCACAGGCCGGTTGATTCGTTCCGCCTCCAGCGACGAGCGTGGCGCGTTTACCGCGGGTGATCTGCCGGAGGGCGACTATTTACTGTCGTATGGCTATTCTGGAGACACGGCGCACGCGTCGGTGACCGCCACGAGAAAAACGGCGGACGTAGGCCGTCTCACGCTTTCCGAGGACCAGACGATCATGCTGCAAAAGATGCAGGTTTCGGCGCAGCGCGAGGCGTTTTATAATTCGATCGACCGGAAGACCTACGATGTGGGGAAAGACGTCAGCAGCACGACCGGCACCGCCAGCGATCTGCTGCAAAACATTCCGTCGGTTCAGGTCGATGTGGAAGGCGAGGTCAGCCTGCGCGGAGATCAGAACGTGACCATTTTGATCAATGGAAAAAGTTCGGCGCAGATGGGGCGAAATCAAGCGGAGGCGTTGGAGCAACTCTCGGCGGACCGCATCGAGCGCATCGAGGTCATCACGAATCCATCGGCCAAATACAAACCCGACGGCACGGGCGGGATCATTAACATCATCCTGAAGGACACCGGCAAGCCGGGTTGGGCGGCCACCGCGCGGGGGACGGTGGGCAATGACGACCGTTATAATTCGAGCGTCTTTGGAAGTTACAGTCCCGGCCGTTTCGACGTCTTCGGCTCGCTTTCGTATCGTCACGACCATCGTCCGCGCTTGGTCCAACAGGACCGGTTGCAACGTGATTCCGCGGGCGCACCGGCAGGCACCTCTTCGCAACACACCGAGGAAATCCGGCGTTATGAATCCACGACGTTCGAGACGGGTGGCACCTATAAATTCAACGACCGGACGCAGGCGGGAGTTTCGCTGACGTATGGGACGCGCCAGCGAGATCGCGACTCGGTCCAGAACACGGAGGCGGGGGATGCGGCGGGAAGCGCCACGCAACGGTACGACCGCTTGCGGCGCGGCGATGAGCGCGAAAAGCAATTCGAAGCGGGGCTGACGTTTGAGCACGCCTTCGACGACGCGGGGCGAAAGTTTAACGTCGAGCTCAGCCACGAAGATGAGCACGAGAAAGGCGGCGATTATTACACCACTCTCTTTCAGCTCCCGGTGCGGCCGGATGAGTTGGAGCGGACGACTCACGACGAAGTCGAAACGGATACCGAATTGAAAGCGGACTACGCGCATCCCTTCGATAATGGCGCCCAGTTGGAAACCGGTTACGCGCTGCTCGCGGAAAAGAGCGACGTGGATTTTCGCGGGAGCGATTTCGATGCGACCGCGCAGCAATGGGCGACGGATGCGCTGACGACCAACCGTTTCATCTATGAGTCGCAGGTGCACGCGCTCTACGCGACCTACGGCCGGCCATTCGGGGCGTTCGGGGTGCAGGCGGGATTTCGGTTCGAACAGGCGTACACCGAGGCGAATCAAGTCACGACCGGGGTAACGAACGAGCATGACTACGGGCGACTCTACCCGAGCGTCCACTTGAGCTATGACCTCACGTCCACCCAGCAATTGAAGATGAGCTACAGTCATCGTGTTCGCCGGCCTGACCCGCGCGATTTGAACCCATTTCCTGAATACACGGACCCGCTCAATCTTCGTGCGGGCAATCCCGACCTGGAGCCGGAGGACATCCATTCGATCGAGGCGGGCTGGCAGTATCGAAACGACACGGCGACCTACCTTTTCTCGCTCTATCATCGTAATCGTTACAACGGCATCACCCAGATCACGCGCGAACTGGGCGATGGCGTGCTGCTGACGACGCATGAAAACCTCGCGACCAGCCGCTTCACCGGCCTGGAAATCGGCGCGACGACGCGGTTGAAAAAAGTGCTGTCGCTTAATTTCAGCGGTAACGTTTACCGGGAGGAGATCCAGGCGCAGAACCTCGGATTCGACGAGAAGCGGCACGCGCTCGCCTGGGACGCGAAACTGAACGCGAGTTGGGAAGTCTCAAAAAAGCTATCGCTGCAAGTGACCTCGGGGTACCGCGCGAAACGTATGACACCGCAAGGGGAACGGCGGCCGATGAGCGTCACGAATCTGGGAGCGCGTTATACGCTCTCCGCCAAGACCGCGCTGGTGCTGACGGTGTCCGACTTGTTCGAGACATTCGAGGGTCGGACGATTTTGGATACGCCGACGCTGCACACCGACACGACCTTCAGCCGGAGCGAGCGCATCATCTATTTCGGCGTGATTTACCAGTTCGGCAAATCGTCGAAGACGCCCGGCGGCGATCTCCCGCTCGACGATGCGATGGGTGGAGAAAGTTGAGTGGACGCGGAGGATTTTTAGCGCCGGGCCGCGTGCGAATCGTCTTAGATCATCCAATCAAACGAGGCCGCGACCTTCGCGCTCTTGTCGAGTACCTTCACGCCCTGGCCCTCGGCGAGGACGAGGGAGCGAGCTGGCACGCTGTGCGTGAGGAAAACGCTCGCGCCGATCGTCGATCCTGCCCCCACGATCGTATCGCCGCCCATGATGGTGGCATTCGCGTAAATGGTGACGTTATTTTCCAGCGTCGGATGATGCCGCTGGCCTCTCAATGCTTGTCCGCCTGTGAGGCTTCGCGCGATGAGCGAGACTCCTTGATAAAGTTTCACGTGGCTGCCGATCACACTCGTCTCGCCGATCACCACTCCGGTTCCGTGATCGATGAAGAAATGCGAGCCGATGCTCGCGCCGGGATGAATGTCGATCCCCGTGCGACTATGCGCCCATTCCGTCATCATTCGGGGTATGAGAGGCACTTTTAGCGCGTTGAGCACATGTGCCGCGCGCTGGATGGCGATGGCTTCGATGAATGGATAGCTCAGAATAACTTCGTCTGGCCCACCGGCGGCGGGATCTCCTGTAAACGCCGCATCAACGTCGGTCGCCAGTAGTTCGCGGACGCGCGGGAGTCCGCGCATAAAATGGCGCGCATGGCTGGCCGCTACTTCCGTCGGGCAGTCTGGCATCTGCAGCCGCAAGCTCTTGCAGATCTCTTCGGCCACTATTTTTGAAATGTTCGCGACGCGTTCGTGTGTCAGCTGCGGCAGTTGCTGACTATGGACTGGTTGCGTGTCGTGGAAGCCGGGGAAAAGTAGCTGGAGCAGGTCTTCGCATATCCGTGCGATTGTACGCTTGGAGGGGAGATTGGCGCCGTCCATGTGGTTGATGCCGCGACCGGTTGCGTAGGAGCGCAGAATCGCGTCGGGTAGATCGTCCGGGGTTTCGTCCATGGTGAGTATATGCGAAAGGAGATGGGTGACGCTTTAGGTCGCGGACGATTTTTTCAGCCGTGCCAGTTCCACTTCGCCGAGGGGCGAGAGGCGTTTCACGCGGAGGCTTTCGGCGAAGTCTTTCGCGAAGTCGCGGTTCCTGCTGCGGTTGATCAAGGCGACGATGAGCATCGCGAGGAGGGCGCCGACCGAGGCCATCGCCATGTCTTTTTGGGCGTCCCAAATATCGCCTTGGGTGCCGAGATACGCATCGCCGAGACCGCCGCCGAACGTCACCGCCGCGATCCATTCGAAGAGTTCGAAAAGCATCGAGGTGCTCATCGTCAGGTCGAGTGGGAGAAAGTAGCTCCAGAAACCGCGGGCATCGGCGATGCGCACAAACATTTCCCGGATCGGGTACGCGAGCAGGAAGCCGTAGAGAAAATGGACGGCGCGGTCGAAGTGGTTGCGCTTGAGTCCGAGGAGGTCGTTGAGCGAGGCGCCGAAGAGGCGGCGGGTCCAGTCGTTGTAGGGGACTTCCGCATACGTCCAGTGCGCACCGAGTTCGTGGAAGCACAGGAACAGAAAGATCAGCGTGTAGCTGACAAGCGAGAGGGGGAAGCGGCGGAAGGTGGCGGCGAGGAGCGGGACGAAGGCGAGAACGAGCACGTTTTCGAGCATCCAATCGTGCGGGTAGTGCGCGCCGATGCCGGAGCGCACGATGACGGCCGCGAGCAGGACGGTGAGGATGAAAAGATAACGGGAACGGAAGCGTGGAGACGCGGCTGAAACGGCTGAAGCGGGAGCTGGGGTGGACACCGCTGGAGCTGAGTCGAGCGCGGGGCCAAGGACAAGAGCCGGCGAGGAAAACCGCGGGCAGTGGGTGGGGATCGACGGCGGAAGCGTCGATGATTGCCTTGACGCGGCCGATCCCACCGCCCCCCGGGATAGCTCGCGAGGATGTTGTGCGCGAGAGCTTGAACCGACTGCGACGAGATGACGCCAGGGAGCCAGCCGATGAAACGTCAGGGCAGGCGATGAATGAGGAAATCCACGCGAGGCAGTGTTCAGAGACGTGTGGACTTACCTGTTCACGCACCCGTTCCGTGAGGCGTGGAAGAGTCGGAGAGCTCCGGCCGGATTTTTCTTCTTTCTCCTTCGTCCTTCTCTTCCTCTTTTTCTGGATCGCGGAGGCGCGGGTGAACGGCGACGCGGATGAAAGAGAAAGATTAAGAGGAACGAGAAAGAGCCAGCGCGTGGTCGCGTGAGGAAGAGCGGAGGGGTCGGGGCGGGCGCCGAGCCGAGGCTCGGCGTCGGAAAGCGGTGCCGAGGCACCGCACTCCAGAGTCAATCGGTCGGAGCGGTCAGCGTTTGCCGCGGCCGATAAGGCCGACGAGGACGCCCTGGCTTTCGAGGCGGTCGGGGAGGATGTCGGCGAAGCGCGGATTTGCGGCGCGGAGGAGAGCGCGGCCGCCTTCGATGACGTAGCGTTTCAAGGTCGTGGTGGTGCCGTCGATGAGCGCGGCGATGATGTCGCCGGAGCGCGGCTCACGTTTTTCCAGAAGGGCGAGGTCGCCGTCCACGATGTGAGCGTCGATCATCGAGTCTCCGCTGACGACGAGCGCCCAGTAGTTTTTTCGTGGGGACAGGCCGAAGAGGGCGGGATCGATGGAGATCGTTTCGAGCGTCTGCTGTTCGCGCAGGTCGGCGTAGCCGGCGGGGATGGAGCCGTAAACGTGGACCTCGGTGAAATGAGTCTGGATCTCGCGCGTCTTCACGCCCCAGGAACCGTGGACGAGTTGCTCGACGAGACCGCGTTTGGCGAGGGCGCGCAGATGCTGGATGGCGGAGGTCTGGCTGGTGAAGCCGAAGTGTTTCGAGATCTGGCGGGTGGAGGGGGGCACGCCTTCGCGCGTCTGGTATTCGCGCAAATAATCGAGGACGGCTTCCTGGCGTTCGGTGAGCATGTTCGGGTGAACGTACGTTCGGGCGAACGTTCGAGAAATCAAGCCTGCGGGCGGGGAAAGTTTTAACCGCTCGGGCGGCGTGGCCGAAGATGGTCTCGTGCGCGCGGCGCGGGTGCGCGATGTTTTAGGGACGCGCTGAAAAACTCGGAGACGGATTTTCTACAGGAGGGAACACGAGAACGAAGGCACCAAGCTCACGAGCGACCGGCGAGCCTTCGTTGCCGGCTTATCTTTTGTGCAAAATCCGAAGGCTCGTATCAGCGCGCAGGTGAATTAATCCGTGCTTCCCTGGCGCGGACGAGGCGGAGGTCGTAGATGCCGGCGGTGCGGGATTTTTCGTGCGCGACAAACTTCACGGTGAGCGTGCCGGCCGGGCGGGCTTCGCGGACGAGCCCGGCGGGAATCGGATAACTGACTTCGACGAAGCGGTCCTGTTTGTCACCGGCGAGATCCACGGTGGCGATGACGCGGTCGTCCACGACGATGTCGAAGTGGCGGTCGCGGTCGGCGCCGAAATAGGTGACGCGCAGAGCGAGCTGCTCGTCGCCGCTCGCGGAAGCGGAGTCGTCTTTCGTGGTGGAGTCGGTTTTGGGCGATGGACCGGCGAGTTTGAATTGGTATCCGAACCAGCGTGACGCGTCGCGCCAGCGGCGTCCGAGATTGGCGCCGGTGGATGTTTCCTCGCCGGCGAAGGCGTGCTCGACCTCGGGTTGCTGTTCGCCCGGTGTGACGCGGTCGAGTGTCCGCGCATCGAGATCGAGGCGCGCTTTTTCTTCGTCGGCGAGTTTGGCGGTAAGCGCGGCGTAGCTTTGCGGCGTGGCGATGCGCCAGTAGGTCACGTAGCGTGCGTCGTGTATCCGGAAAAAGGGCACGAGCTGGAGATCGCGGTAGCGTTCGGGGCGGATGAGCGCGCGGGCGGTGAACGTGAGCGGCTGGCCCGGCACGGGGACGATTTCGTCGGCAAAGTTTGCTTCATCGCCCACGAGCGCGGGAGCGCCGTCGAGCGGGAGATAAGGCCCGGGGGCGACGTGGCCCATGCGGCTGTCGTCGGCGAAGAGTCCGTCGAGCGACTCGGTGCCGGTTTTCGCGCCGAGCACGATCGGCCCGTGGACGATCGCGGCGTAGTCGGAGCCGTCGGGGAGGCGTTCGAGGTGCGTGTACATGGGCAGCTCGATCTCGACGACATCGCCGTCGCGCCAGGTGCGCGTGAGGCTGACGTAGGACGAAGGCGCGGAGGCGGTGGCGGCGGATTGATCCTCGCCGTTGACGCGAACGGCGAAGCCCTCGCGCGTGACCCATTCGGGATGGCGGATGCGCAGCGTGAATGTTTTGGGTTGTTCAAGATGCAGCGCGAGACGACTCCGCGCTTCGTCGGGGAAACGGGTTTCTTGGGTGACGCGGGTTTGCTGGCCGGCCCAGTTGAGTTCGGAGGCGATGAAGAGGTTCACGAACAATGTGTCGCCTCGATGCGCGTAGATGAATTGCGCGTGTTTGGCCTGGCTCTCGAGTCCGGAGCCGACGCAGCACCAGAAGGACGTCTGAGGTTGTGAATACACGCGGTAGTGGCGCGGGCGCATCGACGTGAAATAAACGAAGCCGCCGGTGTCGGGATTTTGCGCGGAGAGGATGTGGTTGAAGAGCGCGCGCTCGTAGTAGTCGGCGTAGCGGGCGAGCGGATCGGTGCGGAAAAGATGCTCGGAGAGCTTGAGCATGTTGTACGTGTTGCACGTTTCCGGGCCTTCGCGGGACTCGATCATCGAGGAAAAATCGTCGGTCGGCTGGAAGTGTTCGCGCACGCTGTTGCCGCCGATCGCGACGCTGCGGTGGGTGACGACGGTTTCCCAAAAAAAGCGGGCGGCACCGAGCCAGTCGCGGTCGTGGGAAAGCTCGGCGATGCGGGCGAAGCCGATGACCTTGGGGATCTGGGTGTTGGCGTGCAGGCCGGTGAGTTTGTCCTCGTGATGGAGGAGCGGCGTGAGGGTTTCCCGATTGGAAAAACGGCGGGCGAGTTTGAGGTATTTTGGATTGCCGGTGATGACGGAAACGTCGGCGAGGACCTCGTTCATGCCGCCTTGCTCGGCGCGCAGCATGGTCTGCATGCGTTCGTCGCTGAGGCCGGCGACGAGCGTGTCGCACCAATCGGAGAGGCGGATGAGGACATCGCGCGCCTCGGCGTTGCCGGCGATCAACCACGCGTCGCGCAGACCGGCGAAGAGCTTGTGGAGGTTGTACCACGGCACCCATTTGCCGTTGAGGGAGAAATTGGTGGCGTCGATTTTGCCCGCGCGGATGTCGGCCCAAAATGGTTTTCCATCCGGCACCGCGCCGACGTAGCCATCGCCCGAGGCAGCCTGGCAGGCGGCGAATTCGGAGACCATGTAAGCGAGACGTTTCTTGATCTCCGCGTCGCCGGTGTCGGCGGCCATCTCGGCGAGCGCGGTGAGCACGTGACCGGCGGTGTGGCCGTCGAGGCCGGTGCTTTCCCAGTTGGGATATTTTTCCGCTTTCGGAGGGAGGCCGGCGGCGGTGCGGAACGGCGCGATGAGACGGTCGCTGTCGAGTGCGAGCAAGTAGGCGCGATCGAGATCCTGCGCGTGTTTGAACGGCCCGGGCAGCAGGCGAACATCGGCGAGGGAGAACAGGTGAACGGTGTCGAAGGCCGCTGGTTTATCCGCGGTGTCATCGGCGTGCGCGGCATCGGCGGCCTGTGCAGCGGCGAGCGGTTGAAGCGAGAGCGAGGCAAGCGCGGCGAAGGCAAGGAGGCGGAGCGGGGTCATCGCGGGGGAAGCTGACGGCGAACGCGAGCGAGGCGAGCGCGGGGAACCTTGACGGTCGCGTACGCCCTTTTTCTTCGGGCGCGTGAGGCTGGCGGATGGGCCGGCGGGAATTGGACTGTAAGGACGGTTTTCGCGGCGGGCGGCGTTGCGCCGCTGAAAACGCGGGCGTTCGCTCGCCGGCCTTCCCCGTGAAATCGTTTTTCCCCCGCGCCTGTCTCAGGCTTTTCCTATTCGTCTGGACGGCATCGCTGGCTGTGAGCGCCGCCGCGGACTCGCCGGCCTGGACCAATCCGCTCGTGCCGCAACGCGCCGATCCGCACGTATCCAGAGAAGATGGACAATACTATCTGGTGGCGACGGTGCCGGAGTACGACCGCATCGAGGCGCGCCGCGCGCCGACGCTGGATGGCCTGCGCACGGCGGCACCAAAAACGCTCTGGCATCGGCACGAGAGCGGACCCATGAGCTGGCACATCTGGGCGCCGGAGCTGCACCGGATCGGTGGCAAATGGTATCTGTATTTCTCGGCGGGGCGGGCGGAAAAAATCTGGGACATCCGCGTGTGGGTTTTGGAAAACGCGTCCGCCGATCCGTTCGAAGGCGAGTGGGTCGAGAAGGGCCAGATCAAGACGCAGTGGGACACGTTTTCCCTCGATGCGACGACGTTCGAAAATCACGGCACGCGTTATCTCGCGTGGGCGCAGAAAGACCCGGCGATCAAAGGAAACACCCACCTGTATCTCGCGAAAATGGATACGCCCTGGTCGATCACGGGACCGCAAGTGATGCTCGCGAAGCCGGATCTGCCGTGGGAGCAAATCCGGCACTGGGTCACGGAAGGGCCGGCGGTGCTGATCAGCCACGGAAAAATTTTCATGACGTATTCGGCGAGCGCGACCGATGCGAATTATGCGCTCGGCCTGCTGACCGCCGATGAGAACGCGGATCTGCTGGACCCGAAATCGTGGAAGAAGTCTCCGTCGCCAGTCCTCACCTCGAACGACGCCACCGTCCAGTACGGACTCGGGCATAACAGCTTCACGCAATCGCCCGATGGGAAGACGGACATTCTCGTTTATCACGCGCGCAACTACCGGGACATCACCGGCGATCCCTTGAAAAATCCGGACCGGGCGACACGGGCGCAGATCGTGCGGTGGCGGGCGGATGGCACTCCGGATTTCGGCGTGCCGGTGCCGGACGGTGTTTATTCGCCGGATACGGAATTAGCCACGGTGGCGAAGCTGACGGAGAAGGCCGAGGCGCGCGGTGGGGTCGCCGCAAAGCCGCTCTTTCGCGATCCGGTTTACGACGGCGCGGCCGATCCGGTGGTGATCTGGAACCGGGCGGCGAAGAAGTGGTTTATGTTCTACACCAACCGGCGCGCGAATGTGAGTGGGCTGGACGGCGTCACGTGGGTTCACGGTACGAAAATCGGCATCGCGGAATCGGCGGACAACGGTGCGAGTTGGAGCTATCTCGGCGTGGCAAACATCCCTTACGGCGGCGAAGAGGCCACGCAATGGGCGCCCGAAGTGATCGAGCACGACGGCGTTTACCACATGTATCTGACGCATGTGCCTGGCGTATTCAAAGACTGGAAACATCCGCGCGAGATGCTGCATCTCACGAGCAAGAACCTGATCGATTGGGAGTATCGCTCGACGCTGAAACTCGCCTCTGACCGGGTGATCGACGCCTGCGTTCTCCCGATGCCGGGCGGCGGCTGGCGGATGTGGTATAACAACGAGCGCGACCACAAATCCATTTACTACGCGGACAGCGACGATCTCGAAAACTGGATCGATCACGGCAAGGCGGTCGGCGATCAAGGCGGCGAAGGGCCGAAGGCGTTTCGCTGGCGCGGCGCGTATTGGATGATCACCGACGTGTGGAAAGGGCTGGCGGTTTACCGCTCCGATGACGCCGTGCAGTGGAAGCGCCAGACGGGCGGAAACCTGCTCGAGCAACCGGGCACGGGCGCGGATGACCGCGTGATCGGCGGGCATGCCGATGTGGTCGTCAGCGGCGACCGTGCTTACCTCTTTTATTTCACACACCCGGAGCGGACGCCGGAAGGGTTGCGCGCGGGCGGGCTCGGTTTGCGGCGGAGCTCGTTGCAGGTCGTCGAGTTGTTCGAGAAAGGCGGCGTGCTGCGTTGCGATCGCAACGCGCCGACGCACGTGGAGCTGTTGCCAATTGCAGCGGCCCGATGATGAGTACGGCCATGAGCACGCGCATTCTTGGAGCCGGGGCATTTTCCCCCCGTTGGATTCTCGCCGGTGTAATGACTCTCAGTGTGGCGATCGCGCAAACGCCGCCGCGCGAGCCACGCGTGCACGATCCGTCGCAGATCATTCAGGAAGGCGCGGACCACTGGTTTTTTTGCACGGGGATGGGCGTGAACGCGTATCACTCGCGCGACCTGACCACGTGGGAACGCGGCCGCCCGGTCTTCAGCGAAATGCCCGCATGGCATCGCGAGGTTGTCCCGACGCAGAAGGGTCATCTTTGGGCGCCCGATGTGATCCGGGTCGGCGACCGTTTTTATCTTTATTACTCGGTATCGAGTTTCGGCGTGAACACGTCGGCCATCGGGCTCGCGACTTCGCCGACGCTCGATCCGGCGGCGGAGGATTATCGGTGGAAGGATGAAGGCATCGTGATCCAGTCGCGGAAGACGGATGACTTTAACACGATCGATCCGTCGGTGTTTCGCGACGAGGACGGCGGACGGCTCTGGATGGCGTTCGGTTCATTTTGGAGCGGCATCAAGCTCATCGAGCTGAATCCTGAAACGGGAAAACGCGTGTCGCCCGAAATGCCGCCGATCGCGATCGCGTGGAAGAATGCGATCGAGGCGCCGGCGCTCTATAAACACGACGGCTGGTATTATCTTTTCGTGAACTGGGGCATCTGCTGTCGCGGCGCCGACAGCACTTACGAGATCCGGGTGGGCCGCAGCCGCTCGGTGACCGGCCCGTATTTGGATCGTGATGACGTCGATATGATGAAGGGCGGCGGCACGCTTTTTCTGGCCACGGAAGGCCGGATGATCGGCCCGGGGCACGTCGGGATCTTTTCGGAAAACGGTCACGACTGGCTCGGCTTTCATTATTATGACCGCGAAGCGAAGGGGATGCCGGCGTATGGTATGCGGGCGCTTACGTGGAGTGCTGACGGCTGGCCCGAGGCGGGCGCGCTGCACGAAACGAATTTCCACTCGGTCGCCCCCTGAGTCGCGCGGACTTTGCCAGAAACTATTCTCCGAAAAATCCGTCATTCTTCGACTATGTCACGAATCACTCCTCGATTGATGTTCACGGCGGTTCTGGGTGTCGCGTGCGCGGCTCCGCTTCTCGCCCAGCCCGCGCAATCGCGGCCTGACAGACAGACGCTCGCGCAAATCAACGCGGGTCGAAACGCGCCCGCGTATCCAATTCCTTATGCGCCGGCATCGGTCGCGGAAATCACGCAGGTGCTCGATCGCGTGTACGGGTATCTTGACGCAGTGACGCCGGCGAAAATGGTTGATCGCAAGACCCAGCAGGCGGTCACAGATTTCAGCGGCTCGGTGGACAACGCGGTCTTCGCGCACGGCGATTTCCAAGTGGTGAGCTACGAGTGGGGCGTCACGTATTCGGGCATGTTGCTTGCGGCGCAGGCGACGGGGGAAACCAAGTACCGCGACTACGTGCGCGAGCGTTTCGCGTTCATCGCGGAGACGGCTCCGCATTTCGCGGCGGCGGTGGCGGATTTGCCCGAAGCACCGGTCGCGGGCCGCGCGCCGGCGGGATGGCGCACGCCGTTTCGCTCGGTGAACGCGCCGCATTCGCTGGACGACTCGGGATCGATGGCGGCGGCGATGATCAAGGCGTCGCGAGCGGGGGTGGAGGCGGACGCGTTGAAGCCGTTTATCGGCCGCTATCTGGAGTGGATTTCGAAGGAGCAGTATCGGTTTCCCGACGGCACGCTCGCGCGTCACCGGCCGCTCGAAAACTCACTCTGGCTCGATGACCTGTATATGAGCGTGCCGGCGCTGGCGCAGATGGGCGCGATGACGGGGAACGGAAAATATTTCGACGACGCGGCGAAGCAGATCCTGCAATTTTCGGAGAGGATGTTCGTCGGTGAGAAAGGCCTTTATCGGCACGGTTGGGTCGAGGGCATGGAGCCGCATCCGGCGTTTCACTGGGCGCGCGCGAATGGCTGGGCGATCATGGCGATGACGGAGCTGCTCGACGTTCTCCCGGCCGATCATCCGCAGCGCGAAAAAATCCTGACGCTTTATCGCGCGCATGTGGCGGGCCTCGCGGCGCTGCAAGGCGGCACGGGCCTCTGGCATCAATTGCTCGACCGCCCGGATTCGTATTTGGAGACGTCGGCCTCCGCGATCTACACGTACTGCATCGCGCGTGGGATCAACCAAGGCTGGCTCGAGCCGCATGCGTTTATCCCGATGGTGTCACTGGCGTGGAACGCGGTGGCGAAACAGGTCAACGACAAGGGACAGGTGGAAAATGTCTGCGTGGGCACGGGCATGGGTTTCGATCCGGCGTTTTATTACTACCGTCCGGTGAGCGTGTATGCGGCGCACGGGTACGGCCCGGTTTTACTGGCCGGCGCGGAGATGATAGCGCTGCACAAAGGCAAGGGCGCGGAGATGCTGGTGAGTGACGGCGCGGTGCAGATGGAGCCGGCGAAGTCGCGGCACTGAGCGAGTCGAGGAGTCGAAGCAACACGCGCGATTTTTTTTAAAAACGAGACCAACATGAGAAACGGAATGGATCGCGGAGACATTGGCTGCGGGCCCATCCGACTCATGGCGGGACGCGGATCGGAAATCGGAAGGCTTCGGCGGGCCGCCGAACCGAGCACGCGAGCCGCGTGCGCTCCACGGACCATCGGCTGCGGACGTTGCGTGTTCCCTCTGGTGATCTTGCTGATCGCGGCTGTGCGGCTATCGGCGGCGACTTGGGTCAGCGACGTGCCGGCTGCGGGGAGTTTTCCGTTGGTGGCGGATGGAAAGGCGCCGGTGGTGTTGGTGGCGGAAAATGATTTCAACGCGGTCGCGCGGGCGGCGAAGGATCTCGCAGCGGATGTCGAGCGCGTGACGGACGTGAAGCCGGCTGTCCGCACATCGGCGGACGGACTAACGGGCGACGCGGTGATCGTCGGCACGCTTGGGAAAAATCCGTGGATCGACGCGCTCGTCGCGGATGGACGGCTCGATGTCGCTGAGCTGCGCGGGAAGTGGGAAACGTTTCTCATCGCGATGGTGGAGAAACCGCTGCCGGGCGTCGCGCGTGGATTGGTGATTGTGGGCAGCGATAGGCGCGGGACGGCGTTTGGCGTGTATGAACTTTCCCAGGCGATCGGCGTGTCGCCGTGGCATTGGTGGGCGGATGTGGCGCCGCGAAAAAAGAGCGCGCTGTATATCGCGGGTGGCGTGCGGCGCTTCGGGCCGCCGTCGGTGAAGTACCGCGGCATTTTTATCAACGACGAGGATTGGGGATTACAGCCGTGGGCGGCGCAGACCTTCGAGCCGGAGAACGGCGGGATCGGGCCGAAGACCTACGCGAAAATTTTCGAACTCCTGCTGCGGTTGAAGGCCAACACGCTGTGGCCGGCGATGCACGCGTGCACGAAACCGTTTAACGCCGATCCGCGCAACGCGGCGCTGGCGGACGAGTATGGCATCGTGATGGGCTCGTCGCACGCGGAGCCGATGTTGCGCAACAATGTGGGCGAGTGGACGGACGCGAAAGACAGGTTCAACTACGCGACGAATCGCGACGGCGTGCTCGGTTATTGGAAGGAGCGGGTGGAGAGCAACGCGCAGTACGAAAGCATTTTCACGGTCGGCATGCGCGGCATCCACGACTCGGGAATGCAGGGCGGGAAAACGCCGGCGGAGCAGATCGCGCTGCTGGAAAAGATTTTCGCCGACCAACGCGCGCTGCTCGCAAAATACGTGAGGCCCGAGGTGGAGTCGGTGCCGCAGATGTTCTGCGCGTACAAGGAAGTGCTCGGGCTTTTCCGCGGTGGACTGCGCGTGCCGGACGACGTGACGGTGGTGTTCCCGGATGACAATTTTGGATACATCCGTGATTTTCCCTCCGCGGAAGAGCGCGGGCGCGCGGGCGGTTTTGGAATTTATTATCACATCTCCTACCTCGGGCGACCATTGTCCTATCTCTGGCTGGAGACGACGCCGCCCGCGTTGATCTGGTCGGAAATGCGGAAGGCATACGACCTCGGGACGGACCGTTTGTGGATCGTGAATGTCGGCGATTTGAAGCCGGCGGAAATCGGGACGGAGTTTTTCCTGCAGATGGCGTGGGATATCGATCGTTGGAATCAGACGAACCTGCCGGCGTTTTTGGAAGAGTGGGCGACGCGGGAATTTGGGCGCGGGCAGGCGAAGGAAATCGCGGCGATCATGGAGGAATACTATCGGTTGAATTTCGTGCGGAAGCCGGAGCACCTGCAGTGGTGGATGCCGAAGGAAGAACCGCGGCCGAGCGGGTGGGCCGAAGCGGAGGTCTCGGGGCGGCTCGGCGCGTTTGCAGCGCTGCGGGAGAAGGCGGAAGCGATTGCGGACGGATTGGAGCCGGGACTGCGCGGCGCGTTTTTCGAGCTGGTGCTGTATCCGGTTGTTGGAGCCGCGGCGGCCAACGAACGTTATTTCGCGGGCGAACGATCCGCGCTGGCCGCGGCGCGAGGGGAGGACACGCGCGCTGAAGCGTTGGCGCGTCAAGCCACGGTTCAGGACGACAAACTACGCCAGATGACGGCGCGTTTCGGGGAAATCGCGGACGGGAAATGGCGTGGGTTTTTGCGACTGGAGCCGGCCGATGACGATTGGAAATCGATGCGCATCGCCCGCTGGCGCGTGCCGTTATTTTCGCAGCAGGCGATTGCGAAAGTCGTCGACGCGGCGGACGCGGCGCCGCTGGCCACGTTGACGTCGAAGGATGTTTCAAAACACATCGCCGGCAGCGATGGCGCGACGTGGCAAATCGTGCCCGGGCTGGGACATTCGGGCACCGCGATGACAGTGTTGCCGATCAAGCCGCCCGCGGCGAATGCTGACATGGGTGCCATGGAGGCGGAGGCGAATCCGACGATCGAATACGCGGTGAATTTTCCCGGCGCGGGAACGTATGCTGTCGCTATTCATTTCTTGCCGACGCACGCGTTTGCGGGCCGGACGAGTCTTCGCGTTTCACTCGCGGTGAACGATGAGCATCCACGGATCGTTACTCTCGATGTCGATGATGGCGGACCGGCGTGGGCGCGCGGCGTGCTGGCGGGCGAACGGATCGTCATGGCCAGGGTGGTCGTTTCGAAGCCCGGACCCGCGAGGCTGCGGCTCCAGGCAGTGGATACGGGCGTCGCGATCGACCGGGTCGTGGTGGGCGCGGGTAAAGCTCCCTAAAACTTTATGCTGATAAAACCAAACTCTTCATCGAACCTGCGCGGGTTGCTGCGCCTGGCGGTTGTCTTCCTGGCGTTCGCCACCGCGGCCTTCGCGAGCGACGAGCAGCGTGTCGTGGAAAAGGCCGATGGTGCGCCGGCCGGACCGAAAAACCCGGCGTTGCCGACGCTCTGGGTTGCGGGCGACTCAACTGCCGCCAACGGGAATCCCAACGCGACGGGGTGGGGCAAATTGCTGCCGACCTATTTTGACGAAAACGAGATCAACGTCGTGAACCGCGCGCGCGGTGGGCGCAGCAGCAAGACCTTCGTCACGGAGGGGCTTTGGGATCAGATCGTCGCGCAGTTGAAGAAGGACGACGTGGTGCTCATCCAGTTCGGTCATAACGACGCGGGCACCGCTGTATTCACAGGAAAAGCACGCTCGTCACTGCCGGGGCTCGGCGAAGAAACGCAGGCCGGCACGCTGCCGGACGGGAAGGCGGAGGTCGCACATACTTACGGCTGGTACATGCGAAAAATGATCGCCGACACGAAGGCCAAGGGAGCGCGCCCGATTTTGATTTCGCTGACGATCCGCCAGCGCTGGGAGAATGGAAAAGTAGAACGCGCGAGCGGCCATTACAGCGAGTGGACGGCGAAGCTTGCGAAGACCGAAGGCACGGCGTTCATCGATCTTTCGAGCATGCTCGCCGACAAATATGACGAGCTGGGCGAGGAGAAGGTGAAGGCATTTTTCCCGAAGGACTACGTTCACACCGGACCGGAAGGCGCGGATATCACGGCGGGTTTCGTTGTCGCGGGATTGAAGGGGTTGCCCACGAATCCGTTCGGCCCGCTGAAACCTTATTCGACGAAAGGCGAGACCGTGGAAGCAGCGCCATTCATGGTGCTCGATGCGCCGAAATCGGTCGCGGGCGGACCGGCTCGCAAGCCGCTGCCGGTGCCCGCAAATCCGGTGTTGCCGACGCTTTTCCTGATCGGCGATTCGACGGTGCGCAACGGGCAGGGCGACGGTTCCAACGGCCAGTGGGGCTGGGGCGAGCCGATCGTGGATCTCTTCGACACGAAAAAAATCAACGTGGTCAATCGTGCGGTCGGCGGCTTGAGCAGCCGCACGTATTTGACCGGTGGGCACTGGGAACGGGTGCTCGAAATGATCAAGCCGGGAGACTTCGTGGTAATGCAGTTCGGCCATAACGACAGCAGCGCGATCAATGACAACACGCGCGCGCGCGGAAGCATCAAAGGTGTCGGCGAGGAAAGCCAGGAGGTCGACAATTCGCTCACGGGAAAACATGAAACGGTGCACAGTTACGGGTGGTATCTGCGGAAGTTCATCGCGGACGCGCGAGCCAAGGGAGCCACGCCGGTAGTGTGTTCGCCAATACCGCGCAAAATATGGGCCGATGGGAAAATCGTGCGCGGCACCGCCTTTTATGCCGGCTGGGCGGAAGAGGTCGCGAAGGAGACCGGTACGTTTTTTGTGCCGCTTAACGAAATCATCGCCCGCCGTTATGACGTGCTCGGAGCCGATGCGGTTAACGGGCTTTTCGGCGACGAGCATACGCACACGAATCGTCCCGGCGCGGAGCTCAACGCGGTCTGTGTGGTCTCGGGTCTGGAGGCGTTGAAGGGAAATCCCTTCGGCTCTTTCCTGACGCCCGAGGCGGCGAAAATCCCGCCGTTTTCACCTTAAGCCCTGCGAGCATTGCCTTCTTATCTTTTGTTCAAAATTCGAGGGGCCGTCCCAGTGCGCAGGTGAGTTAATCAGCATGTCCTTATGACCACGGGCGCTTGGTCGGTTACAGAGCGGAAGTCTTCGCTCGCGGCGGCCTCGGATCAAGCGCGTGATCATGGAGTGCTCCGAGTCTGGGCCGAATGCACCCTTCCCATGCGCGTCGATCTCCAGACGTCGACTCCCGAAAGTCGCAAAAGCGACAGCGACACGCGATCCGCCTTTGTAACACGGACTGTTCGATTCGTACTGTTTGAATCATGCGGCGCTCGCGGGTGGCCCGGGCGAACCCTTCATGGAGGCCCTCCCTTTAACGAGCCGGCAACCCCTCCTTCGTCGGCATTTTTTCGATTTTGTTCCAGTACGTCTGGTCCCGCACGCCCCTCCCTTTTCGATGGGATTTCGCCGCCTCCTATCGGGCCGATCTCCTCTTTCCCTTTTAGCGATCAAAACCTCGCTCCAAACCAAACCCATGAAAAAAGATAAACCATGCCTACCAGTTGTGCGCCTGCTTGCAGCGCACGCCTGCGTACTTGCGGCGGCCTCACCGGCGATGGCGCAGCAAGTAAAACAAGACCCCGTTCCGGCGGCATCAACGTCCGCCACGCAGCCTGACACCGCGGCTCAATCGAGCGGCGACGAAGAAATGGTTGTCCTGTCTCCGTTCACGGTGACGACGACGAAAGACCAAGGCTACTTCGCCCAAAACACGCTCGCGGGCAGCCGCATGAACACCAACATCGCGGATCTCGGTGCGGCGATCTCGGTGGTCACAAAGCAACAGCTCGAAGACACGGGTTCGCTGGATATCAACGACGCCTTCCGCTACGAAGTGGGTACTGAAGGTTCCACGACCTACACGCCTGTGATTGCGACCATGCGCGGTGAAGGTATCGCCGATGCCGTCGGTGGAGCTTCTTTCGGCAATTCTACCACGGTTTCCACCAACGCCACTGCCAATCGCGTGCGTGGCCTCGGTTCGCCGACCATGGCGCTGAACTATTATCCGGCCATTTCGGCGATTCCGTTTGATTCGTATAATACGGCGTCGATCGAAATCAGCCGCGGGCCGAACTCCATGCTCTTCGGCATGGGCAGCCCGGCCGGCATTGTGAATCAAAGCCTGGCTCAAGCGACTCTGGATAAGAATACCACCACGCTCTCCCTTCGCGTAGACGATCGCGGTTCGAATCGTGCCAGCCTCTCGTTCAATCGCAGCCTTATCGATGGCAAGTTGGCGATCTACGGCGCTCTTCTGTACAACAATCAGCAGTTCGTGCGGAAGCCTTCGTATGACCTGACTCGCCGGCAATACGGCGCGATCACGTACAAGCCATTCAAATACACGACGATCCGGGCCAGCGTCGAAGGTTACAACAATGACAACCGCCGTCCGAACAGCTTGACGCCGGTCGATGGCGTCAGCGAGTGGCGCAAGGCGGATATGCCCGTTTACGATCCTATCTCCAAGACGATCAAAAAACTGGGCACCGGCGAGGTGGTCGGTCCCTTCGTTGGCTCGGCCAATTCACCGTACGCGCAGCAGGTCATCGACTACGTCACTGGCCGCTCCGACTTCGATTCGACCAAGTGGAATGCCACAACGAAGGTGTATAACGGCGTCTCGATTTTCGGCACGGGCGCGCTCACGAATGTTAATTCGATCCTCTACGTCCCCGGCATCACAACGCAAAATCAAGGCCGGACTGTGCAGCAGATCACCGATGGGAACTTGCAGGCGTGGTACACGCCTCTTGGTGGCCAGCGTCCCCCAAATGGCTGGGGTACCAATAGCAGCACGACTACGTATCCCTTTAGCACGACCGCAACAGCGACGGACTACGTTTACGGAAATGCGACGTGGGCGGACGTTTATGACCGTTATACGACGAACTCCGCGAACTGGAGTGGTCCGAGCGCGACCACTCAATTGAAGGGTTTCCGCTATCCCGGTGTGACCGATAAATCCATCTACGACTGGACGGAGACCAACATCAATCAGTCCAATTACGGCGAGCAGCGCGACACCAACTACAACGTTGAGATCGAGCAGGAAATTATTCCTGGCCTGCTTCACTTCGGTGGTGGCTGGTTCCGCCAAGACTACGATTCCAAGCAGAGTTACACGGTCGCGCAGCTGGCGCCGACGACGCTCTTCGTGGACACCAACGTTACCCGTCCCGACGGCACGCCCAATCCATTCTTGGGCCAGACGTACGTCGAGGATTTCGATCCCGATCAATTCCGCACGTCCGAGGTTGTTGATAATTACCGCGGCATGATCGCCTTCACTCCTGATTTCACCAAGCGCGGTGGCTGGATGAAGTGGCTCGGTCACCATCAGATCCTCGGCCTGGCCTCCTATATGGACGATATCACGACCTCGTTTCGTGACCGTCTGGTTTACGTCGATGGATCGACCGACGGCCTGTATCGCTATATACCGAACCCGCTCAATAATACGGCGGGCGCGCCAACCGGCTGGAACATGGAAGGCTCAGGCAGATCCATTCATCGTCAGTACTATCTTTCGAGCCCGGGAGATCCCTACGGAACGGTCACCCACGCTCCGGGTGCTTGGGATAACGGACGCTATGCGAATACCGTTCGCACGTACGATTATACCAATTCGCAATTTCAAGACACGGATGTCGTCGTGGACTGGATGGTCCATAGCGGCGGTACCCAGAAAAATGCCCGCAAGTTGAACTCCTACAGCGGCGGTTGGACAGGGTATCTCTTCGATGATCGCATCATCGCCACGGTGGGCGTACGCAAGGACATCAATCGCACTCGCGTCACGACGAATGCGGCGACCGCGACTGCACCCGCGATGTCGAATGCGGAAAAGTGGGTCAATGGCGTCTATCAATACGATACCGTCTTTGAGCGCTGGACGAACTGGGACCGCGTTTCCGGTACGACCAGCACTTATGGCGGCGTCGTCAAACCCTTCCTCAACTGGAGCTCGATCTCCCGCCGCTCGGCCTCGGGGAACGTGTTTTGGGAATTCGTCGAGAATTTCGGCGTAAGCTACAACAAGTCGGACAACTTCAATGCTCCCGCGAGTTCAAACGTCGATCTGTTCGGCAAGCCGCTGCCCAAGCCCACCGGCGAAGGCGAGGACAAGGGCATTCAGTTCTCGCTCTTCAAAAACAAGCTGTTCGCCCGCGTCAATTGGTTCGAAGCGACCAATGAGAATGCATTGCTCGGTGGAACCGCTAAAACCGCGATGGACCGCCTGTCGGGCCATACGGATACGACCGCGTTCCGCAGTTGGTTGGAGAATATCTATGTCATCAACCAAGGACTCGATCCGACTCAGGAAAATTGGCGCCAAGCATTCGATGCGAACCCGGCGAATCGGCCCGCTATGGAGGCCCAGGTCGCGGACTGGTGGAAGCTGGCATATAACTATTATGGCTCCCTGCCCGGAACTGTCGGCGGCACCAGCTCGGCCAAAGCCAAAGGTACGGAAGTCCAATTGAACTATAATCCGACGCCCAATTGGACGATCAAGTTCACCGCCACCAAGGTAAAGACCACCAACAGCGATGCGCTTAAAGAGTTCAACGCGTGGCTCGCCGCGCGCTCGCCGGTCTGGGATAATGCAAAGGCCACGGATTTCCTTCTCCCACAGTACCAGTCGTACGCGAACGGCTACACGAACTTCGGCGGCCGTAATGTTGTCATCAATAACTTCTGGGACAGCACTAACTACAACAGCACCATCAAGGACGATGATATCAACGGTTGGACTACATCGCGCAACTACTACAACGCCGTCGTGACGCCGCAGTACTCGCTCGCGAAGGATCTCGAGGGCCAGCAGGTCCCCGGGCAGCGCAAGTATAGCGGCACCCTGTTGACCAACTATATGTTCGACTATGGCGCCTTGAAAGGCTGGTCAGTCGGCGGCGCTCAACGCTGGGCGGACAAAGCGATCATCGGGTATTACGGAAAGGCCACCGGCGCCGATCCATTGAACCCCGGCGTGCTCGATGTCTCTGATACCACCCGGCCGATCTATGATGATGCCACCTGGTATACCGATCTCTGGGTGGGCTACACCCGGAAGATCATGAGCGACAAGGTGCGCATGAAGCTTCAGCTGAATGTCACCGACGTCTTCCAAGGCGGTGAACTCAAGCCGATCTCGGTTAACTTCGACGGGTCGCCCTCGGCTTATCGCATCATCGATTCGCGCCAGTTCATCCTGACGGCGACGTTTGATTTCTAATCGAACGCGCTGATCAACCGGCCCGGTAGTTTTCAGGCTCCCTCGTTTCGAGGGAGCCTTTTTTTTATGCGCGTTCCTGACGCTGTTTTGGGAATGCGCTCGGATTCTCGTTCGCTTCGCTTATATCCGCACTTTTGCATGGCCAAGCAACGCGCAGGAAAAATCCCCGCGATCAGAAAATCCAGTACGGACACCTCCGCGTCTGTTGGCGCCGCATCCGTTCGGCGATCGAACCAGCGCCTCGGTGGCGAGACCCGGTTCATTTGGATATGCGCGCTCTTGATTGTCGGCGCGGTTGTCTTCGCGTGGGCGAATAGTTTTTTCGCCCCATTCGAACTCGACGATCAGGAATCGATCGTGGCTAACGAGACGATTCGCGACCTGCGGTCCTTCCATTGGCTGCGACCGCCCTCCGCGATGGGCGAAACAGTTAGCGGTCGTCCGATTCTGAATCTATCTTTTGCGATTAACCACGCCATCGGTGGTGAAAGCGTGCGCGGCTATCATGTCGTCAATGTCGCGATTCATGCGCTGGCGGCGCTGGTGCTGTTCGGCGTCGTGCGGCGCACGCTGGCGCTTTATCGAGGAAGGTCGGGCGCTCTGACGGAACGCTCGACTCCCGTTGACGCGCGCAAAGCTGTGTGGGTCGCGCTCGCCGCGACGCTGCTGTGGGCGCTGCACCCTCTGCAAACAGCAGCGGTCACCTATATCGTGCAGCGGGCGGAATCGCTGGCCGGGCTGTTTTATCTTCTCACGTTGTATGGCCTCATTCGCTCGGCCGAGTCGCGTGAGGGAATCGACGATGCGTCGCGGCGCGTATCCCGCCGTTGGGCGATTGGCGCGATGGCGGCGTGTCTGCTGGGTGTCGGGACGAAGGAGACGCTCGTGACCGCGCCGATCGTAGTGCTCTTGTACGATCGTACGTTTCTAGCCGGCTCCTTTCGCGACGCCTCGCGCGCGCGCGGGCGGATGCATCTCGCTCTCTTGGCGACCTGGGTGCCGCTCGCGTTCTTGGTCATCACCAATCATGGCCGCGGTGGCTCGGCCGGACTGGCGTCAGCTGTGGATGCGTGGACGTATCTACTCACGCAGTGCGAGGCGGTGGTGCACTATCTACGGCTTACGTTCTGGCCGTCGCACTTGGTATTCGATTATGGCGTACATACCGTTTCCGGACTCGCCGCGGTCTGGTCGCAGGCATTGTTACTCATCGCGCTGTTTGCCGTGACGGCGATCGCGCTTTGGCGAAACCGGGCGGTTGGTTTTCTCGGTGCCTGGTTTTTCCTGATACTCGCGCCGAGTTCCAGCATCGTGCCCGTCGCCACGCAGACGATCGCCGAGCACCGCATGTATCTGCCACTGGCAGCGCTCGCGGCGTTAGTGTGCGCCGTTGAATTGCCGGCCGCGTGGCGCGGAGCCATCCGGCTGCGCGTGGTTTTGTTGGCGGTGGTGATTCTTGCAATGGGCGCGGCGACATTTTCTCGCAACGCCGTCTATGCATCGAGCGTTTCGTTATGGCGCGACACGGTGGCGAAACGGCCGGACAATGCGCGCGCGCGAAGCAATTTCGGCCTCGCCTTGATGGACGCGGGCGATGACGCCGCGGCGGCGGATCAGTTTCGCGAGGCGATCCGGCTTCAGCCGAATCACGCGTTCGCCCATTTCAATCTTGCGGCGCTCTTCTTCCGGCAAGCGCGCTGGGACGAGGCGGCGGAGCATTTTCGCGCGGCGCTCACGGCCGATCCAGGCTTGCTCGATGCACGGATAAATCTCGGGGACGCGCTCGCGCGGCTCGGACGGATCGACGAGGCGATCGGGCAATACGAAGACGCGTTGAAAATCGCGCCCGATGCGCAAGACGCACGCGTGGCGCTGGCGGCGTTGTTTATCCGCAAAGGTGATTGGGGCCGCGCGGAGGGATTGTTGCGCGAGTCGCTCGGAGCCCGGCCCGATCTCGCCGACGCGCATTTCCGGCTCGGTGTGGTGCTGGCGGAAAAAGGCGCGAGCGAAGAGTCGCGGATCGAGTTGATGACCGCGTTGCGACTCCAGCCGTCGCTGGCGGCGGCGAGCGTGGCGCTGGGGAATTCGTGGCTGAAAGCCGGTGATCTTCGTCAGGCCGAGGCGGCCTATCGTGACGCGGTGTCGCACGATCCGGCGTTGACGGATGGCTGGTTCGCGCTGGGGAATGTAGTGGCAAAACAAGGACGTTATGACGAGGCGGAGGCGTGCTTTAGCAAGGTCGTGTCGATCGTTCCGGCGCATGTGCAGGCGCGGACGAATCTGGGAAACTGCCAGCTCGCGACCGGCCATTTCCACGAAGCGATCGCTTCTTATGAACAGGTTTTGGCGATCCAGCCGGAGAACCGATCAGCGCGGGAAAATGTGGAAATTGCCCGGCGGCTGCTCGCGGAAAGCGGGTCGATTCGGTAAAGCCGCCCTCCGGAGCGGTGCGGCTGGCGGGCGAATCTCCCGATGCTTGTCTCGGGCGGGGACGTTGCTCACGGTGCTCGCCATGCCGTCTCCCCAAGTCGTCGTCGTAGGCAGTTACGTTCAGGATCTTTGTTGGAAATGTGAGAAATTTCCCCGAGCGGGAGAGACCACGGTGGGATTTTTCGCCAACGGCCCGGGCGGGAAGGGCTCCAACCAGGCGATCGCGTCCGGTCGTGCGGGCGTGGATACGCTTTTCATCGGCGCCGTCGGGGCCGACGCCTTCGCGCGTGAAGCGAAGGCTTTTTATAAAGCCGAGGGCATCGGCGCGCATTTTGTTGAGAAGCCCGCTCATGCGACGGGCACGGCCGCGATCCTGGTGGAAGACTCGGGTCAGAACGAAATCGTCGTGGCTCTGGGCGCAAATGCCGCGCTGCTGAAAACCGATGTGCCGGCGAATGCACTGGCGAAGGCCAGGGTGGTGGTGACGCAGCTCGAATCGAATCTCACGACGGCCGCGTATGTCTTGAAGACGGCGCGACGCGCGGGCGTGACGACGGTGCTCAATCCCGCTCCGATGCGGCCGGACTTCGATCCCACGACGCTGGCATCGGTCGATATTTTAATCCCGAACGAGACTGAATTCACCGCACTGGTGAACCGGTTGCGCATCGCGGGGCGGGCGGATTTCACCGAGGCGGCGTTGCACGCGCTGGTGCCCGCCGCGCTCCATGCGCTGTGCCGCACGCTCGGGCCGGCGACGGTCATCGTGACGCTCGGGCGCAAAGGCTGTTTCGTTTCGCACCGGGAAGGGCACACGCATATCCCGGCGCATATCGGCATCAAGATGGTCGATACAACGGGCGCGGGCGACGCGTTTGTCGGCGGCTTCGCGGCGGGCCTGGTTAAATTTGAAGGCGACGTGCTGGCGGCAGCGCGTTTCGCGAATGCGGTCGCGGCCTTGTCGGTGACGAAAACCGGGACCGCGCCCTCGATGCCGACGGAGAAGGAGATCGCGAGTTTTCTGAAGAAACGGCGCTGAGGGCCAAGGCGTCCCATGCACGACGACGGGTCTGGGAATCAGGCTGACAGGCGGCTTTATCTTTTCAGCGGGTTCGTTCAACTCACCGGTCATGAAAACCCCTTTGATCGGTGCCCGGCTTTTTGGCGTTTGGATTTTGGCGTTTGGGATTTCAGCGAGCGTGTCTCGCGGCGAGGTGCGATTGCCGGCGGTGTTTGGAGATCACGGCGTGTTGCAACGGGACAAGCCCGTGCCGGTCTGGGGCTCGGCGGCACCGGGGGAAAAGGTGGAAGTGATTTTTGGAGAGCAGCGGCGTGAGACGACGGCGGACTCGAAGGGATGGTGGCGCGTCACGCTCGACGCGTTGCCCGCGAGCGCGACGCCGGCGGATCTGAGTGTCCGCGGAACGAATACAATTACGCTGCACGACATCCTGGTCGGCGAAGTCTGGCTTTGTTCGGGACAGTCGAACATGGAAAAGCCCATTGGCGAGCAACGCGGGCAGAAGCCGGTGCTCGATGCGGAAAAAGAAATCGCGGCGGCGAATTTTCCGAGGATCCGGTTGTTCAAAGTCGCGAAACAACGGCTTGCCGGGCCCGGCGAAGATGTGAACGCGCAGTGGGAGGTCTGCACACCGGAGTCGATCGACCGGCTGAAGTTTTCCGCGACGGGTTATTTTTTCGGGCGGCGGATTCATCAGGACCTCGCAGTGCCAGTCGGCTTGATCGATTCGACGTGGGGCGGGACGCGCATCGAACCGTGGACTCCACCGGAGGCGTTTGCGCTCATGCCCTCGCTGGCGCCGTTTGCGCTGGCGGCACAGACGTCAGGCGTCGCGGCGGACGGGAGCGTGCCGAGCAACTTATTTTATGGGATGATCCGGCCGCTGGCGCCGTATGCGTTGCGCGGGTTTCTTTGGTATCAAGGTGAGAGCAATTTGATAGACGTGGACGATCGCGCGACTTACGCGGACAAAATGGAGGCGTTGATCCGGGGTTGGCGCGCGGTCTGGGGCGACGCGGAGGCGCCGTTCTATTATGTGCAGATTGCGCCGCATTTTTATCACGTGGTGCGCCGGCAGTGGCTCACGTCGCCACAGGCGCTGCCGGAATTCTGGGAAGCGCAGGCGGCGGCTTTACGGGTGAAAAACACCGGCATGGCGGCGACGACGGACCTGGTGGACGACCTGATGGACATCCATCCGCGGGATAAACAACGCGTGGGTGAACGGCTGGCGCGGCTCGCGCTTTCGCGCGCGTACGGGCGTGACGGAATTGTGGATACGGGACCGGTCTTGAAGCGATGGGACGCGCGCGACGGCAAAGCGGTGCTGACCTTTGACCAAGTGGCCGGGGGATTGAAGAGCAATGACGGCAAGGGGCTCACGTGGTTCGAAGTCGCCGGCGCGGATGGACGATTTTTCGCGGCGGAGGCGAAGATCGACGGTGCGACGGTAGTCGTCTCGAGCTCGTATGTGGAGAAGCCAGACGCGGTGCGATTTGGCTGGGACGAAGCGGCGCGTCCTAATTTGGTGAACTCGGCGGGGCTGCCGGCGTGGCCGTTCCGGACGGACGGTAGTGCGATCATCGATACGGGAGTGCCCGCGGTGCGCGTGAACGAGCCGCGTTGAGCGGGGAATGGGGCGGCGTGGGTGGGAGCCACACCCGCGAGCGCCTTGGGCGAGATCGCAAATTCGGTGACTCTGAGCGATCCGTGGCCGGACCGTCGAAACACGTGTTGCTCCCCGGGGCCGGGTCGGAGCGTCGGGCTGATTTGCGAACGTCGGGAGGTGACGCGGCTAAGGGATCAGCGGTCTGAGAGCGTGTGCTTGAGCGCGGCGAACGTCGCGGAGAGTTCGGCGCGGGAGGCGGTTTTGTATTTCTCCGGAAGGAAGCGGCGGTCGGAGCAGGCGAGGACGGCGGCCGTTTCTTGAAGGGCGAGGAGATTGCCGTCGAGCGGTTCGATGAAGGCATCGACGGCGTCGCGGAGGTCGGCGAGTTGCACGTCGTGATCGCGGCTGGCGAGGACGGCGTGTTCATTGGCGCGTATCAGGATGGCCTCGACATCGCTGCCGGTGAGTGAGCGTGCGCCGAGCTCGGCGCGGGCGTAGGCGAGAATTTTGGCGGAGAGGGCGATCTTTTTGACCCGGCCGATGACGGTGAAAAGTTCGACGACCTCGTCGGGTGATTGCGCGGCGAAAAGCGGGACGCAGAGGCCGAAGCGGCCCTGGCGTTTGAGGTCGATGGCGAGCAAGTCGGGGCGCGAAGTCATGGCGATCCAGAGTTCGCGGCCGCGGAGGGAACTGTCGCCGAGGTGGGCGGCGAAGGCGGCGAAGACGCGGCTGGAGATGCCGGAGTCGCCATCGGCGGAGCGGTTGCCGAAAACGGCGTCGGCCTCGTCCACCACGACGATGACGGGGCCGAGGGCGCGGATGGTGAGAAGGATGCGCGCCTGCTGGCGCTCGGTTTCGCCGACCCATTTGGAGCGGAAGTCGCCGAGCTCGAGCACGGGCAGGCCGCAATCGCTGGCGAAGCAATCGATGAGAAAAGATTTGCCGACGCCGATGCGGCCGGGGACGAGCACGCCGCGTTCGAGGACGTCGTCTTTTTGGTTTTTGATGAGCCAGGCGAGTTCGCGGAGGCGGGCTTTGGCGGCGGCGTGCGTGGCGACCTGGTCGAGGGAGACGCCGGGTTTGGGGTCTTTAAAGCGGACGAGACCCTGGCAATAATCCTCGATGAGGCGGCGCTTGCCGGCGCTGATGGATTCTGGCGTGAGGCGTTCGCCGGCGCGGAGGGCGGCGACGATGAGCTGCTCGATGCGCAACAGCGCGAGCCCCGAGGTGCGGCGGGCGAGATCGTCGGGTGACAAGTCGGTGGCGTCGGTGAGTTGTTTCCCACCCGCAGCACGATCGAGCCAACCGCAGGCGAGGAAATGGCGGCGCTCGACGAGATCGGGGAGCGGTATGCGGATGTTGGAGACGTGGGGATTTTGAATCAGATCGGACTGGAGCTCGGCGGCGGTTTCGGTGACGAGGAGCACGCCGATGTCGGCCTGACGGAGTTCGGGCGACGCGGCCCATTTGAGGAGCGTGACGAGGGCGGCGCGTTCGTCGGCGGTGGCGCTGGATTCCTCGGCGGCAGGGACGATTTTTTCGGGGAAATGAACGACGACGGTGACGCCGCGACCGGGGCCGGTTTCATCGGCCGCGCGCAGGAAAAAACGGCGGAGCAGCGGGATGAGTTCGAGGAAGGCGCGGGGCGGTCCGTCGATGTGGAAGCGGGTGCCCTCGACCTCGTCGAAGAGGTGCAGCCATTCGAAGAAACGTTGCTGCATCGCGGGCGAGCCGAAGGTGAGGCCCTCGCCGATGTCGTAGAAAAGCAGATACGCGCGGTCGGGGAAAAGGCGGCGCGAAAGGAAGGCGGAAAGAGAGCCGTATTCGGCTGGGTGGATGGCTGCGGACGCGGTGGTGGCGGTGGAGGCCGCTGGTTCAGGTGACGGAGTCACCGCAGCGCGAACGGGGAAGAGGTCGTGGATGTTTCCGTGGAGGAGGAAAAGGCTGTGGGCGCCGCTGTTCCAAGACCGGGCGAGTTCGGTGGCCCAGAGTGGGAGTGCGGCGCGGGGCGCGGCTGGGGAGGCGGAGATTGGTGCGGTGGATGCGGGCATCGGGGGGACGGATCTGTTTCGGAGACGGAGGTTTTAACCGCGAATGAATTTCGCCAATGGGCGAAAGTTGGGGAGTGCGGCTTCAGCTGATGGCCTGCGCGGCTGGGCGGAGGTGTCTGCTAATCGCAGACGGGAAGCGGAGCGAAAGTGGGCGAATGGGGGAGCCGCCTGCGGATCGGATATTCTCTTTCCTCTTTCTCTGGATCGGAAGACTGACGAAAGAAGAACGAGAAAGAAGAAAGAGAAAGAGAGCGCGGGCGGCTAGGTGCTGGTTTCCGCGCGATGAGGGCTCGTGGTTTTTGGAGTGGCGGCGGGTTGGTTCGCGTAACCGACGCGGACGGGGAGGTCGGGGATCGTGCTGGTGAGCTCTTTGAATTCGGAGAGTTCGGAGAGCCATTGATTCGTGGCGGCGAGGTGCTCGATGCTGAGGTCGATGCGGGCGCTGAGGGCTTCGGCGTTTTTGGCGGCGATGGCGTCGGCCCGGATGAGT
>Ga0164241_10001304_pt1 | contig 31905 bp, 26 predicted proteins | sample OricomyardsoilBY_FD_108780 | JGI IMG/M metagenome (GOLD analysis project Ga0164241, IMG submission 108780) | Backyard soil microbial communities from Emeryville, California, USA - Original compost - Back yard soil (BY) | ecosystem: Environmental > Terrestrial > Soil > Unclassified | place: USA... | reverse complement strand
GAATTTGCCCGGGGGCCGGGCCGGCGAGGCGAACCGTAGTGATCCGCAAAGCGGGGTGTCAAGGCAGATCCCCGTGAACGTGCCCGTGCCCGTGCCCGCGCCCGAAAACTTTGGACGATCTCTTCGTTGGGGAAGGCCTGACCTGCGCGGGCAGCTGCCCGCGCCACGCGCGAGCCCAGCTCACGCCAGCGAGCGCCCCGCCCGGCCTGCCAACCTGATTGGGGGGCGAGCACGCGCTCGAGCACGTTTCACGTTCACGCGGGCGGCGCGCCCGAGCGTTGGCCGAGCGTTGGCCGAGCGGAACGAGATGACGATAGCCCCACGTGACCCTTGAGAAATTGAGCGAAGCAAGGGTAGGCTCGGGGCCCCATCAAACCTCTGAGGGAGGTCTTCGAGTGTTTTGTCCGAACTGTGGGACTGAGAATGAGGAAGCGGCGACAACCTGCAAGAAGTGCGGGTTCAGCCTAAAAGGTGCCGCTGCCCCGAAGTTCAAGGGCACGATGCTGATGATGAATGCGCCAGCCGGCTTGAAGGCTGCCGGCGCACCAGCAGCTCCAGGAGCGCCCGCTCCCGCCCCTGGCGTACCAGCCCCTGCGGCTGCACCACCTCCTGCGGCTGCGCCAGCAGCTCCGCCGGCTGGGGCTCCGCGTCCTCAATTGAAGGGAACGATGCTCGGCGTCGCTCCTCCGGCGATGGGTGCACCTCAACCGCACGGCGCGCCTCCCGGTGGCGGTTTCGGCCCCCCCCCTGGCGCCCCCGGCGGTTTCGGCCCTCCGCCTGGCGGTCCACAAGCTGGCGGTCCACAAGCTGGCGGTCCACAAGCTGGCGGTCCACAAGCTGGCGGTCCACAAGCCGGCGCACCCGGTGGCTTCGGATCTCCGGGCGGCTTTGGCCCCCCGCCCGGTGCTGCGCCGGGCGCCAGTCCTTACGGTCCGCCGCCCGGCGCCCCTGCAGGTCCGCCCGGCATCGTCGATCAACCGGTCAATCCGCTCGGCGGCACCATGGTGGCAGACGCTGGCTCGTTCAATCCGTACGGTCAGCCTCCCCAAGGCGGCTTCGGCGGTCCTCCTCCCGGCGGTCCTCCTCCCGGCGCTCCGCAAGGTTACGGCGGTCCTCCTCCCGGCGGCGGCTACGGCGGTCCTCCGCCTGGCGGTCCAATTCCTGGCGGTGCTCCTCCTGGCGGCGGCTACGGCGGTCCTCCTCCCGGCGCTCCGCAAGGTTACGGCGGTCCTCCTCCGGGTGGCGGCTACGGCGCGCCCGATCCAGCTGCGGGCGGCTACGGCAGCCCGCAAGGTGGCTATGGCGCGCCCCCGCCAGGGTATGGCGCTCCGCAGCAGGGCGGTCCCATGGGCGCGTACGGCGGCGGCGCGCCGATCATGCAAGCCGGCGGGCGTCCCATCGGCCAGACGCGTAACCCCGTCATGGTGCTCGTCGTCGGCTCAATCTGCTTCGTTTACGCCATCATCCAACTCTGGGGCATGCTGAACGAGCTGAAAGCCTTCCGCGGCAAGGACGACATCAACCCCATCCTGCTGTTCGTGCCGATCCTGAACATCATCTTGCTGTGGGGCCTCCCCGCCAAGGTGCTCGAAGCCAAGCAGATGGCGGGCGTACCCAACGCCCAAGTTCCACACCCCATCCTCTATCTACTGCTCGGTAGCTATTTCCTCCCGGCAGATCTGAACGAGGTCTGGCAAGCGGCAGGCGGCGGCCAGCCGCGCTGAAGCCCGTTCACCCGCTCACGAACGGCGCTTCACGGCGCCGTTCGTGTTTTGTGGCTACGCTGGCAGCGTGAATCGGCTCCTTCGCGTCGCGCTGCTGGCCTCATTGGCAAGCGCTCTGGCGATCGCGATACACAGCGACTTCCCGCTGTGCCCTACCGCGGGCACCTTCGGGCTCCCCTGCCCGGGTTGCGGCCTGACTCGCGCAACCCTCGCGCTCCTTCACGGTGACGTACGCGCAGCGCTCCGCTTTCACCCGCTCGTTTTTCTGCTCCTGCCGCTGTTCGTCGCCTTCGTCGGCTCCGCCGCCCTCGAGCTGATAGGCGTCCCGATCCTTCCACGAGGCAAGCCGCTCATCGCGTGGAGCAGCCGCGCCACGAACGCCGCGGCGCTCCTACTGCTCTGCCTCGTGCTCGGCGTCTGGCTCGCGCGCTTCGCCGGTTACCTGGGCGGGCCCGTCCCCGTCACGTCGATGCGCGATTGGCTCACCCGAACGAAGTAACGCCCCCTGCGAGCCATGGCCGTGCCGCACCCTCACTTTCAGCACGAAAAGTCCTCTCCATGTCGCAAGAGTCAGTTCGCCATTTCGCGCCACCGAGCTAACTTTCCAGAAACGGAAGGCCTCTTCACATCGAAAAAGTCAGTTCGCTACCGAACTGACTTTTCTGAACCCCGAAGGCCTTCACGTCGAAAGAGTCAGTTCGCTACCGAACTGACTTTTCTGAAACGGAAGGCCTCTTCACGTCGGAGAGCTCAGAGAAGGATGAGATGAATCTCGAGCGGCACCGAACTGACTTTTGGAACCAGAGCCCCGCTCCGTGAATCCTCGGGCGGGCCTGAGCTCCGCGGCTTGGTCGCGCCGCTACACGTTGAATCTAAAGTGCATCACGTCGCCGTCGCGCACGACGTAGTCGCGACCTTCGATGGCTTGCTTGCCCGCTTCGCGGCACTTGGCTTCGCTGCCATACTTGATCAGGTCTTCCCACCAGATGACCTCGGCCTTGATGAAGCCGCGCTCGAAATCGGTGTGGATGACGCCGGCCGCTTGCGGAGCGGTCGAGCCCTTGCGCACCGTCCACGCTCGCACCTCTTGCTTGCCGGCGGTCAGGTACGTGATCAGGCCGAGCAGCTCGTAACCCGTGCGGATGACCGAGTTCAAACCGGGCTCTTGCAAGCCGACGCTGGCGAGAAAATCAGGTCGATCTGCCGGCTCGAGCTGAGCGATTTGTTCCTCGATGGCCGCGCAGATCGGCACCACCGGCGCGCCCTCTGATTTCGCGAACTCGACCAGCTTGGTGTAGTGCGGGTCCGCGGCCAAGTTGGACAGCGCGCCTTCGGCCACGTTGCCGACGTAGAACATGCGCTTGCTGGTCAAGAGCTGCATGTCGTCGACGATGCCGCGCTCTTTCTCGTTGTCACTGCCCATGGCGAAGGTGCGCACCGGCTTGCCCGCGTCCAAGTGCGCCACCAGCCGTTCGCACAGCGGCAGGGCCAGCTTCTCGATCGGATCGTTACCTTTGGCGGCCTTCCGCGCCTTGTCGAGGCGCTTAGTCACCGTGTCCAGGTCCTTCAGGCACAGCTCGGTGTTGATGGTGGCAATGTCGGCGAGCGGGTCGACCTTGTTCTCTACGTGAATGACGTTGTCGTCGTCGAAGCAACGCACCACGTGGGCCACCGCGTCCACCTCACGGATGTGACTGAGGAACTGGTTACCGAGCCCCTCACCCTTCGAGGCACCGCGCACGAGGCCTGCGATGTCCACGAAGCGGATCGTGGTCAGAACCTCTTTATCGGGCTCGATCAGCTTGACGAGCGAGCTGACCCGGTGATCGGGCACGCTGACGATGCCGACGTTCGGCTCGATGGTGCAAAACGGGAAGTTGGCCGCCTCGGCCTTGGCGCTCGAGAGCGAGTTGAAGAGCGTGCTCTTACCGACGTTTGGCAACCCAACGATGCCGCAGGAAAAACCCATGGTGGGCGGCCTTTTACCACCAGCTGACTAGGGCGCAATTGGCATCGCCGCCGTTCAGGCCGGGCGCAGCCCATGAGCCACGAATAGCGGCAAAACCGAGGCTCCCGTCGGCGCCGCGCGCACGGCGGCCAAGAGCGCGCGCGGGTCGCGTCCCTCCTCCAGCAAGAGGGGCGAGCGCGTCTCCAGGTACTCGGTCATCACTTGCTCGTCGAATTCCGGGTGAAACTGCACCCCCCAGGCGCGCTCGCCGAAGCGCACGGCCGCGTGAGGCTCGAGCGCGCTGGTGGCCAAGACGCGCGCCCCCTGGGGCAGCACCGTCACCGAGTCGACGTGCGTGGTGTGGGCCAGGGCCGGCGCGCGGCCCGGAACCAGCAGCGGATCGTCGGCCACGTGCGTGAGCTCGACAGTCCCCATCTCACGGCCGCGCGGGTTTCGCTCGACGAGGCCTCCCAGCGCTTGCCCCAGCAGCTGGTGTCCGAAGCAGATGCCCAGCACCGGGTGCTCTCGCTCCACCGCTTTTGCCAAGTACTGCTCGGTACGCAAGATCCACGGGGCCCGCTCCGTCACGCTCGAGGCCGAGCCGGTCACGATCACGCCGGCGGAGCCCGCCCAGTCCGGCAAGCGCTCGGCAGCGCGGGCGTCGACCTCCACGAAAGGGCCCTGCCACGCGCCGGCGAGCCCGGCGCGAACCAGAGCCGCAAAACCGCCGACGCGCTCTTGGGTGCGCGGCACGGGATCTCCCGTCACGAGGATGAGGAGCGGAGGCCGAGTCACCCCGCAAGGATAGCTCGCGCTCCGGCAGAAGGTGTACGGTCCGGCCGTGCGCATCGCGAGCGTCCGCGTCGAGCCCTGGAACGTCGAGCTGACCGAGCCTTTCGGCATCGCCACCGGAGCCCAGGTGTTGGCTCAGAACGTGCTCGTCGAGCTGGAGCTGGAGAGCGGGCAGCGCGGGCTCGGCGAGGCCGCCCCCTTCCCGGCCGTCAACGGCGAAACTCAGGCCGACGCGCTGGCGGCGCTCTCCGCCGTCCAAGACGACCTCGTCGGCTACGGCGAAAGCGACGCGAGCGCGCTGCCGGCGGCGTCCTTGGCCCGGCTCGAGGAAAGCCCCAGCGCCTTGGCCGCGCTCGAGATGGCGCTGCTCGACGCCGCCTGCCGCGAGCGCGGGGTCTCGCTGCTCCGGCATTTCGGCGCGCGGAGCCCGCGGCTCTTGACCGACATCACCATTCCCACGGGCAGCGCCGACGAAGCCGCCCTCGCCGCGCGCCGCGCGCTGGCTCAAGAGTTTCGCACGCTGAAGGTCAAGGTGGGCGGCCATTCCTTCGAGCACGATCTCGAGCGCCTGCGCAGCATTGCGCGCGCCGCGCCCAGCGCGCGGCTCTTGCTCGACGCGAACGCCAGCTTGGAAGCGGCCGAAGCCATCGAGCTGGTTCGCGGGCTGGGCGCCCAGCAAACGCAGGTCGTGCTGTTCGAGCAGCCGTGCCGGCGCCAAGACTTCGCCGGAGCGCGCAGGGTTCGCGCCGCCGGCATTCGCGTCGCCGCCGACGAAGACGCTCGCTCACCACGAGACCTGGCCGCATTGCACGCCGAGCAGGCGGCCGACGTCATCAACTTCAAGCTGACCAAGAGCGGCGTGACGCGCGTCCTTTCGATGATCGCAGAAGCGCGCCGGCTGGGCTTCGGCTCGATGTTGGGCGGCATGGTCGAGACGCGCCTGGCCATGACTTTTTCGGCGTGCATCGCGGGCGGGCTGGGCGGCTTCGAGGAGCTGGACCTCGATACCCCCTTGTTCATGAAGGACGACCGGCTCGAGGGCGGCTTCGCGCAGCGGGGCCCCCACCTCGATTTGACGCACATTTCGCGGGGCCACGGCGTGCTTCGGCGCCCCGCGACTCCTTGACAGCAGCCTCCCGGGAGTGAAAAATTGAAACGTTGGCCGGCGCTCAACGGCGCGGCCGGCCGGCACCTCAATTGACCGCCAGCGTCCTCGTGGATCCCCGCCAGCTGCTCCTGCCGTTACCCGGCGGCGGTCCCGCATCCGCGGCTGCGCGAGGCATTCCGCGCGCCGAGCGCGTGTTCGTCAACCGCGACCTCAAGCTGTCCGGCATAGACTGGGTCGGCTTCGACATGGACTACACGCTGGCCATCTACCGCCAGCAAGAGATGGACTCGCTCAGCGTCGAGCTGATGATCGATCGCATGATCAAGCGAGGCTACCCGGCCTACTTGAAGAAGCTGCGTTACGACACGCGCTTCCCCATCCGCGGCCTGCTGATCGACAAACGCTACGGCCACATCTTGAAGATGGACCGCTACAAGGTGGTGCATCGCGGCTACCACGGCATGCGCCGCCTCTCGCGCGAAGAGATCACCGAGCTTTACCACCACAAAAAGATTCGCCCCCACACCTCCCGCTATCACTGGATCGACACGCTGTTCGCGCTGAGCGAGGTCACTTCGTACGCGGCCGTGGTCGACGAGCTGGAGCGCCGCGGCGACAAGGTCGACTACGACAAGCTCTGGGGCGACGTGCGCGCCTCCATCGACGAAGCTCACGCGGACGGCTCCGTCTACAAGGCCATCACCGCCGATCTGCCGCGCTTCATCGATCGTGATCCGGAGCTGGCGCGCGCCCTGCACAAGCTACGCTCGGCCGGCAAGCGCTTGTTCGTGCTGACCAACTCGCCCTTCCACTACACCGACACGATGATGACGCACCTCTTGGGCGGTGCGCTGCCCGAGTACCCCAGCTGGCGCCACTACTTCGAGATCGTGATCTGCGCGGCGCAGAAGCCGCGTTGGTTCCAAGAGGGCCGCCCGCTGATGGAGCGCGACGGCGAAGTCTTGCGCAACGTGCGGCACTCGTTCGAGCGCGGCAAGGTGTACGAAGGCGGCAACCTGGCCGAGTTCGAGCGCATGGTGGGCATCACCGGCTCCAACGTCTTGTACGTCGGCGATCACATCTACGGCGACATCCTGCGCTCCAAGAAAGAGTCCTCTTGGCAGACCGCCATGATCATCCAAGAGATGGATCAGGAGATCTCCGCGCACGAAGCCTGCCACGAGGACATCAGCCGGCAGCGCATGCTGGAAGAGACGCGCGATCGCTTCGAGGACGAGCTGCGCTACCTGCAGGGCCACTACAAAGAGCTGGTGAAGGTCCCGCCGCCGGCCGGCTCGAGCGAAGACGCCGAGCGCTTGCGCGTCAAACGCGCGCTCGAGCGCGTGCGCGCCGAGCTACGCAGCATCGCCAGCGAGCACGACCTGCTCTCCGAGCGCGTCTCGCAGCGCTTCCACCCCTATTGGGGCTCGCTGCTCAAAGAACAGAGCGAGATGAGCAGCTTCGGCCTGCAGGTCGACCTGTACGCCGACGTCTACACTCGGCGCGTGTCCTGCTTCCGCTCCTACAGCCCGCAGCAATACTTTCGCTCCCCCTACGACCTCATGCCCCACGAGCTCTGAAGTCAGGTAGGCCCTGCCATCGCCGCCCAGCTGGGCGGCCCGCCCACCAAGACTCCGTTCCCCCGCCCCCTGGCGGCTCGGATTTCACAGAGGTCGGATGATCAGAAGCCGAGAGAAGCGCGCATTTGGGGGTCCGCGCCGCAAGCGGGCGGGCGCTGCCTGAACGGTGCCGCGCGTCGCGTCGCGCTCAAACCCACAAAACCTTCCTACCTTCCGCTCTTCTCGTGAAAAAATCTGGGTCCTTTCAGCGGCCGCACCGCTTCGAGCAGCCGCGCTCGGGCGAACGGTTGGGCATGGATTCGCGGTTAGGGTTTGCCGGGCGTCGCGCTGGGCTCCGTCAGGGCCGGTTTTGTGTCCAGAGGCGATGCGCATTCGGGAATGTGCTAGCTACGCGGCGGCTTTTCATTGCTGCGCCCGGGCCTTAGGTGTCCGAGCGGCCATCGCCTCCCACCGGAAGAAGACCAGGAACATCGCCCATGAATCTCGTTGAGTGGCTCCAGCACCTGATGACGAACTTCGGAGCGGCGTGGGTGATGTGGCTGATGATCGGCCTCAGCGTCGGCTCGGTCACCATCATGCTCGAACGCGGCTGGTTCTATTACTCCATCCGCGACGACATCCCTCAGCTGGCGCAGAGCCTGCGCGAGCGGCTGCGCGACGACGACTTGCCGGCCGCGCTCTCTCTGCTCGAAAAATCACCGAGCGCCGAAGCGGCCGTGGTGGTGGCGGGCCTGCGCGAAGCCGACCGCGGCGTGAAGTCCGCCGAGAAGGCCATGAAGGGCGCCGCCGCTCTACAAAAAATGAAGCTGGAGCGGCGCCTGGCGTTCTTGGGCACGCTCGGCAACAACGCGCCGTTCATCGGGTTGTTCGGCACCGTCATCGGCGTCGTGCAAGCCTTCGAGCAGCTGGGCAAGCAGGGCATGCAGGGCGCACAAGCCGCTGCCAGCGCCGCCGCGCCCGCCGCGGTCATGTCGTCCATCGCCGAAGCGCTGGTGGCCACCGCGGTCGGTTTGGCCGTCGCCATCCCGGCCGTAGCTGCGTACAACTTCTATCAGCGCCACACGCGCGCCGTGCTCGGCAACACTGAAGCTCTGAGCAACGTGCTGCTCGCGCATCTCTCCGGAGAATCGCTGGAAAGCAAGCCGCTCGCCGCGGGCAGCGCCCGAGCCAAGGCCGCCCGTGAAGAGGACGACTGAGCCATGGCCGGCGGCGCAAGCGACGACGACGACGGCCTGATCGCAGGCATCAACGTCACCCCGCTGGTCGACGTGACGCTGGTGCTGCTGATCATCTTCATGGTGACAGCCAAGATCATCGTCTCTCAAGGTATGCCCATGGACCTGCCGAAGAGCGCCAGCGGCGAAGCGCTGCAGACGGTGTTCTCGGTAGAGCTCACCGCCGACGGCAAGACGCGCGTCGACTCCGAGGCCGTGCCCGACGACGAAGCGCTCGTACCCTTGGCCAAGAAGGCGAAGGTCAAGAACAAGGAGCTACGCGCGGTGATCCGCGCCGACAAGAAGGTCGAGCACGGCCGCGTCATCCACGTGCTCGATTTGCTGCGCCGCTCGGGCATCGCCAAGATCGCTTTCGCGGTGACCCCCGAGAGCGTGCAAACCGCTCCGACGCTCGAGCCCAAGAAGTAACGCGCGCCAGATGGCCCAAACCAGCGCCTCCCCGCTTCCGTCCTCCGAGCGCACGGGGCGCGATCCGCTCGGCCCCGTCCTTTCGCTCGGTGAAGGCGCGGTGCGGGTCGGCGCCATCTTGGGCTTGCTTGGCGCGCTCGCGCTGCACGGAGCCGCCGGCGCTCAAGCCGCAGCAAACCTGTACGAGATGGAAAACTTCTCCATCGCCGTCTCGCAGTACGTGAAGAACAACCTGCAGCTGCAGATCGAGATCGATTCGACGCCACCGCCGCCTCCCCCGCCTCCGCCCGAGCCACCGCCGCCCGAGCCCGAGCCAGAAAAGGCGCCGCCACCACCGCCGCCCCAGGCGGCCAACGAGCCGCCGCCGCCCCCTCCGGCTCCCGCCGAAGCGGGCAAGGTGCTCACCGCCGATCCCGATCCCGACGCGCCTGTCGACCTCACCGGCGACGGCTTCGTCCAAGGCAACGGCGAGTTCCGCGGCGGCATCACCGCTAGCGCCGGCACGGCCAAGACGGCCGTCCGCGACGTCAAAGCTCAGCCCGGCGGCGTCGCCACCGGAACCGGAGCTGCGCCAGCGGCGCCCAAGGCCGCCGAGCCGGATCTGTCACGCCCGGCCACGCCCCCCTCGCAGGCGGCCTGGCAGTCGTGCGGCTACCCGAGCGAGGCGCAGATGGATGGCGTCGATTTCGGAGTGGTGCAAATGGCCGTCACCGTCGACACCAATGGCCGCGCCAAGTCGGTCAGCATTCTCAAAGATCCGGGCAGCGGCTTCGGCAGTCACGCGCGCAACTGCGCCATGCGCTTGACCTTCCCGGTCGCGCTCGACAAAGCCGGGAGGCCCATCGTGGGCACCACCGCCCCCTTCGGGATTCGCTTCATCGTGCCCTGAGGGCCCTTGGCCCTGCAGCAACTTCCCAAGTAGAGTGCGGGGCTGACGATGGATCGCGTCGAGCAGCTGAGCAAGATTGAGCTCTTTGCCGGGTTGAAGCCCCAGGCATTCGAGCTAATCGCCAAGGTCGCCACCGAAGAGTCGCACTCGCTCGGCACGAAGATTTTCCAGCACGGCGACGCCGGCGACAAGCTCTACGTGATCGTCGAAGGCAAGGTGCGGATCAGCCGCGACGTACCCGGCATGGGCGAAGAAGCCCTGGCGGTGTTGGGGCCGGGCCAGGTATTCGGTGAAATGGCCCTGCTCGATGAATCGCCCCGCTCCGCCGACGCGCGCGTTCACGAACGGTGCCGCCTCCTCGCCATCCCGAAAGACGGCTTCGACGACCTGCTATTTCTCCATAAAGACCTCGCGTACGAGGTGCTGTGGAGCATCGTGCGCATGCTGGTGGGCCGCCTGAGAGAGACGAACGACAAGCTCACCTTCTTGTCGATTTCCGGGAAATTCTAGGCGGGCCGGCCGAAAGCCCCAATCCAGCCGGGCCGCGCGCGCGCCGTCTGGATTTTGTTGAATTTATAACCGCTTGAAATCATTGCTATTTTTGCACTGCAAGGGCGTTTAGTCGGCACAGAATTTGACGCGGAAACACCCGTTCAGTATCTTCCGCGAGCCATGCAGGGTCTGACGAAACGCCAGGAACAAACCCTCGATTTCATTCGCCAGTCGATTGAAGACCGCGGTTATCCCCCCACCCTCCGCGAGATCGGCGAGCACATGGGCATCCGCTCCACCAACGGGGTGAATGATCACCTGCGCGCCCTCGAGCGCAAGGGCTACCTGACGCGCGAAGACATGAAGAGCCGCGCGCTCAAGCTGGTCGAAGATCAGGCCCCGCCGCCGGTCAACAACAAGCTCAGCGCCGAAGACGACCTGATCGAGGTGCGAGTGCTCGGTCGCGTCGCGGCAGGCCTGCCCCTCTACGCAGAAGAGAACGTGATCGACACGGTGCGGGTCGACCGCATGTTGGTGCGCGGCGGCCGCGACGTATTCGGGCTGCGGGTCACGGGCGACTCGATGATCGACGCCGGTATCTTGAGCGGCGACTACATCTTCGTGAAGAAGCAATCCACGGCCGATCGCGGCGACATCGTGGTCGCTTTGATCGGCGACGAAGCCACGGTGAAGTACTTCTACCCGGAGCGCGACTACGTCCGCTTCCAGCCCGCCAACGGCTCCATGGCGCCCATTTTGGTGCGCGCCAGCGACTTCAAGTCGACGATGCTGCTCGGCAAGGTCGTCGGCGTCTACCGGCGTTTGTAGTAGGTCTAGCTCTCGCTTCGGCGGCCCACGTGTCCAGCGTCTGCGGCGAGTTTGCTCACCGCTTGTGCGCCCGGCCTCGCCGGGTTTCCGACCCACCTCACGCTTTCGATCGTGATCTGCTCGTGCCAAGACGCACGAAGTGGATCCAGCGTTCGCGTCCAACGCCGCGAGCGCGCCTTCGATTTTGACGCCAACGCGGCTACCAATCGGCGCCCCAATCTGACCTTTTCTCGCCCTTTGGAGCTTCCGATCTTCCTGTCAGAATCTGGGCGCGCGCGCCTCCGTGCATGTGCCCCAAGTTTCGAGATGCCGCAAATGTAGGCGAATTTGACGGCAGCTCTGGACGACCGAGCCGGGCGCGGTGGGGCCGAAATGCGAGACGCTTGTTGACGGGTTTAGCCGCCAATTGCTAGCGTTCGCCGGCAAATAGGCGGTCTTAGTAAAGCCTCCCAAGCATCGAGGACACCGGTGGCAAGCACCAAAGGTTTCGAGAAGTTTCGCTCTCTGGCGCTGTGCGTCGGCCTCGCCTTGGCCGCTTCCGGTTGTGGCAACGCCCTCTACGCCATCTCGGCAAACTCCGCGTCCGCCAAAGTCGAAGAAGCGCGCGAGCTCGGCGCCGAACAGTACGCCACTTACGACTTCTACCTCGCGACGGAGCACCTGCAGAAAGCGCAAACCGAAGCGTCCGAAGCCGACTACAGCGATGCAGCCGATCTGGCCGAGCAGGCCGAGCAGCACGCAGACAAGGCCATTCGCTTGGCCCGCGAAGCGCATCGGGGAGCGGGGCGATGAGAGCCGCTGCTTCTGCTCGCGCGCTCGCCGCCCTCACGGCGTTTGCGGCGCTCGCTGGGGCCGGTTGCTCGCAGGGCCCCCTGCTGCGCGGCAAGATCGCCGGCCTGACCGACATCGTAGAGCAGGCCGAGCGCAACGGCGCCATTCGCTGCGCGCCGCGTGAGCTCGCGGTGGCCAAGAGCCAGCTCGAGTTTGCGACGCTCGAGCTCGATCAGGGCTTCGTCTCGAAAGCCAACGGGCATCTGTGGAAAGCCGAGCCCAACGCGCACGCAGCCTATTTCCTGTCGCCGCCGCAGTACTGCGCCGAGCGCGGCTTCCAAGTAGTCCCCGGGCCGGGTGATCGCGACGGCGACGGCATCCTCGACCCGAAAGACAAGTGCCCGGACCAACCGGAGACATTCCAGGGCTTCGACGACGACGACGGCTGCCCCGACGACCCGGACACCGACGGCGACGGCATCACCGATTCGAAAGACTCGTGCGTCATCGAGCCCGAGGACAAAGACAACTACCTCGATGACGACGGCTGCCCCGAGGTCGACAACGACCTGGACACCATCCCCGACACGACCGACCGGTGCCCGCTCGAAGCCGAGGACCCCGACGGGTTCGAAGACGACGACGGCTGCCCCGATCTGGACAACGACAAAGACACCGTCGCCGACGTCAAAGATCAGTGTCCGAACGAAATCGGCTCCACGTCACAAGAGCCCCTGGGTTGTCCGACCAAGCCAGCGCTCGTGGTCGTGACCGACTGCGAAATGAAGATCACCCAGCAGATTCATTTCGAGTTCAACAAGGACAAGATCCGGCCCGAGAGCTTCCCGGTCCTGGACGCGGTGGTCGACGCCCTGCAGAAAAATCAAGCCATCAAGATCGAGGTGCAGGGTCACACGGACAACAAGGGCGCCGCGGCCTACAACAAGAGCTTGTCCGACCGCCGGGCCAAATCGGTCATGAAGTACCTGATCGAGCACGGCGTCGAGCTGAGCAGGCTCGCGTCTCATGGCTACGGCTTCGAGCGGCCCCTGGTCGACAACAGCACCGAGCAGAACCGCGCCCTCAACCGCCGCGTTCAGTTCGTCCGCACCGAAGGCGTGAAGGAAGGTTGCCCGAAGCCGTCCGGCGGCTAGTCGGCAGCACGAGCCCCTCTCACTCCCCCGAGCTATACCCGCGACTGCGGGCTTGATTCACCCAGCACCGCCCCAAGAGGAACCCACGTGTACCGCCGCTTGTCGCTCCGTCTGCTCTGCCTCCTGCTCACCCTGGCCTTGCCGGCTTCTGCGCAGTTCACCCGCGACAACGCGGCGAACAAGAAGATCGACGAGGCCGTCAACGAGCACTACCTCGCCACCGACTTCGAGAAAGCCGAAGGCGTGCTGACCGGCGTCGTCCAAGCGTGCGGCGACAAGTGCAGCCCGCAGGTCATCGCGCGGGCGTGGATGTACGTGGGCATCGTCCGCGGCAGCGGGAAGAACGACCAAGCGGGCGCGCGCGAAGCCTTCCAAAAGGCCATCGGGTCCGATCCGCAGGTGAAGCTGGACACCGCCCTCGCCACGCCCGAAACCCAGAAGACGTTCGACACCTCGGGCGGCGCTGGGGGCTCGGCCGCCCCGCCCGAGCCAGTGGCCAGTGAGCCGGCGCCGGCCGCCACCGGCGGCGGCGGTGAAGAAGACGGCCCCGGCGGGATGAAGTGCACGCCGGACGCGATGGAGATCGAGACGCGCCGCCCCGTGCCCGTCGAGTGCGTCACGGACGAAGAGGCCGCTGGCGTCGAGCTTCGCTACAAGCCGTTCGGCGGCGAGTGGAAGACGGTCAAGATGACCAAGAAGGGCGACGCGTTCCGCGCCGAAATTCCCTGCATCGACACCAAGACGGCCGGCGACTTGAAGGTCTACGCGCGCGCCAAAGACGCCGCGGGCGAGACGGTCGACAACTGGGGCTCGAAGAACAAGCCCACCAACTACACGATGGGCGAGTCGGTCACGGGTGAGCCGCCCGCTTTCGCGGGTGAGGCGGCTCCCGCGCGCTGCGCAGACTCTGCCGAGTGTCCGCCGGATTTTCCAGGCTGCGGTGGCGGCAAGACGCGCGGCGACATCGACTGGGGCGGCAAGTGCGAAAACTCCACGGAGTGCAAGAGCGGCCTCTTGTGCGAGAGCGGCGTGTGCGAAACCGCGCCCAGCTGCGAGACGGGCAACGATTGTTCGACGGGCGTGTGCACCGAGGGCAAGTGCGACGTGGGTGACGACGTCGCCAGCTCCGCCGGCCCGTACAAGAAGAACTGGATTGGTCTGCACTTCGGGCTCGACATCGCGGTCATCGGCGGCCCCAACGTGTGCGGCGCGGGCGGCGGCTACGAGTGTTACGACGCCGGCACGACCGACTCGCCCTACGGCGGACCGCCCTTCCCCGGCACCGGCATCGCAACCGGCACCGCCGTGGCAACGAAGCGCATCATGCTCAGCTACGATCGCGCTTTCACGCCCAATTTCACGGCCGGCGTTCGCCTCGGCTACGCGCTGGGCGGCGGGCCTCCCGCCATCATCAACTTCGGCGATCCCAAAACGCCGGCTGACGACGAGAAGACGGCCTTCCTGCCGTTCCACGCCGAGCTGCGGCTCAGCTACTGGTTCGGCCAGGGTGCGCTCGGCAAGAAGGGCCTGCGCCCGTACTTGTTCGCGGGCGGCGGCCTGGCGCAAGTAGACGCCAAGGTGCCGGTCACGATCTTCGACTGTGGCCTCAAGAATTCGGCTGACGAGAGCGTGGACGCCGCCGGCAACGTCATCAACGGCAAAGCCTGCGAAGCGGGCGACCCCAGCGTCCGGCAAAGGGAGCTGAAGCAACGCCGCATCGACGCTTGGAAGAAGCTCGGCCAAGGCTTCGTGGCGGGCGGCGGCGGCATCGTCTACGCCATCAACCCCCAGCTAGGCGTGCAAGCCAACTTCAACTTCATGTACATGCTCGGCTCCTCGGGCCCCGTGCTCGAGCCGTCGCTCGGGCTCGTCTACGGCCTGTAAGCGTCACCTTCGAGAAAGCGGCCGCCGCCCTCAGCCTTTGGCCGGGAGCGCGCGGCCGAGGTGTTTGAGCACGAGCTGGAGGTCGGCCCACACCTCGCGCTTGGCCGCCGGATTGCGCAGCAGGTAAGCCGGGTGAAACGTGGGCATCACCGCGACCCGGCCCTGGTACAGCCGCCAGCGGCCGCGGATGCGGGTGATGCCCTCGGCCGTGCCGAACAGCCCCTGCACCGCCGTCTTGCCCAACGCCACGATCACCTGCGGCTCGACCAGGGCGAGCTGCTCGGCCAGGTACGGCATGCAGGCGCTCATTTCCTCTGGCTCGGGCGTGCGGTTCTTGGGCGGCCGGCACTTCACGATGTTGCAGACGTAGACGTCGTCACGCTCGATGCCCATGGCGGCGATCATGCGGTCCAGCAGCTGTCCAGCCGCGCCTACGAACGGCAAGCCCTGCTCGTCCTCGTCGGCGCCGGGCCCTTCGCCCACGAAGCACAGCCCCGAAGAGCCGTTGCCGCGCGCAAAGACGGTTTGGATGCGCCCTTGATGCAAAACACAGCGCGTGCAGCCTTTCACCGTCTCGGCCAGCACCGTGAGGCGCGTGGCGCGTTCTTCGACGCTGAGCGCCGGGCCTTGCGGCGCGAGCGGCGCGGCTGCGAGCGGCGCAGGTGCCCTGGGCGCCGATGGACGGGCCGGAGCCGGCGCCGAAGGGCTCGGCAGCGCGGGCAGCACCTCGGTCAACGGGGCGGGCGCGCGGTGGCCCAGCTCGCTCGGCTCGGCCTGGGGGAGCGCAGCGGCGCCGCACGCCTGCTGCCACTCGGCGTGCGCACGCAACGCTTCGGTGAGGAAGCGAAGCTCGGACAGCGGGTCGAGCTCGCCGGACATGTGTCAGTGGTGAGCGGCCAAGAACCGCTCGGCGTCGAGAGCAGCCATGCAGCCCGTACCGGCCGCCGTGACCGCTTGGCGGTACGTGAAGTCGGCCACGTCACCCGAGGCAAACACACCGGGAATGTTGGTGCGCGTGCTGCCGGGCTCGACCTTCAAGTAACCGTTCGGGTGCATGTCGAGCTGGCCCTTGAACAGGTCCGTCATCGGCGTATGGCCGATGGCAACGAACAGCGCTCCCACGTCGAGCGTGCGCGTGTCGCCCGATTTCAGATCTTTGACCTTGAGGCCCGTCACCCTGTCTTGCGACACGTCGAGCACCTCTGTCACCACGTGCGAGCGCAGCACGGTGATCTTCGGGTTTTCCATCACGCGCTTTTCCATGGCCTTGGACGCGCGGAACTCGTCGCGGCGGTGCAGGAGCGTGACGCTCTTGCACAAGCCGGCCAGGTAACTGGCCTCTTCCATCGCGGTGTCACCGCCGCCCACCACGGCCACGTCTTCTTTGCGGTAGAGCGCGCCGTCGCACACCGCGCAGGCGCTTACGCCCTTGTTCTTCAGCAGGTGCTCGCTCTCGAGCCCAATGTAGTTGGCCCGCGCGCCGGTCGCGATGATGACGGTCTCGGCCAAATGCAGGACGTTTTCGTCCTCGCCCACCCAGACCTTGAACGGGCGCTGGGAGAAATCGACCTTTTGCACGTCGGCGGTGACAATCTCGGCGCCTTGATGCTCTGCCTGCTGGCGGAAACGCAGCATCAAATCTTGCCCCGAGACCGAGCTAGGGAAGCCCGGGTAGTTCTCGACATCGCTCGTGAACATCAGCTGCCCGCCGGGAATGAGACCACCGGCGTTGAAACCCTCGACGCACAGCGGCTTCAGGTTGGCGCGCGCGGCGTAGATGGCCGCCGTGAGGCCCGCCGGGCCGGAACCAATGATGAGAACTTTGTGCAGACGAGGTTCGGACATGGACGAGGGCTTCCTGACAGAGCCCAGAAGCAGCGTCAATGTGGCTCGACTCGAGCCTGATCTCAGCTACTGCGAGGCCAATGAATGTGGGGATTCGGGGCGCCCTCGTCAACGCCCGGCCGCCACGCGAACCGGGCGCTTTGGTTCGCCCGCGGGTCGCGTGGGCAGTTGGGGCCCTGCCCCACTGCTCCGTGCCCACGCGCTAGTCCTTGAGAGGGGTGGCCTTCAGGGCGGCCTTCCCCTCCTTCACGTACACGCTGAACTTCACGCGATTGGCGCCGTGGCGGTTCATCAGGTTGTCGCGGCTTCTGGTGAGAGTGGCTTCGAACTTTTCGTAAGTGAAGCCGTCGGTGCTTTCGCCGCATTGTTGCTTGAGGGCGACGAAATCTTGGTAGACGGCGCGCCAGTCCGCAAGCTCCGGCGCCTCTGCGCCCCAGCTGCCGCTCATCGGGCTGGCGCTGGATAGCACGTCGCCCTGGGCCTCCATGGTCGAGTCCAAGTTGGACGCGTTGCGACCGGGGGGCTTCGGTAGCCGCGGGTTGACGGGGACCGTGGGCAGCCCCTTGGGCGTCACCACCGGGTTCGTGTGCGGTCCCGAGCCCGAAGAAGGAACGGCGGGCATGTGCTCACCAGGAAAGCTGAACGCGCTCATCTGCGGCTCGGCGGGTAGATCGCCGAGCACTTCCTTCAGGTCGGCGGGGCCACGTCGCGGCCCGCCACCCTTGGCCAAGATCTTGTCCACCCCGTCGTTCAGGTCGGACGCAATCTTGCGGAAGGCTCCGTGGAACCGGCTGGGCTGGAGCTGATCGATCTCCCCCTTGGCCAGCTTCTGCACCTCGAGCCGGAAGTTGTGAATGGGCCGCGTGTGCTCCAGCAAGCTGAAGCCAATGCCGATGAGCGCAGCCCCCAGCGCGACCGCCACTGCCAGCGCCACGTTGGCGTTCGCCTTGTCTTGATCGTCGGCGGTCTTGAAGAAGCCGAACGGCCCGGCCACGGCCTTGGGCTCACGCGCCACCGCGTAACCGGCGCCGAGCTTCCAGGCTTCGCCCGGCAGCTTCGAATACTGCACGCCCACCATGCCGGCGATCGTGCGCACCTTGCTGCGACCTTTGCTCTGGTACTCCTCGTCGCCTTCGAGCGAGGCAAAGTCGCCGACGATTTGGTCGAGCTGGGCCGAGTTGAACGTCTCGGGGGCGCCCGACGACACGCGCGCGCCCGACGTGTAAAACGCGATGGCGGCGCCGGTGCGCGACGACAGCTCGCGCGCGAAGCGGTCATCCAAAATGCGCGCTCCCACGATGGCGCCAGCCGGCATCTGCGAGGTGTCGGCCTCGACCGGCCGCGCCACCACGCGGTAAATCCGGTCGAGCACCAAGGTGTCGTCGCGGATGTAGCCGCGCAGCGCGTCGGCCACGACCGGATAGCCGCCCAGCTCGAAGTTCTCGTTGCCCGAGGCTTGCTCGTAGCCCAAATGAGCGACCACGCGGCCGTGTTGATCGACCAAGAAGACGGCGTCGAACGCCTGGTCCGTCGGCATGCCGGCGTTGACCTTCTTGAGCGCCGTCATCGCCTTTTCGCGAGCTTCGTCCGGCACCTTTTGATCGTTGTCGTTTGCCTTCACCAACGAGCGCGCGATGTCCGCGTCGATGCCGAACTGAATGAGCTGCGCCGAGCGCTGCCGCGCGTCGTTGCTCAGGTACCAGTTCACCACCTGGCTGTCGGACGAGAGGGCTTCGCCCATCGCCCGCGCGCCGGCGCGGTTGTACATGCTCGTCGCGAGGAAGAGCAGGAAGGTGGCGACGCCCACCAGCAGCCCCAGAAACACGTACCAAAAGCGTGAAGCGAGCATGGTTTACTTGGCGTCCTGCGCTTTTGGCGCCTTGGCGGCTTTTTCGGCGTCGGCTTTTTCTTCGGCGTCTGCCGTCTTCTGATCCATCACGCGGATGGCGGCGCGCAAATCGACGTCAGCGGCGTCGACCTTGACCGGAACCGCGTCCCCCACCTTCTTGCCGGCAAAGAACGCCTGCAAGGTGTACTCGCCCGGCTGCTCCACGTTGACGGAAAACTCTCCCTTGAGCGAAGGGTACGCAATGCTCGCCAAATGGGGCTCGGCCACGATCCACATGCGCAGACTGGGCGCGGCCTCGTCGCGGATCTCGTAGACGCCCGGCGCGGCCGGCGTCCACTCGCGCGCGGCGCCCTGCCCTTGCTCTGCGGGCAGGAAGGTCTTGATGCCCACGCCGTACAGCCGGTGCTTGAACGGGTCGGTGTTCTGAAAGGTCAACCGCGTACCAGGCGGCACGACGATGGTCACGGGCGTCGTGCGGCCACCGCCAACCCGCACCAGGACGGGCTTCTGCGCGGGTTGAGGCGTGGCCGCCAGCAGGGCCACGCACAGCTCTTTGGGAATGTGCGGGAACGGTCGGCGAAACTCTGCGCGCACCGTGGGCACGGGCTCACGAAACGAGAAGCCGTGATTGGCCGAGTCCTTGGCCTCGGCCCACACCGGGTTCCGGAGCAGCCGAAAGCCTTCGAGCCGTCCCTTCACGCGCGCAGCGTCAGCGCTGGCGCTCGTGAAGAGCAGCGCGAGCAGCGAAGCGCAGGCCCCGACACCCCAGCGTGGCGATAACCGAGTCCAAAACGTACTCATTGCCGTGGCACGGTAATCTGTACCAAGGCGAACGGGCCAGCGAAAAACGCCAGCCCGTTCAAGGCAACTTACCGCCTGGGCCGCGAGGTCATGGATGTAGTCCGAACCCCTAGCGTAGCTAGGTGGGAGACTCTTATTTCCCCGGCTTCTGGCTTCCCGGTGAGAAAATCCGGGCTTGCTCTCCACCAGGGACTCATCTCCCGGTTCGATTACTATCAGGGATTCGTTACTACGGACTCGCGGGCCCCGCAGAGGAAGCCGTCGCTGATCTTATGGACGCGAAGCGAGTCCGTCAACGGCTGCGCCCCTCGCCGAAGGCTCCGGTGAGGCGCAGGCGCGAGCCGGCGTCGCCAAAAACTGGGCCAAACGCTGCATTGTTTGCACTTTGGCGACATGATCGAGTCCGGCAGTCACGCGGGCAGTAGTTTCTCCGCCTCTCCCAGCCCGCAAAACAGTCCCGCAACCGCGCCGGTGGGGTCCGGCCCGTCGGCTGTGAGCGGGGCCGGCAGCGCAACCGCAGCGGCACCGGCCGCTCGGCTACCCGCCCAGGTCGGGGAAGCGCGATTCGTGGGACCAGGGGTGCTGACCGAGCTCCTCACCGAGGCTGACGCGGACGGATTTCTGACCGTGCAGCTCGACGCGCCCGGTCCGGGGCACCGCGGCCGTTTGGGCGTCCTGATCGAGGCGGCCATCGAGCATGCGCTGGAGCGCCGCGGCGCTTGCCCGCCCGGGGTGGCGGCCGCAACCGACCTGGCGCTGTCGCTCGCCGATCAAATGTATCGGGCTCGCTTGGTCGAGCTACGTGGCGTGGCGCTGGGCTTGGGCACGCTCGGTGGCATGGCCGACATCGACCACACGCTCGACACCGAAGATAGCGCCGTGCTCCGTTACTTGCTCACGGCCGCCGCACTGCATCCCTTGCGCTTGTACCTGAACGCCGCCGATCGCGGCTTGCGCGTCTTCACCGTGCCGGTCTCTCTGTGTGACCTGATGCCGGGCAGCGCGCCGCACGCCATCGTCTGCTTGGAGACGGCCCAGCCTCCTTCGGTTGCGCCGGCCGTCGCTCGCAGCTCGGCCGCCATGGAACAGACGCAAGAGCCGCCCCGCGCACGCGAGCCCGAGCCCGAGCCCGAGCAGCGCGCCGAGCCGGACAGCCCCACGCTGGTCCCGCCGGCTGTTCACATCGCCGAAGCGCTGGCGGCCAGCGAGCTGCTCGAAGCGCTGACGCCGCCGCCGAGCTCGGAGTCCGGCATCGACCTTTCGCCGCCCGATTTAGCGGCATTTTCTGCGCCTCCGCCCGTCGTGGCCAAGGCCATGCCGCCCGAGCCGCTCGAGGGCGAGGCCCCGTTCGAGCCGAGCCCGATCCCGCCCGAGCCGTTCGAGCGCGGACCGCTCTACGCCTCGGCCGAGAACGACTGGCGCACCTGGGCCGACGAGCTGTCGCTGGCGCGCGGCCCCAAGCCCCTCAGCGTGATCGAGCGCATGTTCGTGAGCGCGTACGTGCCCTTGGCCGACGCGCTGGCGCGCGGCATCGGCGATCCGTCGGCGCGGCAAGTGCTGACCACCTGGGCCACGTCGTTCGAGCAAAGCTACCGTGAAGCCTTCGCCGCGCTTCGCGTGCGCGGTAAGCGCCCGAGCATGGTGCTCGACATTCCCGACATTGCGCTCAGGATTGGCCGTCTACACGGCGCGCGTCGCGTGGAGCTGATCGCCGTGGACGGGCTGCGCTTCGATCTCGGCTTGCGCGTCGAGCAGCGGATCCGCTGGCGCATGGCGCAAGAAGTTGCGCTAACCGAGCGGCTGCTGCTGTGGAGCGCGCTGCCTTCGACGACCGACGTCCAACTGGAGCTGCTCGGACGAGGTCCTGAGGCCCTCAAGACCTGGACGGGCGACGTCTCCTCGGAAATTCCCGTCGCGCGCGGCAACAACGCGCGCACGCTGCGGCGCGTGAAGGTCGGACACCGCGACCTGCTCAAGCTCGACTTGGTCGAAGCGCGCCTGATGGATCCAGGCAACGACGAAGCCGCGCGGCTCGACGACTTGGCCGACGAGCTCGCCGAGGTCCTGTCGGCGCAGCTGGCTCGCTTGCCGGCCCGCACCTTGGCCATCGTGTTCGGCGACCACGGCTTCAAGCTCGATGCGATGGAGGGCGGCACCACGTCCGCCAAGAGCGGCGGCGCCTCGCCCGAAGAAGTACTGGTCCCCGCGTTCGCCTGGCTCGTGGGCGGCGTGCACTAGGCGCGACGCTTCACTCTTCGGCGGTGACGGGGGGATGGGAGTCGCCGAGCAGCGCGTCGAGCTCCTTTTCGCCGCGGTCGACGGGGCCGGACTTCTTGCGTCGCTTGCGCCATTCGATGACATCGTCGAACAGGGCGTAGAAGACGGGCACGGCCACGAGCGTGAGCAGCAGCGAGAGCGTCTGACCGCCGATCACGATGCCGGAGATGTTGCGGTTGTTGCCGGAGCCGATGCCGCGTGACAACGCCAGCGGCACCATGCCGGCCACGAAGGCCAGCGTGGTCATCAAGATCGGCCGCAAGCGGTCGCGGTTGGCCTCCAAGATGGCCTCCAGCCGCGGTCTGCCCTGCAAGCGCAAGTGATTGGTGTGATCGATCTGCAGGATCGAGTTCTTCTTCACCACGCCGAACAGCACGAGCAGGCCCAGCGCGGACATCAAATTCAGGCTCTGCCCGAACAAGATGAGCGAGATGAGCGCGAACGGCACGGTGAGCGGCAGCGAGATCAAGATGATGAACGGGTTCAGCCACGACTCGAACTGCGCCGCCAAAATCAGGTACATGAAGACGAACGACATGCCGAAGGCCAGCTTGAAGCCGCCCGCGAGCTCCGAAGAAGACTTGGAGCGCCCGGTGGGAACCAAGCGATAAGCGGCGCCGGTGTGCTGCTTTTCGAAGGCGGCCGTCATCGCGTTCACGACGTCGCTCTCACCGAAACCGGGCGCGACGTTGGCCATGAACGTGACCTGCCGCTGGCGGCCGAGGCGGTTCACCTGCGAAGGGCCCGTGCCCTCCGTCACGGTGACGACCGATGACAGCGGCACGGTTCCATACTTCTTGGAAGGCACCGTCATCAGCGCGATCCCATTCACGTCGCGGCGGTAGCCCTTCTCGGCCCGCAGACGCACGTCGTACTCCTCACCCTGCTCGGCGTACGAAGACGCCTTCACGCCTGCGACCAGCATGCGCAGGGTGTCGGCCACGTCCGCGACGCTCACGCCCAGGTCGGAGGCGCGATCGCGATCGATGGCCACGCGCAGCTCTGGCTTGCCGGTGATGAGGTTGGTGTCGAAGTCGACGACGGCGGGGTTTTTCTTGATCTCGGGGCTCATCTTGGCCGCCAGGGCCTCGAGCTCGTGCAGATCGGGCCCGGCCAGCACGTACTGCACGGCCGCCGAAGACGCGCCGGTGCTGATGGCCGCGACCTCGGAGACGCCGACGCGCAGCTCTTTGGGCAAATGCGCCAAGATTTGCCTGCGCGTCATGTCCATCAGCTGAAGCTGGGAGATCTTGCGCTCCCGCGGATCTTTGAGGGCCACGTACACGCCGGCCAAATTCTGCACCTTGGCGTCACCGCCGGCCACCGTCGTCACGGTGTGCACGACCCCCGGCAGCTGCCGTACCTGCTGCGCCACGCGCTCGGAGATGAGCGCGGTCTCGTCCGCGCTGGTGCCCTCAGGCGTGCGGATGCTGACCTCGAACTGCCCTTGGTCGTCCACGGGCACGAAGCCGGTCGGCACATGCTTGATGAGCTGCGTGCACGAGCCGAGCGAAAGAGCGCACGCCACCACCACCACCCAGCGGTGCCCCATGCACCACGCCAAGATGGCCATGTAGACGCGCTCGATGGGGCGATAGAACCAGTCGACGACGCGGCTCAAGCCCTTGCCCTGCCGGTGCCCCGAGCCCCCCAAGAGCCGCGCGCTCAAGGTCGGCGTGAGCGCGAAGCTCACCACCATGGACACCCCGACCGCGAAGGCCATGGTGTAGCCGAAATTCTTCAAGAACCGGCCCGGAATGCCGCCCACGAACGCGACGGGCACGAACACGGCCATCAGCGACAAGGTCGTGGCCAGCACCGGCAGCCCGATTTCGCGCGTGGCCAGCACCGCCGCGGGGAAGGGTTTGACGCCCTTTTCCTCGACGAAGCGCACGATATTTTCGAGCACCACGATGGCGTCGTCGATCACGATGCCGACCGCCAGCGCCAACGCCAGCAGGGTGATCATGTTCAGCGTGAAGCCTTGGAACCACATCAAGGCGAAGGTGCCGATGATCGAAATCGGGATAGAGACGGCGGCGATGAACGTGCTGCGCACCTTGCCCAAGAAGAGCAAGACGACGGCGGCCGCCAAGAGCGCCCCCACGATCAGGTGCTCTTTCACCGCGCCGACGCTGGTGCGGATGGCGGCGGAGTTGTCGCGCACGACCTCCAAGTGGATGCCGGCGGGCAACGTGCGCTTGACCTCTTCCAGGCGCTTGAGCACGGTGTCGACCACCTCGACCGTGTTCGTACCCGACTGCTTGCGCACCGAGAGGGTGACCGTACGCTCGCCGTCGTAGCTGGCGATGCTGGTCAGCTCTTCTTCGCCGTCTTCGACCGAGGCCACGTCGCTGATGCGCACGTTGGAGCCGGCGTCGTTCTTCACGACGATACGCCCCAGATCCTCGATGCTGCTCACGCGCCCCGCGATGCGCAGCGTGACCGCCTGCGGCCCGGTGTCGACGCTGCCGCCGGGGGTGGTCAAGTTCTGGGTCGAAAGCGCGCGTTGGACGTCGGTGGCGCTGAGGTTGTAAGCCCGCAGCTTGACCGGATCCATGCGCACGTGAATCTGCCGGGCTCGCCCGCCGATGATGGTGACCTGGCCCACCCCCGAGATGCTCTCGATTTGACGGCGCACGCGTTTGTCGGCCACCTCGGTGACGTCGCGGATCGGCAAGTGGGAGCGCAGCGCGACCAACAAGACGGGAATGGCTTGCGGATCGACCTTGCTGATGACGGGCGGATCGATGCCGCGCGGCAGATCCTTCATCACCAAGCTGACTTTGTCGCGCACGTCTTGGGCGGCGACGTCGCTCGGCTTTTCGAGCTTGAAGGCGATCGCGACCTGCGAGAAACCTTCGCTCGAGGTCGAGCGCAGCTCGTCGATGCCGTCGACGGTGTTGACCGCGCCCTCCAGCTTGTCACTGATGTCGGTCTCCACCTCCTCGGGGGCGGCGCCTTCGAGCGTGGTGGTGACGAGGACGAACGGCAGATCGATGTTCGGAAACTGATCGAGGCCCAGGCGCGTGTAGCCGACGGCGCCCAAAACTACGATCACGAGCATCAAAACGCCGGCAAAAACCGGGCGGCGGACGCAAACTTGGGCGAGCCATTGCATGCTGATTGCTCCGTTGGGCGCTAGCGCGCGTTGACTCGCCGGCCGTTGCCTAGCCCGGCGCGGTCCGATACGACGACTTGCTCGCCTTCCTTGACGCCGCGCGTGATGGACACGCGCTCACCGACCTTGGGGCCGAGTGCCACCAAGCGCTCTTCGAGCCTTCCCCCCACCACCACGAACAGACGCGCCTGATCGTCTTGCTCGTTCAGGGCGCGCAAGGGCACGCTGGGCAGCCGCTCGCTGCCAACCGTGAGCCGCACGTCCGCGAACATGCCGGGGAGCAGCAGCCGCTCGGCGTTGGGCACCACTGCCTCCGCGATCAGATCGCGCGTGGTGGCCCGGAGCGCGCCCGAGACGAAGCGCACCTTGCCGGAAAAGCGTCGGTCGCCGTAAGCGGCGACGGTGAAGCTCACGTCCGCGCCCTCCTTGACGCTGGCCACCTCCGCCTCCGGCACCGCGATCTGCAAGCGCAGCTGGTCGACCGAGACGATGGTCACGACGCGCGAGTCTTGGCGGACGAACTGACCGACCTCGACGTAGCGCTCGGTGATGACGCCGGCGAATGGCGCGCGAATCACGCCATCGCCCACGTTTTGAGCGGCTAGAGCCGCCCGCGCCGAGGCCGCTTGGACGTTGAGCGGCAGCGTCTGGCACTGCCCAATCTTCTGCTGGTACTCCAGATCGCTGATGGCGCCCTTGGCCTTGAGCTGCTCGTAGCGCTCACACTCGACCTGGGCCAAGCCGGCCTGGGCCTTGATGCTGTCGACCTGCGCGCGCGCGTCGGCGGCAGAGAGCGCGGCCGCGCGCGTGTCGAGCTTGGCCAAGACTTGGCCAGGCTTGATCTGCTCGCCGCGCTCCACCGACGTCGCCAGCACGCGGCCGTTGGCGTTGGCCGCCAGATCCGTCTCGCGGTCACCGCGCAAGGTGCCGGTCAGCCGCAGCGAGCGCGGCACCTCGATGGTCTGCGCGGCTTCGGTCTGAACCGAGACGGGCGGCTCCTCTTTGGCCGCCGCCGCTACGTCGGCCTTGGAGCCTTTGCAGCCAGCGAGCAGGGCCAAGCCGAGCACGGCGGAGCCGAAGACGAGAGTCGAGCGTGAGCGACGGCGAAGGTTCATGTTCGTTTTCGACATTTCAACGCGGTCGTTTGTCGGAGACCGGCACCCCGCTCGCCAGTCGTAGAGAAGCGCGCGCAAATGCCAGGTCAGCGTCGGCCTGAATCTTGGCGGCGACGGCCAAGAACGCGTCGCGCTGAGCCTGCGTGACTTCGAGCTGGGTGGCAACCCCTGCGCCGTACCGATCGGCCGACAACCCTGCGGCGCGAGCCGCCGCGCGAGCTTGAGCGCGCGCCGCGCGGCTCTTCACTACGCCGGCCTCTACGCGCCGAAACGCTTCGAAGGCGGCGTCTTCGGCGGCGCGGCGCGTGCGCTCGACCCGAACCCGCTGCACGTCGAGCGCCGCGCTCTGGGCGTCGTTACTGGCGATGGTGCCGTAGTCGAGCCGCCAAGACAGCACGAGCTGCAGCGTGTAAGCGCTGGTTCGGCCGTTGAAGCCCGTGGCGTTGGTGATTCGCTCCTGAGCGGACCCGGCGAGCGTCGGGAGCAGCGCACGACTGGCCGCCTTGCGATTCTGCTCGGCCGCTTCACCTAGGCGTTGAGCGACGCGCTGACCCGGGGTCGACGCCGCCAGCGTCAGCCAACCGCCCAGCTCACCTTCGCCGTGCAGATCGTCTTCCGGCGAGGCTTGGGCCGGCGTGGGAGACAGCCCGCTCAGCGTCTCCAGGGCGCGCCCGGCCAACGCGGCCGAGAGCTGGGCGTCCGCCAGATCTTGCTCGGCGCGGGCCACGCTGGCCGCCGCCCGCTCGTGATCCAAGTCTGTCGCAGCGCCGGCGGCGCGGCGGTCGTCGACGTTCTTCAGGTTCGCTTGGGCGGCCTTGATCGACTCCAGCGCCGACTGCACCAGCGCGTCGGCGCCCAAGTATTGGTAATAAGACCGGGCCACGCTGCGCGCGACGTCGATGGTCGTGGCGCTCTTCTGCTCCGTTGCGCTCGCGGCCAGCGCGGACGCGGCTTTATAGCGATGGTAGCTGGCCAGATCGATGATGGGCACGTCCAGCTGCAGGAAGGCGTCCAGCTGGTTGAGCGGGGTGATGACGAGCCTGGTCGCCGTGCCCGGCAGCTGCACGGCCGCCTCGTACTGGTTGCGCGTGTACACGCCGCGGGCCGAGAACGAGGGCGTCAGCCTGCCCACCGCCGCATCGGCTTCGGACGAGCGCTGGCGCTCGGTGGCGCTGGCCTCGCGCGCGTCGAAGCTATGGGTTTTGGCTCGCTCCAAGAACGATTCGAGCGGCTGCGTGGCCCCCGCTCGCCCCGAGCACAGCAGCATGAAAGACGCCAAAGCACCGGAAATCCAGCTCAATCCGTAACGATTCATCTCTATGTTTCTCCGCTCTCGGGCCCGCGCCCGAGGCTCGCCGTCGCCGTGACGGCACCTGACGCCAAGAGCACGTCGACGACTTGCTCGGCAAACTCACGATGGGTGAAGCGGCTCTGGGGGCCGCCCATGAACAGCTCCGTCATACAAAAATGGTGGAGGGTGCCGATCAGCATCCGGCTCATCACCTCTGGCTCGGCTCGTCTCATTCGCTGCGCCGCCATCTCGGTGGCGAAGAAGCCGCTCAGCGCGGCGAGCACGCGCTGATAGCGCGACGAGCGCTCCGAGGCGCGCTCGGCGCACATTTGGCTCTCGGGGTTGGACCAAGACATCATCATCACCGGCATGGCGACGCGTCCGAACGCGATGAAGCGCTCGGCGAACTCGACCAGGGTCTGCCGCAGGTTGCCGGTGCCGCCGCGCGCCAAAAGCTCCTCGACCAGCGTGAGCGCGGCGTCGGGGTCGAAATTCATGGCCGCGCGGAACAGCTCTTCTTTCGACTTGAAGCGATGGAAGATGGTGCCTTCGGCGATGCCGGCGCGGGCCGCCACCTCGGACGTGGTGGCGCGGATGCCCAGCTCCAAGAACACCTCGCGCGCCACCTCCAGCAAACGCTCGGTCGAGATGACCGGCGGCCGGCCCCGCGACCGAGGGCGCGCCGCGTTTTTCGGCGTAGTTTCCGCGGGTTGGGCGGAGCCTGGGGTCGGGTTAGAGAGGCGAGACGGATTGGCCACGGTTTTTTGAGTACGGCCTCACATAATTCGCGGCCCTCCAATGGCAAGCCCCCAAACGGGTGAAAAAGCGTTAAGCGTCCAGCACCACCGCGCTCACGACGTGGCGCTCGGACGCCACGAAGCGCGCGGCGAGACGCTGCCCGCGCCGCAGCTCGTCCGACCAGTCGACGCTCAGCTCCAGGGTCAGCTCACCTGATACCCGCGTTGCCTCGGTGCGCGCGGCGGCCGCCACCACGCGCGCCGCGCTGAAGTCCATGAACCGCCCCATCAGCGGGTACAGGCACTTGTACAAGCTCTCCTTCGCCGAGAACGCGAACGTGACGAGGTGATGGTCGGGGGCGGCGACGCTGGCGGCCATCACCTCTCGCTCTTCGTCACGACAAATGCGAGCTCGCAGCTCGGCGGAGGCCGCCTCGGTCATCAGGCGCTCGGTGTCGATGCCGATGGAACGCAGCTCGGAGTCGAACGCGACCGCGCACAAGGCCCGCCCAGCGCCGTGACTGATCGAGCCGACGACCCGCGCGGGCCACGCGGGGCTGCCGTCTTCGCGGCGGCTAGGCACCGCGTCCAAGCCCAGGCTGGCCAGGGCTGCGCGCGCCGCCCAGCGACCCGCCAAGAACTCGGCGCGCCGCTTGGCCACGGCGCGAGTAGGCATGCCCTCGACCTGCAAGGCGGCCAGCTCGGCGATGATGGCGTCGTGATCGACGACGAGAAAGCCCGCGCAAGCCACGCGCGGGCCCAGGTCGAGCTCGAAGGGCGAAGCCTTGAGCGCGCCGTTCAACGCTCACTCCGGATCGATGAGCGCGCTCTGGGTCGCGCCGCTCGGCATCGGGTTCTGCTCTTTTTCGAGATAGCGGAAGATGGTGCGGGGGTCGACGCCCAGGTCACGCGCGGTTTGGGTGCGATTGCCGTTGTTGCGCTCGAGCACCTCCAGCACGTAACGACGTTGAAAGTCTTCTTTTGCTTTCTCGAGAGGGACGATGGGCTGCTCGGCCTCGGGGCCCAGGTCCAAGTCCTCGGGGCCGAGCAAGGTGCGATCGCACAGCACGAGCGCCTTCTTGATGCGGTTCTCGAGCTGGCGAATGTTGCCGGGCCAAGCAAACTTCTTGATGGCGGCCAGGGCCTGCGGCGCGAAGCCACGCACAGGGCTGTTCAGCTCGTCGGCGTGCTTGCTGAGCAGCGCCTTGGCGATGATGAAGACGTCGTCGCCCCGGTCGCGCAGCGGCGGCAGCCAAAGGTTGACCACGTTGAGCCGGTAGTAGAGATCTTCTCGGAAATCTCCGGTCTTGATCATCTCTTCCAGGTTGCGGTTGGTGGCCGCCACGATGCGAATGTCGCACTTTTCGGGGCGGTTATCGCCGACCCGGAACACCACGCGCTCTTGCAGCGCTCGCAGCAGCTTGACCTGCATGGGCTGCGGCAGCTCTCCGATTTCGTCCAAGAACAACGTGCCGCCGTCGGCCTGCTGGAACTTGCCCGAGCGGCTGGCGATGGCGCCCGTGAAGGCGCCCTTCACGTGGCCGAACATCTCGCTCTCGATCAGGTTTTCGGGGATGGCGCCGCAGTTGACGGTGACGAACGGCCCCTTCTCGCGGTTGCTGCGGCGGTGCAGCTCGCGCGCAATCAGCTCCTTGCCGGTGCCCGTCTCGCCCGTGATCAGCACGTTGATGTCGGTGCTGGCCACCTTCTGTAGCTTGCGAAAGACCTCGAGCATGGACGGACAGCTGCCGATGATCTCACCGAAGCGTTTGTCGGAGAGCTCGGCGCTCAGCTTCTCTTTGTCGGCCCGCAAGGCCGAGAGCAGCATCGCGTTCTGCAAAATCAAGGACGCCTGCGCGCCGAAGATCTGCAAAAGATCGAGCTGAGGGCGCTCGAACAGGTGCTTGACCTCGTCGTTGGCCACGTAGAGCGCGCCAATGGCCTCGCCCTGGCTGAGCAGGGGCACGCACATCACGCTCGACAGCTTGAGCGCGATCACGCTCTCGCTCTTGCCGAAGGTCGTGTCGGTGAGCGCGTCGCTGACGATCACCGGGCGGCGCGTCTCGATCACCTGCCGCACCATGCTGTCGCTGATGGCGCCCGACGCGTCTTGGATGGCTTCGCGCTGCAAGTTGCGGGAGGCGCGCACGCGCGGCACGCTGTCTTTGGCGTCGCCCGGGTCCACCAACAGAACCACACCGCGGCCGGCCCCCGTCAGCTCGATGATGGCGTCCAGCAGCGCTTCGAGCAGCTCATCGACGGAGCGGCTCGTCATCAACCGTTCGCTGAAGGCTTGTAGGCGCCGGATGCCTTCGATGTCGCTCTTATCGCTCTTCTCGCTCTTGGTCTCGGTGGCGACCGTCGAAACCTCGGTGAAAAAACTGAAGCCGAGCTGGGCCTTGCCGAGCGTGAAGCGGTCACCGTTGGCGAGCCGCGCGCGCCGCTTTTTCTTGCCGTTGATGAGGATTTCGCCCTCGCGGTCGAGCTCCTCCAGCTGGAAGTCGCGCCCGTTGAACACGATCTGCGCGTGATGATGCGCGACGCTCGCGTCCGGCAGGTGGATGTCGTTACCGAGCGCGCGCCCGAAGGTCGTGACCGGCTTATGCAGCGCGGTCAGAATCGGCGGACCATCGTTCGGAAAGTAGCGAACCGTTGCCATCCAGGCGGAAAGCGTATCAGAACGCGCGACAGAGAGCAGCGGATCAGGCTGAAAGGACTTGATTTTCGGCCGAGATGCCGCCCCCGTCACCGCCAGCTCGTCGGCCGAGCCGGCTTCCGCCCCCCACCTCGAGCGCTCGAGCTCGTGCGGGGCCGCCGACGGCCGAGCTCGTTCACAGCGCTTCGACGGACTCGAGCAGCTCGCCGACGAAATGAGCGCGCGGCCGCAGCAGCAGGATGCGCGGTCGAGGCCGGCGAACCTCGAGCAACGGCGGCGTCGCCCCCAGGGCCTCACCGAGCAGACCGTCTTCGTAAAATTCGTAGGTGTAGCCGGTGTCTTTGGTCTGAGCGCTAGCCGCGCCGACCACGGTAAAAGAAGCGAACGCGAGCGCAGCCGCCAGCAATTTCGAGCATGACATGGGCAAACCTCGGTCCTTCTACCCGGGAGCTCGGTAAAGCTTGGCTACTGAAGCTCGCCCACCACGGCCACGCCCGCGCCCCTCTCCACCGCGAAGGGAGAGAAGCCGTGGACTCGCGCGAAGCGCGGCGCCGGGTCCGCGCTGGCCGAATCTTCCGAGTTCATGGTGAAGAGCGCGCCGGCCCCAATGCCGAGGGTCGTGGCCACGCCGCTGAAGATGAGCCCGCGCTTGGCAGGAGGGCCGTCGTCTTTTGCGTAGAAAAGGTACACCGGCAGAGACGCGGCGAAGCCCACGCCCGCGCCCAGCCACATGGCCCCGAGCGATTTGTAGGTGGGGATGTACACGGTCGAGAGCCCCGCAGCCGCGGCCAGCCCGACGTTGAACCCAATCAAGCCGCCGAGCGACGCGCCGTCGTTGGAGCGGCCGTAGCCTTGGTCGGCCGCGGTCGCGCCGTAACCGAACATGGAGCCTACGGCCGTTCCCCATAACACCGCGCTCGACAACAACAGGCTGCTCTTCGGTGACGGCTGCTGCAGGTAGCCCAACACGGCGCCGCCGGCCGCGCCCAACGTCGAGCCGATGGCCTCGGCCCGCGCCAAACCGCGAAAGCCCCACTCGTTCTCTTTGGTGGCGGAGACGTGCTGGTAGCTCCAAACCCCTAGCCCTTCGCCCGCGCCAATCAGCGCGCCGGTCGCGATGGCCGCGGGCACGCCGCGCTTGGGCCCCGTGCGATCGAACAGGTACACACCCACGGGCCCAGCCACTCCCAGCACGGCCGGCGCGATCAAGAACAGCGCCGGATCTTCGATGCCGGTTTCGGTCGAGAGCCAGATGCCCAGGCCGACGCCGTAGGCGGCCGAAACACCGTAAAGAGCGCCGATTTCGAGCGGGGTACGCGAGCGTGACGGCTGCGGAAACTGCTGCTGCGGAAACTGCTGCTGCGGAAACTGCTGCTGCGGAAACTGCTGCTGCGGAAACT
>Ga0164241_10001303_pt1 | contig 31953 bp, 32 predicted proteins | sample OricomyardsoilBY_FD_108780 | JGI IMG/M metagenome (GOLD analysis project Ga0164241, IMG submission 108780) | Backyard soil microbial communities from Emeryville, California, USA - Original compost - Back yard soil (BY) | ecosystem: Environmental > Terrestrial > Soil > Unclassified | place: USA... | reverse complement strand
GCGCCCATTGGGCAGTGACAGCGGTTGCCGGGCGCCCAGGTGCGGCGTAACGTCGGATGAAGAAAGGGGGTCCCCGTGACCGATCAAGACGAACGCCGCCGCAGGGTGTACGAGCAGATCCGCACCAACGAGTTAGCCCGTGGTGCGTCAGAGGACGAGGCCGCACAGATTGCCGCCAATACCGTGGACAAGGTAATCGCCGCCTCTGAGGGAAGCGACTAGCAGCACCTCGCTCTCCGTAGACTGTCACGATGACCACGCAGGCCCCTCCGCAGCAGCCAAGTGACGCCGTCTGGACCATTCCCAACATCATTTCGATGTTCCGCATCGTCTTGATTGTGGTGTTCGTGGTGATGCTTGCCACTGAGCGAGATGGGTGGGCCATCACGGCGCTTGCTCTCGCAGGGTTCAGCGACTTCTTTGACGGCTACCTGGCGCGCCGCTGGAACCAAGTCACCAAGCTTGGACGGGTGCTTGATCCCACGGCGGACCGCATGCTCACCATCGCTGTGGTGCTGGGACTGGGGCTGCGCGGCATTGTCCCGTGGTGGCTCGTTGGCCTGTTGTTTGCGAGGGACCTTGTGGTTGGCGTTGCCCTCCTGTGGGCTCGTGGCAAACATGTAGAAGCTCCGCAAGTCACGGCAGTGGGGAAGTGGGCAACAGGTCTGTTGTATTTCTTCCTCCCGCTCTCTTACCTTGCCGTGGTGGCGTTCGAGAGCGCCACGTGGCTGCATAGTTTCGCCATCATCGGCGCCACGTTCTGCGCAATCCTGTACTGGGCGTCGGGCATTGGGTATGTACGCGACGTCCGTAAACGTGCCGCGAGCCTCCCGGAACGCTCGGAAGCCCCCTACACTGGCACCACCGAAGGGAGCCTCCGATGACGTTTGATGAATCCCCACTAGAGCGGACTATGTCCCTCGACGCGTCGGGCAACTTCGACGAGTCTGGTGCCGGCCGACTGTCTCCCGCAGACCAAGCCGCAATCGACGCGCTCGGACCTGATCACGCGCTCTTGATAGTGCACCACGGCCCCAATCAGGGTGCGCGCTTCCTGCTCGACGTTGACTCCACCTCTGCCGGACGCTCCGTGAATTCCGACATCTTCCTTGACGACGTCACCGTGAGCCGCCAGCACGTGGTCTTTGAGCGCAATGGCACTCAGTTCTCCATCAGGGACGCGGGGTCCCTCAATGGCACCTATGTGAACCAGCAATCTGTAACCGAGGCCCATTTGGTGGATGGCGACGAGGTGCAGATCGGTAAGTACCGCCTCACATTCCACGCAGGCCGCACGCATTCATGACTCAAGGGGTTGCGCGTGCAGCGTCGGGCGAACCCCGGCCCGTGGCACACGGTGGGGTACAGCACAGTGATGCGCGCGGCAGCGAGCACGCGGACCGCGGCTCCGACCGTGAGCTGCTGACCGGCCGCTGGCCGCACGCGCTTTCTCACGAGCCACTGCTGCGCGTAAGTGACGTGCTCGCGCTCATCCAGAGCGAATATCCCGCCCTTACTCCGTCCAAGCTGCGCTTCTACGACTCCCAGGGGCTCGTGAGCCCCGGGCGCACCGCGTCGGGCTACCGGCAGTATTCGGCGGCCGATGTTGAGCGGTTGCGCTTTGTCCTACGTCAGCAGCGCGACCACTACCGGCCGCTCGTGGTGATTGCGCAGCACCTGGACGCGCTCGACAAGGGCACGATGCACGAACGTATTGCGCCCCACGCCGTTGACGGCCAAGACGATGACTACTTGACCGCCGAGCAGCTCGCGTCACGCTCGGGCAGCACCGTGGCCCAGATTGAGGCCCTTGCCGAGGCGGGCATCATCCAGCAATCCGTGCCCGGCGCCTTTGATCGCACCGTGTTGGACCTGGTGGTGGCGTGCGGCGCGTACGTTGCTGCCGGCGGGGACGTGCGATCGCTACGTTCGCTGTGCCTCGCAGCACGGCGTGAGGCGGATAGGGCCGACGCCGTGGTTGCGCCCGCGCGTGGCAAGGGTTCTGTTGGTGCCGCCGAGGAGTCCGCACGAGAATTGGGTGAGTCGGCTATCGCCGTTTTTGGAGCGTGCGTGCGGGGATCGCTAAGTCACTGACCATGAGGTGCCGATAACCACGGTGTTGAGTGAGCCACAACAGTGCGACACGCGGTAGCGTGAAAGGGCGCGGTCGTTGACCCGGCCCATCGCGAGCCATAACGTTAAACCACAACGTGAAGGAGAGGCAGTGACGGACACAGCTGGCATCAACCTCTCCGGAGTCGAGCGCACAAGCCTTGGTGACCAGGGCGTGCTCTTTGACGACGGCAGGCCCGTATACGACGACAGCGTTGGCTACCGAGGCCCCACAGCATGCAAGGCGGCGGGCATCACCTATCGCCAACTCGACTACTGGGCACGCACGGGTCTCGTAGAGCCAACCGTTCGCGCGGCTACCGGTTCCGGCACCCAGCGCCTGTATGGCTTTCGCGACATCCTCGTGTTGCGCGTGGTGAAGCGACTGCTGGACTCTGGCGTTTCGCTGCAGCAGATTCGCACGGCGGTTGAGCACCTGCGTGAGCGCGGGGTTGAAGATTTGTCCCGCATCACGCTCATGTCAGACGGCGCCTCGGTGTACGAGTGCACGTCTGACGACCAGGTGATTGACCTGGTTCAGGGCGGCCAGGGCGTGTTCGGCATTGCGCTCGGCAAGGTGTGGCGCGAGCTTGAGGGTTCGCTGTCTCAGTTGCCCGCCGATCGCGGCGAGGCCGAGCCGGCAGCGGATCCCGGCGTTGTAGACGAGCTCGCCGCAAGGCGCGCGCAGCGCAGCAACGCGTCCTAGCTGCAGCCCTTTGGGAAGCGAGCGTAAGTACCACCGTAGGTAAAATCCAGTACTAACTTGCCCCAACGTCGGGCATACTGTGGTTACCTCCCCGCGCCGGTGCGGGTGCCTGCTGAACGGCGTGCCCAAACCTGGCAAGATGAACCCACCGTCGAAGGGAAGTCAATGTTCTCCAAAGTCCTCGTGGCTAACCGTGCCGAGATTGCGGTGCGCGCCTTCCGCGCCGCCTATGAACTGGGCGCAAAGACGGTTGCGGTGTACCCGCTCGAGGACCGCATGTCGGAACACCGCGTCAAGGCCGACGAGGCGTATCTGATTGGTGTCGAGGGTCACCCCATCAAGGCGTATCTCGACATCGACGAGATGATTCGGGTCGCCAAACTTTCTGGCGCCGACGCTATTTACCCCGGGTACGGATTCCTGAGCGAGAACGTTGAATTTTCGCAACGCTGTGCGGATGAGGGGATCGCGTTCATCGGCCCGCCGCCAGAGGTGCTGGCACAGGCAGGGGACAAGGTTGCTGCGCTCAAGGCCGCTCGCGCGGCTGGTGTTCCCGTGCTGCAGTCGTCGGAGCCTTCGAGGGATGCCGAGGCGCTCATCTCCGCGGCTGACGAGATTGGCTTCCCCATCTTCGTCAAGGCCGTTGCGGGCGGTGGCGGGCGTGGAATGCGTCGCGTCGAAGCCCGCGAAGACCTTCCAGAATTGCTCTCCGCGGCCATGCGCGAGGCGGAGAACGCCTTTGGGGACTCCACGGTGTTTCTTGAGCAGGCCGTGCTGGGGCCGCGCCACATTGAGGTGCAGATTCTCGCGGACGGCGAGGGCAGCATCGTGCACCTGTTTGAGCGCGACTGCTCGGTGCAGCGCAGGCACCAGAAGGTTGTGGAGATTGCGCCGGCACCCAACCTTGACCCTGCGATCCGCGACGCGCTGTGTGCGGATGCCGTGAAGTTCGCCACGTCGCTCGGCTATGTCAATGCGGGCACGGTGGAGTTCCTGCTCGCCACGGAAGGCGAACGTGCCGGTCAGCACGTGTTCATCGAGATGAACCCGCGCATCCAGGTAGAGCACACGGTGACCGAGGAGGTCACCGACATCGACATCGTGAGCGCCCAGATGCGCATCGCGTCGGGGGAGAGCCTCGCGGAGATTGGCATCCGCCAAGAGGACGTGCACGTCAACGGGTTTGCGATCCAGACCCGCATAACCACGGAGGACCCCACCAACGGGTTCTTGCCGGACACCGGCCGCATCGTTGCGTACAGGTCGCCCGGAGGTGCTGGAGTTCGCCTCGACGGCGCCACTGCCATGGCTGGAAACTCGGTCACCGGACACTTTGACTCGATGCTCGTGAAGCTCACGTGCCGTGGGCGGGACTTCGACACCGCCGTGCACAGGGCCTCGCGCGCACTTGCCGAATTCCGCATTCGCGGCGTCACCAACAACATCAGGTTCTTGCGTGCGGTGCTCGCAGACCCGGAGTTCCGCGCCGGGGGAGTGACCACCGCCTTTATCGACCAGCACCCCGAACTCTTGCGGGTGCCGGAAAGCTCGGAGCGGTCCACCAAGCTACTGACCTTCCTTGGGCACACCACCGTGAACCGCCCCAACGGCGAGCACGCGGACGACATCCTCAACCCTTGGGAGAAGTTGCCGCACATCGACTTGCGCACAACGCCTCCTGCAGGAACGCGCCAGCAACTCCTGGAGCTTGGCCCTGAGGGCTTCGCGAAGGCGTTGCGCGAGCGAAAGTCACTCGCTGTCACGGAAACTACGATGCGCGACGCCCACCAGTCGCTGCTCGCCACGCGAGTGCGCACGTTTGATCTGCTCAAGGCGGCGGGTCACATCTCGCGCATGACGCCGGAGCTCTTCTCCGTTGAGTGCTGGGGCGGCGCCACCTACGACGTAGCGCTGCGCTTCTTGAGCGAGGACCCATGGCTCCGGCTGGCGCGCTTGCGCGAGGCCATGCCGAACATCGCTCTGCAGATGCTCTTGCGCGGCCGCAACACAGTTGGCTACACCCCGTACCCGGATGAGGTGGCCGTGGCCTTTGTGCAAGAGGCCACGGAGACGGGAATCGACATCTTCCGCATCTTCGATGCCCTCAACGACGTCAACCAGATGCGACCGGCCATCGAGGCCGTGCGCGCCACCGGCCAATCGGTTGCCGAGGTGGCGCTGTGCTACACGGGCAACATGGTCTCGCCGGACGAAGACCTCTACACGCTGGACTATTACCTCAACCTCGCGGATTCGCTCGTCGATGCCGGTGCGCACATCCTGGCGATCAAGGACATGGCTGGCCTGTTGCGTCCGGCCGCGGCATACACCCTGGTATCCGCGTTGCGGGAGCGATTTGATGTTCCCGTCCACCTACACACGCACGACACCGCGGGCGGGCAGATAGGCACCCTTCTTGCCGCCGCCGAGGCGGGCGTTGACGCGGTAGACGTCGCCAACTCGGCGATGGCTGGCACCACGTCGCAACCGGCCATGAGCGCGCTCATCGCGGCGCTCGAGCACACCACTCGCGACACTGGCATCTCGCTCGAAGCCGCCGAGGAGCTGGAGCCGTACTGGGAGGCCGTTCGCCGCCTATATGCGCCCTTCGAATCCGGGCTTCCTGGGCCAACGGGGCGCGTCTATAACCACGAGATCCCCGGCGGGCAGCTGTCCAACCTCCGCCAACAGGCCATCTCGCTTGGACTCGCCGAGAAGTTCGAGGCTATCGAAGACACCTATGCCGCTGCGGATCGGATTTTGGGCAGGCTCGTCAAGGTGACTCCGTCCTCCAAGGTGGTTGGCGATCTTGCGCTTCACCTCGTGGGAATTGGTGCCGACCCCGCAGACTTTGCGGAGAACCCCGGCAAGTACGACATCCCGGACTCCGTGATCGGCTTCCTGCAAGGTGAGCTCGGCGATCCGCCCGGCGGCTGGCCCGAGCCCTTCCGCACCAAGGCGCTAGCGGGCCGCAGTTTTGAGCGGAAGGTGCCCGAGCTCACTGAAGACGACCGCGCCGTCTTGGCAACGTCGGGCCCAGAACGGCAACGGCGACTCAACCACTTGCTGTTCCCCGGCCCTGCCAAAGACTTTGATGTGGCCGTGGAGACGTACGGCGACATTTCCGTGATTGACACGTTCCACTACTTGTACGGACTCGAGGTGGGCAGCGGCAAGGACGTGGTGGTTGATCTCAGCCCCGGCGTGCAGATGATCGCCACCCTCGAAGCGCTCGGCGAGCCCGACGATCACGGCGAGCGCACCGCCATGTTCTCGTACAACGGCTCTATTAGGCCCGTGCAGATTCGCGACGAATCGGCCACCGTTGACTTTGTCTCCCGCGAAAAGGCCGACGCTGGGCGGCCCGGATCTATCGCCGCGCCGTTCTCGGGTGCCGTGAGCCCCGTGGTTGCGGTGGGCGACGAGGTTACGGTTGGGCAGACGGTCGCCACCATCGAGGCGATGAAGATGGAATCTTCCATCACGAGCCCTGTTGATGGCAAGGTGACGCGCGTCGTTGTCTCCGGCGTGGAGGCGCTGAGCGGCGGGGACCTAGTTCTCGAAATCGGCTGAGCGGCGGGGACCATCGTCCCAACTGTCGATCCGGGGGCGGGCACACAATGGCCACATGAGGATTCTTGTGGCAACGGGTTCCAAGTATGGGGCGACTCGCGAAGTTGGCGCGGCGATCACCGCGGTGCTCCGTCGCAACGGATTTGAGACGGATTTCGCCGATGCGTGTGACGTGGCGTCGGTGCGGTTCTACAACGCCGTCATCATCGGCAGCGCCGTCTACGGCGGTTTGTGGCGTCGCGACGCGGCAACGCTTGTTCGTGACAACGCCAACACGCTGCGTGGACGCGACGTGTGGCTGTTTTCCGTGGGGATGACGCAAGTGACCAAGCCCGAACAGCCGCTGGACGAGGCAGAGTCGCTCGCCCTCGACGTCAACGCCATTGAGCACAAGCGATTCGGCGGGCGCATCGTCATAGACAAGCTCAACATCGGAGAGAAGGCCCTCATCAGGGCAATCAACCCGCCGCTTGGCGACTTCCGCGACTTTGAGGAGATCGGCGACTGGGCCGAACAAGTGTCTCTGCGGCTACAGCAAGACGCCTTCGCGTAGTCCGTGTCAGGGGGCAGTCGTAACCTGGTCTCATGACCACTCTTGAGAACCGGCCCAACGAAGCCCTGCTTGTCATCGACGTCCAGAAGGACGTTGTCGGGGGCTCCTACAACCGCGATGAGGTTGTCGCCAATGTGTCCGCGCTCGTTGATCGCGCGCGTGCGGCTGGCACTCCCGTGGTGTGGGTGCAGCATTCCGAGGCCGAAGGGATGCCCATCGGCAGCGAGGGCTGGCAATACGTCGACGAGTTGACGATGGGGGAGGGGGAGCCCCTAATCCACAAAGTGCACGGCGATTCGTTCGAGGGCACTGACCTTGAAGAAGTCCTTGCCGGACTCGGCGTTGGGGCACTTACCGTGGCGGGCGCGCAGAGTGACGCTTGCATCAGGTCAACCATTCACGGCGCATTCGCGCGCGGTTACGACGTCACCCTTGTGAGCGACGCGCACACCACGGAGGATCTCACCCAATGGGGTGCACCGAGCCCGGAACTGGTGGTCTCGCACACCAACCTCTATTGGCAGTTCCAGAGCGGCGAGGGCAAGACGGCCGCAGTCAAGAAGACGGACGAAGTCGCCTTCGCGTAGATGTCCACGACCTTAGACATCGTCATTCCTGACCTCGCGGGCAACTCGCGATTGTGACGGGAACTAGCGATGACGCCAGCCGAATGTGGAAGCTTTCCGAGCGGCTCGAGGCAGAGGCGATCTGGCCGTCCAGTCGCTAGATTCCCGCAGAACGCAACTCGTACTGGACGTGGCCCGTATACGTGGCGACGCTGTCGTAGAGCACGCGGGCCCCCGTATTGGAATCCTGAGTATGCCAGTACACCTGGGAAGCCCCTGCGGCGCGCGCGGCATCGCCGACGTGTGCGATAAGTGCGCGCCCTACACCGCCGCCACGAGCGACAGGGGCGACATAGAGGTCCTCAAGGTAGCAATAGTCCGTCACCGACCATGTGGACGGGTGAAAGAGCCAGTGCACCAGGCCAATCGCTTCGCCCGCGTCGCTCCACGCAATTGCGCCGTGCAGACTCTCGCCGGCTACAAAGCGAGCAAAGACGTCATCGGTGACGGCATCGGGCAATGCCGTTTCGTAGAACTCAAGGTACGCGTCCCACAGTGGTTGCCACGCGGCGCGATCCTCGGCGGAGATTGAGCGAATCTGAGTCATTCCACCAGGCTAGTGGGGGAGAGGTTCGATCAGACTCATCGATCTAAAGGCCGTGACGCGCTAAGGCCGCCTGTTCTAGCGCCTCGGCTTCGAACGTCTCGACAAACTCTGTCGAGGGCGTGATCGGGTAGCCGATGACACCGCCGCACACGTGGTTCATCACGTGCGCCACCGGGCTGCGCGACGCGTCAGAGCGCGATTCGGCAGGCATGCTTAGATGCTCATGCCAAGCCAATGTGGGATCGGACGGCGCCAGCACCATGCCGTACATCCCGTGCGAAGTAGGGGGCCGGGTGGCCTCGCTTTCAACGCATAATGTCATAATGGACATTATCGGCGTTACGACCCGGCGGTAGCGTCGTCCTTCGCGGTGTCCGAGATATCCTCCGAATAGTCAGAGATCGGATCCGCGAAAATCACCTCACCCGTTTTGGCGTCAATGAGCACCAAGCTGTCTGCCGGCCAGGTCGGATCGGGATTCGGCACCACGAAGTCCGGTCCGAGATTTGCATACGCACCCAGCGCGTCGATGCTGGTGCGGTAATACGCCTCCATCATCGTGTTATCGGTGGTGTTGATCAGGATCGTGTCCGGGTGTGCCATAACCAACTGGTCCCATTCGGTCGACAGGTCACATGGCGCTGTCCCCGTGCTGTTAAACCAGCCTTCCAGTCCTCCTATGGTTTCCGTCGGTTTCCCTACAACTAGCGAGGCTGACGTCAAGCACAGGTCCAGCCCTAATGCTGAAATGGACGGTGAAGCGGAGGGCACTGCGGTCGGCGTGTGGGCAGGCCCGGCCTGACCCCCGCCCCAGGGAACATTGGCCGCGGCAAACCACAACCCTGCGGCCGCAACTGCGCCGATAACTGCTCGGAGGCCCCGCTGTCGCGCCCGGTCACGCGCGACTCGCCTCTCTGTAGGCGCAACGTCAGCGGCCAGTTCCGTTGCGTCGTAAGCAGCTCCCGCGCGCTGACGGAGTTCCTGGAACGCGATTCTCGCCTCGATCATCGTTCGCCTCCTTCACTGACGGCCACTTCCGCGGCGTCTTGCATGGCGAAATCCAACTCAGGCAGCACCACCTTTAGCTGCGCAACGGCGTCAAAAAGGTAGCGCTTCGCCGTCCCGGGGGCGATGCCGAGCGCGCCAGCTATCTCTTCCACCCGCATGTCCTCCATGTAGCGAAGCACCACGCACGCCCTCTCGCGGGGCGCGAGGGTGCGCACGGCCACCTGAAGATCAAGAGCGGCGTCAGTTCGAGGAGCATGATCGGGCGTCACTGGCCAATCGCCGAGCGCCGCGTCCTCGCTCACAAGACGCGGGCGAACCGACGCCCTCCGTGCCCGGTCGATAAACGCGGTCGCAATTGCCTTTTTCACGTAGACATGTGCCGCATCAATCGATTGCGCCGATCTTCCGCTCCGAAACGCCCGTACGAGCGCGTCTTGGAGCAAGTCTTCCGCCTCATCGCGGTTGCCCGTAAGCACATAGGCGTATCCAAAGAGGGCTTTGCCGCGCGCCATCACGAGCTGCTCGAGCACATCGCGCCAATCGCTCATGGCATCAGGCTCCCCTACTCATGTCAGCACAAACGCAGCCCGCACGAGTTTCGTTGGGTGTGGTTTCACGCACTCACGTACGCAGCGAGATGCTCACCCGTAAGTGTCGATCTTGCCGCCACCAGATCTGCCGGCGTTCCCTCAAACACCACGAGCCCGCCGTCATGACCCGCCCCGGGCCCCAAGTCAATAATCCAGTCCGCATGGGCCATGACCGCTTGGTGGTGCTCAATAACGATCACCGACTTGCCGGATTCCACGAGCCGATCAAGCAAGCCAAGCAACTTCTCGACATCCGCCAAATGCAGGCCCGACGTTGGCTCATCGAGCACGTAAATATCACCTTTACCAGCCATATTGACCGCAAGCTTGAGCCGTTGCCGCTCTCCCCCGGACAACGTCGTGAGCGGCTGGCCCAACTTGACATAATCCAGCCCTACGTCTGCCAGGCGAGCCAAGATCGCGTGAGCCGCAGGCAAAGGTGCCGCACCGTCGGGCGCAAAAAAGGCCTCCGCGGCGCCAACGGAGAGGTCCAGCACGTCGGCAATGCGCAGTGCTCCCAGTTTGTACTCGAGCACTGCGGCCTGGAAGCGCCTCCCCTCGCACTCCTCGCACACCGACTCGATGGTGTCGAGGAACCCCAATTCAGTAAAAATCACTCCCGCGCCATTGCATACGGGGCACGCACCCTCGGAATTCGCGCTGAAGAGCGCAGGCTTCACGCCGTTGACCCGCGCAAACTCCTTGCGAATGGGCTCCAGTAGCCCTGTGTACGTTGCGGGATTGGACCGCCGCGAACCGCGAATTGCACCCTGATCCACGGCGACAACGCCATCGCGGGGCGCAACGTACCCATTGATGAGCGAGCTCTTTCCCGAGCCGGCCACGCCCGTGACCACGGTGAGCACCCCCAGCGGCACGTCAACGTCCACGCCGCGCAGATTGTGGGAATCGGCGCCCTTGATGCTCAACGTGCCGATCGCCTTGCGCACCCCTGACTTGAGCCGCGCCCTGTCGTCGAGGTGGCGACCGGTCAGCGTGTTGGCGCCGCGCAGCTGCTCAACGCTGCCCTCAAACACCACCTCTCCCCCACTGCTGCCGGCCCCCGGCCCCAGATCCACAACGTGGTCGGCGATCACGATCGCCTCCGGCTTGTGCTCAACCACAAGGACTGTGTTGCCCTTGTCTCGCAGCCTGAGGAGCAACGAATTCATGCGCTGAATGTCATGCGGATGGAGGCCAATGGTTGGCTCGTCAAAAACGTAGGTGACGTCCGTGAGCGCCGAACCGAGGTGGCGGATCATCTTGGTGCGCTGCGCCTCGCCGCCGGAAAGCGTCCCAGATGGGCGATCGAGTGAGAGGTAGCCCAACCCAATCTCCACGAACGAGTCAAGCAGATGGGTGAGGTTGGCGAGCACCGGCGCCACCTCCGGGGCATCAAGTCCGCGCGCCCAACTGGCAAGGTCCGTCAATTGCATGGCACATGCGTCGGCAATGGAGATGCCAGCCACCTTGGACCGGCGCGCGTGCTCGGCGAGCCGTGTCCCGCCGCACTCCGGGCACGTCTGGAAGGTGACGGCCCGTTCCACGAATGCCCTGATATGGGGCTGCATCGCGTCCACATCCTTGGACAGCATGGACTTTTGAATCTTGGGAATGAGCCCTTCGTAGGTGAGGTTCAATGATTCCAACTTCACCTTGCGCGGCAGGCCGTAGAGGAACTCGTCGCGCTGCTTCTTGCTGTAATCCTTGATGGGCGTATCGAGCGGCACCACCGCGGCGAACACGCGTACGTACCAGCCGTCTGCGGTGTAACCAGGGATGGTCAGAGCGCCGTCGGCAAGCGACTTGGACTCGTCAAATAGTTGGCTCAAGTCCACATCCGAGACCGCGCCCATCCCCTCGCAGCGCGGGCACATTCCGCCCACCTGCACGTATTCGCGCTTCTGCGCGAGTTGCGCGCCCTTGGCCACCTTGGTCTGGCCAATGCCCGTCATAGACGGAACGTTGAAGGAAAACGCCTGTGGCGAGCCAACATGAGGCTCGCCGAGCTTGCTAAAGAGGATCCGCAAGAGTGCGTTGGCGTCGGTGACTGTGCCAACCGTTGAACGAGAGTTCGCCCCCATGCGCTCTTGGTCCACGACAATCGCGGTGGTCAGTCCCTCGAGCAGATCCACGTCCGGTCGCGACAGCGAACCCATGAAGCCCTGCACAAAGGCCGGGTAGGTCTCGTTGATCATTCGCTGCGACTCGGCCGCGATCGTGGCGAACACGAGCGACGACTTCCCGGAGCCGGAAACCCCCGTGAACACCGTGAGCCTCTTCTTGGGCAACGACAGGCTCACGTTTCTCAGATTGTTCTCACGCGCCCCCTCCACTCGAATGACGTCGTGCGAATCGGCGGCGTGTGGCGCGGTCATGAAGCCCATCGTGGCATATTGGGTTGGGGCCTTGCGGAACAAACCTCCGCCCGTACTCGTTCCACCGGTGCGGGCACACCAAGCCTGCACAAGACGGAGGCTGACATGGCTGATCGAGCACTGCGCGGAATGCGACTGGGGACCCAGAGCATGGAGACCGCGGCGCACGCTGAACTGGCGGAGCGCGTTGAGGTTCATTACGACTGCCCTAACGGACACGTCCTGACGATGCCTTTCTCGGTAGAAGCCGACGTCCCGCTCTCTTGGGAATGCCACTGCGGCGCGCTCGCACTCTTGCGCGACGGTGACCGCCCCGAGATGAAGGAAGAGCGTCAGGCTCGCACCCACTGGGACATGCTGCTTGAGCGCCGCACCATCTCGGAGCTCGAAGAACTCCTGGAAGAGCGGCTCGAACTGCTCCGCGCCGGCCGCGCTGGCTGAAGCGACACCGCTGCTAACTAGGCGGTTGCGGCCGCTTTACGGGCTCGACGCTCCGCTCCAGTGATCTGTCGGCAACGCCTTTGCGCGCCCCAGAGGGTGACCTTCACGAGCGCCTCTTTGATGATGTCGCCACTCATCTTGGACACACCCAACTCGCGTTCCACGAAGGTGATGGGCACCTCCACCACCCTTCCACCCGCTTGGACCACTCGCCACGTCATGTCGACCTGGAAGCAATAGCCTTGCGATTCAACGCCCGCCAGGTCCAACTCGGCGAGCGTCGTGGCGCGATACGCGCGGAACCCTGCCGTAGCGTCGTGCACCTTCATGCCCATCGCGAGGCGCACGTACCGATTGGCGTTGACGGACAGGAACTTGCGGCGCCACGGCCAATTCACCACCGAGCCGCCACGCACCCAGCGCGAGCCGATCACTAGTTCCGCACCGTCAAGGGCTGCGAGCAGCGACGGCAGATCAACCGCCCTGTGCGAACCATCGGCATCCATTTCCACCACCACGTCATAGCCGCGCGCCAGCGCCCACGCAAAGCCCTCGAGGTACGCCGCTCCCAAGCCAGCCTTCTGCGGACGGTGAAGGACGTGAACCTGGCTATCCCGGGAGGCCACCTGATCTGCCCACTCCCCCGTGCCGTCGGGCGAGTTGTCGTCGGCCACCAGAATGTCCACGTTGGGCACGGCCGCGCGCACGGCCGCCAACTGCACCGGCAACGCTTCAGACTCGTTGTAGGTGGGAATGATGACCAGAGTGCGCATCACCACTCGTATTTATCCGCCATGCGCTTTCGCATAGCGAAGAACGGGATCAGCACTCCGAGGCTCAGCACCGCCCACCGCTCCAGGCCCGCAATGTACGACGCCGGGGTCATGGATTGGCGCAGCGGCACCTCCGCGAAGAATGAGGCGGGCGTGAAGAGCTCTGTTTGGTGGGTGACGCGCCCGTCCGGCAAAACAATGGCGCTTACACCTACCGTGGAGGCCTGGATGGTGGTGCGCCCAAACTCGATGGCACGCAGCTTTGTCATTGCCAGCTGCTGCGTGGATTCGGGGGTCAAGCCAAAGCTCGCGTTATTGGTTTGGACGATGACGAGTTCACCGCCGTCGCGCACAGACTGGCGCACTATCTCGTCGTACGCCACCTCAAAGCAGATGATGGTTGAGATAGTCACGGAACGCCCGGCCACCCCAGCCGGAAGATCCATCACTGCGGGGCCCTCACCCGCGAGAACATCCTTGGTGACGCGATCCACCGCAGAAGAAAAATGCCTGGCAAAGCCCCGAATGGGGATGTATTCGGCAAAGGGCGCCGGGCGCTGCTTGCGATACTCGCCCAGCACCTTGCCTGCGGGGCTCCACAACAACGAGACGTTGTAGCGGCCCTCCTCTGGTGTGAGGTCTTGCGTGCCAAGCAGGAGTGGCGCGTTCGCGAGCTCGGCCGCTTTGGTCACCCATTCAGCGGTTGTCTCATCCACGCGGGGGTCATAGTCCGCTGAGTTCTCCGGCCAGATCAGGAGGTCATATGGTCCGGGCTCGGCCAGCAGAAGCCTGCGCGTCTCGGCGAGGTGATTCTGCGTGACCAGGCGTGGCGTTTGGAAGGCGTCGAGCCCGTCGTTTGGCACGTTCCCCTGCACCACGCCAACACTGAGCGTGCCACTTTCGGGCTGCCCATTGATCGGTACAAAGATGCCGGAAAAAGCCAGCCCAATGGCAACTACCGGCCCGATGGCCACGTAGAGCCAGCGTCGGGCCCTACCGGCCTCTATGGCGAGACCAATGACGGCGCCCGTAAGCATGACGGTCATGGAGACGAGGAGCGCGCCGCCCGCCCATGCAAGGTTCAGGAATGGCGCATTGGACTGCGAAAAGGCCACCCGACCCCAAGGGAATCCGCCGAACGGCACCATGGAACGCAATTCCTCCATGGCGCCCCACAGCAGCGCGAAGGCAACAGGTTGCGCCCACGCTCGCGCATTGGTGAGCATCGCGGAGCGGCGCACGCTCGCCCACGCGCCCCCAAACAGCCCAAAAGCAAGGCCTTCCGCCACACACAGCGCAATCCAGGGGATGAGGCCCACGGACGTGTACGCCCAATACACATGCGGGAGGAGGAACGCGATGCCGAATGCCCAACCAATGAGAACGCCCTTCCACGCTCCACAACGGCCAAGCGCAAACCACAGCAGCACGGCGGCCACGATGGCGAAGGGCCAGATGTTGGTATTGGGGAAGGCGAGCGCCATCAGAATGCCCGCGAGGACGGCAAGTCCCAGGTTCCTCAACAACGGCATTGCCAAAGCCTACGGTTTCCTAGACGTTCAGTACGCAACGACGCCCCGCCGCATCGCGGCAACGGCCTGATGTGCCGAGTTCCGGATGCTCGCAGAGGTGGTCGCGTCCGCGATCTGATCCAGTGCATCAATCACCTGCTTGCACCAGCGGACCATGTCCCCGGGCGCGATTTCTGCACCGGTCAGCACCGTAGCGAGCGTGCGGCCCTGCGCCCAGCCGTGGATGGGGCCAACGATGCCCCACTGCGGGCTGGGCAGCTCCGGCAGTCCCACCTCGGTGTGGAGATCGTCGATGCGCGCCCACGTGCGGGTGGTCTCGGCGAGCGCCCTGCCAAGCACGCCCTGTGGCCCGCCAGGAACGCGCGGGGTGCGGTTCTCGTCTTCTCGCCGGCCGTTGTAGAGCAGCGTGGAGACTGCCGCGGCGAGAGCCGGCGGATGCAGCTCTTCCCACACGCCCTTGCGCAGGCACTCGGCGATTACCAGGTCGTTCTCGGCGTAGAGCTTGCGCATGGTCTCCCCCGCGCCGGTGGGTTCATGGTCCACCGTGAGGTAGCCGAGTCGCAGCAGCACCGAGAGTCGCTTGTCGAATATCTTGGCAATGGAGCCCGTTGCCCGTTCGATTTCGCCAACCAGCCGGTCCTTCTCACGCAACGTGCGGAAGTAGCGCTCCGCCCAGCGCGCATGTGCTTCCCTGTCTGGGCACGTGTGACACGGATGGCGCTTGAGTTGCCTGCTGAGCTCGTCCACGGCATCGACACTGGTATTGGGCCGTTTGTTGCGCTCTCGGTGATAAGTGCCCGACGCTTCACTCACCAAAGCGCCAAGATCTCGCCTATTGCGGGCGTTGCGTGGGTCACTGCCCTTGGGAACCCTGATGCTGCCAACCACGTCGATGCCGTGGTGCAGCTCCGCGATCGCCAAGCGGAAGCTGCGGCCTTGGTCCGTCACCACGGTGGGCCGGGGACTCTGGGGATGGGAATCGGGTTCCACAACCACGGCCAATCCCGCGCGGCGCCCGCCGCCAACTCGCACCACGTCTCCACGCCGCAAGCCAGCGAGAGTGGCCGCTGTTGCCTCGCGTCGGGCCTGTCCTGAAGCTTTTGCCGCGTCCTTCTGCGCCCTGTTGATTTTCTCGCGGATGGCCGCGTACTCCATGAAATCGCCCTTGTCGCACGCCGCTGCCTGGCGGTAGCCCGCAATGGCGCCATCGAAGTCGCGAGCCCGCCTCGCCTTGCCCACCACGGACTGATCGGCCTGGTATTGGGCGAACGACAGCTCCAGGACCTCGCGCGCACGGCCCTCACCCATTGTTGCCACCAGGTTGATGGTCATGTTGTAACTGGGCTGGAATGAGCTGATGAGCGGGTATGTGCGGCGCGATGCGAGGCGGCCAAGCTGGCTCACGTCAAAGCCGGGGTGCTCAACGACCACAGCGTGGCCCTCGATGTCGATGCCGCGCCGGCCCGCACGGCCCGTCAGCTGGGTGTACTCCCCCGCCGTGAGATCTTGGTGCTGCTTCCCGTCCCATTTGACGAGCTTTTCCAGCACCACTGAGCGCGCGGGCATGTTGATGCCGAGCGCGAGCGTCTCCGTGGCGTAGACCACCTTGATGAGGCCGCGCAGGAAGAGCTCCTCCACCACCTCTTTGAAGAGGGGAATCAGGCCCGCGTGGTGGGCAGCTAGACCCGCCTCGAGGCGCTCGCGCCAATGGGTGTAGCCCAGCGCTCCCAGGTCTTCCGTAGGCATGCCAGCACAGCGTTCGTCGACGATCTCGCGGATCAGCTCGCGCTCAGCCGGCCCCGTGAGGCGCAGGCCGGCACTGAATACCTGATCAACCGCGTCTTCGCAGCCCGCTCTGGAGAAGATGAACACGATCGCTGGCAACAGGCCGTTTGCGTCGAGTTGCTCCACCACCGCAAAGCGCGGGGGCGCTCGCCTGGGGCGAGGGCGGCTGTTGCCGCGTGCGGGTCGATACCCCGCGCGGCGTGACTCCGGCAACACTTCGTGGCGCTGTCGCCTAGTCACGGCAACGAGTTCGGGATTCAGTGCCGGGTTTGGGCCGGGGTCCAAGGCGTCCACGCCCGGCGAGTAGAGGTCAAAGAGGCCCTCCCTCACCAACACGTGCGGCCACAGCGGCACGGGCCTGTGCTCGCTGACGATCACGCGAGTGTCTCCCCTGACCTCACGCAGCCAGGCGCCAAACTCTTCAGCATTCGAGACCGTTGCGGACAGCGCCACGATGGCGGTGCGCTCGTTGAGGTGAATGATGACCTCTTCCCACACCGAGCCGCGGAAACGGTCCGCGAGGTAGTGGACCTCGTCGAGCACCACAAAGGCGAGCCGGTGCAGGTCTTGCGAGCCTGCGTAGATCATGTTGCGGAGCACCTCAGTAGTCATCACCACAATGTCGGCGTGGGGATTGATGGACGTATCGCCCGTCAGCAGCCCAACCGCGTCAGCGCCATAGACGGCGCGCAGATCCTGGTACTTCTGATTGCTGAGCGCCTTGATGGGTGTGGTGTAAAACGCCTTCTCGCCGCGCTCGAACGCGTGGCGCACGGCAAACTCGCCAACGAGGGTTTTGCCAGCACCTGTAGGTGCCGCAACCAGCACGGAGTGGCCGTCCGCCACCGCCTCGCATGCCTCGCGCTGGAAATCATCGAGCGGGAAGCTGAGGCTTGCCGCGAACTCCTGCAGATCCGGCCGGTGCTTGCGCGCCTTTGCGGCAGCGAAACGCTCCGCGGGAGTGGACATGGTCCAAGGCTAGCTTGGCGTTCCGCCAAGCACGCGCAAGGCTCCGGCAGCCACCTCCACCTCAAGCGGCTCGGCGCCAACTTGCTCGCCGTCTGCAAAGGCTACGGGCAATACCGCACCGCTCCCGTGTTGAGAAATCGTCACACGGGTAGCCGGCACAACGCGCACGCGCGGATCGCCAAGATGGGAGCCCGTACGGAGCTTGGGGAAGAGCCGCAGAATCTCGGCGCGAGACAGCGGATCCGTCACAATCACCTCAAGCACTCCATCGGCAATTCGCGACTCCGGCGAAATGACGAGCCCGCCACCAAACACGGGCGTATTCGCCACCGCAACCAGGGTGCACGTGGAGTCCACCGGCACACCGTCAATCGACACCGACAAGCCGTACGGGCGGTAGCGCGGAACCTCCCGCAGCGTGGCCGCCTTGTACTTGAGCGGCCCACGCGGGAACGTCAGACGGGACCCGTACGCGGCCACCGCGGCGTCCAGCCCCGCGCTGAGCACCGCCACAAAATAGCGGGGTTGCCCAGGGTGCTCCACGGCGGGACCGCGCACGCGGCCAACATCGATGACGGCAACCTCACCTTGGAGGCCCGCGTGCACGCGGCGCGCCGCCTCGCGCATGTTGTGCTGCGGCAACCGTAATGCGCTCGCGGCGTCATTGCCGGAGCCCGCCGCCATGATTCCCAGCGGCAAGGGATGCTCCGCGCACACTTGGGCGCCGAGGTGCGTCATGCCGTCGCCACCCACCACCACCAGCGCGTCAAGGGAATCGCGGTGTTCCATCGCGGCCTCGTAGGAAGCGGCCCAAGAGCCGCGCGAGAGGTCACGCAGGCGATGACCGAGTGATGCCAGCTCCGTTGCGGCTTCCGCCCCCCATTTGGCTCCCCTGCCCGACGCTGCCGTTGGGTTGGTGATGAGCCCCAGTTCGCTCACGGAGACTCTGCAGACGCTGCGGCTTGCGCTTCCGCTTGCGCCTTGCGTTTGCGCTTTCCGCGCTCAAATAGCTTTGCCACAAAGACGGCGGCAAAGAACAACCCCACCATGGGCACCGCCATGATGATCATGGTGATGGCATCCGGGGTGGGCGTCATGATGGCCGCGAACACAAAGATGATGAACACCGCCCAGCGCCATCCGTGCAACCAGGTGCGCGACTTCACGATGCCCGCGGCGGACAGCGCCACCATCACAACGGGGAACACGAACGCCAGCCCAAACGCCAAGATGAGGCGCATCGCAAAGCTGATGAACATTTGCGCGTCGAGATAGTTGGAGCCGCCCTCAGGGGTGAAGTCCAACAGAATCTGCGCGGCGTGGGGATAGATCCACACGGCGAGTGCCACGCCGCCAAAGAACAGCGGGATCGACGCGCCGAGGAAGCCAATGGTGTACCTGCGCTCGCGCGCCTTCAGGCCCGGAGCAATGAATCGCCACAATTGATAGAGCCACCACGGCGAGGACACCACGATGCCGATGACGATCGCCATCTTGAGTTGCATGTCAAGAGCCGTGGCGAGCCCGGCAAAGTTGACTTTGACGTCTTGGTCTTGCCGAGCCGAGGCATCGAGAATGGGCTGCTGCAATGCCTCGAATGCCTTGGGGTAGAGATACCACCCAAGAATGGCGCCAACGAAAATGCCGGCAGCCGCCAGAATGAGTCGTTTCCTAAACTCCCTCAGGTGCTCCCGCAGCGGCATCCGCGCATCTTGAGCACGGCGGGGAGCTTTAGTCGTCACGAGCCTCTTTGGCGCGCGTGACCTCGCCCTCGTTTGCCGCGGAGCCGGGCTCAGGAGCCTTGCCGTCGGCCTTCAAGTTCTGTGTCTCTTCCTTGAGGATGTTGAGCGACTTGCCAATGCTGCGCGCAAATTCAGGCAACTTGGGTGCGCCAAAGAGGATGAGTACAACTACGAGCACAAGGACCCAGTGGATCGGCTTCATGGCGACCTCCGTTCGAAACCTGGCATCAGTCTACGCGCCATGCGTAGCGAGTACGGCTAGCGCCTGGCGCGCCACTTCAGTACGGAGCGCGAGGGGTTCCACGGAGATGAGTCCCGGCGCAATGCTGAGCAGCCGCCCCGCGAGCCACGCCTCGTTCGTCACGCCCATCGTTGCGGTCACGAGTTCTCCGTCATCCTCAATCACCACGCCGGGAATGTCTTCCAGTGCCCAACGGCCGCCGCGCCGGAGGCAGATGGTTGCGTCGTACTCGCGGACAAGGGTGAAGCCGTCACTGCCCGACGCTGGGGTGGTGGCGGGCTCGTCCGTCACCTGTGCGGTGACAATGCGGTCGATGCGCAGCGTGCGGTAATCGTTCGCACGGCGACACCAGCACTCGAGGTATGGGCCGCCATCGATGGTGACGATGCGGTGTGGCTCCACGGCGCGCGATGTGCGGTGGTCACCTGCGTCAACGTAGTCCAGCTCCACCACCACGTGCCGGCCAATGGCATCGGTGAGGTCGCGCACAATCTCTGCCCTGGCGTCGGACGTGCCAAGCACCGTCACCGTTTGTTCGCCGAGCGCGGCAACTACCTTTTCCAGCGCGGTCTGTGCCGCCTTGGGAGCCGCGCCAGCGCCCACCATGGCGGACAGTGCGGCAACGAGCGCAACACCCTCGCGCGGCGCGAGCCGCACCTGGCGCGCGCCCTGCGTGTTGGTGATGACCGCGATTCCCGCGTCAAACGCGTCGTAATCGAAGTCAATGAGGTCGTCCGCGAAGCCGCCTGGGCGCCCCACGATCCACAGTTGTTCGATGTCTTTGGCCACTTGCTCCACGCTGACGCCAAAGTGGTCGGCGAGTTCCGAGAAGGGGGTTGCCCCGTTGTCTTCGAGGTACGCGACGATGCCGAGGAGCCGGGCCACGCGTGGGCGGGAGCGCTCAGTCATCCAACAACCTCCCCGCGAGTAGCGTCCGCCGCCGCACCGGCAAACCGCGTCACCGCCTCCACGAGGGCGGGCGGCGCAACGGCCCTGGCAGCGCCGGCGAGTGCCAAAACGTCGGAGCGCACGCCGTCAAGGTGGCGATAGGGCACTTCCACGAGATCCCACTCCCCGTCCGTTCCCACCACAGTGCCCGCAAGCCGCAAAGCGTGACCCGCCTCCGGCCGCAGCGCCACCGTTGCCGTCCCCTGGATCTCTCCGGGCGTCAAGCCACCCAACGGGACTTCTGCGGGGATCTCGAAGGCACCCACCTCCCCCACCGCGCGCACCGCACCAAGGATGCGGCTCACGCGAAAGGTGCGCGGAGCGTTAGCCCCGTGGTCGCGTCCTACGAGGTATTCCGTGCCGCCTACCATGACGATGCGCCACGGATCGATCACGCGCGACGAGGGTGGCGACTGCGAGGACGCGTAGTCGAACGCGATGGCTCGGCGCTCGTGGAGCGCCTCGGCAATGTTCCCCAGGGCCGCCCGTGCACCCGTGGCGCGCGCACCGAATGGCAATTCGGGAGTCGCCGCGTGCTGCACGTGGCTAGCGACCTTCAGAAACGCCTGGTGGGCGTCCGCGCCCAATGCTGCGCCGCGCCAATAGTCAACCGCGAGGCTCAGCACCGCGAATTCGGCCGGTGTGACGTCGATGGGCTCCATCGTGGCGAGAGAGGCGTCGATGCGGTAGCCGATGTCGCCACCGTCGGCCGGATCCACCACGGTCTGCAGCGGGACACCCAGGCGACGCAGGTCCTCCTTGTCGCGTTCAAACATGCGCTCAAAAGCGGCGTCTGCCTTGGCATCTCCGCCTTGCATCCCGGCGTCATACCCGTAGACCGTGGAGCGAATCTGCTGTTTCGTCATGCGCGCGCGTGTAGATGTGAGCGCAATGAACAGATTGAGCAGCCGCTCTTCCGGAACGGCGCGGCCGGTTGCAGCGTCCATGTTTACACGCGCACCGCGAGCAGCTCTGTTGAGAGGATGGCGCGCGCACCAACGGCATACAGGCCGTCCATGATGTGGTTCATCTCCGCGCGCGGCACCATGACGCGCACGGCGTGCCAATCCGAGCCGTGCAGCGGCGTGACGGTTGGGGCCTCAAAGCCCGGAGTGACTGCGATAGCGGCGTCCAGCGCGTCCCCGGGCACGTCGTAGTCCACGAGCACAAACTGGCGAGCCATGAGCACGCCGCGCAACCTGCCCGTGAGCCTCGCGATCTCCGCTTCCGGTGCGTCAGGGGCGGTGATGAGGATCGCCTCGGACTTGAGAATGGGATCGCCAAAGACTTCCAAACCTGCGGCGCGCAGCGTGGAACCCGTCTCCACAACGTCGGCCACTACGTCGGCCACGCCAAGGCGAACGGATGATTCAACCGCACCGTCAAGGCGCACCACTTCCGCTTCCACCCCAAACGAGGCGAGGTGGTTGCGCACCAGATACGGGTAGCTTGTGGCTACGCGCAGGCCCTGCACTTGCTCCACGGTGGTGGCAATGCCAACGGGAGCGGCGTAGCGGAACGTGGAGGCGGCAAAGCCAAGCTCGAGGTGTTCGGTGGCCGTGGCTCCGGAATCCAGCAGCAGGTCGCGGCCCGTGATGCCCGCGTGGACCGTTCCCGCGCCCACATAGACGGCAACATCGCGGGGTCGCAAGAAGAAGAACTCCACGTCATTGCGTGCGTCGAGGAGCACCAATTCGCGGCCCTCGGCGCGCTGCTTGTAGCCCGCTTCCTTGAGGAGCTGGCTGGCAGGCTCAGCTAGTGAGCCCTTGTTTGGAACGGCTATGCGGAGCACATCTCTCCTGGTATCTCGACGGTCTGGGTGAGCTGTTGGGGAATTTGTGTGAAGCCACGCGGCTTAGAGGTAGCGGCCAACGTCTTCAAGGGTCAATCCGCGCGCGATCATCATGACCTGCACGTGATAGAGCACCTGCGAGAGTTCCTCGGCAGTTTCCTCGTCGGATTGGTACTCGGCGGCCATCCAGGCTTCCGCTGCCTCTTCAACGAGCTTCTTGCCGATGGCGTGGACGCCCCCATCCAGCAGCCGCACAGTGCCCGATCCCTCAGGTCGCTCGGCCGCGCGAGCCGTCAACTCGGCGAACAGTTCGTCAAAGGTCTTCACGCGCGCAAGCCTACCGCCCAGCGCCCGTGTGGTTGGGGAGCGTGGCGCCCGGTCCTATTGCAGCGACCGCAAGGTGCGAGCAGTGGCGAGTGCGGCCTCCACGGCCTCCGCGCCCTTGTCCTCGCGCGAGTCCGGCAGCCCCGCACGGTCGAGTGCCTGGGCATCGTCGTCGCACGTGAGCACGCCAAAGCCAACAGGGACTAGGTGCGTGCGCGCAACATCGGTGAGACCTAGGGTCACGGATTGACACACGTATTCGAAGTGGGGCGTTGACCCCTTAATCACAACGCCAAGCGCTGCGATTGCGTCCGCGCCCGCGCGCGCCAGCGCCTCAACCACCACGGTGAGCTCAATGGCGCCAGCCACTCGCGTCACGCGGTACTCGGCTCCCGCAGACTCCGCGGCGCGAATGGCACCGGCCACGAGACCGTCCATGACCTCCGTATGCCACTGGGACGCAACGATCTCGATTGTCAGCCCTGAGCCATCGACGGCAATCGTGGGTGCGCCCGCTCCGCTCATGCGTCTTCCTCCATGATGTGTCCCATACGTTCCGCCTTGGTGCGGCGATACGCCTCGTTCTCGGGGTTGGCCCCCACGTGGTGCGGCATGCGCTCCACCACGTCAATGCCGGAAGCCCGCAACCCCTCAACCTTGGCAGGGTTGTTCGTCAGTAGGCGAATTGAAGTCAACCCAAGGTCCTCAAGAATGGCCGCTGCGGCGCCATATTCACGCCGGTCAATAGGCAAACCGAGATCCGTGTTCGCATCCACGGTGTCACGCCCAGCGTCCTGCAGCGCGTACGCCCGGATCTTCGCAGCGATGCCAATGCCACGGCCTTCGTGCCCGGTTAGGTAGATCACGGCACCGCCGTGCTGGGCAACCAGGTCAATCGCGGCATTGAGTTGGGGTCCACAATCGCATCGCAAGGAGCCAAAGGCGTCGCCCGTGAGGCATTCCGAGTGCACGCGGACAATGGGCACGCTGCCGGGCGCACTGGGCGCGGTGAGCGCCACGTGCTCGTGACCCGTGCGTGCGTCGCGATAGCCACGGACCGTCAAGACACCGTGCTGGGTTGGTAGCCGCGCCTCACCCTCCGGAAGTACCCGGTTGGGCTCGGGGGCCGATGGCGCAGGCAAGTCATTGTGGTGGCGGCGGTAGGCGATGAGATCGGCGATGGTCATGAAGACAAGACCTTCCTGGGCAGCAAGCTGGGACGCATCTCCCTGGCGCATCATGGTGCCGTCGTCATTCACGAGCTCGGCAATCACGCCTACCGGCTCGAGTCCGGCAAGCCGGCACAAGTCGACGCACGCCTCGGTGTGACCAGGTCGGTGCAGGACACCGCCTGCAACAGCGCGCAGCGGCAGAACATGCCCGGGACGGATGAATTCGTCTGGCGATGCCTGCGCCTTGGCCAGCAACTGCAACGTGTGGTGCCGGTCAGACGCCGAAATACCCGTGGTGACCCCGCTCGCGGCGTCTACCGAAACCGTGTACGCCGTGCGGCGCGGATCCTGGCTATTTGGCACCATGAGCGGCAGCTTGAGGCTGTCCGCCTTCTCGCTCGGCATGGGCGCACAAAGGTATCCGCTCGAGTGGCGAATGCCCCAAGCGACCCACTCCACGGTAGTGGTCTGCGCGGACATGATGAAGTCCGCCTCGTCCTCACGATCGCGGGAGTCCGCCACCAGCACGGGCCTGCCGGCGCGGAGCTCGGCGAGGGCGCGCTCAACGAGCGCCAAAGTGTCTGCGTTCACGCTTGCCCTCCAACGGCCCGCTCGCCAAGCATGCGCTCAACGTATTTGCCCACCACGTCCACTTCAACATTCACAGTTGCGCCGGGCTCAAGCGAGCCGAGGTTGGTTTCCGCGAGCGTGGTTGGGATGAGCGAGACGGTCACCACGTCTCCTTCAAGTTCGGCAACAGTTAGCGAGACGCCATTAAGTGCAATGGAACCCTTCCGCACCACATAGCGTGCGTAACCAGGCTCCACGCGGAAAGCGAGGTCGGTCCAGTCCGGCTGCGAATCCTTGGAAATCAGCAGAGCGGTACCGTCAACATGACCCTGCATGATGTGCCCACCCAACCGAGCGTCGGCCCGCAGCGCACGTTCCAAGTTGACCTGCGCGCCAACCTCAAGCCCCCCCAAACTGGTGGTCTGCAGGGTAACTCGCATAACGTCGGCCACCCATTCGTCTCCCGAATGCTTGGCGACCGTGAGGCACACGCCGTTGACCGCGATCGACTCCCCGAACGTGAGATCGTCACCCCAGCCCGGTGTCGCGATGGTGAGTTGCGATTGCGCGCCGTGCTCCGCGATTGCGGTGACCGTGCCTACGGCTTCGACTAGCCCCGTGAACATCAGGGTCCTTCCGTGAGAGTGAGTGTGACCAGAGTGTCCGCGCCCAGGCGCGTGACAACCACGTCTGCACCTCTCAACGCGTTCGCCATGGTGCCGATTCCCAAGCCGCTCACCGCGGTGGGGCCGTCTCCCAGCAGGGCTGGCGCAATGTAGGCGTGCACCTCATCCACGAGGCCCTCACGCAAGAACGCGCTGGTAATGGTAGCGCCACCCTCGATCAGCACCACGCGGCATTCGCGCGCCCACGCTTCTTGCAGGCCGACGCTGGGGTTGCGTGAATTTACCCGCACGGCTTGGGCGTCACGCCAGATTTTGGCTCCGCTCGTGTCCCGCTCCCCGATGACCAAGCGCAAGGGCTGATGAGGGCTCTCCACGCCTTTGGGCCGTGCACTAAGTTCCGGATCATCCGTGGCGACGGTGCCCGTGCCAACCACAATTGCGTCTACATCGGCGCGTACATGATGGGCGTGATCGCGAGCCTCTTCGCCCGTGATCCAGAAGCTGGTGCCATCCGCCGCAGCGGTGCGGCCGTCCAGGGTGGACGCCCATTTGGCGATGACGTAGGGACGCTGGCGAGCCATCGCCACGAGCCACCTTCGGTTGAGTGCGTGCGCGCCCTCGTGGGGGGCCAGCACCACGGTGATGCCTTGACCGGTGAGATATGCGGCGCCGCCTGCGGCTGTGGGATTGGGATCAGGAACGGCGTAAACCACGCGCGCAATGCCCGCTTCCGCGAGTGCTACTGCGCACGGCCCCGTGCGCCCCGTGTGATTACACGGCTCCAAGGTGACGTACGCGGTGGCACCCGCCACGGTTACGCCAGCTTCGTGGGCAGCGGCCAATGCGGCAGCCTCGGCGTGCGGCGTGCCTGCGCCTTGGTGATATCCCTCGGCGAGTGTTTCGCCCTGGGCCCCCACGATGACGCAGCCAACGCGGGGGTTAGGGCCGTGCGCTGGTCCAAGTGCCGCGAGTTGGACCGCCCTGTCCATGTGGACGCTGTCCCATTGTTCCGCGCTAGGCAAAGCGCGCCCGATCACCTAAGGCGCGCAGTTCGCGCACCTCGGCATTGCGGTCACTGGCACCGAACACCGCCGACCCCGCCACCAGCATGTCCGCCCCAGCGCGCACAACGGTGCCAATCGTCTCCCTGGCAACCCCGCCGTCGGCCTGAAGCCACACATCGTTGCTACTCGCGTCAATGGCCGCGCGTAGCGTCTCAAACTTGGGCATCATGTCCGCCATGAAGGACTGCCCACCAAAGCCGGGCTCAACCGTCATGACAAGCACCATGTCCACCACGTCAAGCAGTTCCAGGGCGTGTTCAACCGGGGTGCCCGGCTTGAGCGCAACGGCAGCGCGCACGCCAACCGCGCGCAGGTCCCGCGCCACCTGACGCGGATTTGCCGCCGCCTCAAAGTGATACGTCACCGACGCCGCGCCAAGTTCCGCGTACCGCACGGCCCAATAGTCGGGATCCTCGATCATGAGATGGACGTCAACGGGCATGGGAGCCACTTCGCACACTCGCTTCACGATGGGCAGCCCAAGCGTCAAATTGGGCACAAAGTGGCCGTCCATGACATCAACGTGGAGCCAATCGGCATCACCTACGGAATGTATGTCCCGCTCAAGGTTGGCGAAGTCAGCAGAGAGGATGGAGGGGGCTATGAGCACCATGGTTTGACCCTACCCGGGGGGTCGCTGAAACATGGCCAAGTACATCGCGTCTGTACCGTGCGCGTGCGGCCACAGCTGCACGTGCGGACCCGCGCCCCAGCTTCTACGTGGAGTGCCCGTGAGAGATGCAATGGCGGGCCGCACATCCACGAGTTCCAGACCGCTCGCTCGCGCCACCACGTCCCTGGTCTCCCCCAGCACAGGTGAACACGTCACGTAGGCCACGATGCCTCCTGGCTTGACGGCTCCGGCGGCAGCTGCCAGGAGTTCCGCCTGCAGTTCCGCGAGCACAGGAACGTCCGCTGGCGTGCGGCGCCAACGTGCCTCTGGACGGCGACGTAGAGCACCCAGTCCGGTGCAGGGGGCATCGAGGAGCACCCGATCAAAGGCGGCAGGAGGTAGCGCGCGTGAATCCGTGTGCGTGACCGTGACCACGCCGTCCGGGATCGCCGCAACGGCGCGCCGCACCAGCCCCACGCGATGCTCGTGGAGTTCGTTGGCTTGCAGCGTGGCGCCGTGCTGGGCCGCGAAGGCTCCAAGCAGCGCCGCCTTGCCGCCAGGACCAGCGCACATGTCGAGCCACTGCTCGCCCGGTTCCACCTCGCGATAGGCAACGAGGGCGCCCGCAACCAACTGGCTGCCCTCGTCTTGCACGGCGGCGGCGCCTTGCGCCACGGCGGAAATGGCACCAGGGTCGCCGCCGGCGAGGGTCACGCCCCACGGCGACAGCGTGGTTGGCTCACCGGGAAGTTCGGAACGGTCCACGAGGCCGGGACGAGCCACGAGGGTCACTCGCGCGGGGGAATTGTTGGCGGCGAGCAGCGCCTCGAGTTCACCGGCACGGCCGTCCGCGCTCAGCGCGTCGCCAAGTTCCTTCACCACCCAGGCGGGGTGCGAGTGCCGGATCGCCATGTCGTCGCGCGAATTGGAGGGCGCAACCAACGCGAGCCACGCGTCCGCCTCGCGTTCCACGATGCGTCGCATCACTGCGTTGACGAGCGGAGCCACGCGCGGGCCACCGTGGCGGCGCGCCAGGTCAACCGTCTCGGAAACGGCCGCGTGCGCGGGAACTCGCATGGCGAGAGCCTGATGAGCGCCCAACCACAGCGCCCATCGCACGGGCGAATCCAATGCGGTGGGATCGCGGCGCGCGGCATGGCCAATCACCGCGTCGTACAGTCCGCGCATGCGCAAGGTGCCGTACGCGAGCTCGGTGGCAAATGCGGCGTCCCTGCCGCCGAGGTTCAACGCTGACAGAATCCCCGGCATCGCAAGGTTCGCATATGCGTCGTCAGCATCAACATCGCGAACGCAGCGGAAGGCGGCCTCGCGCGCCCCATCAATCCTCGCTGGCTTACTCACGACTCCCCCAACGTTGCCGCCTCGTCTAACCTCGCACCGCGCCACCAAGCCAGGGCATCCGTGGCCTTGCGCCCGGCGGGAGCTATCCACGTGAGCGCTACGGGCGTGGTGCCAGTGCCAACCAGCACCTCGTCGCCGTGAACGCGCAACTGTCCAGGGGGCAGACCTGGCCCGGGCCTTGGCCGCACGGGACCTACTTTGGCGACCGTGCCGTCGGGCAACGTTGTCCACGCACCCGGCGGCGCAGGGGTGACGCCGCGCACTTGCCTGTCGACGATGTGCGCGGGCATCTCCCATGCCACGTAGGCATCCGCGCGAGTGAGCTTGTGTGCGTAACTCACGCCGTCGTGTGACTGGGCGATGGGCGCCGCAAAGCCGCCAACAAGCGCCTCGATCGAGTGGACCAGCAGCCCCGAACCGAGCTTCGCCAAGCGCTCGAGCAACTCGCCCGCGGTGTCCGTTGGGTGAATTCGCTCCGTCAGCGTGCCGATGACGGGGCCTGTGTCGAGACCCTCCTCGATGAGGAAGGTCGAGGCGCCCGTGACGTCGTCGCCCGCCATGATGGCGCGCTGAACTGGGGCGGCGCCACGCCACGTTGGTAGCACTGAGAAGTGCAGATTCACCCAGCCGTGCGCGGTGGCATCGAGCAGTGCGGGACGCAGAATCTGGCCATAGGCGACCACGGCGGCAACATCGGCGTTGAGGCCCGCGATGTGCGCCGCCACTTGGGGGTCCGACGCTTTGGCTGGGGTGAGCACGTCGAGTTCCAGTTCGCGCGCCGCAAGGCTGACGGGGCTCGGCACCAGTTCGCGGCCGCGCTTGCCGGGAGCATCGGGTTGGGTGAGAACTGCAACAACGTCGTGCCCGGCGTCAACGATGGCTGCCAGAGAGGGCACGGCAATGAGCGGAGTGCCCGCGAACACGACGCGCATGACACCCATCCTAGGAGGCGGCTTGCCCCGTTCGTGGCCCCGGAGCGGGATCAGAGATTGAGAGGGCCATCAACGCGCATGCGGAAGCCGTCGTCGCCGTCACGACTGAGCTTTACCTGCACCGCGCGCAAAGCGTCGATGATGGACTGCGCCGAGCGACGTCGCACGAGCAGCAGCACGCCGTCCTTGGTGTGGCTCACGCTCGCTTCACTGTGGCGCTCAAGCCGCTCTCCCTGCACGGGTGCCGAGAGCGCAAGCGTGATTGCGTGCTTGGGGCCAACCAACTGAATGCTGCGCCGGGCCGGCGGCAGCCCAAGCTCGTTGCGTTCCGCGAGGGCCTCCTGTGCAGCAGTCAACGGGTCCCACGTCTCGAGTGCACGCCGCGCGGCGTCCGGGAGCACGCCCACAAGGCTCACGCGCCCACCCTCACTGCGCGGCCTCACGAGCGCCGCGACCGAGAGCCACCAGCGCACCGCGCGCACCTCCGCGCCAAGGCCACTGCTCGCGGGAGCCTCCGCCCCAATCACCACGGCCGCCACGTAACCCCCGGTAACGGCGGGAACGGCACCCGGGGTGGCAACCACAAAGCCCGCGGTGATGCTGGAATCCGGCAACACGCCCGTGGCGCCCGAGGAGATGGCGACTGGCACGTCCTTGGCCATCGCCCCCACTTGCTCAGCGATTCGCTCCACTCCCTGGCGCACCTGCTTGATGCGTCGTCCCTGGCAATTGGCGCAGTGCCAGTTGGGTTGGGGCGTGCTGCAATCCCTGCATACAAGCGGAGCGCTCACGTGATCCTGACGCAACGTGCCGCCGCACGGCACCCCGTCAAACACTTCTCGGCACTGTGCCCACTCGCCGCACTGCGCACACGCCACAGCGCGCACATAGCCCGCGCGCGGCACCACTATCGCCACTGGGCCAGTCTTGACGGCCTCCCGCACGGATCGCCACACGCTCCCCGGCATCCAATGCCAGCCCGACGCTCCCTCGGCTGTGCGCTTAGCGTCACCGATGACTTCTACAGTTGGCGCGGCCGCACGGATCACGGCGCGTTCCGGGATCGCAAGCTCGGCCCAGCCGTGCTCGGCAAGAGCTAGCGCCTCCACGGTTGGCGCAAAGGAAGCGATGAGCATCCCCGCGCCCTCAAGGTCCGCGCGCCAGGCCGCAACCGTGCGAGCGTTCCAGTAAGGGGCGTGGGGGTCGTCATAGGTTGGTGAACCGTCATCCCAGATGGCGACAAAGCCCAGCGAGGGGACAGGTTGCAAGGCAACTGGCCTGGTCCCAAGCACTACTCGGGCAAGACCGTGCATCGCCGCGAGGTACGAGCCGTAGCGTGCGTTGGCGCCGTCGTCCGAGTCCAGCACCGCCACTTCTCCCCCGCCGCGCACACTCCAGCGACGCAAGCCAAGACGTTGCAGCTCCGCCTCAACGGCCGCCACCGCGCGCGCGTCCGGCACCGCAAGAATTGCCGACTGTCCCTTTGCGGCTGCCTTCGCAGCCGCTGCCGCAAGCGCCGTCACTGGCGTGGCCGCACCGCGCCCTGGTTGCGGGAGCGCTTGCCACACCACGCGCGCGCCATGAGACAACTGGTCAATGTCGAGCGCAGCCGCGGCTCCGTCGTCCATCCGCACGGCCGGGTCGCCATCGGTTTGGGTAGACGCGTCCTGATACCGCTCCTCGACACCCGCGGGCCCGCTCCAATCGCGATCCTCGAGGCTCGCCACGCGCGGCGGCGCCATGAGCCGCAGAACGTCCCAGAGCGAGCCGCCATAGCGTCGGGCAATTGCCTGACCCAACTCGATGGCGCGTGGCGTGAAAGATGGCACCCCTGCCGTGGAGTGAATGGGGGTGAGCTTGCCGGCGAAATCGGACGACTCAGCCAGCTCAAACACCACGGCGCTCACGAGCCTGCCCGCGAACCTAACTCGGACGCGCGAGCCCACCGTGACGGAATCCGTGAGCGAAGCGGGAATCGAGTAGTCGAAAGGGCGGTCCAGGTGCGGCAAGGCACTGTCGACACACACTCGTGCCACAGTGCGGAGCGGGGACTCGCTTATCGTCGCGTCCTTGTCACCGCGGTGTAGTTGCTCACTGCGCTGTCCTCATTCACTGCGCTGTCCTCATTCACTGCGCTGTACCCATTCACTGCGCCGTACCTCTTCACTGCGCCGTACCCATTCACTGCGCTGTACCTCTTCACTGCGCCGCGCTCCGCAGTGCATCCGCGCGATCGGTGCGCTCCCACGTGAACTCTGGCAGCTCGCGCCCAAAGTGCCCGTACGCTGCGGTGGCGCGGTAGATGGGCCGTTGGAGGTCCAACTCCGCGATGATCGCCGAGGGCCGCAGGTCAAAGACCTCCTCAATTGCAGACGAGATGCGCCCTGGGTCTACCTTCTCGGTGCCGAACGTCTCCACCCACAGGCCCACCGGATGCGCCGTGCCAATGGCATAGGCCACTTGCACCTCGCATCGTGCGGCCAGGCCGGCTGCCACCACGTTCTTGGCTACCCAGCGCATTGCATAGGCGGCGGAACGGTCCACTTTGGAGGGATCCTTGCCGGAAAACGCACCCCCGCCATGCCGCGCCATGCCGCCGTACGTGTCCACGATGATCTTGCGACCCGTCAGCCCCGCATCTCCGGCCGGACCGCCAATCTCGAACCGCCCCGTGGGGTTGATGAGGGACCGGTGGCCCTGGGCGTCGAGGCCGTAACTACCGAGCACGGGCGCGATGACTTCAGCCTCGATGGCCTCGCGCAGCGCGCCAATCTCCCACGTCTCCGCGTGCTGACTCGAGACCACCACGGTTTCCACGGAAACTGGGGTGTCCTCGTCATAGGCAATGGTCACTTGCGCCTTGCAATCGGGCCGCAGACCTTCGATGATGCCTTCCTTGCGTACTTGCGACAGGCGGCGAGCGAGCGCGTGCGCCATCGAGATGGGCACGGGCATCAGCTCCGGCGTGTCCGAG
>Ga0164241_10001302_pt1 | contig 31958 bp, 45 predicted proteins | sample OricomyardsoilBY_FD_108780 | JGI IMG/M metagenome (GOLD analysis project Ga0164241, IMG submission 108780) | Backyard soil microbial communities from Emeryville, California, USA - Original compost - Back yard soil (BY) | ecosystem: Environmental > Terrestrial > Soil > Unclassified | place: USA... | reverse complement strand
TTGAGGACATCTCAACGAAGTCAGAAAAAGCGAACAAAACTGGTAAGGAGTTCGCTAAGGACTTTTCTGGCGAACTGAAGAAACTCCCTGGCCCGCTTGGCACCGTATCAGACGGCATTGACAAAATCCTTGGTGCTGGCGCCGCCGGCTTCGGAACCCTCGGTCTCCTTGGTCTTGCTGCAATCCTGCCAGACGTCATTCGTTACTTCCAGAACATGGGTAAGGAAGCGAAGGAAGCAGCAGATAAGGCAGCCGAAGCAATGGCGAAGGCAGCAAAGGAAGCAAGAAACCTTCGTCTTCAGATGGAAGGTGTGTTCAAAAGCACCACGAAGTCTGACATCTACAAGGCGTCAAACCTTACTGGTGCGTATGCCCAAGACCCAAGTGTAATTCTCGGTGCGTTCGCACAGGCCGGTGCAACACAGAATGAACTTGCCCTTCTCGGCAAGCAAATCGGCTATGAGGGTAGCCTCGACTACAGCAAGGGCTATCCAGCGACGCTGACGCCTGAAGCAATCAAGAATGTCGATTTGAAGGGTGCACTTGCAGCCGCAAAACTCGGTGAGTTCGGTCCGCCACCAAAGGCACCTGACCCATACAAGGGCCTCACTGATGACGAAAAGTCAGGCTACATTAACCTCCTCAACGCAGGTGTCGTCCATAGCGTAGAGGAATACAAGAACTGGAAGAACAACCTTGGTGGCACATCCATCCAAGATGAAATGGACTACCAGGCGCTGCTTGACGGCCTGACAGCGCAGGCTGAAGCTGGCTTCATCACACCTGAAGTTGGCCCAATCGACATGCCAAACGTCGATATCAAGTTGCCAACATACTGGGAAGAACTCGGTCAGGCAATGAAGGATGTCGCTGAACAGGCGCAGACGACCGGTCAGATTATGACCGACGCAATCTCTGGCGCAACAGAGAGAATGGGCGAGGCAATCACCCGCTTCGTGATGACAGGTAAGCTGAACTTCCGTGACCTTATCTCGTCACTCATTCAGATGATTGTGCAAATGCTTATGCAACAGGCCGTTCTGAAGTTCGTTGCTTGGTTTGGTGGCATGTTCCTCGGTGCTGGCGCAGGTGGTGCAAGTGCATACGGCGTAGGTGGTTCGATGGGTGCAGCAAACATTGGCGGTGGTATGCCTGCCGCTTATGGTGACGAGTTCGTCCATGCTGGCGACAGAATGATTGTTGGTGACAAGGGCCGTCCAGAAATGTTCGTTGCACCAAGCGATGGCAAGATTGTAGGTTCCGACCAGATGGGTGGTGCAGTGTTTGCGCCACAGATTTCAATGAACATCGGTTCTGTTGATAGTAATCAGCGTGCAGCAGAACTGCAGCAGCAAACGATGAACATTGTTCGTGCAGAGTATCTGCGTCTTAGGGCGCAAGAACGTCGCTATGGAGTAGCATAATGCCAGCCTCACTACCATTCTCAACACGCATTGACCAGGACAGTTTCAGTCAGTCAGTGCAGTATCGACGCCTTGTGGCCCAGTTTGCTGACGGCTATCAGCAGATTGCGCCCGACGGCATCAACAACAAGGTCATCTCCATTCAGGCGATGATTAGGTGTCTCAATGCCACCGACCTTGGCACCTGGGCCACTGCAGTTGATGCGGCGGCCGGTGTAGATTACTTTACATGGACACCGCCTGGTTTGTCTGGCACCTACAAGTGGCAGATTACACAGTGGAGTTCGAAGTCGAACAACCAATACTACGATGTGGCTTTCACGCTGACACAGTATTTTGGTTAAGGAGTTAGTAGATGAGTATTGAAGCAGAACTAAAGAAGGCTATACTTGACCCATTGGTTGAACTGTTTGAGTTCGACCTTTCTGCAATCGGTGAAGGTAGCGAGTATTTCGCACCAGACACCAACGCAGACCTGTCATCTATCGAGTTTGGTGGTAACACTTACATCCCAATCCCCATTTCAATCTCTGAAGAGTTGATGTCTGGCACAAAGTTTCCACGCCCAGTCCTTACTGTCGGCGACGTATTCGGCGTCGTGTTTTCTGCCGTCAGGGAACATAACGGTCTTGTCGGTTGCAAACTCAAGCATAGTGTAACGCAGAAGAAGTTTCTTGACAATGGTTCAGACCCAGACCCAACACAGATTATTTTCTACACTGAGTGGGTGATTGAACGCGTGATGTCTGCCGACAAGGTAGAAGTCAAGTTTGAACTTCGAAACGTGATGGACGTTGGCGATGTTCAAATTCCACGTCAGATTGTAACTCGAGTTGAATTTCCTGGTGCCGGCCGTGTTCGAAGAGTTACTGGCTAAGTTTGAAGAATACGCCAGTTCTGCGTATCCTAATGAGGTTGGTGCTGTCATTGTCGGTGACGAACTACAAATCGTCATAAATACACACGACAGCCCAACGACTAACTTTCGTGGTCGTTTGCCTGATGATTACGACTTCTTCATTCATTCACACACCATAGGTGATGCGAAGGATGAGTTCAGTGAAACAGACAAGAGAAGTCAAAAGTTAGAGGCAAGACCGTGGCTTCTGTATTATGTAGAAGGTAGAAAATGGAACAAGTTGCAGTAAAATCACCACAGACCGTCAAAGTTCGCCTACACAACTGGCTTGGCCGTAAGTATGGTCGAGGCAAGGAAGTGACCGTTAAGGCCGACAATATGACGCAACTTCTGCGTGGCCTTCAGTTTCGCTTTGGCAAATACATCACAGTCGATTTGAAGTCCGGTTCATGGGCCATCAAGCGCACCAAGAAGGATGGCACAGAAGATTGGCTTGATGCAGCTGACTGCATGCCATTTAAGTTGAATGCTATCGCCATTGACTTCTACGCTGAAACTGAAGCCGCTGGTTGGCTTGGCAACGCTATCAAGATTGTCATCGGTGTTGTTCTTATTGTGGTTTCTGTCATCAACCCTTTTAGTTGGGGTGCCACATATGCCTATTGGGTAGGTATGCTTGGTTTCTCACTTGCTATGATGGGTGTCATGGGCTTCATGATGAAGACGGCCAAACTTGAAACGTCTGGTAAGGAACAGGTGTTCGGCTACCTGCCAAACATCACTGAGATGGGCACCGCAAAGCCACTTGCAGTAGGTGAGAGGGTTCGTTGCGGTTCTGTCATTGTTGGTTCTAACTATACGGCGCAATACTACATTGAGGCAGAAGCATAATGGGCGTTCCTATTTCACTTATCAATGAACTGCAGCGTCGCAATAATCAGGAACGTGATGCCCGCGCAGGTCTTACGCTGCCACGTGATATCACTGTCAAGCCAGCAATCGCAGAAATGCTGCACCTCGTGTCTGTCGGCAAAACTGGCGGTCTCTACAACTCTGCACACCCAAAGCGTTCTATCTTCGTCAATAACAACCAGGTAGAGAGTGATGAGGGAACTACTGTTCTTGAACCGTTCGACTATGAACAGCGTGATGGTTCGACAGGTCAGGCAGCACTTGAAGGTATGCCAGCCACTGTTACGTTCTTCAACATTCAGCAGAACCTAACGCACGACACGCCATACACCCACAACCTTTCCGGTTCAGATATCGACATTGCACACGTAATCGTTCGTTTCCCGGCCGGTCTCTATCATACCTCGAAGAAGGGCAAGCGTAAGGCAACCCCAATCTCACTGACTTTCCAGCGTAAGTTGGTTGCTGACGGCAGTTGGACTACCGTAAAGACGATGTATGCTGAAAGTAAGGCAGACGAGAAGTTCGATGTAGAAGTTGGTATCAAGCGCCCATCTGGCGCCGGCACGTGGCAAATCCGTGTTGTTCGTGATACTGAAGACAACACCGACGGCAAGACGATTGACCTCACCCAAGTTTACGGTGTTGAAGAAATCTTGAATGACACCAGCACATATGATGGCAACACCGTCATTCGCACTCTTATTGACACGAACACTGTCGGCACAGACTTCCCATCTATCAACTTTGATATTGCCGGTCTTCTCTGTCGTGTTCCGTCTAACTATGACCCAGACACACACACTTACACGGGCGAGTGGGACCTTGAGTTTTCTGAGACGAAGGTTTCAACGTCGAACCCATTCTGGATTGTACTTGAACTGCTTACAAACCCTGATGTAGGTATCGGCGACAAGATTGACGATACCGTCATCGACCTTGGTTCGTTCTATGATGCGGCTGTCTATGCAGATGGCCAGGTAAATGCACTCGTGAATGGCGAAGTGAGTGGCACAGAACGCCGCTTCACCTTTGATTTCCAGTTTATGGACCAAAAGGTCGCACCACTACGTATTCAGGACATCTGCGCCGTTGGTAATGCGTATGTGCAGGTGATTGAAGGTCTTCTGACCGTCATCCAGGACCGCCCTGTTTCCGGTCCATATCGTCAGTTGTCAAATCTTGACATCATTGCAGGTAACGTTTCATACACACAGGCCGGTCTCACCACGCAGTGGAATGAGGTCAATACATGGTATCACGACAAGAATGAGAACTGGCTTGAAAAGAACGTAACGTATTCAAACTACGAACTGTCACCATTCTCTGACGTGCGTTCGACAGAATACCGCTTTGACGGTATCACCAGCGAAGGTCAGGCGCTGCGTGGTGCCAAGAACATGCTTTACACTAACACCCTTCAGCAATGGACGGCTGGCTTCAAACTCTCCATTGCACACGCTGACATTACTGAGGGTGAAGTTGTTGAAATCTACGATGAACGTTGGGCCGGCGTTAAGCTGACCGCACGTAAGGCAGCCACTGGTTCGACATCGTCGTCACTAAAACTTGACCGTCCGATTACTGTTCTCAACGGCGAAACGTTCAAGATACTCGACGACGATGGTGAGACGTGGCTTCAGCGCACAATCACTGCGAACAGCACTGGTGATACTGTTTCATATTCTGGTGGTGACATCTCTGCTAAGATTAACCCAAACATCTACTTCCAGCGTGCCATTGTTGGTAAGCCTTGGAAGATTGTTGAGAAGCGTCGTGTGTCAGAACTCGAGTTCGAGTTCCTTGCTATTGAATACGATGCCAACAAGTATGCGCTGATTGACGACACCCCAGTCGGTATCACTCCGTCATACACACAGAACTTTGAAGTTGCAGCACCGGAAAACCTGTCAGCTGAACAGCACGCCTTCATCAACGATGACAACACGGTCCATCAGCAGTTGGTCCTTACGTGGGACCGCCCTGGCACAGTCGTGCGTGGCTACCAAATCCACCTATCTGTCGGCGACAGCGCACCAATCGGAACATGGGGCTGCACACAGACGTCATTCACACTTGACATCCCATACGACGCATACTACAAGGTCGAAGTTCGTGCTATCGGCTTCGGCGGCCGTGTGTCTGAACCAGCCGTTCTTTACTACACCTACAACAGCATTGACCCAGATGCGGACAATGACTTTGATGCAGTAACTACGCTGGTCGATTTCACTGATGGCGGCACAATCTTCAACACTGACGACTTGAAGTTCAAGTTCCTCAACCCATCAAGCAACTCAACGAACCCACTTGCGCTAAAGGATTTCTGGGTGCAAATCCTCGACCTCAGCGACAACGTTGTTCGTGAGTTTGCCCTTGACCCGGTTGAACCAGGTGAATACCAGACTGGTGAGTATCTCTACCAGGACAACCTCGATGACAACAATGGTGTTCCGGAACGTAAGTTTAAGGTTCGTGTCTATCTGCGTGACGGCTTCAACCGTAAGAACACCACTCCAACGACTGTCACCTTCAACAACCCACCACCAGGCATTCCACCTGGGCTAAACATTGTTGCTGGCCTGTCGTCAGTGGTCATCACGTTCGACCTTCCAGGTGTAAAGGACTTCGAAGGTGTTCTCATCTGGCGTTCGACCGACATCGGCTTCGTGCCATCCATTGACAACCTCATCTATGACGGCACTGACAGTTACGTTGTGGATAGTAATGTAACAGCCAATGCACCAGTCTATTACATCGTTGGCTGCTATGACAGTTTCTGGAAGTCATACGACGGCACTGGCCTCGTCATCTCGTCGAACATCAAGGTAACCGTTGTCGGTGACGGCAATGACAACCTCGCGCGCAACTCCGACATGTTTGCACGTGATACCGCCGAATTCCTTGAGGACGGCGTAACTGCAAATCCAAACCGCTACCGCCCATACCAGTGGTGGGGCTTCCAGTATGACACTTCATACGCTGACATGGGTGTTGAGTATGTCGATAGGACCGGTCTCGGTTCAGACACGTCTCTTGCATTCAAGTGCGTTGATGCGACTGACGCCCTCTACATGGGCTTCAACACGGTCAACTGGTATGCACCAACAGAGACGGTCGCAATCCCACCTTGGGAGACTGGTGTTGATTACACGCTGTCCTTCTACGCTAAGAAGGAAAACGGCGCCAATCTTACAACGATGGCCCTTGGCCTCGACGTTCTGCCAGACACTGTTGAGTATCTGCTGAACCCAGACCTCTCCACTGAGTGGCAGCGCTACGCTGTTCATTTCAAGTGGGATGGCACAACTGACAGCAACTACCTGTTCGTGCTGTTCCACGGCACACCAGAAGTTGATGACGTTCTCCTCATCGACCGCATCCAACTCGAGAAGGCATCGTCCTACTCTGGTTGGACGCCACGTCTTGAGGAACTTCTGCCAGGCAGCATCACTGAGGTGTATATCGCCGATGACGCCATCATCACGCCGAAGTTGGCTGCCCTGGCTGTTACTGGCGACAAGATTGCTGGTAACACCATCATTGCACGTGAGAAGATTGTCGTTGGTTCCATTGACAAGGCCCAACTGCAGACAAGCGGCGACGTCAATATGCTTGACACCTCAAAGTGGGTGCCAGGCGTGGCGCTATCTGCCCTTGCACGCAATGATGAAGGCACTGACTACGGCTGGTATTCTGACAGCGACAGTGCAAAGCGTTCGTGGGTGCTTACGACTGGTCCATCTGGCCACGTCGTTACTGCCTTCAAGGCAACATCAAACGATGCCTACACTTCAGGTGAACAGAATGACGGTGTCATCTACACTGGCCTCATCCCTATTGACATTACGAAGACCTACCGTCTGTCTGTGTGGTTCAAGCCATCAGGCGACTTTACAAACGGTATCGTTGTCGGCGGCAACTCATACGGCTACACGGCTACCGGCATTGACAGCGAACTGAATGACGTTGCTGGTTCGCTTGCACCTGACACCGGTGTTGTGACTTGGCGCCCAGACCAGGGAACAGCTGACCGTTGGTATCTCGCCGTCATGTATATCTTCCCATACGGCACAACCGGTGCAGACCCTGATACTGCAGGCGTCTATGATGGAACGACACAAATTCAAATTCTTCCAGGTTCCATTGGCGCCAACAAGGTGTTCAAGGCAACCACGAACTACATCGGCTTTACGTGCGGCCAGTATAACGCTGCAAACGGCGCAATCACATACTTCTGGAACCCACGTGTCGAAATGTGTGACGGTAACGAACCAACCCTCGAAAGCATCCTTGCAACGGGTGGTGTCTCTGGTCGTAACCCAATCAACACTGCAAACCAGGACGTCATCATTGAAGACGGTGCCATCACTGCACCAAAGATGAACGTTGTTGAACTGTCGGCAATCACCGGCACAATCGGCCTCTGCCGCACTGCAACGTCGGGCGAACGTGTTGAGATTGCTGACAACCAGATTACCGTGTATGACAGCAGCAACGCAGTTCGTGTGAAGATTGGAGACCTGTCGTAATGGCTTACGGCATCCAGTCCAGCAACCCAGATGACTTCATCACCCTTGACGCATCAATCAAGGGTGGTCGTTGCTATGTCGGTTCCATCTACCGTGAGGAAGAAACGACCGGCACCACGACGCACTATGATTATGTCGATGTGCCAAGCGGCGACAACATCCGCATTTTGTCAATCGGCGGGGACACCCACACCTACACAATCAGCACCTACGATGACCACGCCCGTGTGACGCTGGTGGCCAATGGTGACCCGAAATACTACAGCGTTCCGTTCACGTCGCTTCTCGTCTTTACGACACGCACACAGGAACAGAACTACGGCATCTTGACGACGAACGATGATGGCGACACCATTGTTTCAGCCGTGTATCCAATCCCACAGTATGTGACAAGCGCCACTACTACGTGGGACACCTACACACAGCACTACAACTCGCTGCAGTCAACGTTCTCCGGTTCAATCTCTGGAACCGGTTCATCTGGTGCTATCAAGTCAGACGGCACAGGCACGATGCAGAAGCACATCCAGTGGTATGAGATTGAGGTGACCGTGCCATCTGCTGGCGACTACATGCTGATGTGGTCCATCCCTGAGACGACACAAGATGAATGGTGGAGACTACCTTCTGCGTCATACACCTCAACCACGACGCTGACAATCAGTTTCAACTTCTTCTGGCACGGCAAGTATTCTGCTGCGCCGTCATATCGTGCTATGCCACGCGTCTATGTCTTCAAGATGGGTGGCTTCACTGCCTCCACTGACTACGGCATGATTGTCAAGGACGCCGGTGGTGCGGTAACGTTCGACAGCAACAAGATTTTGCTTGACGTCACCGGTGCAGTAGATGACGTCGGTCTCACATACTCTGGTTCTGACTGGGGCAACTTCTACAACGTTACCTCATACACGACCGACCTCGTGTCCGACGTATCAAACCCAATCTTCAGCCCACCAGACATTATTTGGAACTGGGACAAGAATGTCGGTGAGAACTACATCTTCCACGCTGCCATTCGTAGAACTGCGACAGGCATTGACATGAGAATGTGTCCATACGGTGGTGACGTGCTTGCTTCTTCTGCCGGCGGCAACCTCATCTACACATACAAGAACACGTCTGGCCTGTTCATCATGTGCGCTTCAGGTGACCTCTACAACGCTGTGTCATACCCGTTCAACGGTTCCGTGCAGGGTTCCTACATGGAGTATTACTACTACGATGACGGTTACTACTTCTTCGATGGTTACTACCCAGTCGCAATGACTGGCGACCCACTCGAAAGCAACCCAGTCTATGACAACATCTCTACATTTACTGCATATCCGTCTGGTGGTTCAGGCACATACACTTACACGTGGAGTTTGATAACGAACCCTGACAGCATGTCGTTCTCCGGTGGCACATCAAGCCAGTCTGCGTCAATCACGAAGGTAGGCAGTGGCACATTCACGGGAACAATCCGTGTAGTCATTTCAGACGGTGTTTCTACTGACGTCACCATCGACACTGACTTCATCGTCACACAATAAATACATCGTCCATTAGGAGAAAGTATCATGGCAGTCATTCAGAAAGTAAAGTTGAACAACGGCGTAACCGCTGAATACTTCAAACTCATCAACGTCACCATCAACGTCCCAAAGGACCTTGTCACGATGCACTACGCAGTGTATGTCGATAAGGAGACACGTGATGGCGACTACATGCCTGCCTGGAACCATTACCAGACCGTCAAACTCGGTGAGATTGACCAGTCGGTCCTTGCCGGCTTCTACTCACTCTCAAAGGTGGATGAAGTTCTCAAGGGTGGTTCAGCCGACACCATCGTTCCTGACAGCCAGACATACACAGTCTCGCCAAAGAGTGAAGATACCGATGTCGTCGATACGGCTGCAAAGGACGCTTCTATGGCAGCATTCAAGCAGGCCCGTTCTGTTGGTGCACCGCCAAAGGCACAGCCGAAGGTAAGCGCAGAAGCAGCACTTCCACAGGTGCAAAATGGCACGCCGTAATCCGCAACGCCCACTGCCACCAGGTTCATTCGAAGAACGCTTTGACAAGGGCTACCTCGACCCTGCGATTTGGTCCATTTCAACTGGGACTGGCACTGTCGGTGATAGCCCGACTAATGAAGCAAGCATGTCGTCAGCAAACGTTGATATGTCTTACGGTATGTTGCGCCTTAAGCTGTCTCAGTCAGACCTCGGTGGAGGTGTGTATGCCTCTGTCGGTTCTGAAATCCACACACTTGCAAGTTACAGCTACGGCACATACGAGTTCGTAGGTAGAATGTCGTCTGACAGTGGCGACCCTACTGTCGCCGGCAACAACGTGTCAGGCACAATCAGCGCCTTCTTCAACTACAAGACGAACTCAGAAACAGAAATCGACTTCGAGTTGGAGGGCCTTGATGCACGCAAGGACAATATCGAGATGACGAACTGGAAGTGGGATGGTATCTACTTCCGTGGCCATGCTGAGGGAACCACCTCTGTTACAATGCCAACGCACCAGGCAGAAGACACCCTCATTGCAATCGCCTTCAACAACACATCGAACACAGTTCCAACGGTTCCAGCCGGCTGGACAACCGTCACGTCTGCGGCTGGTACAAGCGGACAGAACCGTGCAATGGTCATCGCCTACAAGATTGCTGCGTCGTCTTCTGAAACAAGTGGCACGTGGACGAACGCTGGCAAGGTGGCAGTGCTATGCTACTATGGTGCTTCTCTGCAGGGACCAATCGGCGCCTGTGTAATCCAGGGTGGTTCATCTTCGCCACAGACCATCACATATCCAGCACTCACATATTCTGAGACAGAAGCAGAAGAATGGCAGCGCCCTTGGGTAATTCGTGGTGTTGGTATCAAGGCAACAAACACCAACGTCGAAGCCGGCCTGACTTCTGGCTACACCCTTCGTGCAAACGACGCAACCAACTCAAACGAGATTGCAATATTCGACACCAATGGTGCAACGACCGGTGATACGTTGTCAAGCACTACAACAAGCACATATTCAGGTACGGCAACAGGTTGGTTTTCGTTCTCACTTGAGTTGGTAACCAACAAAAGTCAGGGTTCGTATTACACCATTCCTGGTCTTTACACGGGCTTTAGCCACTACAAGTTCGTATGGTCTGCTGCAGGGACTACGTTCTATGTGAACGGCGTGCAGGTGGCAAGCCACACAACTGTAAAGCCAACCGCAGCAGCACCAATCTTCATCAACCACTGGGGCACCAACAATGCCAACTTCGGTGGTGTGGCAACCCCTGGCACAGACAGATACATGTTCGTGTCATACGTGCGCTTCATCCCGGAATAATCCACAGGCTGGCGTTCGTCATAAATACTACAGGATTAGAGGAAAAGAACAATGTCTACATCACTTCTTGGTCTTGAAGACCCAATCACAATGCACCAGGGCAACACCGCAGACATTGTCTACACCCTGACGGACAGCAGCACAGAAGCGGCCATCGACCTCATGGATGCCATCATTCGCTTCCAGGTGCGTAAGTCCTACGGCGCCTCTGACTGGGTAATCAACGGAACCATCGCAAACAATAAGATTGTCATCGTTGATGCTGCAGCGGGTAAATTTAAGCTGCACCTTGAACCAGGTGATACCTCCTCAATCAAGTTTGACAGTGCAAACCCTGACAGTTTCGAAGGTGTCTATGACATCGAGGTTGTCACGACTACCTACGGAACACAAAAGCCGTTCTATGGCACTTTCACACTTAACCGTGAAGTAACCAGATAAATAGTTCGGGCCTTCTTCATTACTACAAACTCTAAAGGAGTATCGCAATGGCCGTTTCAATCAACAAGTACAACATGTTCCTCAAGACGCAGATGAACGGCGGTTCCGATACCACTGGTTCCTCAACTTCAAACGCTGCGCGCGTGGTCGACTTCGACACTGACACTATCAAGATGGCACTGTGCACGTCTTCATACACGCCGTCGGCATCTGGTCATGCTGCCTTCAACTCGGTATCTAACGAGGTATCTGGCACCAACTATTCATCTGGTGGTGTAACGCTTTCCTCACCGACCCTCAGTGAAAGCGGCGGCACTGTAACGTTTGATGCTGCAGACTACGTCTTCAGTCAGTCGGGTTCCGGCTTCTCGAACGCACGCTACGCCGTCATCTACAAGTCGACGGGCACAGCAGCAACCAGCACGCTTATCTGCTACATCGACTTCGGCGCCGACAAGGGCAACGTGGACGGCGACTTCACTGTCTCGTTCAACGCTTCCGGCATCGTCACCTGGGCATAAGTCTAACTGACTTGCCGCACCAGATTTGGTCGGGGGCAGTGATGTCTCCCGACCCTATTCGTGTGATGAAGAGGAAGTAGCGTTATGTTGGCACAGCCGTATTTTGTAGAAAAGACAGCAATGGCATCGGGCACTGGTGCCCTAACCGTAGCGGCCTTGACCCTGTGCCAAGCCGGCGACATCATTCTGCTGTGCATTGAAAGCGCAAACCAGTCTATTGCAACACCATCCGGTGGCTGGACACAAGTATCAAATTCCCCACAGTCAACTGGCACTGCCGCAGCAGCAGGTGGTGTGCGACTTGCTGTTTTCTGGAAGTTAGCATCTGGTGCAGATAGCACCACCTCAGTAGCGGACTCTGGCGACCATACTACAGCAATCAAAACTTTGTGGCGTGGGTGTGACCAGACTACACCCATTCACGTGAACGCAGGTAGTGTTCAGTCATCTGCATCAACGTCGTGGACTTGCCCTGCAGTAACAACGACAATCGACAACTGTAAGATTGTGATGTGTATTGGCATGGACCGTGATGCCGCCAGCACAGCAAACACATCTGCGTGGGCCAACTCAAATCTACTTTCTATCACTGAACACGCCGACGAGACCGTAACCGCAAACCAAGGCGGTGGTATCGCTATTGCGTCTGGAAACCTTGAAAGTCAGGGTTCATCTGGAACGTGTTCGGTAACGTCTGCAGCGTCAACTACAGCAGCCTTCATCACCCTTGCGCTTGCACCAGACCCAAATAATGCTGCGCAGACAACCGGGTGGCTAACAGCAACAGCAAACTCGGCAGGTTCTGGTTGGACTGGCCTCGGTAATCTTTATGCAAGTGATAACAGCCGCGCGACGTGCACTACTTCGGGCACCGCTGAAACTGGTTACTTCTACGTTGGTGGCTTCAGCGGGCTAAGCATTCCATCAACGGCACTAATCACCGGCATTGAAGTAAGGGTGGAAGGCGCAATCACGTCTGGCACCTTCTCATATGACTATGCCTTCGTTCACGTCGGCGGTGCATCGTTTAGCAATCCACGCACCGTTCAATCAAAATCATCAACTGACGCTGTAACGCAGTATGGCACATTCGGTTCATCGTTCACATCTACAGAACGCACATACATTTACGGTGGACCGGCCGATACTTGGGGCGGCTGCGACACTGATAACAACGACGTAAAGGACAGAAATCTTCGTTATTCGGATTTCGACAGTAACACGTATGTCGGCTGGGCTGGTGCCGCCACGGCAGGCGGAACATGGTCGATTGACCATGTCAGCCTGCGCATCTGGTATACAACTAATGATGCTGCCTCACCTAAGCTTACTGAGACGCAGACACCTCGTGTACCTAAAGCGAATGCAAGCGTTATACCAGGTGTTAAGTCTGAAACGATGGCGCTGCAGACACCTAAAGCAAACTTCTCAATCAAGCCGCCGAAACTTACACAAACACAGACCCGCTATGTGCCGCTGCTGAACACCGCTGTAGCACCAGGTGTTAAGTCTGAAGTAATGACGTTGTTGGTGCCAACTGCTAACTTGGTAAGTGGTTCACCAACGCTGACCCTGACACAGACTGTTATTGCACCAAATGCTAACTCAGCAGTATCTGTTGGTGTGTATGAGTTCATCCAGGCGCTGTATGAACCACTTGCAGGCGTCTTCATCATCGCAGACGTGCCTACGTTCTCATTCACTGAGACACCATACGTTCCATACCTGAAGACATCAGTTACACCTGGCCACGTTGATTACGTTCAGACTACATTTGCACCTAATGCAAACAGCGCAGTTGCGCTTGGCAGCCTGTCAGAGACACAGACACTTCAGACGCCTAAGGCCAACTTCACCACGAAGCCAGGACACCTTGATGAGACGATGACGCTGAACGCACCACTTGTCCCAACGAACGTCAAGCCAGGCACCAAGAACTTCACACAAACGCTGTTCGGACCTAAGTTGAACGTTGATGTTAAGGTCGGTGTCGCAACTATTGTTCAGTCGTTGCTTGACCCATCGCTAATCGTCGGCATCAGCGCATACGTCCCAACTCTCAGCGAACTGCAGTCGTTCCTTACGCCTAAGGCGAATACGGCTGCAAATGCTGACACGCTGTCATTCCTTGAGACGCTGAACAACGTCAAACTCAACGTGTCGGTCGATATCGATACGCTGAACATGACGCAGGAAGAGTTTGCGCCAAGCCTTGATGAGGCAGTCCGTGTTGCTGTGCTGTCGCAGGTTCAGGAGTTGCTTGACCCAACTCTCACTACAAACCTTCCAGTCGGTTTCACTGTCACCGCCACATACAAGCAGTGGCAACTCGATGGTGACCACACTGCACGCCTCGTCGAGGTCACGAAGACCTACTCATACCGCCTTGAGGCACGTGTTCCTGGACAACTCATTGCTGCAGTTGAGGTCGCTGGCACGATGTCTAACGACATCGAGGTCGCTGGCACACTCACCCCACCAAAAGAGAAGAGTGGCACACTTTCCTCATAAATACCACCATAGTCCCATCATATTAGAGAAATACCATGGCAATCCTTGATTTTTTGAACTTCGGCACGAAGTTGATTGACAGGCTAATCCCTGACAAGGCCGCAAAGGCTGAAGCGCAGTTGAAGTTGCTTGAACTCCAGCAGACTGGAGAACTTGCGCAACTAACTGCTGAAACAGACCTCGCTAAGGGCCAGCAGGAGATTAACAAGGTAGAGGCCGCATCTACTAACCTATTTGTATCGGGCTGGCGCCCGTTCATCGGTTGGGCGTGTGGCGCAATCTTCGTCTGCAACTACATCGGCGTCCCATTGCTTGCCTGGCTTTCCGGCTACTTCAACATTCCACCGCCACCACGCCTCGACATTGGTGAAGTTCTCCCAGTTATGCTTGGCATGCTTGGTCTTGGTGGTCTTCGCACGGCAGAAAAGATTAAGGGCGCAACGAAATGAGTGACAGACTTGACACAATCAATGACACCCTGTTGAGGCACGTCGCCGACGATGCACACAACTTCAAGGAACTACAGGGTGTTCTCAACACGCAGACGACGAACATCGCCATCATCCAGCACACGCTGGAGGCGCAGACGAAGTTCAACGAGACAATCCTCTCGGAGATGAAGACATCCAGGGACGAGATTACGAAGTTCAACGGCATCTGGAACAAGGTCCTCGGCGCCGGCATCGTCCTCGTCGGCCTATTCGAGGTGGCCAAACTTCTGTGGGCTAAGTGAAGACCTACCGTTGGGAAATCGCAGCTGACCTACCTGACAACTCCATTGGCATCGAACTCGGTGTCGCAAGGGGTGAGTTCAGTGAGGCGCTGCTGAAGACAGGCAAGTTCAAGGAGTTCATCTCCATCGACAAGTGGGATGACCACCACGATGAGAATGAGTATCTTGGCGCCAAAGAACGCCTGTCAAAGTTCCCACAGTCTGTCATACTAAGAGGAACGTTCTCTCAGTTCCTCGACCAGTTCCCACTCGGCTACGCCGACTTCATCTACATTGACGGCTACGCCCACACTGGTGAAGATGATGGTAAGACATTTGAGGACTGGTGGCCAATCCTTGCACCTGGCGGCCTGTTCGCAGGTGACGACTATCACCCTCGCTGGCCACTCGTGATGCAGAACATCAACAAGTTCGCCTATGACAGAAACCTTGAGGTTGAGGTGTTTGACTTCGAGAAGAAGGGCACGCCGTTCAGCCACTACCCATCCTGGACAATAAGGAAGCCGCTATGAAAAAGAAGCCCCTAAAGTTGCACTGGTATGGGATGGACCCATTCAATGTGAGGTGTTTGTTTGTTCCAGGGAAAGAGGGCTTCGACCAACTTATCAAGGAGAACCCTAAGTTGGACTTGAAGTGGGAACCAAAGGAATGGACTGCCGCCTGGACCTTCTATACAGACACGTGTCCATCAGACATCTTCATCTGCCTGTGCAAGGACGACCCTGACCTAATCAATCACTGCGCCCATGAGGCATTCCACGCAGTGCAACAGTGTTTCCGACATGTCGGTGAAGAAGCACCAGGAGAAGAGACGGCAGCTTACCTCGTCGGTAACGTCACTGCTTGGCTTTACCGAAAAGTAAGCGAAATGCCCGATACACGTAAGAAGCCAGCAAAAAGACGAGGCCGCTGAAGACATTCAGTGGGGTGCGCATCATGCTGCCACCTTGTATTCCTTGCCATCCACCACAGCAGACAGCAGCGCATCGACGCTGATGAAGCGATACCCGTCCGCATCAATGTCCCAGACGGGCAACAAATTCTTCTTGATAGGGTTGAACGCCAGCCCAGCACCAGACTTGTGCTTCTTGACACCGGTGCGGCAGGTCATGGTGCGAACTTCACCTGTCGTCCTCTTGACGAAGGTAGCCGTGAAGATGCGACCTTCAGTGTTGGCCAGAATACCAGCGAGTTCGAGAGACTTCATACTTTCCTCCTACTTCAGCAGACAAGGACATTATATCACAGTGATATCAGCAGTGTTGCCCATTTAACAATATCACTCAAAGTCCTTCTTGTCAAGCGTCCCGTCCTTCATCCTGCTGATGCAGGAGTTCACCGTAGACACCTTCATCCACTCATCCATAGTGTTAAACTTCGACCTGACGTGGTTGTTGCACCACTCATACGGGGTAGGCTGCACCTTCTCATAGACTACGAAGCCGACGATAACCAGGGCGGCCAGAAGCGGTGGTATCCAAACTTTCATTTCAACATCTCCTTTACAAGGTTGACAGGTTCGTCCATGTCGAAGCCGTATTCGATGCCCTTCTGGATGATTTCCAGCAGGATGGCATCAACACCGACGAACTTGAACGTTGCGGTTAGTTCGACCTCGCCGTCATCCTTCTTCTTGAACACGACCTTGTTGGTCTCACTGACCCACGAAGAGTTCTCGTGCCAGAGTTTCACGGCGAAGTCGAAGATTGTCTGATTGATGAACACCAGCGGGCGAGACCTCCACTGGGTGGCGCGTGGCGCAATCAGCTGACCGTTCTTGTTGGTGTATTCGCCGTTGCCACGCTTGGTGTAACTGAAGAAGACTGAGATGGCATCCACCACGACCTTCTTGCGGCGTGGGTTGGTTGCGTTGAACCTCTTGTAGAGGCGTGTCATAGGGAAGTCACGGTCGTAGAGTTTGTTCGTGACGCAGAACTGGTGCTGCCCCTGCGCCCAGGTCAAAGCCTGTTCGAACAGCGGCAGCATATTCTCTGAAATAGATTTTGTCTTGTATGGGCCACGCTTCATAGCAGGCACCTTCGCCCTTGAATAGGGCCTTGTCTTGACTACTAAATTACTCATTACAATCTCCTTGTCTTCGGTGGCGCAACCTCGGAAGGAACCCGGTAGGCCGCTAAACCTACCGGGTGGGATTTCAGTCCCGATTGCATCTTCACCGTCAACGAGAGTATTTATACCATTTCCACAAAACTTTGTAAAATCAGGCCTGGTTCGCTGGTTTGGGAGATACTACCGGTTGTATGTAAGTAGTCCGCCCAGTTACTACCGGTTGTATGCGAAATAGTGTTCGTAATAAGACAAGTCATTCTATTTGGAACACTATTTCAGATGACGAAGCGGGGTGATGTGTGGTGGCCGCCAGGCCAAGCCGGCTTGCCGGCTAACACATCAGCACGTCTTCTGGCCGCCAGGCCACGTCTTGTGATGTGTGGTTCGGTGCTGGCGCACCTCACCAGTCGATGTGTCTTCGGTGTTCGACTTGCAGGGCAAGTCTCCACCTCAGCCCCACGACATCGAGTTGAGGTGTCTGATTGAGGTGAGATTTTACAAAAATCTGTGGAAATCTATAAATACCAAGAACGCCCAAACAGGGCAACAGCAAACAGTAGGAGTAAAGTATGAGACGCAAGAAGACAGTAGCAGCCACCCCAGCCGGTCTGACCCGTAAGATGAACCGCCTGATTTCCCAGTGGGTTCGCTTCCATCACCCAGAAATCTACGCCAAGGCAAAGATTGACGCCCTCGAACTCATCAAGCAGGATAACGACGACCCGTCCTCCATCGTCGTTCAGTGGGGCATCAACTCAGACCACCAGTCGAATGGTATCACAGAGGCTGTCCGTGCCCACCAGAAGAAGGTTCGTCGTCAGCGTGTAGAGGACCGCATCCGTGAAAGTCAAAATCGCAAATCCGGCAAGGCGTAATCCTGTAGCCAAGAACTTGAACATCAACCGGCCCCAAACACACAGGGACCGCACAAAATACAGAAGGAAGGATAAACATGAAAGACCCAATCGACCGCATCATTGACATTCTCGTTGAGTGTGGCTATGATGGAAACCGAAATCACATTGTAGAAGTTGTGCTGTCACCGCCAGGCATCGCCACAATCAAGTATTTCAGCGACGCGTATTCTAACACATCTGCGCCACTCGGTGTTGTGGTGTTATCACTGATGTATAAGACACAACCCGACGAAGAAGACGGTCTACGTGTGCGCAAAGTGTGAGATGCTAACTTGGACCTGAAACTACGTGATTGGTTCATCGACCTATTCGGCAGGGCCGGCTACGATGGCCCACGAAACACTATTCAGTCTGTGACAATCGACAAGGATTGGCAGGCTGAAATCATCTACATTGACGCTGCAGGTAAGTTGACAGTGCAGCTTTTCGACCTATCAGGAGAATTTTAATGACGAAACCAAAGACAACCATCCCACTTGACCAGGTGGAAGAGGCGCAGAACACGCTGTTGTTCCTCATCAATCTCAAGGACTTCTGGACACCATCCACCCTTGAGGGCTTCCGCACTGCATACCGCAAGTGCCAGAAGTATCTCGACAAGGAGAAACTGAAGTGACAGACAAAGTATGGGGCACGACGCACCCACTCGTGGTGTTGACAATCAAGGAAGTCCACAGACTAAACATTAAGGCTGGTGGCTACTGTTCAGAACACTATCACAATGGTAAGCACAACTCATTCTTTGTTGTGTCTGGCACCCTTGAGATTACAGAATGGTCTACACTGACTGGCGAAGAGATAATCACAGTGCTTGAGGCCGGACAGGCGCACGTTGTGCCGGCCATGGTGTGGCACAAGTTTAGGGCCATCACTGACTGTGTCTGCCATGAACTTTACTACAATGACGACAACAGCCCAATCGACCCGGACGACATCGTTCGCCGCACAGAAGGAGGCGTGTTGTGAGTAAGGGTAGCAAGCGCCGTCCTGAGGACAGAAAGAAGATTGACGAGAACTGGGACCGCATCTTTGGAAAGAAGGAGAAGAAGAATGGACGCACCAAAGAAGTGCCGCTGCGGAGTAAATGATGCGACTAAAGAACTACATCCATGTCCTTATGACGAAGACGTTCATAATGACCCCATACCACGTTGCGATTGCTGCGACAACTGCGCTTATGAATGCGCACAGGATATCTAATGAACCTCATCGAACAACTCAAGCGTGACGAGGGCGTCCGCCTCACGGCCTACAAGGACACTATGGGACTATGGACAGTCGGCGTTGGCTGCTTGCTGCCAGACCCAACCAATCCAAAGTGGGAGGGCCATTGCATCACGCCACAGAAGTGTGAAGACGACCTCATCGCTAACATCGCCAAGCACACAGCTGACCTACTGACACAGTGCCCTTGGACAGCCAAGTTGATGTGCACCGACCCAGTCCGCTTTGCTGTCCTGCAGAACATGTCGTTCAACCTTGGCAACAAACTGTTCCAGTTCAAGAACACCCTTGCGGCCTTTGAACGTGGCGACTGGATTGCTGCCAGCCAGGGCATGCTGAACAGCCTATGGGCAAAGCAGGTAGGGCCACGTGCCCAGCGTCTTGCTGACCAGGTAATCACGGGACAGTGGAAGTGAAGCCGCTGTTCCTCATTGCTGGTCCCTGCGTAATCGAAAGCAAGGACGTAATCGATGAGATTGCTGGCACGCTGACAGACATCACGCACTGCCTTGGGGTAAAGTTCATCTTCAAGGCGTCCTACGACAAGGCCAACCGTTCTTCACTGAACAAATACCGTGGCCAAGGCATTGACGAGGGGCTGAAGACCCTTGAATATGTCAGGGCCACGTATGGTTGCCCCGTCATCACTGACATACACGAATACACCCCAATCGCAGAGGTTGCGTCGGTAGTCGATGTGCTTCAGACACCTGCCTTCCTCTGCCGACAGACGGACTTCATCATCAATGCCGCCTCTCACGGTAAGCCAGTCAACATCAAGAAGGGGCAGTTCATGTCTCCTCATGAGATGGAGAATGTGGTTGCAAAGGCGAAATCGACAGGCAACAACGACATCTGGGTGTGCGAACGTGGCTACATGTTTGGTTACAACAACCTCGTGTCAGACTTCAAGGGCATTCCTATCATGAGGAAGTTTTCGCCAGTGGTGTTCGACGCTACTCACAGCGTGCAGCAGCCAGGCGCCCTTGGTGACCAGTCAGGTGGTCAGCGCTGCGCCATTCCGGTGTTGGCACGCTGCGCCGTTGCAGCAGGCGTTGACGGTCTTTTCGTTGAGACACACCCAAGGCCAGATGAAGCGCTAAGCGACGGCCCTAACAGCCTGCTGCTTTCGAACGTCGAACCGCTGCTGCGACAGTTGATGGAGATTGATGCGCTGGTGAAACAATCGCCGTTCCTTGAAGACACCTGATTTTTGCAAGTTTTTGTGGAAACCAGATAAATACCAGCAAGAGGAGATTGTTCCTCATAGTATGAAAGTAAGGAGATTGACATGGCCAAACCACGCTACAACACCCACCTCAAGGCGGAAATCGACTACGACCGTCACGCCCTCAACGCACCTACAGAGTTGCGTGAGAACTGCCAGATTTCGTTCGGCGCCTTCCGTGGCGCATTCGCTAACCCGAAGATTACGATGTCTGACATCGACGGCATCATCGAATACAAAGACTACTATCTCATCAATGAAGTAAAGTTCCCACAGGGCGAACTGCAGACAGCGCAGGAGTTGCTGCTTAAGCGTCTCACAAAGAAACTCGGCGCAGATTGTTCTGTTGCTGTGGTTGTTGAGACTGAACGCCGTTCGGTAATGAACGGGCCATGGGGTGCAGAGGCAAAGGAAGGTCACTACCAGTTTGTGCCACAACGCATTCGCTTCATTCAGGGCGGCGAAATCTCACCACGCTGGAATGCCATCACCCCAACCGGCTTTGTCGAGTTGATGAATGAGTTGGAACGCTGCGCAGACCAGAAGAAGCCGTTGCCTGACTTCCTCTCACTCAGCAAGCGACTTCAGCAGGCCGACAGGGTAATCGACGATACGTTCAAGTTCTGAGTTTGCATAAATACACACAGTTAGTAGAGGAGTAGTAAAGTGAAAGTTCTCGTGCAAATCATCAATGCCCTGTCCCAGGTAGTAACCACGTCTGGCATCGCCCTGCTTGCCCTTTGTGCGTTCGAAGGGTTCTTGGCCATCGTGTTCAACTCACCAATCAAGATGCACTCGACCGACCTCGTGTGTCTGTCGCTAATTATTGGTAGCATCAGTGTTGCAGCCGCACACATTGTGGCAGGCAACACATTGAGGAATGTTAAGTCATGAAAGTCCGTAAGTTTTGGAAGTGGGTAATCTGCCGACAGGAAGACTGGGACACCGTCGCCCAGACACTGGTAAACCTCGGAGGTCAGCTTAGCGTATATGCTGACAACTTCAACCAGTTGGCGGCTGAGAACAAGTTTCTCCGTGAGATTTGCTACCTGCACGAACAGAACCTTCGCAAGGAAACAGTAAAGAAGACGGAGATTAACTGATATGGACCACTGTATGGACGCATTTGGTTACTATTGCATGTTGCCTAAGACCCCAGAGAAGTGGTGGCAGAAGGTCATCAGAAAGGTCAAGACTTGGATTAGAAATGTATGGAGAAATGTATGACAAATGAAGAGATTTTGAAAATCTTGAACTATATGGACACGTTGCTTTCCACAGAATACGTTGGGCCGATTGAACGTCGTCTCATGGAACTCGATAGTGCGGTGTCTAAACTGCGCTATCACTTTGGCAATCTGCTGAAGACCCCAAAGAAAGATGAAGAGATATTCGTGTCGGCGTCACCATCATCGCCCCGCCCGACCTTTGTTGATGTTCCAATGTTTGTAGGCCTATCACCGAAACAGCATGAACAAGTTGTTGCGCTGATAAAGACACACCTTAGCAAACTCATCCGACTGGATGCTATTTGATATGAACGAACTCGAAACCAAAGACTACGACCGGAAGTTTAAGCCGGTCAGCCCGTCCGTTCCAGACTACCCAATCAAACTTCGTGAAGCACACGATGCTGCGATGGGTTACGTGAAGGAACGCCGTAAGGCACGTGAAGAAGCAGCAAAGAGGGCTGCACAGGGGCTATAATGAACGACGTGTATAAGAAGACCATCGCCATCCGTGTAGTGCAGGTGGCCGACAACTACGTGAAGTTTGAGTGGCTGGACACTGGAAGTCCATCCACTACATTCTTCACCAACGACGACCCGTTCCCATATGAGGACATCAGGGTTGGTGAATGCTATTGCGTTCGCACTGGTAAGTATGACGGCATGTGGAAGTGGGAACACGCTACACGCCTTGACCTTGAGGAACAGGTATATGCGGACGATAGTGGTAGGTAATGCGCTAAGTTTCCATACTGGCGACTTTACGAAGTTCATCGACGATTTTGACATCGTGTGCCGCATCAACAGACCTGCACCGTTTTACAGTGCTATGGGCCACAAGACCACGTTCCTTTACTACGGTTCAGCAAAGAAGATACCTCAGCACGACTGGGCGCCAGGTGCCGGCAACTACATCAACATCAACTACGATATTGAGGAGTTCACCCAGAAGTTCGACAAGGACTACCAAGGTAAGCACAACACCCAACTGCGTCTGTCAACAGGGTTCATTGCAATCTACCACCAGTTGGTCATGAACCCAACCATCACAATCATCGGCTTTGACTGGTTCGCATCGTCGAACTGGTATGAACATCAGCCACGTATCTGCCATAACTATCGATACGAGAAGTGGCACATTGAGAACGACCCGAGGATTACGGTCATTCAGCCACCGCCTGTAGACGTGCGCCCGACATACGCACTACCTACACTTGTGCCGTATCAGCGCCTGAATACATAAATACTGTATCACCCGGTGGGTGCGTATGGAGTTCCCGTGGAACAGACTGACTACTGGCTTGCCGTCCGTGACGGAGTAAGCCAACAACTCGAACAGACTTTGGCCCCTGCAAAGGTCGTGCCATCATTCTGTAAGCATTCTGAGGCAGACATTCTCGCTGTCTGTGACAGCCTGGCACGTAAATCATTCAAGCCGGCTGCAATGGCGTATCGCCTTGGCTACACTGTAGCACAGTTCGCCGAAATCCGTGAGTTCTACCCGTCAATAGACGTCACCATCAACCGTGGCTATTCGTATGCCGCTGAGGCCCTTATGGACCTGACTTGGATGGTGGCAACAGACAACACGTCGAAGTCGCAGCGACAGGAACTCGACAGGCTGCACCGCATTAACAAGACCGATGAGGCGAAGACTGACACACCATCTCAGGTCATTGCCCCAACCATCGTTTTTCAGGGGCAGCAACCACAGCAACCATTGTACCAGCAGCCGTCAATAGAGGCAGACTACACGGAGACGCATAATGAGTGAGGTCTTTATTGTTGCCGGCGGCCCATCACTTCGCACCTTCGACTTCAGCTTACTTGACGACAAGAAGACGATAACCATCAACCGTGCGTTCATCTACCTCAAGAACCCAACCCACGTGTATTGGGCCGACAAGGAATTTCACCGTGACTGGGAACCTGAACTGCGCCAGCACGAGTGTCACCGTGGTGTAGTGCAGTATGTAGACGATAAACCGGAGAACATCTGGTATCGTCAGTGGTTATTTGACGGTGAACGTGGCATCTCAACTACGCCTGGGTGTCTGCGCCATGGCTTCAACTCGGGGTGTGCAGCAATCAACCTCGCTGTTCAGTTGGGCTACACTACAGTGTATCTCCTGGGATACGATGGCAAGCCGTCAACCGTTGGCAATCACTTGTGGCCGGATGACGGTAAGGGGCAAAAGCCAGTAGACAACCCGGAGACGGCATTTCACTTCTTTGGTGCACAGCACGGTCATTTGCTGAAGGACCTTGAACGTCTCAACATCAGCGTTGTCAATCTAAACGTTGACAGCACAGTGTCAGCTTATCCTAAGATGAGGTGGGAAGATGCTTTCGCTTGAAGAGGAACTCATCCCAAACGTGAAGGAAGGTCCTACTGGGCCACGACTTGAACTGCTTCCGTGGCAGTCAGACTTCATCTTGAACCCATCACGCCACAAGGTTGCCGTTGCAGGCCGCCGTTCAGCAAAGACGACAATGCAGGCCGTTGACATGGCGCTGATGGCGCAGGCCCGCACCACCAACCAGTGGTTCCTGGCACTCACACATGGTCAGGCTGAAGAACTGATGTGGAAGATGTTGTTTGAACGTGTTAAACTACCAGGCAACGTCATTCTGCCACCCCTCATTCCGCCTGGCATGGTGAAGAAACTAAACAAGGGTTCAGGCCGCCTTGGCGCAGACCTTGTTAACGGTTCAACGATGTCCCTGCGTGGCGTTGAGAACTGGGAAGCGCTACTTGGTCAGTCACTTGACAAGGTGCGCCTTGACGAATTTCAGTCAATGGACCCTGGCATCATCCCAATCGTGTTCCCAATGTTGATGGACAACATGGGCGGCAGTGTAATCACCGGAACGGCGCGTGGCTTCAACCACATGTATGACCGTTACATGATGGGGCAGGCAGGAACATCGCATAAGGCCGGTTGGTATTCTGTTCGTATCCCTACTACTGAGGCCGGTTCAATCAAACAGTCTGAGATTGAACAGATGAAGTTTGACATGTCGGCTGTTGAGTTCCAGCAGGAAGTAATGTGCGTCTTCACCCTGGCTGAAGGTCGTGTCTACTACACCTTCGACCGTAAGCGCCATCACCGCACACTGCTTGACTTCAGCAAGGACGTCCTTCATATTGGCATCGACTTCAACAACAATGGTATGTCTGCTGTTGTGTGTGTCATTCGCACGGAGAATGGTAAGCCGGTCGTTTATGTGGTCAATGAGTTGATGGGCGCACTCAACACCCCAGCCCTCATCAAGGACATCAAGGAAGCATATGGCAACCGTCGTATTCTCGTGTACCCTGACGCATCAGGTCAGTATGTCCGTTCGACTACGTCGGCTGACACCGACCATGCCCAGTTACGCAATGCAGGCTTCACGGTCATCACAACCAACTCAAACTACCCAGGTTCAGTGAAAGACCGCATCAACACTGTCAACGGAATGCTGCTATCCGCCGCAGATACAGTAAGATGCTACATAAATACAAGCACATGCAAGTATCTGACAATGTCTCTCGAGACGCAGTGCTATGACCAGTCAAGCAAGCCTGAAAAGGGACGCAGACTGGGTAACACCAACATCGAGATTTCAGGTCCGGTGGATGCATTCGGATACTTCATGCTACGAGAATTTAAACTCAAGAACACACAGACCGCACCGGTGGTGATGTCTGGTTTCTAACCCAGAGGATTAGAACGAAATGGCCAAGTCAAATGTAAACCCATCGACAGCACACCGTGAATATGAGATGCTTGTTGAAAAGGCAAAACTCACCAACGCTGCATTCACCGGCAACGTGAAGTCTTACGTCGAGAAACTCGAGGAACAGACTGAACTTGAACGTGAGGCCTACCTTAACCGTGCCGGCTTTAACAACATTGTCGCACCGACCACTTCAGAACTCATCGGACAGCTTACGTCGAACGCGCCTATTCAGTCTTCAGAGTTCATACACGAGTTCTCGTCAATCACTGCGTTCTTGAACATCATCTACAAGAACATTCTTCTTACAAGTCGCAACGTCAACCTCGTGTCCATCAACGCTGATGGTAAGCCGAAGGTCACAGTTTACAGCGGCTTCGACATCATCAACTGGTCTGACCGTCGTGTTGTTGTTCATGACACTGAAGAGGTCGAGAACCCAGATAACTACTTTGAGTTGATTGTCATCGACCTTTACACTGAACACTATCTCGAGTTTAATCCTGCTACTGGCAAGGACGAATACAAGGTGCGTCAGTGGCGCAAGGGCAAGAAGGACACTTGGGTGTATGAGGACCTGCCACAGTTCCTAATCCGTGGCACCCCAATCGACTACATCCCGCTGTTTCCAGCCAACCCGTTTGACAGCACGTGGGAAGTATTTGCCCCACCGCTGTTCACACAGGCCGAACTCAACATTCAACACTATCGCATGTCTTGCGACTTGGCACACTACGGCCACTTCATGGCCCTGCCAACGCTGACACTCAAGGGTGAACTAAAGACCTACACTGACAGCGAGGGCGTCCAGTCGAAGGCAAAGATTTATGTTGGTTCGACTAAGAACGTCACCAACATTGAAGACAATGCAACACTTGACTACACTGAGGTAAGTGGTTCGTCCTACAACATGCTGTCAGGTGAGATTGAGAAGATTGAGGACCGCTGCACGGCAGCCGGTTCACGTCTCGTTGCACCTAAGGCGGTTGGTGAGAGTGCTGATGCCCTTGCAATCAGGTCATCTGCTGAGACGGCAAGTCTTACGACCATCGTGAACGCAGTGCAGTCACAGATGAACAAGACCCTCGCCCTAATCACTGAAATCTCTGGTGTAAACACAACAATCGAACTCAACAAAGAGTTTGTGAATGCAGCGGATATTACAGAAAACGCATAAATACATTGAACGTGCCGGTGGCACAACAAACATCCGGAGGATGTGACAAATGGAATACTTTACAAAGAATGAAACTGGTGAATACGTCAAGGTCGAAGGTGTCCTTCACAGTGACGAAGACTTCAAAAAGGTCAAGACCAGTCTCGATGAGTTCCGCACCAACAACGTTAACCTGTTGAAGGAAAAGGACAAATACGCTGGGTTTGCAGCAATCTTTGGTGAAGGCGGTGTAACCCCTGATACCTTGGAACAGCGCATTGCAGCAAAGGCTAAGGAGAAGTCCGACGCCACTATTGCTACGATGCAGCAGACATTCGATACAGAAACTGCAGACATCAGAAAGCAGAATGAGACATACAAGTCTCGTATCGCTGATTACGTCCTCGGTGGAGGCATTCGTAAGGCAGCGGCAGAGGCAGGTGTGTATGAGACCGCATATGAGGACCTGTTCTACAGGGCCGCAAATGTGTTCTCTGTAGACGACGAAGGCAAGATTGTTGCCAAGGATGATGCGAAGGACAGCAAGGGCAATCCGTTGACCCTCCAGACCTGGCTTTCGGACACCCTAAAGGCAGCACCTCACTTCGTCAAGCCGTCACAGGGACCATCCCATCAGCAAAAGAGGGGCAATCCTGGTGACGTTCGCATAAATAACAACAGTGGTGGTTCAACAAAACCGTCCATTAACTACTTCAAGGCGAGGGCCTAACACCTTAGCCTTACATCGCTAAGGAGACATTTCAAATGGCAAAGTTCGTAGACTTCACGTCCACTGAGAACAACAAGTATGTTCCAGCAGACCTTAACACTCAGCTGATTGACCTTTACACGAAGGTCGCACCAGAACTGTCGATTGTTCTTCCATGGGCAACGACTGCTGGTTCAGCATACACGTTCAACCGCCTTGCAGACATTGGTTCTGGCACGACTGTAGCCGCTGACGGCACAATCACCGCCGGCACTGCAATCTCAAGCACTCAGGTTGCACTCCCAATCGTGTCGTATGTCGGCACTCACTCAATCCCGAACCGTGACCTTCGTGCTGCTGGCGCCCAGGGCGCAGCCGTCAAGAAGGACCTCGCTGTTCAGGCAGGTGCTAAGCAGGCAATCTACGCCTTCCAGGCTGCGCTTGTTTCTGCCCTCGCTACCCACACTGGCACCACTGCAACTTCTCAGGCAGTTTCTTACACGGGTTCTGACGTTTTCGCTAACGTCGACGCAATCCTTGCTAAGCTGCACAAGAAGCAGGGTGCGTTCCTCATGGGTAACGCTGCTGTTGAGAACGTCCTCAAGAAGGCAATGCGTGGCGCAGGTGGTATCACAACCATCGAACTGAATGGCGTTTACTTCCTTGCTTACGACGGTGTTCCTTTCGTTCGCAACGACTTCATCAGCACCTCCACGACCCCATCCCCAGACACCAGCCCGCTGTACGCAGTGGTCGGCGATGAGATGGACGGTATGTGCGCTGTTGAACCAGAAAGCGGCCGCTTCACCTTCCAGGAAGTTCCTGTTGAAGTTGGTAAGGACGCTTGGACCAGCATCGTAACGCTTGACGCCGCGCTGCCAATCCACTCGCTGCGTTCGGTCTCTTCGACCGTTGTTCCGCTGGCTTAATCGCCTGAAACTTAAATCATCGTAAGATGAGATGGCCCGCCCTCAAAAGCGGGCCATTGTTTCATTCGATGGAAGATTTTGCATAAATAGTTGCATACCGTGATTTCACGAGGACAATCAAATGGCTATCGAATTTGCCGTAGAGACCTACGTTTCGCCTGAAGACGCCTTGGCCTATGCTGAGGAATACGGTCTTGACCTCCCATCAAACGAACTTCCTGAAGACGCAGAAGAGGGCGACCTCACTGAACTTGAGAAACTACTCAAGCGTGCGTCAAAGTCTATTGACCGTCGCTTCGGTAAGAAGTTCATCGGCTATCGTCCAGTCGGCCAGGTCCTTCAGTGGCCACGTGATATTTCCCAATCATACGACAGTTACGACAATGAACGTGACTGGGACGAGAACGACGGCATTCCTCTTGAACTGTCTGAGGCCACCATTGAGATGGCGGCACTCATCTATGGCGGCAAGGACCTCTACAACCAAGATGAGGCAGCCGTAACGCAGAAGTCCGAAAGCATCGGCGACATCTCCACTACATACACGTATAAGAACACCTTCAAAGAGGACACGTTTTACCGTGTGTGGATGATTTTGGAACCACTCCTGAAGACAGCCGACGATTACAGCATCACCCAGACGAGGGGTGCGTAATGTCGTTCTCAACGAAGATGAAGACAGTCGCAACACGACTGATTACCAAGTATGGTCGTGTCGCTGCAATCGAACACGCTGCAGGTGGTAAGTCTTCGTGCGTCGCTGTCATCATGACAAACGCTGCTGGTCAGGGCGATATGTCAATCTCCCTCGGTAAGACAGCCTACGTGTCGAACCTTTCGAAGTTGCCACAGGTGTCAGACGTCCTCCTCATCGGCAAGGACAGGTATGCAATCTCATCCGTTGAGTTCAAGAACATCGACGGTGAGACGACAATCTACTACACGCTGGGAGTAACCAATGCTTAACACAGTTAGAACAGCAGTGGTTGCCAAGATTGCCACGGTTTCAGACATCAAGGTAGTCGTTCCTGGCGAACGCTACACCCCAAAGATTGGCACGCCATGGGCACGCCTGAAGATGGAGGACAGCAAGACTGAGATTGCTGCCATTGGCGGAACCTACAAGAAATACACAGGCAATGCTACGATTGAGGTGTTTTACCCTTCAGTCTCTGGCACTGCAGACATGCTTTCAACGGTCGAGGACATTGCTGACGCACTCGATACGCAAACTATTACCGTCGGCACCGACAAACTCGACATTGAGTATGCTAACGTCGGGGACACCCTTACTGGCGCTGCTTGGCAGATGACGCCGATAGAGGTTTCCTACGAGATGTTCGCATAAATACAGCATCCCGTAAGGAGAAATTACAATGGCCAACGTCCAGTCTAACAACAGAGAACAACTCACGATGGTGAAGGAGACTTCCTTCGGTTCCATCGCAGGAAGCCCAGCGCCAACCTGGCAGGGTGTTCCTTTCGTGTCTAACTCACTTTCCCTGAATAAGGCACTGCTTGATAGCGCCGTTCTCAGCCCAGACCGCACGGAACGCTGGTCACGTCATGGTAACTATGACATCAGCGGCACGATTTCGACCGAACTGTGCTACTCGAACCTCAACATGCTGCTTCTCGGCGCACTTGGTTCAAGCGGTTGGTCTTCGCACGTAATCACGAACGGCACGACTGAAAACTCGTTCCAGTTCGAACGTGCGTTCCTCGGTCTTGACACCCCACAATACTTCGTATACAAGGGTTGCAAGGTAACGGCTGCAAACTTCGCACTCACAACCGAAGGTGTTGTCACTGCAAACTTTGACATCATCGGCGCAAGCGAGACTATTTCGACCTCTTCGTCCGCTGGTTCATTCACTGCAATCGGCAACTACAAGCCATTTACCCACATCGGTTCAACGTTTAGCATTGGTGGCAGCCCTGTTACCCACGCAAGCACACTGAACTGGGCCATCAATGGTAATGCAAAGATGCTACGTGGTATCGGTTCTGCTTCAGGCTTTGCCGCACCAGACGGTGAGTTCGTTGTAAGCGGCACGTCAGTGCTGTTCTTCAAGGACCTCAGCGAATACAACATCTTCAAGAACGAAAGCGAGACAACTCTGTCAATCCAGTTGACGGACGGTACGAACACTCTCACCTTCGCATTCGGTAAGGTAAAGTTCAACTCTGCCAAAATCCCTAACTCTGGTGGTTCTGGTCAGATTATGGTGACGGTTGACTGGCAGGCCCTGTCTTCAAGCGGCGTGACGGTGACAATCACTGAGAGTGCGTAATGATTGTTATCGAGGTCCAGAAGTCCTCTCAAAAAGATAAGGACTTCTGGAACATCAGCGCCCTCATTCAGCGGGCCATCGATAAGTTCTTTGGGCGTGTTGTTGATGACACGCCTGTTGATACGGGATATGCAGCGTCTCGTTGGATAAACGAGACAGCTGACGGTGACGGCGAGATTTCGAACGATGCCCCATACATCGACGTTCTCGAGGAAGGTTGGTCAGACCAAGCGCCAGACGGCATGGTCGAAATCAACATTCCTCAGTTGGAAGATGACATTGAGGACATCCTTGAAGGTAGGAAAACGTTAATTTAAGTAAGGAGTAGAGAGATGAAGTTCAGAGAACTATCAGCGCAGGTAATCGACCACGAGTTGGTGCATTCCACACTTGGTCCAACGGGCATCAAGGTGCGTCTCGCCGGCCCACAGGACACTCTTGTCCGTGAGAAGATGTTGCTTGCAGAGGAAGCCAAGAAGAAGGGCTTCAAGGAACAGAAGAAGGCAGTCGAGGACGTTATGGTCGCAATCATCCGTGGTTGGGACGAAGTCCAGATGGAACTTGCCTTTACGCCAGAGAACGTGCGTGACGTGGTGTCGCAGACGGAAAACGAGTGGCTTGTCGAGGACGTCATGAAGATTGTCCAGGACAAGGCTAATTTTTTTCGCAAGCAGAACTGAACTACTTAAGGACTTTATCACTGATGAAGTCCTTGGTAGCCGCAAAATCGAAGGCCAGTTGTCAGTTCGGGACATCCAGAAAATCTCAGGCGTCTATAAGGAAAAAGAACTCGACGCAATGAACAATCTGTTTGCGTCGTGTTTCTCATACCTTAACATGTCACGTAAGTTTGGTGGAATGGGCGGCGAACTGCCTATCCCATTGACGGAGTATCGTGCCTACGAGGAGTTGTTTGACGACACCATCGGGCCATACTTCATAAATATCCTTGTGGCCATGGATGCTGCATATATGAAGGCGTGCCGAGAGAATAGGGGAAAGTAAGTGAGTGTAATCACCAAACTAATAAAGATTGTCACTACTGGTGTCAAAGAGGCCCAGAAGGACCTGAACTCTATTGGTGATAGCGTTGAGGACATCTCAACGAAGTCAGAAAAAGCGAACAAAACTGGTAAGGAGTTCGCTAAGGACTTTTCTGGCGAACTGAAGAAACTCCCTGGCCCGCTTGGCACCGTATCAGACGGCATTGACA
>Ga0164241_10001301_pt1 | contig 31976 bp, 23 predicted proteins | sample OricomyardsoilBY_FD_108780 | JGI IMG/M metagenome (GOLD analysis project Ga0164241, IMG submission 108780) | Backyard soil microbial communities from Emeryville, California, USA - Original compost - Back yard soil (BY) | ecosystem: Environmental > Terrestrial > Soil > Unclassified | place: USA... | reverse complement strand
CGGATCGATCGGCGCGCCGACCCATCGATCTCGCTCGACGGCCATGTACAGGTTGAAGCCGCGCAGTCCGTACGCCAGCGCCGCGAGCATCGTGAAGACGCTGTCTCGCTCGTCGAGAGGCGGAAAAAACGGGGGAAACCCCGCGCCGAGCTCGCAGGCGAAAGCCGGTACGTCGAGCGCGTCGCTTCGGACGGCGAGCTCTGTGGTTCGACGGGCAATCGACACACGCGTCGTCTCGCTCGCCGCTGCGTAATAGTCGTAGCCGACCAGATCGATCGAGCCGCGGACCCGCGCGGCGTTGAGTGGCGTCGCTTCCTGGCCCGGCGGGAAGTTGTGCGACCGCGGAATGCCGTCGAAGCCCGCCTCTGCGAGGAGATCACCGAAGCGACGCATCGCGTTCGCGAGCAAGCGCTCTTGAAGCTCGGCCCAGTCGAGGTGTCGCGCCAGCTCGGCCGCGGTCTTTGCGTCGAAGCGCTTCGGAGGTTCGATCTCTGCGAATCGAGGAGCCGCCTCGTCATCTTCCGCGAAGCCGTAGGCCGCCGCCAGCTCGGCGAGCGTCTTGTACTTTTCGCGAAGGAAGGTGCGGTAGAGCGCGATCGCGTCCGGGTGGTAGTCCTGGTCGTAGACGCCGTCGCGGAAGTACATCGCGCCCTCGTTGTCGACCTGCACCATCACGATCGGACCGTGCGGGTGGACGAGCGGGGACAGAACTTTTCCTAGCGCCCGGTAGTAGCGCGCAGTCTCGTCGACGAACGCGTCGCTCGCGTAGCTAGGCACCGGGAAAGCCTGCGGCAACATCGGCAAGATGACCGGGTTTCCCTTCGGCGAACGCGCCTGGCACGCGGGGTCCCACACGACGCGTTCGGGGATGCCGAAGTGCGTGAGCTCGGCGTTGATGTGCGGCCCCGGTCGAACGATGACCTTGAGATCGAGCTCGCCTGCGAGCGCGACGAACTTCGCGACGTCGAGCTGCGGATCCTTGTCACCGAAGTCGAACGTGCCGGGGCCCGTCTCGTGTACGGCCCAGGGGACGTACGTGTCGACGATGCCGAGACCGAGCGCCTTGACCGCGACGAGGCACGCGCGCCACGCCCTCGGCTCGAGGCGCCAGTAGTGCACGCTTCCTGCGTAGAGCGGCAGGATCGCGCCGCCCAGGTCCAGCCCTTCGCGCACGAGGCGAACCTTCTTCGGTGCCGGAACGTCTGCTGCGTCGTCGCTCACGGGGCGAGGCTACCGTAGAGCCACGCTTCGTGGGGTAGGCTAGCGGCGATGCGCAGACGACAGCTGCTCGAAGCCTGGATCGCGTCGACCGTGGCGGTAGGTTGTGGGGGCGCGCCGGTCGCCGAACCCGCTGCGCCTGTGAGCTCCGCGCCCGCGGCACCCGAGCGCCCGCGAGACGCCGCGAAGATCGCCGTCGATCTCGTCGGCGGCAAAGTGAACGCGCTCATCTTCGTCGATCGCGTCCGCGTGCATCCGGTCGGGCCGCGCCTCATCTCGCTCGGCCCTGCGCGCGCGCTGCTTTCCGGCACGAGCGTCGACCCACTTCGCGATCTCGAGCGCGTCTTCGTGACGGCGCCGAGCACGTCGGATCGCAAGGCGATCATGTTCGCGGAGCACAAGCTCGACGAAGCGCGCATCCAGCAGGCCATGATGGATCTGGTGAAGAAGAGCGATCCGCCTGGCGCGGTCGTACCAGAAGCGCCCTATCCGACGGTGCGCGTCTCACGGCGCGGAAGAGCTGGCTTGGTGTCGTTCGTTCCGCCGAATTTCGTCGTCGCGCTGCCCGAGGACATGATGGCGAGCTTGCCCGCGTTCGCCTCGACGGGCGGCTTGCCTGGGCCTGAAGGCGTCGAGGCGGCGCGCTTCTCGGCGATCGATCCGTCCACTACGCTGCGTGGGCGCGGCGTCCCGGAGATTCCGGCGAGCATCAGCGCCGTGCAGGGCGTCGCGACGCTTCGCCAAGACGGCGGCATCAGTGTGGACGCGATGGGGCCGAGCGCTTCTCCGGCGCAAGCCGTCGACGACGCTGCGTACCTGACCGACGCCTTCGAGCGCGCCACGACGGTGACGCTGGGCTTCGTGAAGATCCGCGTCATTCAGCCGATCCGCTTCGTCCCCAGGGACGCGAACGTCGAGACGCACGTCGACATGTCGCAGTCCGAAATCGAGCAGCTCCTCGGGCTCGCAGAGTCGTTCGGAGGCTGAGCGTCTTCGCGCGCGTGCCGTTGCCGTGGCGAAGCGCGTGGGCCAAAGCCGCGTCTCAGCTCTTGCAGCATGCGCTGATCCACGTGCGACTGTTGTCGCGACGCGTGCAACCTCTCGAGGCGATGAGCTTCACGCGGACCTCCCAGGTCGCGCCGTTCCAGCGATACGCGGTCGGCTTCCCCGGGTAGTTCTTGATGCAGTCCGCGTCGTCACCGGGGGCGCGCGCGACCGTCACGGGCTCGTCTGGATCGAGCGCGGGCGGCTCGACCTCCGCCGGTGGCTTGCCAGGCTCGACCGCGCCGTTCGCGCCGACGAAGTTGCACGCCTCGCCGTTCCACTTCATGCCGTGCTCGCAGAGCGGCTCGCCTCGAACGCGCTCGCACGCGCCGTCCTTGGGTTCGGCGTCCGGGGGACACGCGATGGGCGTGACGCTCTTCACGCAACGAAAGCCGAGCCACGCGCCGTGCTCGATCGGCGTCCAATGCGCGCGGTTCTTCACGCGCAGCCACTTTGGCCAACGTCGACTGAAGCTGCCGCCTTTGAAGACCTTTCGCGTGCCGGTCTTCGCTTCTCCGGGGAACGGGCCTGCCCAAGAGCTCGTCCACTCCCAGACGTTGCCCCCCATGTCGAAGAGCCCGAACGCGCCAGCAGGAAACGAAGCGACGTCGCATGAATCGGGCGCGTCGAAGCACGCGTTCTTCCGGGACGGGTTCTCTTCCCCCCACGGGAAGGTGTGGTTCGCCTCGCCTCCCGCGGCAGCGTATTCCCACTCGGCCTCTGTGGGCAGACGCGCGTCCCTCGTCTTGCAGTACGTGACGGCGTCGTTCCAGTCGATGCAGTTCACCGGGCGCTTGGCGCGCGCGTCGGTGAGATCGTTGCAGTGGTGCTCGGTCTTCTGCGGCGCTTTGCAAACGCCGGCGTCGACGCATGCGCGGTAGGCGCCGACGGTGACCTCGGTCGCGTCCATGTAGAACGCTCCCACGGCCCGCTCGTGCGCGGGGTGCTCCTCTGGGTTGCCGGTTCCGCGCGCCGAGCCCATCAGGAAGTACCCAGCTGGGATCGAGCGCATTCCGTCGGGCGGCGAGCTCGAGGCCGCCGCTACGGCGGGCGTTGCCGCGGCGCCGTTCGCGGAGCGCGCCGCCTCCGCCGACTCGGCTTGCGGTGGCGTTGCGTTTGCAGTCGACGCCGCCTGCGTCGAATCGCTGGGCGCTCCAGGATCGGCTGAGGTCGAGCAGGCGGCGACGCACGCCGCAGCGCCGATGGCGATCGCGCACAGCCACACGCGCGTGGCGCTCAGCCGTTGCCCTTCCACTCGGTGCGTTGAACGACCGGGAGCTGGAGTGCACGCTCGCGTTCGAGATCGAGCGAGCCCACATGAAGCGACAGCGGCGCTTGCACCCATTTGTAGATGGAACGCGTGAAGAGCCGACCGAATTTCTCGGCGTACGTGGATAGCTGCGCGGGCGCGAGATTCGGGAAGAGGCTCGGCAGCGCGCGGGCGACCTCGTCGACGGCGAGCTTCTCTGCGGCGAAGAGGTAGAGGCATGCGTCGAGCACCTCGAAGGGCATCAGCTCTGCTTCGCCGGACTGCGCTTCTGCGAGCTCCGGACCCGCGGTCGTCGCGAGCGTCGCTGCGATGCCCTTGAAGCGGAACCGCGCCTGCAATCGCTCGAGCATCGCGACGACGACCGTCTTCGGCAGGTTCGAGATCACGCTGAGCGCGCCCTCGAGATCCCCGCCGACGGTCGTGTACCCGAGCGACTTCTCGCTCATGTTTCCGGTCTGCAGAAACAGCGCACCGCTCGTGTTCGACCAGTTCCACATCCGTTGACCGCGGATGCGCGCCTGCACGTTCTGCTTCGTCAGCTCGGTCGGCTCGACGCCGTTCAACATCGTCTTCGTCGCGACCATTTCCCGATCGAACGCGTCTTCGATCGAGAGCACCTGAAAGCTCGCGCCTAGCTCTTCAGCGATGAGGCGTGCGGCGTCGCCCGTGGCGGTCGACGAGTAGCGCGTCGGCATGAAAAACGCGTGAAGCAGCTCGGGCATCGCGGCGCGGAGCGCTTCTTCGTCGAGCTCCGGTCGAAGAAGCGCGACGGCGCGCCACGCGATCAACATGGCCAAGAGCGAGTCGCGGCCGCCGGAGAGCGCGACGCCGATCGAGCGGAAAGCGCCCGTCTTTCGGTGATAGTCCGCGACGCCGAGCGCGAGCGCGTCGAACACGTCGTCGAGCAATTCATCTCGAGGCGTGCTCGTCGTCGTCGCCTTGCTCGGAAGAAAGAACGACGTTCCCTTCGCCGGCGCCGGGTACGCCAGGCCGGCGCGGTCTGCGGTCGCGTGGTGTCCGCGGACGACCGGCACAGACGGTGACTCGGCGCGGAACGCCTCGAGGTCGCTGCGCCACGTGCTCGCTTCGCGTCGGCAGCGCGCGGTGCGGTCGAGATCGACGACCGTCGAAGCGACGCCTTCTTTGAAGCGCTCGACCTCGAGCATCGGTCGGCCGTTCTGGTTCACGTAGCCGCCACCGTCGAAGATGAGGCCGTCGTTGCCGCCGACCAGGTTCGCGTAGACGATCGTGGCTTGGTTGTCGCTGGCGCGCGTCGCGATCATCTCGCGTCGCGTCGAGACGACGCCCGTTCGAAACGGCGAAGCCGAAACGTTGAGGACGATCTCCGCGCCGGAGTAGCAACGTCGTCGCATCGGACCTTCCGGCGACCAGAGATCCTCACAGACTTCTACGGCGAGCGTTCCGAAGTCGAACGCGAACACGAAATCGCCGAGCGGGACGCCGCGCGTGTCGAGCGCGAGGCCGGGCGCCCCGCGGGAGAACGTGCGCGCTTCGTAGAAGACGTTGTACGTCGGGAGCTTCTCTTTCGGGACGAGGCCGAGGACGGTTCCTCGATGCACCACTGCGGCGCAGTTGAAGAGATCGCCGCCGATGCCGACCGTGACGCCGAGCGCGAACACCGTCGCGAGCGACTCGGTCTCTTTCGCGAAGCGAAGGAGCTCTTCCCACTGAGACGAGACGAAGCCGAGCCACTGCACGAGGTCTTCCGCGGCATAGCCACCGACGACCTGCTCTGGGAACGCGGCCACGGTCACGTTCGACGCGGCGAGCTCCTTTGCCAGGCGAACCGAGCGGTCGACGTTCGAGCGGACGGCCCCCACGGTGGCGTTGACGTTCGCAATGCCGAGCTTCACGAGCCGCATGTGAACGCTCTAGCCCGGAGCGCGTGCGAGGGCGAGAGGCAGGCTCGCGACCCCCAGCCACCCAACCTCGTCGCGCCCGCGTACGATCGCCGCGATGCGAAGGGCCATGGGTGATCTCTGGGATCGACACGCGCTGCCACGCCTGGTCGAGCTTGCCTGTCGGAGCCATGCGATCCTCGACGAGCGACGACGCTGCATTCCACTCGCCGCTGGCGATGTGCTCGAGATCGGCGTCGGCTCTGGGCTGAACCTGTCGCTCTACGACGCGGCGCAGGTGCGCTCGCTCGAAGGCATCGATGTATCGGAGCCGCTGCTCGCCCGCGCCCGACTTCGCGCCGCCGGTCTCGGCTTCCCCGTCGAGCTCGTCTCTGCGCCGGCAGAGGCGCTTCCGTACGACGCGGCCCGGTTCGACTCGGTCGTCATGACCTACACGTTTTGCAGCGTCGGCGACCCGGCGGCGGTTCTCCGCGAGATTCGCCGCGTCACGAAGCCAGGCGGGACACTTCACTTCATCGAGCACGGGCTCGCCCCCGATCCGAGCGTGCAGATTTGGCAACGACGCATCACGCCCACGTGGAGACGCGTCGGCGGCAACTGCCATCTCGACAGAGACGTGAAGACCGCGCTCGAAAAAGCCGGCTACGAGATCACGCGGCTGCGATCGGCCTACGCGGAAGAGGGCCTCCGACTGCTTTCGTATACCCACGAGGGCGAAGCGCGTTGAACCGGCGCGACGTTCGATCGCGCCTTTGACGCAGCTCGGCCGCGCATCTGGGCAAGGTCGGGGTCTCGTGCTCGTATGCGTCCGATGAGCGAGCATCCCAAGCCTCTGCCGCACGGTGACATCGAAGAAATCGCCGAGGGAGTCCACTGGGTGCAAGGATCGGCGGTGATGGGCCCAGGGATGCGAATTCCTCGGAACATGACCATCGTCGTTCACGACGGCACTGTCACCGTGATCAATGCCGTTCGACTCGATGCGGCAGGCGAGAAGCGACTCACCGCGCTCGGCGATGTGAAGCATGTCGTGAAGATCGGCTGGGTTCACGGCATGGACGATCCCTACTACCTGGAGAAGTTCGGCGCCGCGTACTGGGCCCTGCCAAAGGGAACGCGCGATCAAGATCCCAAGGCGACGGAGACGCTGTCGGCCGACAACCTTCCTTTTCCAGACGCCGAGCTCTTCGCGTTCGAGCAGACGAAGGCTCCCGAGGGCGCGATCCTCGTGAAGCGCGCCGGCGGCATCTTGGTCACGTGCGACTCCGCGCAAAACTGGCCCGACACCTCGGGCTGCAGTCTCCCCGCGAAGGTCGTCACGAAGCTGCTGGGCTTCACGAAGCGTCCGGCGCAGATCGGTCCGCCCTGGCGCAAAGGCATGACGCCTCCCGGGGGCTCGCTGAAGTCGGATTTCGAGCGCATGGCGAAGCTCGACTTCGACAAGCTCATCGCAGCGCACGGCGGACCCCTTCGCAGCGGCGCACGTCAGGCCCTCGAGGTGACGATCGCCGCGACGTTCGACTGAGTCGCGCCGCTGGTCAGGCGCGCTCGACGTCGACGCGAAGTTCGCCGTCGTCGTCGTGGCCGACATGCATCGTCCACGGTCGACAGCAGACTTCGCAGTCTTGAACGAAGGTCCCATCGACGTCGGCCTCGATCGTGATCTCGACCGGTTCGAGGCACCAAGGGCAGGTGATCGTCGCCGAGCCGACCGCTTCTGTTGCGCCGCCTTCGTTGGTCGAGGAGGCGCGGTTGTGTGCGGTCAGCGCAGCGCGCAGCGCACGGTCGAGCGTCGCGTCGAGACCCTTCGCGTCGGTTGGCGCGACCTGGATCCCCGGGGCCAACCGCAGCGCCAGCTCGAGCGCGGCAAAGCTCGGTCCGAGCCGAACGACGATGTCCGCGTCCTCGAACAGCGCGGCCCACTCGCGATCACGGACGAGGCCGTGCTGCAGCGTATCGATGGCCGTCACTGTGGGGTGCGCGAGCTCTCCTGTCGCGAGCTCGAGCCCCGGCACGTAGTAATCGAAGCCGACGAGCGCCTGCGTCTCAGCGCCGGCGTCGACGAGCGTGCCCGCGCATGAGCGTGGTGTTCGTTTCGCGATCTTTCGAACGATCGTCGCCGCCGCGCCGGGCTCGGCAGACACGATGGCGACCTTCAAGTGGACCGCGCCGTTTTCGACGTCGATGATCATCCCCTGCCGGGGTTCTTAGTACGGCGAGCGCGGGAGCGCTCGTCTCAGCGATCGACGCCGAAAAGCGTTCGTGTGGCCACCCACTTTCATTTTGCTGGTCCGCCCTTGCGGGCGGCTCAGCGCGCGCGCGGCGCTGCCTCTACGCGCGGCCTGGCCTGCTTCGTTGCTCGAAGGTCTTTCGAGACGAGCGGTACGCCGACGAGGCCGTCGGGCGGAGCGAACGTGATCGGCGACGCCGCGGCGCGGGTCAGCATTGCCCAAAACGCACGACCCTGGCGGACCGCGCTCGCGTGCATCACTGCACGAAGCGGCCGTGGCAGCGCGTGACGCGTGGCCTCGAGCCTCCGAACGGCGGCGCGAAGAACCGGATGCAGGTGCCTCAGGCCGTGCTTCGGGACGCCGAGTTGATCGGAGAGCGTCTCGCCGAGCACGCCACGTGTGATCCCTTGATGGACGCGCACGATGCGTCGAGCGCGCCGCTTCTCTTCTTCCGTGGCCCGGAGCGGGTTGTCGCCGGCCGAGAAGTACGCGTGTGCCAGCTTGCGCGAATCGTCGTCTGGCTCGCTCTCGGTCGTGGCGATGAAGTCGATTAGCCGTCGAGCTTCGCGTTCGCTCGTCGGAAGGATCTCCGGATCGACGCCCATCAAGTATCCGGAGTAGCGCCAGAGCTGCATGAAGAGGTGGACCTCTTCGGGTTGGCAGTCGAAGCCGAGCTTCTCGAGCGAATCGATCACGACGGCCGAGAACAAGAGCGAGGTCGCGCCCATGTCGTGTTGGTTTGCGGGGACGCCCCAGTCCTCGACGCTCCAGCGGCCGCTCGTCAGGATGAGCCGACGGATCTTCGCGTGCATGAAGCGGACGTGGACCGTCGCCGCGAAGCCCTCGCCGAAGCGCCGAAGCCCTCCGGGGACGCAGGTCGCCTCGACGAAGCGGGATGTCTCGATGAGGCGACGCGGAGTCTGCTGCTCGAGGCGCCCCGAGAACACGAGCGGCTTATTTCCGCCGGCCGAGCCGTAGCCGTAGAGAAGTGACGCGCCGAGCGCCAACCCGCCGAACCATCCGCTCCGAAACAAGAGCTCGCCGCCCCGCTCGAGCGCGTCTTCATCGACCCAGTAGGGCACGTGGTCGAGCTCGCGGAAGAGCGCGATGAGCTCTTCCGGCGCGCCCTCGACGGTCTCGATGCCGCTTCGGACCGCTTGATCGAGCATGCGCGAGCCGGTCCCGGGTGGAAGCTGCTCGAACGCGAGGACCAGGGCGTCTGCGAGAGGATCACCCTGTCGAAGCAGGTGAGCACCGCGCTCTACGGCGGCTTTGCCGAAGCGACGTGTGGCTTCTTCGACGTGTACGAAGCGTCGCGGCGCCTCTTTCATCAAGATGAAGCTCTAGGGGATTGTCGTGTGACGTCAACCCGGGGCGAGCCAGCCGTTGGCCAAAAGGGGTTCGAGCCGACCTCTTCTGCTACGCTCCGTTTTCTTTGCTGGGGGACGGGGTCGAGCTCCCGCGACAGAGCCAAAAATACGATGCACCCTTCGATGCCGGTTCCGGTCAACATCGGCGACGTCCTCCTCAACAAGTACGTCGTCGAGCGAGTCATCGGCGCCGGTGGCATGGGCGTCGTCGTCGCGGTGCGCCATCGCGATCTCGGCGAGCTGTACGCCATGAAGTTCATGCTCCCGGCGGCGCTGGTGAACGACCAGGCCGTCGAGCGCTTCGTCCGCGAGGCGCGTGCCGCCGCCCGGTTGAAGAGCGAGCACGTCGCGAAGGTGCACGACGTCGGTCGACTCGAAAACGGGTCGCCGTACATGGTCATGGAGTTCCTGACCGGCTCCGATCTCGAGGGCACGCTCTCCGACACGGGCACGCTGACTCCGCAGGTAGCCGCGAACTACGTCATGCAAGCCTGCGACGCGATCGCCGAGGCCCACGAGGTCGGCGTCGTCCACCGCGATCTCAAGCCGGCGAACCTATTCCTCACGAAGCGCGCGAACGGCAGCCCCTGCATCAAGGTCCTCGACTTCGGGATCTCGAAGAGCACGAACCCGAGCGACGCCGGCTCGATGACGCGCACGACGGCCGTGATGGGCTCGCCCTATTACATGAGCCCCGAGCAGATGCGCTCGAGCAAGAACGTCGACGCACGTACGGATATCTGGGCGCTCGGCGTCATCCTCTATCAGCTCACGACCGGGCGCGTTCCGTTCCCCGGCGAGACGATCACCGAGGTCTGCTCCGGCGTGCTCTCGGACGATCCTCCGCCGCTCACCAATTTGCTCCCCGGCATCTCTCCCGAGTTCGACGCGGTCATTCGCCGCTGCCTCCAAAAGAAGCCGGAACATCGCTTCGGCACCGCTCGCGAGCTGCTCCAGGCGCTCGCGCCGATCGCGGGCGCATCTCCGGGCATCAGTGGGCTCGACATCGCGGCGCCACGCACCTCGACCGTCGCGATGGAGGCGCCTCCGCCCGGCGCGCTCGCGCAATCCGGCAACCCGGTCGTCGGGATGCCGCAGGTTCCTCAAGCGCGGACGCAGGGCGAGTGGGGAACGACCCAGCCCACGCCGAAGAAGAGCAACGCTGGCGCCATCATCGCGGTGCTCGCGCTCGTGGGTTGCGCTGCGGGCGCGGGGATCTTCTTCATGATGCGTGCGCAGTCGGGGACCGCGACCGCGAACACCTCGAAGCCGACCGACACCACAGAGGCAGCAGACGTCGAGAAGGCCGCCGAGCCCGAGAAGACCGCCGAACCGGAGAAGACCGCCGAACCGGAGACGAGCGCAGAGGCGACTAGCAGCGCCTCTCCGGCAGAGAGCGCGTCCGCGGCGCCTGCCATGAGCGTCGCCGACGCGGCCACGCCCCACCCGACAGCGCCTGTCGCCGTGCATCACAACCCACTGCCACGGCCGTCCGCGAAGCCCGCTGTGACGACGACGAAGCCGCCCCCCACCGCGACGGCCGGGCACGGCATCTTCTGAGCGGACGGCCTCGCGCCGCCTCGCCATCTAGCCCTCGAAATGACGAAGGCCCGCCGCTCGAAGCGCGCGGGCCTTCCCGTTTTCGGAGCGTGTGCGCGATCTAGAGGCGCGGACCGGCCTTCCGAACCGCTTCGCTCGCCTGGTCCGAGTACTTCTTGAAGTTCTCGGTGAAGAGCGACGCGAGCTTCTTCGCGGCGGCGTCGTACGCGGCCTTGTCTGCCCAGGTCGATTTGGGTTGGAGGATCTCGGCCGGGACTCCGGAGCACTGCTTCGGGACGGCGATGCCGAAGATCGGATCGTCGACGGTCTCTGCCTTGGCGAGCTCGCCGGAGTGAATCGCGTCGACGATCGCTCGGGTGTATTTCAGCTTCATGCGCGCGCCGGCGCCGTAGCCGCCACCCGACCAGCCCGTGTTGACCAGCCACACGCTCGCGTTCTGCTTCGCGATGCGCTCGGCCAGGAGCTCTGCGTACTTCGTCGGATGCCACACGATGAAGGGCTGGCCGAAGCACGACGAGAACGTCGCCTGAGGCTCGGTGACGCCCATCTCCGTGCCGGCGACCTTCGCGGTGTAGCCGCTGATGAAGTGGTACATCGCCTGCTCGGGCGTGAGCTTCGCGACGGGAGGCAGGACGCCGAACGCGTCGCAGGTCAGGAAGATCACGTTGGACGGCTGCCCCGCGACGCAGGGGATCTTCGCGTTCGGGATGAACTCGATCGGATAGCTGCAACGGGTGTTGTCGGTGATCGACACGTTCGTGTAGTCGACGATTCGGCTCGTTTCGTCGAAGACCACATTCTCGAGCACCGAGCCGAAGCGGATGGCGCGGAAGATGTCCGGCTCCTGCTCTTCGGTGATGTTGATGGCCTTCGCGTAGCAGCCGCCCTCGATGTTGAAGACGCCTTCGTCGCTCCACACGTGCTCGTCGTCGCCGATGAGCTTGCGCTTCGGATCCGCAGAGAGCGTCGTCTTTCCGGTGCCAGAGAGGCCGAAGAGGATCGAGACGTCGCCGTTGTCGCCCTCGGTCGAGGAGCAGTGCATCGAGAGCTGGCCGGCCTTCGGCATCAGGTAGTTCATGATGGTGAAGACGCCCTTCTTCATCTCACCGGCGTATTCGGTGCCGAGGATCACGAACTCGCGGTGCTCGAACGAGAGCGCGACACTGGTCGTGCTCGTCATGCCCGACGTGTAGCGGTTCGCGGGGAAGCCGCCGGAGTTGAAGATCACGTAGTCGGGCTCGCCGAACGTCTCGAGCTCCTCGAGCGACGGGCGGATCAACATGTTGAGCATGAAGAGCGCGTGGTACGCGCGAGCGCAGATGACGCGGATCTTGATGCGGTACTTCGGGTCCCAGCCCGCGTACCCGTCGATGCAATAGAGGTGATCGCGCGTGTTCAGGTAGTCGATCGCCCGCTCGCGATTCGTCAGGAAGATGTGGTCGCTCAGCTTGATGTTGACGGGACCCCACCACACGTCGTTGACGCTGTTCGGGTGCTCGATGATCCGCTTGTCCTTCGGGCTGCGACCGGTCTTCGCCCCGGAGAGCGCGACGAGCGCCCCGGTCGACGTGATCGCCGAGCCGTGCTCGCGTTGCAGCGCCAGCTCGTAGAGCTCGGCGGGCGAGGGGTTCCGGAGGACCTCGGCGACGGTGATGCCGTGGCTCGCCAGAGAGAACTGCTGAGACATGAGAGGCTCCTTCTCGAGGGCGGAGGAGGGAAGCCGCCCTGACCGAATGGGCGGGAAAGACTGCCACAAATCCGCGTTTTTGCCCAGGGGCGGGGAAACGAAAGGCCGAAAGTTTGGCCACGAACCTACATGTGGGAGATCGTGCGCCAACGCTCCCAAGTCATCGACAGGAGCCGCCCCATTGTTTGCTGTCCAACCCTCGGTTGGAGAGAGGTGTCGTCGTGAAGCTCAAGCTCCTACCCCTCGGTCTGCCGATCCTTTTCATCGCTCAGCTCGCGTCTGCAGAGCTGCTCAGCGTGAAGACGGCGACCGCAAACTTTCGCGAGCTGCCGCACGAGGCGTCGAAGATCAAATTCACCGCCGACAAATTCTATCCCGTCGAGGTCGTCGAGAAGAAGGCCGGCTGGGTGAAGGTGAAGGACTTCGAGGGTGACACTGCGTGGGTCGCGCAGAAGGTCCTCGCGAAGCAGGCGACCGTCGTCATCTCGACGGACAGGGCCAACGTCCGCGAAGCCGCGAACACGAAGAGCGACGTGCTCTTCAAGGTCGAGCGCGGTGAGGTCTTCAAGATCGAAGACAAGAAGGGCGACTGGATCAAGGTCGTCGACGCGCATGGTGACGGCGGCTGGATCCGCAACGACATGACCTGGGGCGACTCGCCTGCGAAAGAGGACGCAGAGCCCAAGAAGGCCGATGCGGCCGTCCTCGACAAGAAGGCGAGCGACAAATCGCAGCCGACCGAGTCGACATCGAAGGCGAAGGAAGCCGATGCGAAGGTCGACGCGAAGGCGAACGACAAGCGCGAAGCGTCAGAGTCGACGCGCGCCTCGCTCAGCTCGCCGGATCATCTCGAGATGCTCTGCCAGGCCTACCTCGACAACCCTCCGGTCAAGATCGAGGTCCACCAAGAGAAGGCCGTCGACAAGCACGCCGCCGAAAAGAAGGCGGAAAAGAAGGCCGACAAGAAGCCCGCAGCCAAGCCTGCCCCGAAGCCCGCGGCGAAGCCGGCTCAGAAGAAGAAGAAGTAGTACCGAGCGCGCAGCCTCTGCGCGCCGAGAGGCGGGCGTCAGCCCCGGAGCGAGTCCAAGTACTCGCGATGGAGCTCGGCGCCCGTCTTTGCGTCGTAGTGCTTCAGCGCGAGGAGACCGAGGTCTGGGCTGTGGCACTGCCTCTCGACGATGAGGGCGAGACGGAGCAGCGCTTCCGGCGCCAGCTTGTCGAGCTCGAGGAAGCTCTTCACGTAGATCGCGTCGGTCCAGAGCGCCTGTCCGCCCTCGGTGTGCGGAGGCCTGCGAAGCGGCGCGAAAGAGCGGTTCGCGATGCCGAGGAACTGATGGAGCAAGTAGCCGTGCTTTCGCATCTCGAGATCGATCTCGGCGAAGAGCGGCTCGCCCTTGTACAGCGGCACGAACTCGGCTTCGCATTGGACGACGACCGCGTCGGCGAGCGTCTTCGGTGCTCCGTGCAGGACATCGAGCGTCGCGCCTTGGACGTCGATCTTCAGAAAGTCGACGCGACCGAGATCCGGTACGTCGTCGAGCCGCGTGGTCTCGACGTCTTCTCGGCTCTTCACGCGTAGCAGGTGCGGCAGATCGCTGATGAGCGACAGAAGCGGCATGTTCGGCTCGTAGAGCGAGCTCGTCGCGTTCCACTCGCAGAACCGGAACGTCCCGGGTTTGCCGTTCCCGATGAAGTACGGGTAGTAGCGCCGGCCCTTCGGCGCAGTCTTCGTGAGGTCTGCGCACTCTTTCTCGTTTGGCTCGAAGCCGATGACCTCGACGCGAGGCAGCGACAGCAGCGGTTCGAATGGCGACGGCCCCTCGAGCCCCATCGCGCCGACGTCACAGATGCGAACGTCGGGCGTGTCGCTTCCCAGGATCTCGGACAGATCGCGCAGCATGTCAGCTCGCCGGCGCGGATCGCAGCCCCTCGTGAGCCCGATCGGCGATGCGCCCCGAAGAAGGAGGCGCCGGCGGCGCGACGCGACCGTCGTCCGTGAAGCGCGTGAGATCCTGCGACACGCTCCGGAGATACCCCTGCTTGATGTGAAACGGCATGAACGAGCTCTTGAAGCCGGCCATGATGACGGTCTTGATGTCTCGCAGCGTGAGGCCCATCTCGCTGTGCGCGATGTAGAGCTCCTTCGACACGGTCGTGTCCGTCACCAGGCGGTTGTCCGTGTTGATCGTCACGCGCAGCCCCAGATCGAAGTAGAGCTTCAGCGGGTGTGCGGCGAGGCTCTTCACGGCTCCGGTCTGTACGTTCGACGACGGACAGCACTCGAGCGGTATGCGGTGGTCGTTGACGTAGTGGAGCAAGTCGCCGTTCTCGCGGAGGCGGCAGCCGTGTCCGATGCGGTGCGCGCCGCAGACGTGGATCGCTTGCGCGATCGACTCGGGGCCGTACGCCTCGCCCGCGTGGATCGTCACGTTGATGTTGTTGTCGCGAACGAGCTGGAATGCGCGGCGATGATGCTTCGCCGGGTGGTCGTACTCTGCGCCGGCGAGGTCGAAGCCGACGACGCCACGACCTTTGTAGGCGACGCAGAGCTCTGCCATTTCGAGCGACGAGTCCGCCGAGACGTTGCGGATTCCGCAGAGGATCACGTTGGACTCGATGGCGTAGTCCTCTTGCGCCTGACGTAGCCCGCCGAGGACCGCCTCGACCACGCTCGTGAGCTTCAGGCCTTGTCGGGTGTGAAGCATCGGCGCGTAGCGAACCTCCATGTAGCGGACGTTCTCGCGCGCGGCGTCCTCGGCGAGCTCGTACGCGACGCGGTAGAGCGCCTCTTCGCGTTGCAAGACGCGGAGCGTGACGTCGAACGCCTTCAAGTACTCGACGAGCGAGCCGCAGTTCTTGCCGAGGTTCATCGCGCGCGCGAGCTCGTCTGGCTGCGTCGACGGAAGCTCTACGCCGTATTCCTTCGCTAGCTCGATGATCGTCCCGAGGCGCATGCTCCCGTCCAGGTGGACGTGGAGATCGGTCTTGGGCAGCTGCTCGAAGAACGAGAGCGGCAGCTCGGTTCCGGGATCGCGCGCGGTTCGTCGCTCGATCGACCCGGCTCCGCCAGAGGGCAGGCTCTCCGGTTCTTCGTCGTCGAGGTCGTCTTGAGACATGTCTTCTTATCCCCGAGAGTCGTCTTCTTCGGAAGCGGATTCGGAGTCGTCTTCGAGAGGCGACGCTGCGGCAGTCGAAGGCGCTTCACGCTTCTTCGAGCTCTTCTTCGGCGTCTTCTTCGAAGCCTTCTTTCCGGCGGGCAGGGGCTCAGGAGCCTTCTCTGGCAGAGGTTCGCTTGCGGGAGCTGCTCGCATCGACACGAACACGGCGCCCAGAACGGCAATCGCCGCGGTCAGGAACATCGACCAGATCGGGAGCGCCGTCTCCGAGCCGCTCATCGCTTTCAGGACGGCCTCGGGCTTGTTGCCCTTCACCATGACGCGATTGACCCACGTCGTCGGGAGACCCTGGCCGCCGAGCTTTTCGAAGAACAGCGAGCGTTCGCCCTCGATCTTCGTTTTCGTCGCGGGATCGAGCATGCAGGTCCGCAACGCGGTCGCGTCGGTCACGCCGACCGTGCCCGCGAGGGCGACGATGCCCTCTGGCGTCAACGTCTCGGCCGGTGTTCCGTAGAGCGCCTCGGCGAGCGCCTCTCGCTTCTCTTCGGGGGCACAGACATACGCCTCTGCCGCGGGCATCGCGCCGGGATGCCCATCGAGTGGCGCCATGTATCGGTGGAGCACGACGTTCGGCTGCTGCTCCGCCGTCTTGAGCACTGGATACAGGCCGCGGCAGTAGGGGCATTGGAAGTCGGTGAAAGAGACGATGGTCGTCTTGCCCGGCTGTTGAAGCGCGGCGATGGGCCCAGGGAGCGGCGGGTTGTCCGGGTAGTGCGACCAAACGAACGGCACGACCGCGAGCACGGCGCCCGTGACGCCCCACGCGATGAGGTGGTCGCCCGCCATGAGGTTGGCGAGCCCGGTCTCCACCGCGGACTCGTGTCGCTCTTGCTCCTTGGTCGACGCGTCGCCGGGTGGACCACGCGTCACGAACGCCAGCGCGATCGCCGTGAGGCCGCCGACGATCGACGAGACGTCGACGATCATGCAGTACGGACAGAGCGCGCCGATCTGAACCTGGGCGACGATGAAGAGCGATGCGGCGACGGCGCCGATTCCCCCGAACAGCGCGGCGACCTGGACCGCACGTCGCGTTCGCAAGAAGAACGTCAGCGCGAAGACCGCGAGGAAGATGAAGATCGCGACCTGCGGCAGCGTGGCGCCGCCGAACATGCCGTGCACCTTGTCGGAGATCTGTCGACCGAGATCGCTCGCGCGAACCTTGAAGCACCCGGATTCGGTGCCGCAAAACGCCGGATCGGCCAGGTTCTGGTAGTCGATGACCAGCGCCGCGCAGGCAAAGATCGCCGTCGCGTAGCTTGCGCGGAGGAGGGTGACGAGAGGCGCGATCGAGCGCACGCCGGGGCTTTAGCACGGGTCGCCCCCGGGCGAGAGCCGACGTGGTACGAAGCTCCGCGATGAGCGCCCCGAAGCCGCCACGTCGCGCGGACGTGACCGATCTGCTCGCGTCGGTCGGTCGCCCGCTTCACACGAGCGAGATCGCCAGCCGCCTCGGTGTCCCTCATGGCAAAGAGGCTGCGCTCGGCCGCGTCCTCGACGATCTCGTGTTCGACGGAACGATCGTCGCGTTCGCGGGACATCGCTTCCGGTTGTCCGGCAACAAGGGCAAGAGCACCGACCGAGGCGAGCAGACGGTAGAGGGCTACCTCTCCGCGCACGCACGCGGCTTCGGTTTCGTCTCGCAGCTGGGAGAAGGGAACGACGTCTTCATTCCGGCAGAGGCGATGGCCGGCGCGCTGCAAGGAGATCTGGTCCGCGCGCGGATCGTCGGCACGAGCTCGCGTGGTCGCGAGGGCGCGATCGTCGAGATCAAGACGCGCCGCGACTCGCGCGTCGCGGGGACGCTCCGCAAGCGTGGAAACAGCGCGTGGCTCGAGCCCGAAGATACGCGCGTGCGCGGACCCATCGTCCTCGGGCGAGACGTCGCAGGAGAAGACGGAGAGATCGCGGTCGCCTCGATCGAGCGCTTCCCCGAGACGCCCGACGAAAACCCCGAAGGCGTGATCGTCGAGGTATTGGGCGCGCCTGGCGAGCCGAAGGCCGAGACGAAGAAGATCCTCGTCGTCCACTCGGTCGAAGAGGAGCACCCGAGAGACGCCGTCGCCGAAGCAGAAGCGTTTGGCGGCGAGGTGGATCCGCGCGCGCTCGAGGGCCGCGTCGATCTCACGGGTGTGCCGCTCCCCACGATCGATCCGAGTGACGCGCGCGATCACGACGACGCCGTGTGGGCAGAGCGCACCGACGACGGCGGCTACCGGGTCTGGGTCGCGATCGCCGACGTGTCGCACTACGTCCGGACAGGGACGGCGCTCGACGCGTCCGCGAACGAGCGCGGCTGCTCGATCTACCTGCCCGACCGCGCGATCCCGATGTTGCCGTCGGCGCTCTCGTCGCGCCTCTGTTCGCTCTTGCCAGGCGTGGTCCGGCTCTGTCTCTGCCTCGAAGCGACGCTCGACGCGACCGGGACCGTGACGACCTCGCGCGTCGTCGAGGGCTACATGCGCTCGGCGGCGAAGCTCACCTACGAGGGCGTCGCGCGCGCCCTCGGCTTGACCGACCTGCCGGAGCGCAGCCCCGAAGCCGAGGCGATGCGCGAAGATCTGCGCGTTCTTCGCGAGCTGTCGGGCATCCTGCGCGCACGACGCATGCGACGCGGCGCGCTCGATCTCGAGCTCCCCGAGCCGCGCATCCTGCTCGACCACGTCACGAAGGCGCCGCTCGCCGCAGAGCGTCGCGCCCAGGATCCGGGCGTCGCGAAGGCCTACCAGATCGTCGAGGAGCTCATGCTCCTCGCGAACGAGACGGTCGCCGAGCTCTGCGTGTCGAAGGGCGCACCGACGATCTTCCGGGTTCACGGCACGCCGGATCCGACGAAGATCGTCCGATTCGCGGCGCTCGCAGAGCGCCTCGGCATCGAGCTCGATCTCGAGCACGCCGAGGATCCGAAGAAGTTCTCCGCCTTCATGAAGAAGCTGGCGGGCCACCCGCAGCGCGCCTTGCTCGACAGCGTGCTCGTTCGTTCGCTCAAGCAAGCGACGTACGACATCACGAACATCGGTCATTTCGGCCTCGCATCGAAGGCATATCTGCACTTCACGTCGCCGATTCGTCGCTATCCGGATCTCGCGGTGCACCGCGTCGTCCGCTCGATCGTTCGCGGTGCGAACGTCGATCGAAGCGAGGAGGGCGTGACGAGGATGCAAGAGGCCGCGCAGCGAGCGAGCGAGCGAGAGCGCCGCGCCATGCGCGTCGAACGAGAGGTCGTCGATCTCTACCGTGCGCTCCTCATGCGCGACTCGGTCGGCGACATGTTCGCAGGCACGGTGTCGAGCATCGTCGGTACGGGAATCTTCGTCACGCTCGAGGAGCCGTTCGTCGACGTGTTGGTTCGAACCGAGAGCCTCGGACCCGAGGGCTACGAGGCCGACGAAGACGGCCTCGCCGTGATCGGCGCTCGCTCGGGCGAGCGAATCAGCTTGGGCGATCCAATGATGGTGCTCGTCGAAGACGTCTCGATCGCGCGCCGCACGGTCTATGGCAGGCGGGTCTCGCTGCCATCCGAACGCGGCGCCGACTCGCGACCGAAGCGCGGGAGTCGCAAGCAGAAGAGCACCTCCTCTGCGCCGGGTGGGCCGTCGAACAGCGGCGGCGCGAAGAGCGGCAAGCCCTCGCGCGGACCGAAGCCGTCGGGGCGCACACCCAAACGAGGCGGCAGCGCGAAGAAGGCTGGCGGCAAGAAGGCCGGCGCGAAGAAGGGTCAGCGCAAGAGAACGAAGTAGCCGACGGCCGAGAGCGACATCACGCCGAGCGCCAGCATCACGACGGCCAGGTCGGTGAGGTTCCACTGACCCTTTCGTTTCCCACGCGCGAGAGAGGTCTCTCGGTCCGAGGTCGGATCCGGCGTCGCCTCTGGCTCTCCGATCGCATCCTCTGGCGTCACGTCGAAATCGATCGGATCTTCCGGAGCCACGATGGCTGGCTCGGTCGCCCCGAGCTCGAGCTCGCTCGCGGCGGCCTTTCGATCCGGCGCATGCTCGAGCTCGCGGAGCGCTTCGATGGCGGCGTGCTCGAATCGCAGCGTCGTGTTGCCGATGCGCAGCGTCGCGCCGTGCCGCCAAGCCACGAACGCGTCGCCGAGCGGCTCGTCATCGAGGAGCGTGCCCGTCTTCGAGCCCAGGTCGCGCACGAAGAACGCGTCTCCGCGACGCTCGATCTCGGCGTGGCGACGCGACGCCTCGCCGTCTTCCAGGATCCACTCGGCGTCTTTGGAGCGTCCGATCACGACGTTGCCGTCGCCGAGCAGGAATTGTCGCCCGAGCTCCAATCCGTCGACGACGTGCGCGGTCGGACGGCCTTCTTCGCCATCCTCTGCGAGCTGGTCGGCGACGATCGCGAGCGCGATCGCTTTCGCCGCCGACGCGGGCGACTTCGTCGCTGGCTCCTGACCCTGCGAAAGCTCCAGCCACACCTTGCCGACACGCACGAGCTCGTGCGCGCCGAGCACGCGCGGCGCCTGAGCGCTCAACAGGATGCGCCCCATCCGCGTCCCGTTCAGCGAACCCTCGTCGATCAGCAGCCACTCGCTGCCGCGCTGGCGCAGGCTGGCGTGTCTCAGCGAGACCGTCCGCTCGGGCAGCCGAACGTCGCAGCTCTCGGCACGCCCGAGCACGACGCGAGGCATGTCGAACGTGATGGCGGGGGGCGTCTCACGCCCCGGCGTCGGCGGTCTTTCGCCATGGACGACGACGGTGATCGACATGCTGAGCCATCGGGGTGTCCCAGATTTCCAAGCGCAGGGCCAAGTTCAGATGCCTCGCTCCGGATTCGACGTCGGGGCAACCCACCGCGCGGCGCTCAGGGAATGGAGCCGCCGCGGCGCTCGTTGCGACCCGGACGATCGCTGACTCTCGATGGGGACGTGCTCTCGAGATTGTTCTCGGGCGGCTCCCCGGATAGTCTCCCGAGGACGAAAATGGCGCGGCTAATCCTCACGACGGCGGAAGGCACCCAGGCCGTCGAGCTGCGTCCCGTCAACTCGCTCGGGCGCCACCCGAACAACACGATCCAGCTCCTCGACAAGATCGTCTCGAAGGAGCACTGCATCATCGAGCAGCGCGGAGACCACTACGTTCTCCGCGATCTCGGCAGCCTGAACGGCACGTTCATCAACAACGAGCGTGTGCGTGGCGAGGCCAATCTCAAGCATTCGGACGAGATCGCGCTCGGCGCGACGCGGGGACGCTTCGAAGATGCGCCCGCCGGGAACGTCGCGCGGTCCGCGCAGCCCGGTCCGCTGCCCCAGCAACAGCAACAGCCGCCGCAGGGTGGCTACCCCGGTTGGCCACCGCAGCAACAGGGCCAATCGCCGCTCGCCCAGTCTGGCGCCGTGCAGTACGCGCGACCCGGAATGCCGGGTCAGGTTCCCGGTCCCGGCGCGCCGATGCCCGGTATGCCTGGACCCGTCCCTCCCGGTCCCGTTCCGCCTGGGATGGTCCCGCAGGGTGGCGTTCCTGGCCCTGTTGGTCCCGGCGCACCGGGTTATCCCTATCCGCCGATGGTGCAGGGGCGTGTTCAGCAACCGCCGCTGTCGCAGATCCCGCCGACTGCATTGAACCCGCAGCAGCAGCAACAGATGTACGGCGCGGCCGGCGGTACCGCGCCGATCCAAACGCCCGGGCGTCCGCAGACGCCGAACTTCACCATCAAGGGCGGCGGCATCACAGGTTTCGTCCCCGTCCCGGCGCTGCAGGGCGCGAACATCTCGGTCAGCGATCAAGAGCGTCAGATCGGCACGCAGATCGACGCCGTCGAGAAGGGCTTCGTCCCCTTCGACCGCATCGCGAACGACATGAACCAGCTGCGCGCCGACTACGAACGTCTGCGCCTCTCGCAAGAGCTGTCGCACGCCATCGGCGTCGAGCGCGACACCACCAAGCTCCTCGACAAGGTCCTCGCGAGCGTCCTGAAGTTCATCACGGCCGACCGCGCCGTCATCTTTCTTCGCAACGACAACGGCGAGCTGCAGCTCTGCGCGTCGAAGCGTCGCGACGGGACGAACGCACCCATCACGGTCAGCTCGACGATCCTCGCGCACGTCTGCAAAGAGCGCGCGGCCGTGCTGACGCACGACGCGGCCATGGATTTCGCAGCCTCCAAGGGCAAGAGCATGATCCTGAACAGGATCAGCTCGGCGATCGTCGCCCCCATGCTGCAGCACGACAACGAAGTGCTCGGCGTTCTCTGGCTCGACTCCGAGACCCTCGCGCGCTTTCAGGCCAAGGACCTCGAGCTCATCCAGACCGTGGCAAACCAAGCCGCGCGCTTCATCGAAATCAACATCCTCGGCAAGAAGGTCGAGGCGGAGGCCGTCTCTCGCGAGCGTCTGAGCCGCCTTCTCTCGCCGAACATCGCCGAGCGCGTCATCAGCGGTCAGCTCGAAGTGAAGCAGGGCGGCAACCGCGTCGAAGAGTGCACCGTGTTCAACAGCGACATCCGTGGCTTCACCCGGATGAGCGAGAGCACGCCGCCAGAGACGCTCGTCGACATGTTGAACGAGTACTTCGAGCTCATGGTCGAGCTGGTGTTCAAGTACGACGGCACGCTCGATAAGTTCATGGGCGACGGGATCATGGCGCTCTGGGGCGCGCCGGTGGAAAACCCGGACGACCCGATTCGGGCCGTCGAATGCGCCCTCGAGATGGCGCAAGAGCTCGGCAACTTCAACCGGAGCCGCCTCGAGCGAGATCTCCAACCCCTGGCCGTCGGCATCGGCATCCACACCGGCCCGCTCGTCGCTGGCTACATCGGCAGCTCGAAAGCGCTCAGCTACACCGTCATCGGAGACAGCGCGAACACCTCGGCGCGCCTCTGCTCGGTCGCCCTCAGCGGGCAGATCATCGTCAGCGAGAACACGCTGGTGCGCCTGAAGAACCGCTTCGACACCGAAGAGCTTCAGCCCGCGAAGGTGAAGGGCAAAGAGAAGCCGCTACGTATCTATAACGTGCTGCGCCGCGCCACGAAGGTCGCTGTCCCGAGCGGAAATCCGTTCGTTTCAGAGCCGACGAACGCGGTCAACCTCTCGAACATCTCTTCGTAGCGTCGACCTGCCCACGCGGCCGCGCGTCCGCACAGCAGTGCTACACCCGCGTGCATGACTCACGTCGCGGGCAAGATGGTCGTCGTCACGGGCTCGAACACCGGCATCGGGCGCATCACTGCGCTCGAGCTGGCGAAGCAGGGCGCCCACGTCGTCCTCGCCTGTCGGTCGGCGGACAAGACACGCGTCGTGGTGGACGAGATCCAGTCGGCGGGCGGCTCGGCGGAGGCCGTGTCGCTCGATCTCGGCGATTTCGCCTCGATTCGCCGCGCCGCCGCCGCGATCTCCGCGATCGATCGGCCGCTCGCGGTGCTCGTCAACAACGCGGGCCTCGCGGGCACGCGTGGAGTGACGAAGGAGGGCTTCGAGATCACGTTCGGCACGAACCACCTGGGACCGTTCCTCTTCACGGTCCGTCTGCTCGCCAAGCTTCGAGAGGGCGCGAGCACGACCTCGCCATCTCGCATCGTGAGCGTCTCGAGCAAGGCGCACTTCCAAGCGAAGGGAATCGATTGGTCCGTCGTCCGCGGCAAGACGCGCACGATGACGAGTCTTCGCGAATACGAGGTCAGCAAGCTCGCGAACGTTCTCTTCACGAAGGAGCTCGCACGCGGGAAGGCTGGCTCCAACGTGCGGTCGTATGCGGTTCACCCCGGCGTCGTCGCGTCGGACATCTGGCGCAAGATCCCCTGGCCCGTACGCCCCCTGATGATGCGCAACATGATCACCAACGAGGACGGCGCGAAGACGTCGCTTCATTGCGCGACGTCACCGAGCGTCGTCGCCGACGACGGCCTCTACTACGACGAGTGCCGCGAGAAGCGTCCGAGCGAGCTCGCGCTCGACGAAGCGCTCGCGAAGGAGCTCTGGTCGAAGAGCGAAGAGATGGTGGGCGAACAGTCCTGACGCGCGTCGGGACGCTCGACCTACTCGTCGATCGCGCCGATCGAGCGAAAGCGACGGTAGCGATCGTCAGGCAGCGCGTCGGGTCCCAGGGAGGACAGCTGCTCCAAGTGGCGCGTGATCGAAGCGCCGAGGCGCTGGGCCGCTTCGTCGTGATCTTGATGCGCGCCGCCGGCCGGTTCGTCGAGGATTTCGTCGACGATCTTGAGCGCCGCGAGATCGGTCGAGGTCATCTTCAGCCTGGCCGCGGCCTCTTCGGTGCGCGCGCCGTCCTTCCACAAGATGGCCGCGCAGCCCTCCGGCGAAATCACGGAGTAGCAGCCGAACTCGAGCACGATGACGCGATTCGCGACGCCCAACGCAAGCGCGCCGCCCGAGCCGCCTTCGCCGATGATCGACGCGATGACGGGCACCCGAGCACGCGCGAGCGCCGCGAGGCACGCGCCGATCGCTTCGCTCTGCCCGCGTTCTTCAGCGCCGATCCCGGGGTACGCACCCGGCGTGTCGATGAACGTGAGGATCGGGATTTGGAACCGGTCGGCCAGCTCGTAGAGACGGATGGCCTTGCGGTAGCCCTCGGGGTGGGGCATCCCGAAGTTCCGCTTCATGTTCTCCTTCGTGCCCCGGCCCTTTTGGTGACCGACGATGGCGACGCTGCGGCCCGCAAAGGTCCCGAGCCCGGCGACGATAGACGCGTCGTCGGCAAACCGACGGTCGCCCTTCAGCTCGACGAAATCCGTGACGAGCCGCTTGACGTAGTCGAGCGTGTACGGACGGTTCGGGTGGCGTGAGAGCTGGACCTTCTGGATGGGCGTGAGCTCTCGAAAGACCTCTTTCGCGACGCGTCCGGCCTCTTGTTCGAGCTTCTCGAGCTCCGCGGAGAGCGACTCGTCAGACGCCGCGAGCAGACGGAGAGAGCGAACCTTGTCGACTAGCTCTGCGACGGGCTTCTCGAACGGGAGGACGTGCATGCCTTCCCCCGTCTTTCTCCGTCTCGGAGCGGGCGTAAAGGCCGATCACCCCTGGGCCGGCCCCGATCGTGCTTCCAAAGAGTTCGATATCCCCTCGGGCCCGGAACTGTTGCAGCATCTGGCGCCAGGCTTCGTCCAAGCCCCTCGGAGGTTCTGTAGGTGATGCGTTTCCGCTCCAGCGCGACTCAAAGAATCGTCTCAACGCTCGCCGCGGCGGCTGTGGCGCTCTCGATCGGTTCGACCGGCCAGGCCGGCAACGACGTGAAGCTGATCATCCTGAAGGAGCACGGCGTCGGTAGCTCGGCCCAAGCGCAGCCCTACGTCGACAAACTCGTCGCGATCGCGGCGAAAAAGCAGGGTTGGTCCGGCGCAAAGGGCAGCTATTTCACCGACCGCAAGGCCGCCGAAGCCTCGATCGACGCCGAAAAGCCTGACTTTGCCATCCTCAGCCTCCCGGCGTTCCTCGCCATGAAGGACGCGCGCAAGCTCGAGACGCTCGGTCAGGTCAGCGTCGCGAACGGCGGCGGACAGCAGTACTTCCTCATCAGCAAGGACGCCTCGGATCTGGCCGGCTGCAAGGGCAAGAAGCTCGCGAGCGACCACGCCGACGATCCGCGATTCATCGACAAGGTCGTCTTCGCCGGGGCAGCCAAGCTCGGCGACTTCAACCTCGAGCTCACGAAGCGGCCCGTCCAGACCATCAAGAAGGTCGTGAGCGGTGACGTTGCGTGCGCGCTCATCGACGACGCCCAGCTCGCCGAGCTCCCCCACGTGGACGGGGCCGCGGGTATCAAGCAGGTCTGGTCCAGCGCGAAGCTGCCGCCGATGGCCTTGGTCGCCTTCCCAGGCACCGAGAAGGCCAAGAAGGATGGCTTCAAGGCGTCCCTCGGGACGCTGTGCGATGGAGAGGGCAAGTCCGTCTGCAAGGAAATCGGCATCCAGTCGCTGAAGGCCGCAGGCGACGATGCGTACGCTCAGATCCTTGCCGTCTACAAGAAGGACAAGTAGTCCTCCCGGTCATTCTGAGTCGGCTTCTTAACCCCCTGCTCGTCGCGCTCGCCCTTTCGGGGGCAGCTTGCTCCGGCGAGATTCATGTTCGGCCGGAGCTCGCGAGTTCCGCGACGAGCGCGCTCGCGTTGAGCGACGCGCTCGAGGCGCTGATCGCCGACGGCCGCGCGACCGACGAGGATCGAGACGCCGCCTATGATCTCGTTCAGAGATTGCCGGCGAGCACGGCGGGGGACGCGTTCGGCCGCGCGGCGATCTCGGGTCGCCTCGCCGAGAGCAAGGGCGTGTTCGCGGTCGTCACGACCGAGAGCCCGCTCAGCTTGGTCGGCGAAGCAGAGAAGTACGCAATTCTGAGCCGAAAGTTGGATCCCGAGTTCCGCGACGGTGCGGCGACGCGCATGCTCGGGACGCTCTACGTCCTCGCCCCGGCGAACCTCCTCGAGGGCGGCGACTCTGAAGAGGGCCTCGCGCTGCTCGAGGGTCTCGCCGAGCAACATCCAACGGATCCGAACACCCAGCTTCGGCTGGCCGAGGCGTACATCGCGCTCGGCGACAAAGATCCGGCGGCGAAACCGCTCTGCGTGGCGATCTCGAAGAAGGCCACCCTGCGCAAGGACGACGGCCAGCTCCTCCAACGATTGATCCACGACTTCGGGGACCTGCACTGCGCAGCGCCCCCACCTTCGGCTCCCGTCGACCCTCCGGACGCGCCGACCTCTGAAGCCCCAGCGGCAGACTGACCGAGCATTGCAGCGCCTCGTCGCGATCATCAAGAGCATGGCGCTGTTCGGGGCGCGCCGGCCGTTCATGGCCATGGCGATCGGCATGCTCCTCGTCGCCGTGTCGACGAAGCTCGTCCAGAACCTGAAAATCTCGACGTCGCGACGCGATCTCGTCTCGCGCGACCACCCGCTGCAAAGACGCACGATCGATTTCGACGACAAGTTTGGTTACACGAACACGCCGGCGGTCGTCGTCACGGGCGGCTCCATCGAAGACCGACGCAAGGCCGTCGACTCTCTCGAGCTCGAGCTCGGCAAGCTCCCGGATCTCGACCATCGGGTCCTCGGTCGCGTCGGCCCCGAGAAGATCGCCGAGGTTCTCTTGCTCGCCGATCCCGAGTCGATCGCGAAGCAGATCCCGGATGGCGACCACTCGGAGTCGACGAAGAAGCTCGGCGACGGGCTCGTCGGCTGGGTCTCCATCCTCGACTCGGGGCTGAAGGAAGGACTCGAGAACGACAGCGCCACGCCAGAGCAGGCGAGCGCGGGGCTCCAGCAACTCGGGACGCTCTTCCAATCGCTCGACGACGAGCTCGCTGGTCACGGCGGCCTCACGCGGCTCGCGGACATGAGCCCCGAAGGAAAGAAGGGGTACGCACGCGGGCTCGACGAGCTCGGGTACCTGTCCGGCGACGGCCAGCACAACATCGTCGCCCTCTTTCCCGAGCTCGAGGGCGACGAGGGCTACCAGCTGAAGCCGGTCGTCGACGAGATCCGCTCTGCGCGCGATCGCGCGATGGTGACGGCCGCTGTCCCGGAGGTTCGCGCAGACGTGACCGGCGTCCCCGCGCTCGCGACCGACGAGCTGAAGATGGTCACCCACGATCTGACCGTGACGGCCATCGCCTCGACGATCGCTGTCATCCTCACGCTCTACATCGCGTTCCGCTCGTTTCGCCAAGCGATGGTCAGCTTCCTGCCGCTCGGGTTCGGGTCGATCGTGACGTTCGGCATCACGACGCTCGCGCTCGGCAGCCTGAACCTGATCACGGCAAGCTTCACGTCCGTCCTCCTCGGCCTCGGCGACTTCGGCGTCCACATCCAGGCGCGCTACTCGGAGTTCTTGCGCGAGGGCCACGAGCCCAAGAAAGCCCTCGAAGACGCGCTGATCACGTCGGGGCCTGGGCTCGTGCTCACGACGGTCACGACCGCCGTCGCGTTCCTTACGACGATGGCGACCGAGTTCACCGCGTTCGCGCAGCTCGGGTTCATCACGAGCGTCGGCTTGGTCGTGATGCTCGTCGGCACCTACTTGCTCGTGCCCCCGACGCTCCTGCTGCTCCTCGGCAAGAAGCCGCAACCGTCGCCGGAGCTTCCCGGGTTTCGCGCCCTCGCAAACTTCGTCCGCAAGTGGCCGCGCGCGATCGTGGTGATTTCGATTTCGATGACGATGGTCTTCGTCATCTGGCTGCCGCAGACCTCGTTCAACGGTCGATATTTCGAGTTCTTGCCGAAGAACGTCGAGAGCGCGCGCGGCTTGATCGAACTTCAAAAAGATACGGTCGTCAGTCCGTTCGTCGCCAACGTTCGCGCGGACAGCCTCGACGACGCGCGCGCCCTCGCGGAGAAGCTTCGGGCGTTGCCGACGGTGTCGTCGGTCGAGTCGCCGAGCGATCTGGTGGCGGCGATGACCCCCGAGCGCATCGCGGCGCTCGAGAAGATCGACGCGGCGTTGCTCGTCGACGGCAAGCCCATCGACTTCGAGGCCGCCAAGGCGAAGAAGGTCGACAAGGCCGAGGTCCTCGCGAAGCTCACCTCGGTCGGCGACACGCTCGACGAGGTGGCCTTCGCGATGCGCCAGTCGGGCCGCGACACGAAGCCGGCCGAGCAGGCGAAGGAGCGGCTCCTGGCGTTGAAGAAGCGCGTCGACGCGACCAGCGACGAACGTCTTCAAGAGGTGCAGAACGGCGCGTTCGACGTCCTCGCGCGTGCTTCCACGACGGCGCGCAAGGTCATCGCGAGAGGCTCGGTCGCGCCGGGCGACTTGCCGCCGCTCTTCCAGCATCGCTTCGTCTCGAAAGATCAGACCGAGGTGGCGCTCTTCGTCCACCCGAAGGGCGACGTCTGGGACGTGCCGACCGCAGAGGCGTTCACCAAGGACGTCGAGTCGATCTCGCCGACCGCCAGCGGCATCGCCGTGACGCTCGCCGAGCACCCGAAGCTCATCGTGAACGGGTTCGAGCGGGCGACGGTGCTCGCCGCGATCTTCATGCTGATCATCCTCGCCGTCAGCTTCCGACGTGCGCTCGACGTCATCGCGGCGATGGTTCCGCTGATAATCGGCGCAATGTGGATGATCGGCTCGATGCCTCCGCTCGGCCTTCAGTTCAACCACGCGAACATGGTGGCGCTGCCGCTCTTGCTGGGTCTCGGCTTGGAGGCGAGCGCGCACATCGTCTCACGCTATCGCGAGAGCGCGGCGGCCTCTCCGAACGGGGTCGCAGATCTCGATGAGATCATCTCTGGCACCGGGAGCGCGACGTTCGTCGGCACACTGACGACGGTCTGGGGCTTCACGGTCATGCTGCTCGCCGACTACAAGGCGATGTTCGGCTTGGGCCTCATGATGACGATCGGAAAGAGCGCGACCCTGATCTCGAGCCTGCTCGTGCTGCCTGCGATCCTGGTCTGGTCGAAGAAGGCGAAGTAGCCGACTGCGCTCGGAGCGAGCGCGGTCGGCTCAGCGCGGCAGGCTCTCGATTCGGAGCTCGAGCTCGGCGGCGCGTGGATCGTTCGGCCAGTCGCGCTTGAACTTCTCGGCGTGGTGGCGCGCCTCTTCCAAGACTCCGAATCGAAGCGTGAGGAGCGCGAGGTTGTAGCGGGCAGCCGCGAGGCCGGGGCGGAGCTTCAGCGCTCGCAGGTAGCCCTCTCGCGCTGGGTTGAAGTGGCCCTCGAGATCCTCGATGAGCGCGATGTCGTAGATGGCCTCTGCGTCGTCGGGGTGCGTCGCGAGGATGCCTGCGAGGACGGGCCGGGCGTCGTCGTAGCGCTTCTGATCCATCGCGACCATCGCGCGCACCATCGCTGCGTCACGCTCGACGCCCAGGTACGGAGAGACCGCGAGCCAGTCTTTGACGTGCTTGGCGTCACGTGGCGGCCACGGATCGACGTAGGTGCGCGCGCCCGCCTCTGCCTTGGAAGCGGCCTCGGTCGCCGTCGCGAAGTCGCCCGTCGAGCGCGACAGGAGCGCGAGCGCGAGCTCGCCGCGCGGGTGCGGTGGATTCGTCGAGGTCGTCGCGGCGATCTCCTCGCGCGCCGCCGCGGCGTCGCCTTTGCGAAGTAGGGCGACGGCGAGGACCGCCCGCGCACGCGTCGCGACGTCTTCACACGCCGCGCCCGCGCGCGCGTCCGCGATGGCACCGTCGACGTCGTCTCGATCGAGGCGGATCTCGGCGCGCCACGTTCGACAGAGGCATGCGTCCGGGCTGTCTGCGAGGCAGGCGTCCATCGCGCGGTCGAGCGCGGCGTCGGTGCGGAGCGCGGCTTCCGAGCGCCCGAGCGCGTCGAGGTTGGAGGGGCTCTTCGTGAGGACCTTGCGCCACTGCGCGTCCGGTGAGGCGAGGAACGGGCTCGCATCCTTGAACACGAAGATGCCGAGCGCGAGGACGCCGATCGCCGCGCCGAGGCGCTTGTTCTTGAAGCTGATGCCGAGGTAGCGATCCGCGATCGTCGCGGCGATCGCGGCGAGCGTCGCCCAGACGAACGGCGCGGCGACGTAATACCCGGCGAGGAGAGGTTCCGACGCGGCTTGGGTGGCCTGCGCCTGCCACAGAAGCGCGACGTCCGCCGCGATGGCGAGGCCGAGCGCAGCCTTCGGCGGGATGCCGCTCAGCCGTCGCGCCGCGAGCCCGAGTGGAATCGGCAAAAGCACCGACGCGATGCCCGCGAGATCGAGGAGCGTCTCGTTCGCGCCAGGCTCAGGGGAGAACGCGCGCGGCGCGACGCACAGCAAGAACAGCCGCCCTGCTCGGACGATCGTCGAGCTCACGTGCGATCACCGGTCTCGACCGCAGCGCCGTGACGCCGGCGGGGGGCAGTCCGGCGAGGGTCAGCGAGGAACGAGGGCCTCACCAATCAGTGCGTCGAGCCGACGATGCCGCCATGCATCTCGTAGCTCGGAGACGTCGTGACGTGCTGCACCGGCGACGATTGGCCGACCGTGATCACGAGTCTGTACGCGGGGCTCGTCATCACGGTGCCGGCGTTGACGAAGTCGGTGCCAGGGACGCCGATCGTGACCGGCGGGCCGCCGCCCTCGCCGCCCCCTCCGGTGGAGGAGGTCGACGTGGTGGTCGTGGTCGAGGTCGTCGTGTCACCGCCACCCGCGCCGCCCATGCCGCTCGACGAGGACGACGTCGTGTCGCCTGTAGAGGTCGTGTTGCTGGTGTCACCGCTGTCGCCGCACGCCAAGAGCGCGAGCGTCGCGAGCAACAGAGAAGGAAGACGAAGCATGACGGGACCTTTGACCGGGCCGGTGGGGACCTCGGTATCAAAGTCGATGATCGGCCCAAAGCGGGCAGGCGACAACCGGCAATCGCTCGGCAGCTCGCCGTGCGCGCCGGGCGCTCGGGCTCGTGCTCAGTTTTCGGGGAGGCAGCAGAAGGTCGTCGGACTCGTTTCGGTGACGCCGCCGGTGGGGACGCCCCCGCTCGTGACGTTGCACGAGCCGCCGTTCGGCGCGGTCGTGACGGCTGCGCTGAGCGACGCGACCGTGGGGTTCCCGGTGAGGTTGCTGCACTGTCCGCTCTGGACGGCGCCGACGGCTGTTCCCGCGCAGGTGGTGTTTCCGAAGACAGACACGGTGATCTTGCAGGTGCCGCCGGAAGCGCCGCCGCAGACGCAGGTCGTGCAATCGCGCGCGTCGTCGAAGTCGCCGTAGGCGACGGAACGGTCCGTGTACGTCGCGGGGCAGGTGACCTCGCCGGCCTTCGCCACGCAGACGCGGGTGTCGAATGGCGCGGCGGGCTTCGGGACGCACGTCTGGCCGCCGGTGCAACCACCGAGGTTCTCGCCGACGTCGCACGCCTTGATGGCCTGCGTCCAGGTCGGCGTCGTCGTGCTCGGGTCGCCGCCGTGCGGGTTGCACGTCCCAGCTCCGACTTTCGCGTTCAGCGGAATCTGAAGCGAGTTGTTGCAGGCGCCACCGGTGCAATTCTGGCCGCCCGGGAAGTTCTCGTCGGCGTAGCAAGCGCCGTCCCAGCCCGGAGGGGTCGTGAGCGTGCGGTAGTTGTCGGCAACCGAGCCGCACTGCTTGTCGTTCATGCGAACGAGCTGGAGGTCCATCTTGTTGGGATCCTGATCCGTCGGGTCGAGGGCGCACGGCTGATCGGTCGGATCGTCGCAGCCGCACGGCGTGCAGGTCTCGACCGCATCGAGGCCGTCGAAGCCAGAGTAAACCTCTCCGTTCGTGCCGCCGGGGCACGCTGGATCGCTCAAGAGGCTTCCTCGGTGCATGGCGACGTAGCCGAGCGCGCCCCAGCCGACCGGGATCGGATCGACGCACTCGACCTTCGGTGTGCAAGCCGGATCGGCGCAGTCGGCCAGGCCGTTCCCGTCTTCGTCGCCGGGCGAGAGGCAGTCTTCGGTGGGAGGGCCGCCGCCGCCGCCGGAGCCGCCACCGACAGCGCCGCCACCCGTCGACATCGTCGTGGTCGTCGTGGTCGTCGCGCCGCCCCCACCGGAGGCGCCCTCGAACGTGTACTCGGGGAAGAGGCATCCCCCCGCCCCCAGGGCGAGGACGGTCGCTAAGAGCTTTCGCGTCCCTTCACCGATCCGCCTTCGGCGAGATGAGCGCATCCCCACCATGTTACCACGCCGCG